>ERZ773009.1575-NODE-1575-length-15456-cov-10.655672_pt1 | contig 15456 bp, 25 predicted proteins | sample MGYA00580663_ERZ773009 | MGnify/ENA primary metagenome ERZ773009 (study PRJEB29015, sample SAMEA2737969) | human oral metagenome | biome: human oral; feature: human-associated habitat; material: dental | place: China | collected 2026 ... | reverse complement strand
AAAAATAAAAAATATCACATAATTCCAATATCAAAAAGTAGGGTGGGGGAGAGCTTCCCCCAAGCCTCTACTCCCGCATAATGCAACGCCTATTCCTCACAGGTTGCTCCCCAGCAGAGCCCGCTACGCTTCGGCGTATCTCGTGTTAAAAAGGGAGGTCATTATCTTCTCCCGACGGAGTATACTCTCCGTCATCGGCAGAGCTTCCCCCAGTCAAATTGTCTAACGCGTTATCGCCGACTGCGTCCTCAAAATACCCTTTGCCGCCTCCAACATAAACGGTCGATTTATCCAGCTGTCGCTCGGCTTCGCTCTTAGATATTGCGACCGAATGGGATTCGCCATATTCTGAGACTTCCTTTCTTTTTGACACTACTAAATTGAGGTAGCTGTGTCCATTTTTCCCTGTTCTGATAAACTTCTTGTCTACTTTCGATAAGTCAACACTAATAATAATCATACTGTTTGTTTTATTTAAAATTAAAATTAAAATCTTTAACAATTTTTATGCCACACGCTTTGGCAAAAGCAACCTCTGCCTTGCTTCCTTCCGAGTCTCTACCATTCGGCAACACAATCAACAAGTTACATTTAGATAAGTAATATATATCAATTGCTAATATCCTGCGATAGTAGAACATTTCAGGCTCTTTTACCTTTCGCGGATACATCTCCGCAATCCTCATTGGATTAATCACTTCGGCGTCGGGATACGCTAATTTTACCTTTTCCAATGCTTTGGCAAAATTTGCCTCAGCCAGCTCGGGAAAAAGCCCCGAAATCCTCCCACTTAGATAAATCTTCATATATATAAATTTGTTTTTTTTATTATTTCTTTTTCAATTCTTTACGAACATATCGTTCGTACTCGGGGAGTACTTTGTCGAAATAGTATTGTTCGAGCGAGTATTCCTGCGTGTATATTTGTCTGAATTTCTTGATTGTCTTTCTAACGTGTGGGTCTTTAAAAATATCATTGGAACGCATAGACTTTGGCAATAGCGTCAAATTCTTTAAAAAAGTTTTTTGGGACCGGTTAGAATTAGATTTGCGTTCGACTTGTTTAATGTCGTAAGTCGCGGCAGTTTCATCGGTAAACAAAACTACTTCCTTCCAATCGCGACATCTATTGTTCGCACTCGTATTGCCTACGTGCAAAAACTTATATTTTTTTTTCAACAGGTAACGGATAAGCCCCGTAATATCGGATAGGTCTTCTATTCGCACCTTGCCAAACTCCCCTGTATCTTTCCTAATCACATCTAAATTAGCACCTTTCAAAGAAAATTCAAGGCGGTATATATCACCGTGCCCAACTCCAAACACTCCGTCGTGTAACTCAGCGATATAAGGCTTGTAAGTCCCTTCTCGTAGCTCTTTGGTCTTATTGTACATTGTTTTACAAATGTCGTTCTTATGTGTACCTATATATAGAGTCTCCACCTCAATACTGTTGTGATTCACCTTTAAATAACCCGAAGTTTTGTATTTATAGGTAATGCGGTCGACGCTATAATCGTGCATTTGATTAAAACCAATCTTTGTTTTACTCTTTCCAGATAAAAGATATTTGCCCGCTACAACTCCACACATAAAACTTTGAGGGTTAAGGTTGTTGTTCAATTTTTCGAAATCTCGACACAAGTCAACTCGTACTATATTGTAGTTGTCCCCAAATCGAAATCCTTGCTGAAAATCACGGAAGTATTTAATGTATTCTTTGGTATACAGAAATCTATTCTTAATTTGTATTACTTTAAAATGTGGACTCATACCACGCAATCCTCGTGGTTGTGTTTTTAGGTCAGCAACGACCGTATTTATCTCTTTATCAACGATATTGTATAGATTGGCATATCCCTGTACCGCTCCAACAAGCTGAAAATCATATCTTTCGGAAAAAAAAAACTCACCGATATAATTAAATGAGAATGAAAACCAATCGATATTATCCGTAAACACCATAATTATAGGAAAGCGTGTAAAACGCAACTCTTTAAGGTTATGAATAGAACGTATATTAATTATCAGTCGGTTACACGCTTTTTTTTCCTATAATTTATATTATGTTAAATGTAAATCGCTGTTACTTAGCGGGCTGTTCGGGTTCTTTTTTCTTTTCGATTTTCGCGGGGTCTACCCAATAAGCTGTACTCGTAATCTGATGGCAATCACTTAATAAGCCCGTAACAAAATGCCGGTTGATAACTAAATAATTGCCCCCATACTTGCGTGCCTGCTTCATACTTTCAGCCAATACTTTGTTGTATGAGCAATTAACAGTAGCTCCATTATCACCAATAAAGATAGAGGCAACCTGTTCTGCTCCATAAGGGAGCAAAGCCTCATTGTCTAATACCTTTACTTCACCATAATATTGAGGTCTTGCGTAGTCTCCCGTTCTAACGACATTTTTCGCCAACCCACACGAGCCGAGCAATACAGCTACTACCAACAATCCAATAATCTTTTTCATCTTTTTAATCTCCTATTTTTTATTAATAAATTTGTTTTTTTTCTCTTGCAAAGATAATATTTTTTTTAATACATACTCAAATTTGGGGCACAAAAATAAAAGTTAAAACTATTTGCAAACCTTGGGTGATAGCACTTATAACAAGTGTAATACTCGACACCATAATCTTTTTTCTTTTTCACTTCGCCTATTCTTTCTATAATAATTTCTTTATAATTGACTAAGTGTCTTCTTTCTGTCCCTACAAATATTTTATCTGCGGCAAATCTGCGTGCCAAATCGAAATCCTCTATAATACGAGCGTCAAATCTTTTAAGAAAGTCCTTCAAAGTATTCGACCTACTTATATCTTTTATAGCTTTCATATTTTTCTCTTTTTTTTTCTATTGCAAAGTAATAACTTTTTTTTCTTACGACGAATTAAAAAAGCAAAAGTTTAACTTTATTTAACTTTTGCTTTCAGGTACAATATAACACCTATTGATATTGCGGCACTCACCGCTATCGCTATAAGCCAATCAACTAAACGTAAGCGAGTTGGCTCTTTCGGCTTTACCTCGTAAGTCTTTGTTTGCAAATATACAGTGTCGTGCTTTATTGTTTGTGTATGTTCGGTATAATGATGTATATCGTTAGTCGTATAGTGATGTATGTAGTATGTAGTATCTTTTACCGAATACGTTCGTATGGTATCCCGCCGATTAACTACAACAGTATCACGCTTAGACTGCGACACTTCTGTTGTGCTCGACGATGTGCCCGTCGACGCCGTTGTCGTGCTCGACCGAACACGACACGACGCCCAAGCAACAAGTAATGATAATCCTATGGCTACACTAATGATTGTCAGAATTTTCTTTGTCATTTTTTTTTTGTTTTTTTATCAAAAAATACCCCCCTACGCCAAGCAAAGCCAACACAAGCAAGCCGCCAAATCCCGCACGTTGTCCTCGATATAGAGGTAAATATTGGTGTACCGTATAAAGCGAGGTTATTAAACTTTTTGCATAAATGGGACTCGTAGCATATCCCGCAGCAGCTATATCATATAAGTATTGAACAGAGTCGCCTGTACGTCGATAGCCGAGAAAAGCCTTGCGGTAGATATTGGCAGACGTAACAAGTCGCCCGTAGTCGTTCCACCCCGCGAATGGGGTAGGATAGGCTCGAAACCACGACTGCACGGCGGTTTTCTTACCCTTTATATATTCAGTAGTCCAGAGCAATTGTTTCGCTCCCGTCCAACTCTTCCCCGCCTTAATACCAAAAAAATTATTCCCAAAAGCGTTACTACCTCGACCCGTCTCGAGCCCAGACTGTGCGAGCAAAGCGTCGGCAGGTAGTCCGTAACGGTCAGCAATTTCAAATGCCAGAGGGGCAAAAGCTAAAACATACTCCTTCCACGACATATATATTATGACATATATTTGCGAACACTTTGCAGTGTACGTATTAACTTATCGGCATAATCTGGGGCAGTCGCATACCCCGCAGCAGCTATATCACGACAATATTGTTCGCTGTCGCCACTCTGATTATATCTTGCTACCGCCGCACTATATCGACGATTACCGACAATAAACTTGCAATAATCGACAAAAGACTCCTCTGGCGTCGAATACTTCCGAAAAGCACGCTTTACTCGAACATACTTGCCTCCGACAAACTCGGAAGTACCGAGCAATTGAGTTTGCCCCTTCCACGAGGGATTTGCTTTAATTCCAAAGAAATTATTACCGTAAGCGGCTAACCCCCAAGCACTTTCGAGACCCGCCTGAGTCAAAACAACGTCGGCAGGCAGCCCGTAAGCTACCGCCGCCGTTTTAGCTACGTTTGAATATTTTTTCACAAAAAACGATACAGACATATTAAGAAGGAAGTTGTATGTCTATTTTGTCCCAGTGTTCAGCCCAATCAAGATAAGACGATTTTGTAACATCTATAACAAATTCTTTCGAAATTGCTTTTATTTTATCCGTCTCATTTTTTAAAGTAAATTCTTCCCCTTCACTTCTTATATCGCTCGTTCCTACGTGTCCCATACCAGCGAACTCGGCAACAACAGAGGGCAATGGTCTCTCTAATTCTGTATGTGGTAACATAACTGCCCCTGCGATACATCGCACTCGTGCATAAACATCGGCAGGGAGGTCTTCTGTTGTGTTATCCTTCTTAAAAATACGCACATCACTCAAAAAATAAAACGGGAACATTGTTTCATCTACAATATCGGAATTCCCTGCTCCTCCACAATAATTATTAATTACTACGTTCATACATTTGAATTTTTTTTTCCAGTTTAACATTTTCTTCTTTTAGTTTATAAATTTCCTTTCTAAGCACATCGACCTGCTGCTGTAATGCTAACAATTCTTGTTTTTGGTGATTTTTTTCCTCCCGAAGGTCGGCAATAGCTTCCTGATAAACATCTTGTACCGCTTGGAAGGCTTCCGCACTCGCCTTGCGGCGTGCGAACTTCAAAGTAAAAGGGACAGTAATACCGCCACCGACAACAAGCCCTATAAGACTTAGCAAAAAATTCGAGTCAATATTCATTCGTATATAGTTTTTATGACTAAAACATCAAAGAAATAACACATTACTGTATCACAGTAATCTCGAATAACAAAATCCTGATTAAATACTCGACCTTCGCCCGCATCAAACACGATACGATTACGTCCAGATTCGCCTGTCAATATTACTCCGCCAACATCAACGTAATTATTCGGGGCAGTCAACATATTTATCACTTCCAAACGAGTAACGTTCTCTTCTCGCCTGATAACAACAGCCTCCGAAGTTCTAAACACCTCAATCCTTGAATACTGCATAAGCAAGTCCTCCCAATATTGCCAGTGGCACCAGCTTCGACAACCCAGCTTGTTGCACAACCTCGCCACCGCCGTTATTGTTATTATTATCGTTGTTATTATTATCGTTATTGCCCTTGTCTTTATCGTCGATAGGAGGCACTCCTCCGTCTTCGATTTTCCCCTCGCTATACTGCGACAAAGTAACGTCATCGAGGTCTACCCACACACGAGCGGGGGGAGCAAGGCACAACCAACGGCGTCGCCATTTTTCGTTAACTTTTCGATTAAAGCCAAAATATTCTGTCCCCGAAGTATTGGGCTTAATGCCTCCCTCCTGCTTCGAATTCGCACTATATCGCTGCAAGTAATAGTCCCCTCTATAAAGAAGTCTACTACCCGCTGCGTCCATACTTTTCACGTCTTCAACTTTCGTTGTAGAAAAGCGAACATAAGTAACAACGTCCTTTTTAAAATAGTACATATATTCACCTTGCACAATATAATATATCTCGGCATAACGCTTTGTTTTTTTTACACCATTGATAGTTTCAACTCGCTCTATTACATTCCCAGTAAGTTCTCCGAGCGACTTCTTTCGCTCTACAAGAGGCTCTAAGCCAGACACCGTATTATTATACTCAGCAATAATACGCTTGGCTTCGTCCTCTTCTTTCTTTTCTCCTTGCCATTGTGGCAAGGCATCAAGCTTTTCGTTATAATACTGGAGACGAAAGTAAAGCGTCTTTTTCGACTTATAATATTCATATTTGCGTACTGCACGAGGAAAGTAAGCAGGCACAAGCGACACGACAAAAGTACGGTCTTCTTGCCAATTGCCTGTTTTTTTCCACAAGTCTATATATATTTGCACGGGCTTGTTTGTTGCGTTAATAGCGTATAGCCCTGCGGGAGCTCCGTTTTTTATCCACCTCATACTGCCGCTGGTAATAATTTTTGGTTCGACGATTTTGCCGCCTTCACCGTTTGCGGCTTACGGTTAATATTGTAATTATCAATGATAAACTTGGTCAAGATAAAACCACCTGCAAGTAGGGCGATAGTCTTTATAGTTCCAAGTCCTGCGGTATTCTGTATAGTTTCATTTGCAATACGCTCAAACTTGGCGTTTTCCTTCATCAACTGATTGTAAACATCTTTGGGTAAATATCTGATAAGTTCGGCGGTTAAGTCGTTAGAGTACTTAAACGCAACCTTTGTGCTGGGGTTGTATTTCATACACAATAGCCAAATGGTCAAGCCCAAAGAAGCCAAGAAGATAAGTGCAACGATAATGCCACCTGTGCCTATTGCGGGCAATGCTCCTATACCTGCCGCCGCACTGTCTGTCAATCGGACGAGTTCTCTGGTATCAAGAGAGTTATATGTGGTTGCTCGTACTTCTTTGCCCTTTACCGTCTTACGGATAACGTAGTCAACAGCGACAATGTAATCTTGCAATTCTTTCAGTCGGGGAACGACGTTATTCGGCAATGATATACCTTTTGCCCGACAAGTATTGATTATTCGAGCACAAAGCACATTGTTGTCTTGGATAATTCGATGACGGTCAAGCAAATTGCTGATTTGGTCATTAACGACGCTTGTGCCGAAGCCGAGCGAATTCGGCGTAGCCATACGCCAAGCCTGCACGAGGTTGGCGTCGTGATATACCTCTATATATCCACGATAATGCAATTTGCTATGCCACGATATAGGAGCAGGCATAGCTACCTCGTAATATGTTTTATTCCCGCCAACTTGAAAAAAACCTGTCAAATACGCCGCTATCACGAGACCGTCCTCCCACCACGCAAAAAAGTTTTCGCTACCGTCTTCGGCGTAAATTCCCATTATTGCAGCATTAGCAGCATTAGCGTCCCACCGACTACACAGTTCAAAATCTGTGTTATTAACACGTCTTCCCCAATATAGTGAGTTGGGAAGATTGGTAATAATACACTTTCCTTTGACTTTATTATTAAAATCTTTGAATTTTATCATATATCCTTATTGTTTTATTACAAACGAGGTGCATAATATATATATGCTATCGTTTTTATTTTTTTCAAAAAAAGCCTCCAAACAACAAACATTACCACGCTGCAAAAAAAACCACTTAGCATTGTTTATATCAGGGGTGAATATATGAATTAAATCCACCATTGCTTGCACGTCAGAAGCAGCAAACCATTTATCTGCTATTTTTACGATAGTCTTCTTTTTCGAGCTATCTAAATCTACTACCTCCCTCGCTACCGTAGTAGAAAGTTCTTCAAATAAATCAACTTTCTTTCTACTCGTCGGACTAAAATCGAAATCTGACCTATCACCCGTAAATTCCTTTTGACGAGCATATTTGTCCATTGCAACGTTACCTAAGGCATTTAGTTCTGCGACACGGTGTTTTACTCTTACATAAAATTTTCCGTCGAGCCAATAGTATACCCCTGCTTTAAAAAAGACCAAATCACGTATTTCTTTATGTTGTTCGTCTTTATGCAACTTCTCGCATTTATCGTAAATGTACGGCAATGCGTCCATTGCTGGGATACCATAAAAATTTACCTTACCAACCAAAAAACTATCAAACATATCCTTGCCCTTTCAAAAAGTTTTTTGCCATATTATACAACGATTCGTTGTTATAAGCTATATCAACGAGTTTAATGAGAATTTCCCCCGCTTCGGGGTCTTTCTCTATCCAACGACGTACAGCGTCAATATATTTGTCTTCGACGACGTCGTTGCTTTCACGGGTATCTTCTCTATCCTCCGCCTCCGCTCCTTCGTGCGGCTCGATAACCACATTACGCTCCTCTTGCGGCGTGCCAGCTATACCCTGCACCGCAATAGCGGGAGCTGCTTGTTGCTGCCCGCCGAATATCGACGGCAATATTGCTCCTATCTTCGTCAGGATAACATTAAGAGCACTGTCTCTATCACGGTAAAACTCTCTACGCTCTTCGTCCAAATCCTTTTTTTGCTCCGCGAGCGACCTTTCTTTGTATTTGCTTTCTATTTCTCTTGTAGCCAGCTCGATACGACGGTCAAGTTCCTCCTGTGATATGCCATTATTAGGAGCTCCGACATAAGTCGTTTGAGGTAGGGGAGGTGTTGGTGGAGCTTCACCACTCGGTTTTAAATTAGAAAACTCAAAGTAATAACGTCCCATAGAAGCATTTTTTGCCTCGCTTTTCGTTCCGTCCAAAATGTAAAAATTGCCAAAATCGACCTCAAATATCTTGTTCATATCTTCAATATTTGCGTCAACACTTTTATCCGAGTCGGACACAAACAAAAAAGAATTCGAGTCTGTTTTACTCCGACGTATCTTCCACGATACCATATTATTGAGACGAATCAAGTTCGGGATATTATCGTAAGTTGTCATAATGCTACCTCCTTACTTCTCTGAATACCTAAAAATAAGAGTACGAAATCCATTTCCTCCCGCTTCTCCGACTTCGACAAAAGAGTTGTCTAAATCGACAGATACGGGACCTAGTGCTATCTTTTCGTAATATTTTTTTTGGTCAAACAATACAAATGGAACTCTATCAACTACCTTAACTTCTCCTTTTTGAAGGGTCAAAAAGAGATTTTTATCATCAGAAGAAAAAATATCTTGATTCAATAAAGTTGTAGTATTTTTTCCGAGCTCCACCCCTGTAAAAATAACATTTCGCAATCGCTCTACCTCGAAAAACTTGTTGTGCGTGTGTTCTTTATATCTAATATCAACAGCCGTGTATAATTCTTTTCTCGAATCAAAAGAACTAACAACATCGCTGTTAACGTAAGATAATACAAGTAACACCTTTCCGCTTTTTTGGGCGGGATTAAAAATATAACAATTTCTTAAATCAACAATACGATTTATCGGCAAAAAAGCCCCCTGTTCGGTGTCGTCCGCAATCAAAGATAGCGGCATATTGTCCGTTATTTTCTTCTGTCCATTTACGCTAATAACATTAAGGAACAAACTACCATAATCGGCTCGCGTACCTCCTCCAAATGGATTATTGAGTGTAGGGATAATAGTCGTCATCTCTCTCCCCTTAATATCCATTATTTCAGGAAGATACACGTATCTTTGTCCTTGCAAATCTATCTCTATGTACTTCAAACAATAGTGTTTCATTCGTGATATATTGTTATGTAACTCACACTGTTACCATTAATAATTTTTGTTGTCTCTAAATCTAAAAGTAAGTTGTCAAATTGCCAATTACTATACGCTTTACTCTTTGCTCCCAATATACCGATGCCATCGTTACAAGTAAACACGTTATTGTGCAACAATTTGAAGCCTCTACCAAAAGAATCTCTTATATTGAGCCAAACGCTGTTGTCGGCGGCTGTGGTAATTTTCACTCCTCGAACATTAAGACACTGGTCTTCTGACACAAATCTATTAATCAGACCATTGTATCCAGAAGGTACTTCTATCATTGTTATATTTGGAAGATTTTGGCGGTCTTCGCTTTCATTCGCCTCAAAAAGATATAACGGCAAAGCATATTCTTCTAATTTGGCTTCAAAATCTTCCATTTTCGATTTAGAAATAAAAGATTTTGCCCAATCGATACAGGTCGATAATTTTAACTTCAAATTTGACAAAACGTCGATATTGACAAGAGGCACAAAATCTACTAAAATTTGCCCCCCACAATCAACCAACGTCAAAAAGATACGACTTGCAATATCACGAGTAATTACCTTGTATGATGTATTCGGTAAAGACACTTCTTTTCCCTTTTCTGCAATCAATGCCGCCAAATGCGTTAATTTTGGGAAAGTTATATCTTTGGAAAAAAACTGTCGATTGTTGCCTTTTTTAAGAGGCAAATATATCATATCTACATTACTTACTATATTCATCGTCGTATCCTTTATTTGTGCCCTGTCGCAGACCTAACCGCGACAGGACGAAAAAAACAAACTTACTGATATTATCGATTCATCAGTTGGCTGACATCGATTGCTTTGTCGGCAGCGTTCTTCACTAAGACACCTGTCATAAGAAGGACAAGGCGAGCCTTGTGCGTCGAGCTGTCCGAATCGTTAGCAGGCTCAACGACAGTAAAATCGCTGTTTTGACCATTGAAAAGCACGGATATTTTGGTGTCAATAGTGCCTTGAAAGTAATACTCAGGAGCCAAGGGGAACATCGATTTAGAAGTGTCGAACTCAGGAAGCAGTCCAGTGGTCTGCTCTTTGTTAGAAGAATCCAACATCATTACAGGTTGAGTCTCGGGCACCCAACGGAAAACTTCGCAAGGGAATGACTGATTTACAACGGTAGTGTCCATTTCGATTTTCATAAGACCGTTGTAAATGGCTTCTACATCTTCAACTTTTTTGAAGTAACGCAGTTGTCTGTTTTTCCCCAAAGGATATGTATACAGCGGAGCTTTTCCAGAGGGCGTTTTTTCGTCGACTTGCAAGAACAAACCGATAGACATCGGTACAAACAAGTCATTACGATTAAGGGCTACGTCGCCAGCCACCAAATCCATTTTTTTGTCGTCAAGGAGGAACTCGTATGCTCCCACACCGTCGCGAAGTTCGCGGCTAAGACGAATTTTCGAAAGCTGCGGCGTAACGTTATTGCGTTTACACCAGTCCTTTAACACTTCGAATCTCTGTCTATCAAAAAAAATATTTTGCTTCATTTCTTTTTATTTTTTTGTGTTAATTATCCAACATACTGTTTACCCGCAGTTTTTTGCGGTACGGTTTCTTCTTCGAGTCCAGCCATAGCTGCATATTCGGGGAAAGGGATACGATTTTGAGCACCCACGTAAGTAACTGCATCATAATCACCTATTCCACTGAGTCCACTCTGACCGGCTTTCGGGTCGGGAGTGATTGCCGATTTTTTTTCAGAAAAAACGAATTTTTTCACCAAATCTGAGACGCCGCACGCCAAAAGAGCGGTAGCTCCCACATTCACCATAGCATTGCCTTTCACAAGCATAGGAAGCCCTACACCTGCCGCTACCTTCACAAGAGGAGCAACGGGAAGACTTTCCGAATTGGGCAACAATGGCGTTACATATCTGTCAACGACAGCGTTAGCCGCTCCGCCGACAACTCCACCAATAAGGGCATTCGTGTTAATGCCGCTTGCTTTTCCAACATTAGATTTTCTCATTTCTCTTTTTTTTACTTTTTAAGTTTTTGAATCTTACCGATTAGGTCGCTCTTCTTCTTTCTCTCTGAAAGAATGCCATCGTTCACCTTCTTTACGTCCCGAACTTTCTGTTCGTACCTCTGCCAAGTGGCAATCGAGGCACTCGCTTTTGGAGACTTCGGGTACTTTTTCAATTTCATTGCCATTTCTTTGTTATTTTATCTGTTATTATGAATAAAAAGTTTTATTTTTCTTTATCTTTTTTGTCTTCGTCGTTGCCCTCTTTGGCTATCATATAGGCAAGTCCGCAACCGACCAAAATCGGAAGCAACAAGCCACTGCCCGCACGCTGCTGTGCGTTACCGATGTTATTCATATAAAAGCCGTCTTGTTGGTACGCACGAAGCTGGTCAATGGATTTACCGCCGCCGAAAAACTTGCCAATGGCTTCGAGCAGTCGAGCCAATCCGTTAATTATCGTATGCGCCCACGACCAGAAGTTAGAAGTGTTTGACGTCCCTTGCTTCCATTTCTTTCCGTCAAAATAAGCTACCTGTTGTCCCTTGTTGTTAAATACGGCTTCGTCGTATCCTTCCTGTGTATTCTGTACCTTATAGAAAACTTCATCACCCATTGAAGCAGTACCATAATTCCCTTGTTGAGCTTCTCGGGGAAAGCCTGTATTTTCATCTATTCCATACATCACGGGAGTTCCTACACCCGCCACGAAAGCACGACCGCGACGATTGCGGACGGTCTCGCCCGCTGCGAGTTTACGCAACAACTGTGCGGGCTTCATACCATAGTCGCGTATAATGCCGTCAGCGATAGCCTCCTTGATGTCAATTTCTTTAAGCCCCAGCGACATATTAGTCGAATGCACTCGAATATACTCGAGCTGTTCCTGTCGTTTTTGGGCAATACGACCATTAAAGGCAGCAATAGCCTTATCGCTTATAAACGCATATATAAACGCTTGTGCGTTGTCTCGAAAAAGTTGTAATTTTTGCTCGGCTAAACTATCCATAAATTCCTATTTTTTTATTAACAAAAAAGCAAAAAGACCTAAGCCACCAAGTAGCAACAAATTAGGCTTATTAGGTACGAGGCTACCCCCACCGCTGCCAGAGTTACCAGAATCGGCACCACCTCCCGAGCTATCAGGCGTAATACTCGGTTTCTCTTCTTTGTGGGCGTCGCCGAGTCGCGTACGGCTCGTGTCGAGCCCTGAGTATTGATTATATTCATCTTCCGTAAGTGTTATTATCATTGTATCGTCCTGTTCGCGTTCGATTTCCGTCGTCTCGGCAAGGTTATCGTCAAGCGGGTTGTATTTTACCCCGCTATCAATTGTGTCCCCACCGTTCTTATATGGGTCTTCGGCTTGTGTAAGCTTCGTTAAGTCGGGTTTTTCCTTTATAGGAATAAGTCCGACGCTCGCCCTATAATCATAATTACTTTTTCTCATCTTTCTTTTTCTTTAATAATAAAAAACCCAAGAAAATCGCACCAATAGCCCAAAGAGGTATAGACCCTCCGCCGATGATACTATTGTGAGCTCCCGCCTGCTGATTGCCTCCGCCAGTATTGCCAGCGTTGGGGTTATTGCTATCAAAATCGAACTCCTCAATCTTAGCACGCTGTACGGCTTCACTACTAACAGACTTGCGACCGAAAAGAGAAAAAAGTATCTCCAAAACTCCCGATATGATAGATATTATACCGATTATAAGCGATACGATTGCTGCCACTGCCATCAGTTCGCCAACTTTTGCCTTTTTTCCCAGACGACTCTCGACACACTCCCCAATATAAACATCGCAAGATTTGCCTTTTGCGTTCTGTATTGCTCCGCTGAGAAGCAAATTATTAACAGTACGCTCGTTCATAATGCTCGAGACATCGCCCGCAAGAGCTCGCTTGATTTCAATAGCTTGCAGTCTTTTACGTTCCATACGGCGATAATTACGTTGTATGTTGTATTTTTGACGAAATTCTTCACTAAGGAAGGCGTAAGAAAAATACATACCACTTCCCTTTATTTTATTTTCAAGTTCCGTTTTTTGCTGCGGAGAAACTGCTCCGACGCCGTTCGGGAGACTTTCACGAAGGTATTTGTCATATTTCTTTTTTACACTTTCCTCGACGTCGCTCTTATCGTTCGGGGCTATGTTTTCCATTACCCAGTCAAAAATAGCTCCCGTGAAATCATTGGGATATACGCCATTCATCTCTTTGCGTGCCATTGCCTTGCACTGCTCGACAATAGCAACGTGGTCGTGTTCGTCAGTGCTTTTGCTTTCGAACATTTGCCTGTTTTCGAGCGACTGCATAACGTTGGCAAGCCTCTTGATTTCGAAGTTATTTGCTTTCGTATATTTATAAAGGGACTTGCAAACAAGACATCTGTCGGTATAGTTCATAATGTCGGCAAGCGTAGTAACGTCGTTCTGATAGGTCTGCATAAGTGTGATATGTAGGTCTATCTCGCTGTTAAGCCAATTCATTGCTATGGTATTGTCTATAAACGGCTCGCCAGTTTTATACATTTTAATGTAATCGGTAAAATTTCTATCTTCATTACCGACGCCGCTCAATCGGCTTATAGTAGTAGGCTGCATAATATCTATATCTATTTTACTTTTGTAATTGCTCGCATAATCGAATATCGGTTCTCCTGCCCAACGCTCTACGGCGTCAATAATAATACCGCTCTTTGTTACAACGTATACGTGCGTCGGGTCGGGTAATTTACTGAAAGACACATACCTAAACACAGCGGGAATATTCAGATTACGAAGGCAAGACGCTACGAATATCGAAAAGCTTTTACAATCACCTTCCTTGTCTGACAAGAGCCGTGCGGGCGTCTTAATGTATTGACCTCCCTTGTCTTCTTTATATTCAACATTCTCAACAAGATAATCGAATATATTTTTACAAGTATCGCGTTCAGAATTTCCTCGAAGGCTTAACGCAAGTGTGCGACACTGCGGATAGTAGTGCTCAAATGTGCGGCTGACCTCGTTAATGATGTCGTGGGTGTAACCGCAAGTAGTAATAAGTTTAGCCTTCCCGTCTGCCTTCATACGCCCTCAAAATTGTATCTATGTTTATATCGACATTGAGCGGGAAGTCCCGAAGTTTGTCGATAGTAATTTCTCCTTTCAGATTAATAAAAAAATTTGTATAGTTGCCTGACTTCAAAAAATCGAGAAAACCGTTAGTCCAGAAGTCTTTTTTAAAAGCAACTCGCAACGGCACAACAATAGTGCTCTTGCCGTATATCATTCTATTTATGTGCTCCTGCACTCTGGCAAAAGGCTCTCCGTTAAAAGTAACGTCAAGGTCGACCTTATAAATGAAAGTATCAAAAGGCAAATCATTGGTGATTTTCAGCCCAAAATCAAAAACGACATCCTCAGGAGACACTCCTACAAACTGCACTCCTGCCAAACCATAAGTGAGGTTATAGCCTGTAATAGCGGTACGTCCGAAAAGTTCCCACGCACCATACAACAAAGCTGCCGTTAAAAGAAGTTTCTTGTTCATTTTAATATTAAAAGGCAAAAATCACGATTACAATATACAAAAAAAAAATGACATACGCAAATGTTTTTGCATATTTTTTTTGAAAACACTCTAAAAAAAACGCTCAAAAATCAGACAAAAATAAAACAATTTTTTGCAAACCCCTTTTTGCTTACAACTCTTTGATTTCTACACTGTTTGATATGTTTATGATGAGGTATAAACATACGTGTTACTCCACGTTAATCCGACATCTTTTTTTTATTTGTTTTGAAGCAAAAAAAATAAGTGTGAATTGGGTTTTTTGGGCATAGGGCATTGTCGGGCGTAGGGGCTCGGAGGTCGTTTATTTGCGATTTGCGGGAGTATTTTATTCTTTCGGCACTTATGTCTATACACAAAAAAAAACGAGCCTTAAATCGCTTAAAGCCCGTTCGGAGAAAAAAATAAAAAATATCACATAATTCCAATATCAAAAAGTAGGGTGGGGGAGAGCT
>ERZ773009.1574-NODE-1574-length-15463-cov-5.134995_pt1 | contig 15463 bp, 13 predicted proteins | sample MGYA00580663_ERZ773009 | MGnify/ENA primary metagenome ERZ773009 (study PRJEB29015, sample SAMEA2737969) | human oral metagenome | biome: human oral; feature: human-associated habitat; material: dental | place: China | collected 2026 ... | reverse complement strand
CCTCCTGCCGATCCTGCGCAGCGTTCTCATGAATCCCATGATCTTGGGAGCGATTGCGGGGGCACTGTGCCGTCTCGTAGAGCTGCCGATCCCTGCGCCTGTTCTGAAGCCCGTCGCGCAGATCGCGGCGGCGACCACGCCCGTTGCGCTCATCATCCTCGGTGCATCCTTTCACGGTGGGAGCTATCACGCACATCTGCGCCAGCTCATCTTTTCGGTCGCCTCGCGGCTCATCATTGTGCCTGCTATCGTGCTTTCGCTTGCGATCATGCTTGGCTTCCGTGGCGTCGAGCTCGTCACGCTCATCGCCGTGTTTGCCACACCCTGTGCCGTCGCCGGCTTTGCCATGGCACAGCAGATGCAGGCGGATGCCGAGCTCGCGGGTAACTGCGTCGTCTACAGCAGTGCCCTCGCGTGCTTTACCATTTTTGGATGGGTGTTCCTCTTAAAGACATTGGAATTCTTTTGAACGGTGTGTACCTTGACAGGGATTTTGATTTTTGTATAATTAAGATTAACTTATGTTAAAGGAGTCAGACATTCATGATAGGGAAGAAAAGTCTCGCGGCTGCCGGCGTATGTGCGCTGATCGGCTGCGCCGCGATGCCGGATATGCCCGCATACGCTGCAAGCAATACGCCTGTCCGTGCAGAGGTAACGAGTGATATGCCGACACATGTGGTCGAGGGGGGCGACTTTAAGGTTGCGACACTCCAGCCCGACCGTCTGCTTGAGACCTATCGTCTGACCAAATACGATGTCATCGATGTCCAGGTCATCGGTCTTCCAAGCAATGCCGGCATGAGCGATGTCATGATCGGTCCGGACGGCTATGCCCAGCTCCCCTACGTCGGTTCGGTGAAACTCGCAGGGATGACCCTTGACGAGGCAAAGGCGGTTCTCATCGCGCGTATGAGCGAGTATCTTCACGTTCCGGATCTGTCACTCCTGATGCGCTCCTATGGGGCACGGAAGGTCTACGTCATGGGGGAGGTCAACGCTCCCGGCATGCACGAGCTCGGCGCAGACAGTCTCAACAGTTACGCGGCAATCGCCTCTGCCGGCGGCTTTACAAGCCGCGGACTCAGTACAAAGGTGGAAGTGCTCCGCGTCATCGGCGACACGATGTACCATAAGAAAATTAACATCAAAGACTACGTAAAAAAACATGACTTGACGCAGAACGTTGTCCTGCAGGACGGCGACATCATCTACGTGCCGCGTTTCCATGGCATCAAAGTCAAGGAAGACATCCTGCCCTATGTCGGTATCTGGGCAATGTATAAATCACTGACGAGGTAAGTCGGGAGGAGATTGAACCATGGAACGAAATGAAGATTCGATCGACCTCTCACGCCTGTTCCGTGTGATGGGGGATCATAAGCCAGTTGTTTTCGGGATTGTGGGAGTCTGTACCGTTGTTGCTCTTCTGATTTCTCTCATCCTTCCGAAACAGTATGAGTCGACAACATTGGTTCAGACGAGTAACGCAGCTGTCTCGTCGGCAGGGGTTCTTGCGGCACTTGGCGGAGTCGGTGCATCCTCGCCGACTATGAACTACATGGAACTGATGAAGTCACGAACGGTGCTTGAGCCGATTATTGACAGTCTGGACTTTGACGGAGAAGAAAAGAAGCCGGATATAAAAAATTTTGCTAAGAAATATCTCGATATCAAAAACACAAAGGGAACGAATCTGATCGAGGTTTCCGCTCGGTGGGGGACACCGGAGGAGGCACAGCGCATCTCTCAGACCGTTGTGGATAACTTCCTCCTGATGCAGACGGATATGAGCAGACAGACGCAGTCGCTGCTTGTAACGTTCCTCGAAAAGCGTATTGATGAGGCAAAGGAAGCCTCTGAGGCATCCGAGTCGAAGCTCCTGGCATTCAGCAAGGAGCATAAGATCTACAGCCCCGACGATCAGGTGAAATACGTTCTGAGTCAAATCCTTGCATTTGATAAGTCCATGGCGGACTTTGAGGTCTCCATCAAGTCCGGACAGGCATCTCTGGATGCGGCAAACGCTGCACTTGAGGCTCAGAAAATGAGCAGCCGGGCATATAACGTATCGGACAATGGGATTATTCAGGGGCTTCGTTCTCAGATTGTCGCCAAGCAGGTCGAACTTGTTGGGCTACGCCAAAATTATACCGAAAAACATCCCAGCGTTCAGCGCGCAGTGGAGGAACTCCACCAACTTGAAAACAGTCTTCAATCCGAGGTTATCGCATCTGTGGACTCCAATGCGGTTACCCTGAATCCGACCCAGTCCGAACTCCTGAAACAACAGGCACTTGCCGCCGTCGGACTTACCGTGTCGAAAGCGACAAAGAAGGCGGTCGAAGAAGAGTGGGGCAAGAAGGAAGAGGAGCTTGGAAAACTGCCTGACGATGTCCTTGAGTATGTTCGTCTGCAGCGCGATGTGACCATCCAAAATGAAGTCTATCTGAATCTTGTCAAGCAGAGCGAACAGCACAAGATCCAGGCGGCGATGGACAGCATGGACATCCAGATTGTCGATCCGGCGAATCTGCCGGAAAAAGATAGACCTGTGTGGCCACGTAAGTTTTTGATTACAATTACTGGTTTTTTCATCGGCGTTCTTCTTAGCTTTGGCTATGGTTTGGTACTTTATCGGAAGATAGAATAGCGGGGGTTGGTATGTCATCTTTAGGGGATATGCGGAATAAAATAAAACTTATTATAATGGATGCCGTTATCCTCGGGGTCATGCCCCTTTTTGCATCTTTGCTTCGATTTGATGGTGTCCTTCCGGCACATGAAGCTGCCGTGCTTCGTGTATGGATGCTTCCCTGTATTGCTTTCGGGATTGCCATATTCTATTTTTTCGGCATGTATCATCGTATGTGGCGCTATGCTCGCATGCGTGATCTTTATGCCATTGTAGGGGCCGTTACCCTGGCAGAGACGGGTATGTTTTTGCTCCTTTTTTATGCAGGTGAGAACATATCCAAAAGCATCTTTCTGATCTCCTGGATGTTGGTGTTGGGGGGAGTCGGACTGAGCCGGCTCGCCTTTAAGATAAATCTGAATATAGGAAAAGAACGAGAGCAGACGTATAAGAACCTTTTGATCGTTGGTGCCGGGGATGCAGGCGCCATGATTGCGCGGGAAATCGAGCAAAACGACGCGGCGGCAGTTAAAATTATCGGCTTTGTCGATGATGATGCACAGAAAAAGAACAATCGCCTGGCGGGGGTTTCCATTCTGGGGGGAACGGCCGATATTCCTGAACTTGTTCAAACGCATCATATAGAAATGCTCATCGTCGCTATCCCCTCAGCGGGAGGCGATGAGATACGCAGAATCACCGATATATGCCGTCGAACTTCTTGCGCTGTGCGCATCATGCCGGGATTGTATGAGATGACGGACACTGCAGGTATGCAGCCGGGGATGCGGCGGCTTCGTGACATCCGGCTTGAGGATCTCTTGCGGCGTGAACCGATTCACCTTGATTTTGATAAAATTACACACTACATAGCAGGAAAAACTGTTTTAATCACCGGGGCGGGCGGCTCGATCGGATCGGAACTAGCACGTCAGATCAGCCGTGTCGGTGCAAAAGAAATACTTTTATTGGGGCGTGGAGAGAATAGTATTTATGAAATTTATCAGGAACTAAAAGTAAAGTTTCCGACGCAATCATATCGCACAATTATTGCAAACGTCACGGAGAAAGCCCGCATGGAAGAAGTGTTTCAGCAATACAATCCTGAAGTTGTCTTTCATGCCGCTGCACACAAGCACGTTCCATTGATGGAGATGCAGCCCGGAGAAGCCGTTCATAACAACGTATTTGGCACAAAAAACGTGGCAGAGTTGGCAGATACATACGGCAGTGAGATCTTTGTCTTGATTTCTACAGATAAAGCAGTCAATCCTACCAGTGTCATGGGAGCGACAAAGCGCGCCGCAGAGCTTGTCTTGCAGGAAATCAACCAAAACAGTGCGACGAAATTTGTCACCGTCCGATTTGGTAATGTTCTGGGAAGCCGGGGGAGTGTCGTGCCTCTCTTTGAACGTCAAATTGCAGCGGGCGGGCCTGTTACGGTCACCCATCCGGAGATGACCCGATTCTTTATGACCATCCCTGAGGCTGTGCAGCTTGTCTTGCAGGCGGGCAGTCAGGCGGAGGGAGGGGAGGTATTCCTGTTCGATATGGGAGAACCTGTGAAAATTAATGATATGGCGTGTGACTTGATTAGGCTGCACGGATTGACACCGAACAAGGATGTCAACATCATCTATACTGGAATGCGACCCGGAGAAAAATTATATGAGGAGCTCCTTACGAGTGAGGAGGGGACGACAAGTACGAAGCATAAAAAAATCTATAAGGCCAGGATCTCACCTCTGAACACAGAGACACTTAGGGAAAACCTAAAGATCTTGTCTCATACACAAGATCAAATCATTGTAATAAAAACATTACAGCAGATGATTCCGACATACCGAAGTAAGCAACTCGAGGATATCGGAAATCAAAGGAGAGCGATTTGAAATGAAAAAAAGAACAGTATCTTTTTCCCCACCGGATATTACGGAAGCAGAGATTGCAGAAGTGGCAGAGGCAATGCGTTCAGGGTGGATTACGACGGGACCGCGTACGAAGCAGTTGGAACGATATATTGCTGATTTTTGTCATACGCCCAAAGCTGTTTGTTTAAATTCCGCAACTGCTGCGTTGGAGCTCACCTTGCGTGTCCTTGGGATTGGTGAGGGCGATGAGGTAATTACGTCCGCATATACCTATACAGCTTCTGCAAGTGTTGTAGAGCATGTAGGTGCTCGTTTAGTGCTGGTGGATACGGCATCTGACTCATATGAGATGGATTATGATGCGCTGAGAGATGCGATTACATCCCGTACAAAGGCAATTATCCCTGTAGATGTGGGGGGGATTCCCTGCAACTATCAACGCATCTTTTCAATCGTTAATGAAAAAACCTCCATATTTCAGCCTAAGAATACGATTCAAGAAAAAATAGGGCATGTTGTTGTTGTTGCAGATGCTGCACATGCTTTTGGTGCAACGCGCCAAAATAAGATGGTGGGGGAGATTGCTGACTTCACCTCTTTTTCATTCCATGCAGTCAAAAACTTTACAACGGCAGAGGGAGGTGCTGTTGTATGGCGGAAAGATCTTCAGCTGGATGATGAGGAAATCTACCGTCAATATCAACTTCTATCGCTGCATGGTCAGTCTAAGGATGCATTGGCGAAGACACAACTAGGGGGGTGGGAATACGATATTGAAGGAACTTACTATAAGTGTAATATGACGGATATTATGGCGGCAATAGGATTGGTTCAGATGCAGAGGTATCCTGCTTTGCTGAAACGTCGTCGACAGATCCTTGAATCCTATGCCAGAGGTCTTAAAGGTGAGCCTATAGAGATTGCGGAGCATTACGGGACACAATACACAAGCAGCGGACATCTCTGCTTGGTTCGGATTCTGAATGCAGATATAGAACAGCGCAATCAATGTATCGTGAGAATGGCAGAACGCGGGATAGCTACAAACGTCCACTATAAGCCCCTTCCTTTACATACTGCCTACAAAAAGCTGGGCTTCTCCATTGAAAATTATCCCAATGCCTATCAGATGTTTCAGAACGAAATTACCTTGCCTTTGCATACCAGGTTAACAGATGAGGATGTTGACTATGTTGTGCAGAATTTCCGTGAAGTTTTATCGGAGCTTTGAGTATGATTCTGCGAGATTGGTGTGATCTGCCACAGGATATGCAACATCCCTCGATAAGATCATATTATGATGTTCTGCATGGGAAGAAATATCAACTCTGTATAAAGTTTCTTCTGGATCGAATCATTGCGGGGATTTTACTCATTCTTCTTTTGCCGATATTGTTTGTTTTGGCTATCTGTATCAAAATAGATTCACCAGGCGAAATTTTTTTTCGTCAGAAGCGTATCACGCGCTACGGAAAAGAATTTTATATATATAAATTTCGCACAATGGTCCAAAATGCTGAAAGTGTTGGTGCGCAGGTTACAAGTGATAATGATGCACGCATTACAAAAGTCGGAAGGCAAATTCGTGATCTGAGGCTTGATGAGTTGCCACAGCTGATCAATATTTTGCAAGGCGATATGACTTTTGTAGGGACGCGCCCAGAAGTTCCAAAGTATGTTGCGCAGTATACGGAAGAAATGCGTGCAACTCTTCTCATGCCGGCTGGGGTTACGAGTGAAGCCAGTATCAGTTACAAAGATGAGAGCCGCTTGCTGGAGGGTGCGGTTAATGTAGATGATGTATATGTCAATAAGGTCTTACCAGAAAAGATGAAAGTAAATCTTCTTTCACTGCAGAAATTTAATTTAGCGACGGATTTTTTTCTTATGCTGAAGACTGTACGGGCAGTTTTGTAATATATGCAGTGATAGTGTGTGGTGGGGGATATCGTCCATGCAAGTCGAAAAACTGGAAGAAGCAACTCCAGATGAGATAAGGGGCATTCAACGAAAATCGTATAAGATATTGTGTTATTTTCAAGACTTTTGCAATAAACATAATCTGCGTTTTTATCTTGCAGGAGGTACGCTGATCGGAGCGATAAGACATCAAGGCTTTATTCCGTGGGATGATGATGTTGATATTTTTATGCTCCGCCAGGATTATGAACGCCTTCCTTTTCTATGGAATAAATATGCGGATACAGAACGCTATTCGTACTGTAGGACAAATGAAAAGGAAAATTATCACGATACGGGAGCGTCTATTCGTGATAATAATACGACATTTATCAACTACCATAGTGTGAATGATGATATTCATCATGGACTCCAAATAGACTTGCTCCCCATTGATACAAGACCGGATGGGTGGATTGCATCCAAAATTCAGATATTCTGGGCGATGCTTTACTCCCTGTTTAATGCACAGAGGTTGCCGGATCGTCAGGGGAAGATCCTTCGCGGGCTATCCTTTGTTTTGCTGAGTCTATGTAGATCAAAAAGTCTTCGTTATAAAATATGGAGTTATGCAAAGCAAAAAATGACGCAGTATGAGCACGATGAATCCGCCTACTGCGTTGAATTGTCATCAGGTCTAAGGTCAATGTTGCGTGTGTTGCCAAAGGAATGGTTCAGTCACACGACAATGGTTCCTTTTGAGGATCGCATGATGCCGGTTATGCAGGGCTATGATCCCTATCTTCGTGCAGTATGGGGGGATTATATGCAGCTTCCGCCTGTGAAAGATAGAGTGGCAAAGCATAATACAGTTTTTATTGACTTGGATAATTCCTATCAAAAATACAAGGGGATATACTACTTGACGAATAATAGCCTGGATTAGAGGTAGGTTTCCACTATGAATATTGCAGTGATCTTTGCCGGCGGAGCAGGCAAGCGCATGAACACGAGGGCTATACCAAAGCAGTTTTTAGAAATGCACGGGAAGCCTGTTTTGATCTATACGCTGGAGCACTTTCAGAATCATCCGCAGATCGATGCGATCGTACTTGTTTGTATTGCGTCATGGATCGATCATGCTGAGGAGCTGATTCGTGCGTATCACATGAATAAGGTCGTTGATATAGTTCCAGGCGGATCAACAGGACAGGGATCGATATTTGAGGGACTTACCCGTGCGCGTGAAATTTCAAAGAACGAAAAAGACGTTGTTTTAGTACATGATGGTGTGCGTCCCCTCATTGACGAGGAGACGATTACGGCGTGTTTGTCATCTGTGGCACTCCACGGAAATGCTGTGACAACTACACCTGCGATTGAGACTGTTTTTGTGCAGAATGAGACGGATGAGGTCGGCCAAATTTTCAATCGTGCCCATTGTGCTATGGCGCGCGCGCCACAATGTTTTTATCTTGCTGAGCTCTATCGGAAGCATTTACAGGCACAGGTCGAGGGGCGTGATGACTTCATTGACTCGGCGATGATGATGCAACACTATGGAACACGTCTTTATACGGTGACGGGACCCGTTGAGAACATCAAAATTACGACACCGACGGATTTTTATCTCTTCCGCGCATTGCTGGATGCGCGGGAGAATATGCAGATTGTCGGACTCTAAGTTATCACCGTGGCTCTAAAAATGTTTTTCGCCAGAGAGGGAATTACTATGTGGATTGAAAATGATGTATTTCGTGAGGATATGGAGTATATTGCGGATGTCCCTTTTCTCCCGTGGGAAGACATGAGGGGGAAGACTGTACTTATTACAGGTGGTACCGGACTCCTCGGATTTAATCTCATCTCTGCGCTCTCTTATGCCGCTTTGTATCGAGAGATTCCCCTGCGTATCCTTGCCTTGATTCGCGATGAGGAACGTGCAAAAGCACGCTTTCGTGAGCTTTTGGCGGCGGGAGCCCCCCTCTCCTTTCTGCATGGCGATCTTACGAATATCCCTCACATTGAGGAAAATATAGACTATGTCATTCATGGCGCCAGCCCGACAGCGAGCTGTTACTTTGCCGAGCACCCGGTAGAGACCATCCGCGAAAATCTTACGGGGGCGATTTCGCTTCTCGAAATGGCGCGTGAGAAACAAATCCAATCCTTTCTTTTTCTGTCCAGCATGGAAGTCTATGGTGCGCTTCACAGCAGAGAAAAAGTGGATGAAATGCATGGGAGCTTTGTCAATACAATGCAGCCGCGCAGCTCTTATCCTGAGGTAAAGCGTATGATCGAGTCTCTTTGCTGTTCCTATGCTGCGGAGTATGGTGTTCCGGCGAAGGTGATACGGCTTACACAGACCTTTGGTGCAGGCGTGCATCGGGATGATAACCGTGTATTCGCTCAGTTCATGAGGTCTGCTCTACGGGGAGAAGATATTGTGCTCAAAACAAAAGGAGGAACAGAACGCTCGTACCTATATACTGCGGATGCAGTCACCGCTATCCTTTCTGTCCTCCTCTGTGGAAAAACCGGCGAGGCTTATAATGCGGCGAATGAAGCCTCCTACTGCTCGATTCGTGAGATGGCAGAATGTGTAGCATATCTTCCGATTGTTCAGGAAAAATACGGATCACCTGTAGGTGTTGTTATTCGCGAGGATGAAAAGAGCGCTTCTGTTTATCCGCCGGAACTCTATATGAATCTTGATACCAGCAAACTTTGTGGATTGGGCTGGAAATATTCGGTATCATTAGAAGCAATGTTTGAGCGGATGATTGCAACTTATGATGTATAACATACATCATTGTTATTTTCAGATTGAGGATAATTGTTATGGTGAATCCAGCTGATGTGTTGGTTGTCATAGACGTAGGGGCATATTATCTGTTTAAAGATCTTTGTGAAGTACCGAATATAAATAAATATATTATTTCAACCCCGTCCAATAGGTTTTTATCTCTGGGGTATAAACTACATACAAACAAGCAAATTGGAAAATATCTGTGGCTTCCGTGTCGTGATTTATGGTTCGACTATCAAGAGATTGAACGCTTGCTACCAACTAATGGATATTTGCTGATAAATAGTATGGCTATGTCATTGCCTACTATGGAGCTTTGGAAAAGATTAAAACATAATAACCCAACAGTTAAATTTGCTTTGATATTGGTAGATTCTATGCATGGCCAATCAAAACATATGATAGAAGTAAAAAAGAGGATAAAGGACTTTTCGTGGGATCTGATTTTGTCATATGATCAAAATGATTGTTTTGAGTATGGCTATCGGTATATAGGATTCTCTTATTATTCCTGCTATAACAATATCATCCCATCTGATAGAGAGTCAGACTTGTATTATATCTCCTCGTTAAAGGGGCGCGAAAAAATCTTAATGGAAATATACAAAGCTTGTAATGAGAAGGGAATAAAAAATATTTTTAAGCTATACAGCTTGTGGAAACATGCTGATTATGGAGAGATTCTAAGAAAGCCGCTACCATATACAATGGTTCTGGCGGATGTTCTCTCCACGAATTGTATTTTGGAAGTCTTACCGGAAGGGCAGCGCGCACAGACGCTTCGCTATATAGAAGCGATTTGTTACAACAAAAAGCTGCTCTCAAATAATCCTGAGTTAGAAAATGTTCCTTATTATGACAAGAGATATATGCGATACTTTGACCATGTCGAAGATATTGATTGGGCGTGGGTCAAGAAAAGAGAAACCGTAAACTACGAGAATAAGCCTGATACATCATCGGCTGCTTTATTGAGATACTTATCTTAATTTTGCTTCTCTTATCTACGTGGAAAGGGGGCGGACGGCATATCATTGGGTGTTTCACAGATTGTTTCAAAAAATGTTTATGAGTATGTATGGCCTGTTTCTTGAGAATTGATTTGGTGGTGTGAAGGTATTAGAAAGTCATCGTCTGAAAAAAGAGAAGTTTTCTATTGGTTTTATATTTTATTGAGGAGATCATGAAAAAAACAATAAATATTTGCTTGATCTTATTTTTCTTACTGTATTCAATCGGACAGTTTTCTTCTGATATAAAAATGATTAGTCGAGGGGCTTATTTAGGATTTATAGTGCTGTCTGTTTTTTTTGTCTTACATAAAAGAAAAATACTGGTCCCAATAAAAAGGAATGATATTGTTTTTTTTGCATATCTGCTACTCTCTACGCTTTATGGGATATATCACGGCTTCTATTTATATTCCTTTGATGAATTGTTTGCTTTCGTTAGTTTGTGGATATCATGGAAAATAATAATTTTTTCTTATGAAAATAAATTACTAGATATAGTTTTGATTCAAAAATATCTGTACTATATGATGCTACTTTGGTTCTCGATATATATTCTTATTGGAGTTGGTGCAGTTTTTGGACTTATACCAGAGAGTGTGATCATAGCCGCACTCTCTGAATGGATAAAAAATAGAGGTATGCCACTGGACGAAGTTGCCAATATATTAAGTGGGTCAGCTGGATTTCTAGGCATGCTACCTAGACTGTCCACGGGGTTAAATATAGTTCCGCTTATCATCCTGTTATTACATACCTATCGCAATAAGGGGATAAATCTATTTGTTTGGTTTTTAGCGTTCTTCTTTATCTTGATTGATTATGGGAGAGTGGATATTTTTGTCTTTGTGTTAGCTACAATCATTGCCATTATTTATGAAGTGAAACGTGTATGGAGTTGGTACTGGGGGAGGGTTTTACTGCCAGCTACTGTACTGGTTTTTTTCTTAACAATAATCGTTTTATTTGCAAATGATTTATATGATTTTTATCAAAGTATATTTCTCAATGATAGAACATACGCATCTAACTTAGAGCGAATAGTACAATATAACTCTTTAATGGATGGTATTAAGGAAAATTTCTTTTTGGGTGCAGGTATGGGGGCATATATAGCTAATAATATTAGAAACGATGTTAACTATTGGGAATATGAGCTACAAATGTTAGCTTTTGTGTACCAGCTTGGTATCATTGGGCTTGCCGCTGTAGTTATAAACTTTATCTCAGACTACCTTTTTACAATATGGAAGCACACAAAAGGATATCATACAATATTGATGTTGATATATGGTGTGTGGATTGTTGCTTCTTCTATTCAGGGCGGGATTTTCTTTGATGGAAAAATAATTCTTCCTATTTTATTTTTTATGTCATTAAAAACAGAGGAAATAGTAGAATAACGTTCGGTAACACAGAAATATATCTTTTCCTTAGATGATAAGACATATTGGGGGTAGGACAGGCGATGGAAACAGCATATCGACCGAAAATTACATTTATTACAGCAACATTTAATTCGGGAAAAACATTGGAGCAAACTATCTCTAGTATACTCCATCAAACATATCGCAATATCGAGTATATCATAGTAGACGGAGGCTCTACAGATGGTACACTTGATATTCTAAAAAAGTACGGAGATAACATTCGGTGGATTAGTGAACCGGACAATGGAATTTGTGACGCTGTTGGAAAAGGAATTAATCTCGCAACAGGAGATTATATCAATATTCTTGGTTCAGATGATGCCCTTTTAGATCCTCATATTATTAAGATGGTAGTGGAGCAACTTCAGGATAAGCCTGATTTTTTATCGTGTAATAGATATAATGTAGACGAGTATACATTATTACAGTATCCTGGTCTCAATACAGATAGGCGATGGGACGGTTTGTCATCCATTCCCACGGAAGGTGCCTATATTGGACGCCGTGTCTTAGAAAAATATCCGTTCGATCGACAACTAAAATATTTAAGTGACTACAAGCTCGCTACACAATGCCAACTAGATAAAACGATAAAAATCAAATATTGTAATTTATATACATCTTTTTTTTCAAATTCTGGAGCTAGTTCGAATCAGGTGGAAGTAGAGCTTGAAACTGCTGTGGTTCGCGCAAAGCTACATATGAATCGAAGGGCGTATTATGGAGATGCTTCTCAAGGTTGGTGTTTTCACATAAAGAAATTTGTACGAGACCATCTTCCATTTCCGTTGTTATTATTTGCTCTAGGCATGAAACAAAAATTTTTAAAAGGCATATTTAAAATTCTTCCTAAATCTGCATATTGTGATTATCTTCGTTTTAAACACCCAGATGCAGTTCCGCATATTTGTGATAATAAGATATGCAGATGGTGTCATCGAGGAATATGATATTCAATGGGCATCGCATAAAACATACACATTTCAAAATTCTGACTGATAAAATCTACTGGAGGTAAACGGTGCGAGTTGCAAATGTATTGCGCAACAGCATGTACTCCATGATGCTTTATGTTGTACTTGCTGTTCTCGGCATATTGATACGGCAGGCGTTCACACGGAATCTGCCCATTGAGCTCCTCGGGCTTGAGGGATTGTTTACGAATGTGATTTCCTTGCTGTCTATAGCTGAAATGGGAATCAGCACAGTCATCAGTTACGGTCTTTATCGGGAAATTGCAAATAAGAACGAAGCCGAAGTCAATATGCTGATGAGCATCTATCGGTATATTTATCTCATTATCGGCACGCTGGTTGCGTTGATTGGTGTTGTCCTGTTTTTCTTTTTGCCGTGGATCGTGCGAGATAATACTATTGCATGGAGTTACGTTCAACTTGTTTATGTCATCCAGATATGTACTGTGCTGAGCACCTACTTTCTGGCATATCGGCGCACTTTATTTGCGGCGGATCAGAAGGACTATATCTGTGTTCGCATTGATCTCGTCTGTACATTTGCCGCGAATCTTGTGAAGTTCGCTGCGATTGTTGTTTGGCAGAGTTATACGATGTATGCGCTCTCCGCGCTTGGATTCAACATATTGGCGAACCTGATCATCTCGCATCGCCTTGGCAAGGAGTATCCATTCCTGCACACGGTTAAGGTTACGCTACAGGATTTGCGGCAGAGAAAATTTTTCACGGATGTGAAAAATTTTCTAATTCATAAACTATCGTATATTGTTTACAGTGGAACCGATGCAATTATTATTTCATCTATACTTGGGCTGCGTACAGCGGGGTTGGTAGCGAATTACGTCCTTCTCTGTGATGGAGTCTATAAACTCTTGTATAAGATGTTGCAGGGGATTATCCCTTCTGTCGCGAATCTAGTTTATACGGATGACAGGGAAAAAAGTTATCGTGTTTATCGTATGCTGGATTTTGCTTACTTTTTGATCGGAGGGTATATCGCTTGTATCTATTTCACTGTGCTTCAACCATTTGTGGCGCTCTTCTTCGGGGCAGAATTCTTGCTTGAGGATGCCTATGTGACAGCCTTGGCTGTCAATGTTTTTCTTGGCATGCAGTTTGAGAACGCATATAATTTCCGTAGTACGCATGGTTTGTTTGAAAATGATCGCGGCTATATGGTTCTGTCTGCTGCAGCGAATCTGATTTTATCGCTGATTTTAGCGCATTATCTTGGGGTTGTCGGTGTGATGATCGGCACGATTGCAGGTCTGTGGTTCATCGTCTATGGCCGCGTGCAGTTTGTCTTTCGTGTGATTTTTCGCCGAAGCATGAAGAAATATTGGTGGCGTCATGCGTGGTGGAGCATGGTCGTTCTTTTGGAAATCACATTGATTAACGAGATATTGAGTGCGTCATTTTTCTCTTCAACGTATACGGGATTGTTTGTCAAATGCCTATGTGCAGCATTGCTGATGTTGGGGATGCAGTTTCTTGTATTTCATCGGTGCGAGGAGTTCCGCAGCGTATGTTTGTACGCCGTTGAGGCGAAGGATGTTCTTATGAGCAAGATTCGGGGGAGGAAATCTCAGTGAAGAAAGCGTTGATTACAGGAATCACAGGACAAGACGGTTCGTATCTTACGGAACTGCTCTTGGAAAAAGGCTATGAGGTTCACGGAATCATCCGAAGGCAGAGCAGTCAGAATACGGAGAGAATCGACCATATCTTGCATGATTCGGCATTTGCCAAGCGTGTTTTTTTGCATTATGGCGATTTGACGGATTCCAGCAATGCGCATGGATTGATTCAAGCAATTCAGCCGGATGAGGTCTACAATCTTGCAGCGCAGTCGCATGTAGCCGTATCGTTCGAGGTGCCGGAATATACGGCGGAGGCGACGGGCGTAGGGACGATTCGTCTTTTGGAAGCAGTGCGGCAGAGCGGTTTGCCGATTCGCTTTTATCAGGCGTCAACCTCGGAGCTTTTTGGCGGTCTGCCTGAGACGGCTCCGCAGAGTGAGGCGACGCCGTTTTATCCGAAGAGTCCTTATGGGGCGGCGAAACTCTACTCATTTTGGATTACGAAGAACTATCGTGAATCTTATGGGATGTTTGCCTGCAACGGAATTCTCTTCAATCATGAGTCGCCACGGCGCGGTGAGACTTTTGTCACGCGTAAAATAACGATTGCTGTGGCACGGATTGCAAAGGGCGTGCAGGAGAAACTGACGCTTGGAAACCTTGAGGCAAAGCGCGACTGGGGGTTTGCAGGGGATTATGTAGAGGGCATGTGGCGCATGCTTCAGCAGGAGCAGCCAGATGATTATGTTTTGGCATCGAATGAGACGCATACCGTTCGTGAATTTGTCGAGTGTGCATTTCGCGAGGCAGGCGTAGAACTTGAATGGCGCGGCACAGGAGTTGATGAAAAAGGGTATTGCAAGAAGACAGGTAAGCTCTTGGTCGAAGTTGATCCGCAGTATTTCCGTCCGGCAGAAGTGGAACTTCTCTGGGGCGATGCGGGCAAAGCTGAGAAGCAGCTTGGTTGGAAGCGCAAGACCAGTTTTGAGGAGCTGATCGCGATGATGGTGCGCGAGGATATGAAGAAATACAAGGCGTAAGATTGTGTTTTAAGTCATAGAGAACCATAGTAATCGGCAGCTTCCTGTAAAAAGGAAGCTGCCATTTGTTCTGTGTTTGAGGAGAAGAAATATTTTGGAGGCGGTAAAATTGAAACATAATCAAACACTGGATTGCGCAAAAGGTTTTTTAATGATGCTTGTCATTTTAGGTCATGCTATTGTTCACTATGATACGGATGCATATACAAATCTAG
>ERZ773009.1571-NODE-1571-length-15482-cov-4.008492_pt1 | contig 15482 bp, 13 predicted proteins | sample MGYA00580663_ERZ773009 | MGnify/ENA primary metagenome ERZ773009 (study PRJEB29015, sample SAMEA2737969) | human oral metagenome | biome: human oral; feature: human-associated habitat; material: dental | place: China | collected 2026 ... | reverse complement strand
CCCGCCTCGAAGGCCGCGCGCACGAAGCACAGCCGTTGCAAGGCCGCATCGTCGAACACGCCGTAGCCGCCCGTGGTGCAGGCCACCGGCCGTAACAAGCCGCGCACCAGGTAGTCGCGCACGATATGTACGCTCACCCCAGCGTTATGGGCCAGTTGCGATACCGTGTAGGCGCTCATCGCACACCTCCTTGTCCTCACCCGGCGCAGCAGGAAAGCTGCTTCACATCCTTGTTGAAGGTCTGCGCCGCGAGCTTCAACCCTTCGACCATCGTCAGGTAGGGGAACAACTGGTCGGCCAGTTCCTGCACCGTCATCCGGTTGCGAATCGCCAGTGCGGCCGTCTGGATCAGTTCGCCCGCTTCCGGGGCCACTGCCTGCACGCCGATCAGTCGTCCGCTGCCTTCTTCAACCACCAGTTTGATGAAGCCGCGCGTGTCGAAGTTGGCGAGCGCGCGCGGCACGTTGTCCAGCGTTAGCGTGCGACTATCAGTTTTGATGCCGTCATGGTGCGCTTCCGCCTCGCTGTAGCCTACGGTCGCCACTTGCGGGTCGGTGAACACCACGGCCGGCATCGCGGTCAGGTTCAGGGCCGCGTCACCGCCGGTCATGTTGATCGCGGCGCGAGTGCCGGCCGCTGCCGCCACATAGACGAACTGCGGCTGGTCGGTGCAGTCGCCTGCGGCGTAGATGTGTTCCACGCTTGTACGCATGCCGGGGTCGATGACGATAGCGCCTTGCGGGGTGAGCGTGACGCCCGTCGCATCCAGTGCCAGCTTGCGTGTGTTGGGCGCGCGGCCGGTGGCGACCAGCAGCTTGTCGGCGCGCAGTTCGCCGTGCGCCGTGGTGAGCACGAATTCGCCGTCCCCTTCACCATTGATATACGCGACCTGGCTGGCCTGGGTGTGTTCCCTCACCTCGATGCCCTCCATGCGGAATGCGGCCGTGACGGCTTCGCCTATAGCTGGGTCTTCGCGGAAGAACAGCGTGCTGCGAGCCAGGATCGTCACCTTCGCTCCGAGTCGGGCGAACGCCTGCGCCAGCTCCAGCGCCACCACTGATGAGCCAATCACGGCCAGGCGCTTAGGAATCGTCTCGCTGACCAGCGCTTCAGTGGAAGTCCAGTACGGAGTGTCTTTCAGGCCGGGAATCGGCGGCACGGCCGGGCTCGCGCCGGTGGCGATCAGGCAGCGGTCGAATGCCACCACGCGCTCGCCGCCGTCGTTGAGTTGCACGATCAGGTTGCGATTGTCCTTAAAGCGGGCGGAGCCGTGCAGCACAGTGATCGCCGGATTGCCCTCCAAGATGCCTTCGTACTTGGCGTGGCGCAGTTCATCGACGCGGGCCTGCTGCTGGGCCAGCAGCGCCGTGCGCTGGATGGTCGGCGTGGTAGCGGCGATGCCGCCATCGAACGGGCTTTCCCGGCGCAGATGGGCGATATGGGCGGCGCGGATCATGATCTTGGACGGCACACAACCGACATTGACGCAGGTGCCGCCGATGGTGCCGCGCTCGATCAGCGTGACACGTGCGCCTTGCTCGACGGCCTTCAGCGCCGCTGCCATCGCGGCCCCGCCGCTGCCGATGACGGCGATATGCAATGCGCCGCTGCTACCCGTCTTGTCGTTTCTGCCCAGCAGATCGCGCATCTTGTCGAGCAATCCGCCCGGCGTCGAAACTGAGGGGGCATCGGCCAGCGTGGCCCGATAACCGAGTCCAGCTACAGCGGCCGTCAGCGCGTCGGGTGACGTGCCGACCTCAATGGCGAGCTTGGCGCTGCCCTTGGCGTAGGAGACATCCGCTGATTGCACGCCGGGCACTTTCTCCAGGGCGTCCTTGACATGCACTGCGCACGAGTCGCAAGTCATGCCGGTGATTTTGAGAGTGCTCATACCATCGTTCCTTATTCGTGTGGGCCGCCGTGTCGCACGGTCAGCCGTCTTTCACAAGCGCTTGGCGGGGAGTTCGCAGCCGTCCGGTCCGCAACGGCGATGCGCCGGCGACACGAAGTCCCAGATCGACACCCCAATCATCAAGGCCAGGCCGACGTACATCAGGTTCGCCGTCCACCAGTTGCCGAGCAGCCAGACCGTGGCCGCAAACACGATGGCCGGGCCGATCATGCCGAGCAGACTGCGCAGCCATTGCCGATGACTGAACCAACCCAGCGCGTTCGCCAGGAAGGCCAGCGCGGCAAACAGCGGCAGCAGGCGGCTGATGAACAGTCCCTCGTACTGGCTCAAGAAGCCCAGCCCGATGGCCGCGCCGAAGCTGGCGAGGGCTGGAAAGCAGGCGGCGCAGCCCATCGCGGAAACGACGCTGCCGAGCGCGCCGGTTTTATCGGCAATGCGTGTCATCAGTCCCATGAAGCGGCTCTCGCTGTTGTCGTTGGCTTGCTGGCTCACTGCTTGACGCTGGACGGATAGCCGGCGTCTGCGGTGGCCTTGGTCAGCTTCTGTACGCTGGCCTTGGTGTCGTCAAAAGTGACGACGGCCTCGCGCTTCTCGAAGCCCACATCGACCTTGCTCACGCCTTCGACCTTGGAGAGCGCTTTCTTGACTGTGATCGGGCAGGCGGCGCAAGTCATGCCGGGAACCGCTAGCGTGACGGTCTGGGTAGCGGCCCACACCGGGGCAACAGCGGCGGCGAGGGCAAGGGAGGCAAACAGTTTCTTCATGATGAACTCCTGGTTAATAGAAAAATGGAACGACATAGGGAAATCCAAGCGCGACCAGGACCAGCACGGCCACGATCCAGAAAATCAGCTTGTAGGTGGCGCGCACCTGCGGAATCGCGCAGACCTCACCTGGCTTGCATGCCTGCACGGGCCGGTAAATCCGCTTCCAGGCGAAGAACAGCGCCACTAGCGCCGCGCCGATGAACAACGGTCGATAGGGTTCCAGCACCGTCAGGTTGCCGATCCAAGCACCGGAGAAGCCCAGGGCGACCAGTACTAGCGGCCCCAGGCAGCAGGTCGATGCAAGAATGGCGGCCAGCCCGCCGGCGAAGAGCGCACCGCGCCCGTTTTGTGGTTCAGACATACGTTGGCCCTTTTGAATTTGGATTGGATAGCGTAACCTTACTTCCGTACTCATGTACGGAGTCAAGCGATATGGAAAATAATTTGGAAAACCTGACCATTGGCGTTTTTGCCAAGGCGGCCGGGGTCAACGTGGAGACAATCCGCTTCTATCAGCGCAAGGGCCTGTTGCGGGAACCGGACAAGCCTTACGGCAGCATCCGCCGCTATGGGGAGGCGGACGTGGTTCGGGTGAAATTCGTGAAATCGGCACAGCGGCTGGGGTTCAGTCTGGACGAGATTGCCGAGCTGTTGCGGCTCGACGATGGCACCCACTGCGAGGAGGCCAGCAGCCTGGCCGAACACAAGCTCAAGGACGTGCGCGAGAAGATGGCCGACTTGGCGCGCATGGAAACCGTGCTGTCTGAACTCGTGTGCGCCTGCCATGCACGAAAGGGGAATGTTTCCTGCCCGTTGATCGCGTCACTACAGGGCGAAGCAGGCCTGGCAAGGTCAGCTATGCCTTAGCGTGCTTTATTTTCCGTTTTCTGAGGTGCCCCCATTCAGGGACCTTCCCTTGAACCCATCAACCGGGCTGATATGCTTTGCTTGCCCCTGAATTCACCTGCAGCCCCCCCTTTCCCGATGCGAGCGACCGAACTGGGAGAACTTTCAGCTTTCGTGGCCATTGCCGATGCCGGCAGCTTTCGCCGGGCGGCTGCACGGCTGAACCTGAAGCCCTCCACGCTGTCGCATACGCTGCGCATGCTGGAAGACAGACTGGGCGTTCAGTTGCTGCTTCGCTCCACCCGGCGTCTTTCCCTGACGGAAGCCGGACAGGCGTTGCTGACGGATGTCCGGCCGGCGCTGGAGCGCATCGACGATGCGGTAGAGCGTCTCAACCAGTACCGCGAGGTTCCCGCGGGCTCCATACGACTGAGCGTGCCGCATACGGCCGCCCTGCATGTGCTTCTACCCAGATTGCGCGAATTCTCGGAACGTTATCCGGACATCTCGCTGGAGATATCGGCTGACAATGGCTTCGTGGACATCATCCAGGATGGCTTTGATGCCGGCATCCGCCTGAGAAGCGATGTCCCCCGTGACATGGTGGCTGTTCCCGTCAGCCCCCAGGTCCAAGTGGCCGTTGTGGCGTCGCCCGACTATCTGAAGCGGCATGGCACCCCCGTGACACCCGCCGACCTGCAGCACCACCGCTGTATCAATCGCCGGCTGATTCAGGGTGACGGTCTGCAGCGCTGGGAGTTCATGCAGGACGGCCGCCTGCTGAGGATCAGCGTGCCGGGCAAGCTGGTGCTGAACGACACCGGCCTGATCCTCGCCGCTGCCCTTGATGGACAGGGACTGGCCTATTCGGCCGATCAGCTTGTGGCGGAGCATCTGACGGCAGGTCGCCTGGTACGGGTACTGGCAGATTTCAGCCCGCGCATCGAGGGCTTCTGCCTGTACTACCCGAACCGCCGGATATCCGTCACGCTACGGGCATTGGTGGAAATGCTGAAGGGCGCACGCGAGCCGGCCGCCCATTGAGGGGATCCCCTTGTACGGACCATACGGCGCTGGCGGCCTGAGCGCCGACGGTCACATCCTGTATTGGCTGGTACGGCCGGATGCGATAGCCGGCAGAGCAATGGATGGGACAAGATCATCGGCATGCCAAGGAAGCCCCTACCGCAGGTGTGTCTTCCCGGCCAATCGGCTTGCCGCCCGCACGATTCAGGGCCCGGGTTTTGGTACCCTGTCGGCTGTCTTCATTAACGTGCCATCCACGGCGGCGGCATGGATGAAGGCATCATCGTCGGTTCCGGCTTCGGCACGTGGCCGGCTCCATACATGTTCAGGGAAGATATTCATGAAGAAGAACCAGAAACCCACCCTCTCCTCGGTGCGCACTCCGGCGCTGGGCCTGCTGGCTGCGCTGGCGCTGGCATTCGGTGCGCCGCTGCATGCCGCTGACAAGTCCGAACTGCTGTCGGGCGCCCGCGAGAAAGTGACGGAAGCGAAGGATTCGCTCTCCGGCAAGATGAGCGAAGCTGCCGACAGCAAGACATCCGCCCTGAAGGAGAAGAAGGATGCACTGAAGAAGGACGGCAGCAAGCTTCTGGACAAGGCCGAAAGCCAGAAGGACAAGGCCAAGGAAGCCACCAGCAAGGCCAGCGCCACGAAGGAGGCTGCCAAGGACAGCGCTTCGGGGTCTGTCGGCAAGCTGGACCTGAACAGCGCGACCGAAGCGGAACTGGCGCAACTGCCCGGCATCGGCGAGGCACGTGCCAAGGCCATCGTGAAGGGACGTCCCTACACGGGCAAGGATGAGCTGAAGCGCAAGAAGATCGTGCCGGCCAGCGTGTACGAGAAGATCAAGGATCGCGTGATCGCGCACAAGCGCTGATCACCTCTGCCGTCGGCGCCCATCGAATTCTTCCGGTTGGGCGCCGATGTATCCCAGGTGCGTGAAACGGAAGCCATCGACATACCTCAATCCATAGCCGAGGGCACGATTGAGGCCGATGTGGCAGATCCAGACCATGGTGGGGAGCATCAGTCCACGTCCCCAACTGTCCTTGAAGATCATGCCGACGGCGCAGGCCAGCAAGGGCAGCGTCAATGAATGCGCCAGGTTGTAGCAGAACGCCCCCACTCTCCTGCCGAAGAGATAGCCCAGCACCGACAGGTCCGGTACGAAGAACAGCACCAACAACAGCATCAGATCGCCAGTCAACCAGGCGTAGGCCTGCCCTGCGCAGATGCACAGCAGAAGTCCTTCGAGCTGCATGAGCCAGCGAACCCCGCCGGTGACGCTTGCCGCTCTCCTGGAACCATCCGGGTACACTGCCGGCAGGCGCGCATCTCCGGGTGCCGGCATGGGACCACACGGGGCCGTGGTCCCACGCGCCGCGACGCTGTCCGACCTCATGCAATCATCCTGTGCTTCAGGACCGCGCATGTCAGCAGCAGGGTCATGAATGGCTACGCCACGCTGTTCGGACGAGGGATCCTGCATGATGACTCTCCTGGATGGTTTGTCCATTCACGGACAGGATACGATACGGACAGACCCCGTCAGGCTTTCAAGGCCCTTCCCCCAACGTTACCGATACCGAAGAGATGTCGCCATTGAAACTCGTGCCGGCCCGGCGCCGGGCACAGGATGCCCGAAGCCATGAGGCGGATCGCCCCCGCGCGGGACGTCCGCAGAACCGGAAGGACGGCCCCCAGGCCCAGGCTCAGCCCCGGACGCAGGCCCAGACACAACTGCGGACGCAGGCCCGGTTGCAGCCCCGCGAGAAGACCCAGCGACAGGCGCCGGCCGCGGCTTCAGGCGAGATCCCGCCCGAGGGCGAACGGCTGAACAAGCATCTGGCGCGCACGGGGGTGTGCTCGCGGCGCGAGGCGGATGACTGGATTGCCCAAGGCTGGGTGCGGATCAACGGCCGGCCGGTGGAGATGGGGCAGAAGGTGATGCCGGGCGATGTGGTGGAGGTGCGGCAGGCAGCGCGTGCCCGGCAGCAGGACAAGGTGACGATCCTGCTGAACAAGCCGGTGGGCTATGTGAGCGGCCAGGCCGAGGACGGCTACCGCCCGGCGGTGACGCTGATCGATGCGCAGAGCCGCTGGGCTGGCGACACGAACCCGCGCCGTTTCGAGCGCAACCAGCTGCGCGGGCTGGCGGTGGCGGGCCGGCTGGATATCGATTCGGTGGGGCTTCTGGTGCTGACGCAGGACGGGCGCGTGGCCCGGCAGCTGATCGGCGAGGATTCGACCACCACCAAGGAATACCTGGTGCGGGTGCGCTATGGCGCGGTGGAGCGCAATGTGCAGGCGGCCTTTCCGCCGGAGCGGCTGAAGCTGCTGCGTCACGGGCTCTCGCTGGACGGCCATAAGCTGAAGCCGGCGCAGGTGGACTGGGAGAACCCCGAGCAGCTGCGCTTCGTGCTGCAGGAGGGACGCCACCGTCAGATCCGCCGGATGTGCGAGCTGGTGGGCCTAGCGGTGACGGGGCTCAAGCGCATCCGTGTGGGCAATGTCCTGCTGGGTCGCCTTCCGCCCGGCCAGTGGCGTTACCTGGGGTTGGACGAAAGCTTCTGAATGCTCCACGCCGGCGGCGATGCCGGCCAGCTTCTCGAATTCCGGCAGCGGCATGGGGGCGCCCAGCGCCTGGCCCTGGCCGTAGTCCACGCCGATGTTTTCCAGTGCCGGCAGCATCAGGTCGGACTGCACCGACTTGGCCACACTGGCAATGCCCAGTTCGTGCGCCAGCACGGTGAGGGTGCGCAGCACGGCCTGACCGGCCCCCTGATGGACGAGCGATTCGGTGAAGGCGCCATCGATCTTCAGGTAGGCCACGCCGATCTCGCCAATGGCCGACAGGTTCACGAAGCCGCTACCTACGTTGTCCAGCGCGGCACGCGCGCCCAGCTGGCGCAGACCGCCAATCAGGCGCTTCATCATGTAGCCGTCCTGCATGGCCACGGTCTCGTTGATCTCGACGACCAGCTTGGGAGCGACCTGCTGGTAACGGCGCACCTGGCTCAGCAGGTAGGTCTTGAAGGCTTCGTCACTGAGCGCTTCGGCCGACAGGTTGAGCGAGATGAAGTCCAGGGCGCGGAAGGCGCGTTCGTTCCTGTCCAGCCAGCGCAGGGTCTCGTTCAGCACCCAGCGGTCGATGGTGGCCATTTCGCCGCGGTAGATGGCGGCCTCGATCAGGCCGGCGGGTGAACGCAGGGTGCCGTCCGGGGTGCGGTGGCGCAGCAGGATCTCGCCGCCAAGCCGGTTGGATTCGCCTAGCCCAACCACGGGCTGGATGGCCAGCTCGAAATCGCGGAATTCCTTGGTCCGGCGCAGGCGGTCCAGCACATCCATCTCGACCTGGTGACGCTGGCGCTCCCCTTCCTGCTCACCGTCCTGGAAGATGACGACCTGGTTGCGTCCCTTGCGCTTGGCCTCGCGGCAGGCGTTGTCGGCACGGTCGATCAGCTGGCTGCTGGTCTGGCCACGCAGGGCCGGGCTCATGCCCACGCTGGCGGTGACGGCAAAGCGCTTGGGCGCGATGACGAAGGGGCGGCCGGCAATGGCATCCAGGGCACGATAGGCCAGCAGGCGGTGCGGAGGCTCTTTGCCGTTGAGCAGCACGGCGAATTCGTCGCCCCCCATGCGGGCAATCTCCGCATGCTCGCCCAGCCGGCTGCGCAGTCGGCGCACGACATCCACAAGCACCGTGTCACCGGCCTGGTGCCCGAACACGTCGTTGAGCACCTTGAAGCGGTCCAGGTCGATGTAGCAGAGGGACACCTGATCCAGCGTTTCATGCTCGTTCAGCAGTGCCTCGAGGCGCTTCTCCAGACCATGGCGGTTCAGCGCGCCGGTCAGCCTGTCGTGCTGGGACTCGTGGATGAGGTGGTGTTCGGCCTGCTTGAGCGCCGTGATGTCGGTAAGGCTGACGTCGTGACCGGTGTCGGTCTTCTGGGCCTGTACCCGCAGCCAGCGATGGCTGCTCACCTTCTCCAGACGCCAGACGAAGTCGGCTTCCTCGAAGTTCTCCAGTTCCTGATGGATGCGTTCGGCCAGATCCTGCGGGAAGGCGTCATTGAGCGCGGAGAGCGTGTCGACGTGGGCACGATCCAGCGAGGCGCTGTCACCAGCCAAGGGTGAGGCATCCGCACGCGCGCCCGGGGCCCGATGAGGGTCGATGCTGCCAGCCGGCACGTCGAACAGCCGCACCGCCACTTCGTTGTAGCGCTCGATGCGGTTGTCACGATCGAAGGACAGCAGGCCGATGGGCACGGCACGGTAGGTGGCCTGGTAGCGCCCCAGGGCCGTCATGGCGGCTTCCTGGCTGCGCAGCTGGCGCGAACGCTCGGCCGCCAGGTAGCCGATGACGGCGGTGGAGGCGTTCATCACGGCCAGCAGCGTGGTGGACTGCAGGTCCAGCCAGGGCAGCGGCGACTGGGTGATGCCCAGCAGGAAGAAGAGCGTGTTGGCAGCCGCCATCCCGTCCAGCAACGGGGTGCACAGGTACCAGACCGACATCACCGAGATGCGGCGGCTGAGGTTGACCACCACCATGCCGACCACGGTGACGACAATGGCACCGCCCACCAGGTACAGCAGCGTCTGGAAGATGTCGGGCGGCAGCAGGCCGGAGACCGCCAGCGCGAAGCCGCTGGCAATGTACATGCCATGCAGCCAGGTGCCGAAGCGGTGGCCCTGCAGCCGGGACTCCATCAGCCCCCACATCAGGGCGGCGCAAGCGCAGGGGAAGGCCATCTGGGCCATCTGCTCCAGACCCACGCCCACCACGCTGGAGGCCGAGCTGCCCAGCCAGAACTGGATGTAGCCGCCCCGCACCATCAGGAAGACGGCACGTGATCCCAGCCAGAAGGCGAGCAGCCGCACCACGCGGATGTGCATCAGCTGCCCGGCCACGAAGGCGGTCAGCCCCAGCAGCACCAGGATACTGCCCAGCAGCGTGCCTTGGGCCTCGATCTGGCGCTGTGCCTCGATGAAGCGGGTCTCGTCCCACAGGTTGAGCGAGAGCGCCGGGCCGGCAATGGACAGCTCCAGACGCAGCACGGCGGTCAGGTCATGCTCGCCACTGAAGCGGCGGTGGCCGGCCGGCAGGGGCAGCGGCAGCTCGGGCAGCGTGATGGCGTAGCCGGGCAGCGCGCGGGCCGCGTTGACGGGCTCCTGGTCGTTGTTGAAATGCGCGTAAAGCAGCGCCTGGCCGAATTCGTCCAGGATGACGGCATCGCCCTTCTGCACGGAACGGTTGGCGATGTGCAGCACGCGCGTGCGCTCGACGGTGTCGGCGGGGATGCGGGCCAGCACCCACAGGGTCTTGGCGTTGCTGCTCTTGGCGCCCAGATCCAGCGCCGGTCCCTGCTCGCGCAGTGAACCCAGCACGCTGGTGAGTTCGTTGAAGTTCTTCGATGACGCCAGGATCCTGTAGGGCAGGACCTGATCCGGCTTCGAATAGGCCATCGGATAGGCGTACATCCACACCACGTACGACACCGCAATCAGCAAAAGCACCCACGACGCCAGTTGGCGCGCGCCTTGGCGTTGTCGTGCTGCTGGATCCTGGGGCTGCGTCACATTCGCTCCCGGGAGGGGGTCCCTGGTTGTCGTGCGGTGATCATGTCATCCCGGAATGGGATACATTGGGCGAAGACACACAGGTGGGGGGCCGACGTCGGCCGGGGTGCGTCCATCCCCAGCAAAAAGAATAATGTCCACCGACAGACGGCAGGTCCTGCCCCCCGAACGGGCCGACGAGCGGTCAATTGACGGGGCTTGCAGCCGACGAACGGTCGGTTGGCGGGAATGAGTGATGCGAAGAAGCGACGTCGGACGGCTGGAAGCGCCAGCGCTTCCAGGCCGCAAAGACCGCATCGGGATAGGCCGACTGGCCCCGGCTGCCGTTGTAGCGCCCCAGGGCCATGAAGAGGTTGCCGTTTTCCAGGTCGAGGTAATGGCGCAGGATGACGCAGCCGTAGCGGATGTTGACGCGCATGCGGAAGAGCGCGTCGGCATCGCCGTTGCCCAGCACGCGCGTCCAGAAGGGCATCACCTGCATGAAGCCACGCGCGCCCACCTTCGAGATGGCGTACTGGCGAAAGCCGCTTTCCACCTGAATGAGGCCCAGCACCATCTCGGGGTCCAGGCCGGCACGCTGCGCCTCGTAGCGCACGGTGAGGAGGAAGGCCTGGCGCGCCTCGAAGCCGGGCATGGCGCGACGCGGCAGCCGGTCGGACATCTGCGTGAGCCACTCGATCTTCTGCGCGCGCGACTCCCACAGCGGCTCGGCATCGTGCGGGGCATCGATGGCGCTGGTCAGCGCCACCCGCACCGCATCGGCCAGCACCTCGTACTGCTGCGCGCCTGCCCGGGCGGTGACGGGCAGGAGAAGGGCAGCCGACAGCGCGACTGCCCCCAGCGCTGCAGCAACGTGCCTGACAATCAAAGCGTGGGCAGCAGCTTCTGCACCTCGGCCAGCACATCGGCCGGGGCAACCTTGTGGGTGACCATGCCACGCCGCACGGTGAGTTCCAGCAGCCCTTCCTTCAGGCCGCGGTCGCCCACAGTGATGCGCAGCGGCACGCCGATGAGTTCCCAGTCGGCAAACATGACGCCCGGGCGCTCGTTGCGATCATCGACCACGTAGCGGATGCCGGCCGCCTGCAGGTCGGCAGCCAGCCGGTCGACAGCCTCGCGCACGGCCTCGGAGCGCTCCAGGCCCATGGGGCAGACCACCACCTCGAAGGGGGCGATGGACGCCGGCCAGATGATGCCCTTGTCGTCGTGGTTCTGCTCGATGGCGGCGCCCAGCAGGCGGGTGACGCCAATGCCGTAGCAGCCCATTTCCAGCGGCTTCGACTGGCCGTTCTCGTCGATGAAGGTGGCGTTCATGGCCTGGGAATACTTGGTGCCCAGGTAGAACACGTGACCCACCTCGATGCCGCGCTGGATGGCCAGCGTACCCTGCCCGTCCGGGGACGGATCGCCGGCCTGGACGTTGCGGATGTCGGCGATCATCACCTCGCCCACCTGCCCTTCGGGCAGCGGCTCGGGCAGGTCACGGCCCCAGTTCACGCCGGTGTAGTGGTAGTCAACCTCGTTGGCGCCGCAGACGAAGTCGCTCATGTTGGCGACCGTGCGGTCGACCACCATGCGCACGGGCTTCTTCAGGCCCACCGGGCCCAGATAGCCGGGTTTCGAGCCGAAGTGTTCAAGGATTTCTTCCTCGGTGGCAAAGCGGAAGCCCTTCAGGCCCGGCACCTTGCCCACCTTCACTTCGTTCATTTCATGGTCGCCGCGCAGCAGCAGCAGCCAGACCGTAACCTTGGGCGGCTGACCCTCTGCGCCCGGGGTCTCGGTGCTCAGCACGATGGACTTCAGCGTCTGGTCGAGCGGCAGCTTGAGGTATTCGGCCACCGCCTCGCAGCGGGCCTGCCCGGGCGTGGCCGTGCGGGTGAGCGGCTGGGTGGGCGCCATGCGGGTGGCCAGCAGGGGCACGGCCTCGGCCAGCTCGATGTTGGCGGCGTAGTCGGACCCCGTGCTGTAGACCAGCGCGTCCTCGCCCGTGTCGGCGATGACCTGGAATTCATGGCTGGCCGATCCGCCGATGGAGCCGGTGTCGGCCGCCACGGCGCGGTATTGCAGCCCCAGCCGGTCGAAGATGCGGTGGTAGGCATCGAACATCTTCCGATAGCTGACCAGCGCGCTTTCCGGGTCGCGGTCGAAGGAGTAGGCGTCCTTCATGGTGAACTCGCGCCCACGCATGACGCCGAAGCGCGGCCGGCGCTCGTCCCGGAACTTGGTCTGGATGTGGTAGAAGTTCTTGGGCAGCTGGCGGTAGCTGCGCAGATCCTGCCGGGCGAGGTCGGTGACCACCTCTTCGGAGGTGGGCTGGATGACGAAGTCGCGCTGATGGCGGTCGCGGATGCGCAGCAGCTCGGGCCCGTATTCTTCCCAGCGGCCGGACTCCATCCAGAGCTCGGCGGGCTGGATCACCGGCATCAGCAGCTCGATGGCGCCAGCGGCGTCCATTTCCTCGCGGATGATGGCCTCGATGCGGCGGATGACACGCAGGCCCAGCGGCATGTACGTGTAGATGCCGCCGGCCAGCTTGCGGATCATGCCCGCGCGCGTCATGAGCTTGTGGCTGACGACTTCGGCGTCGGCAGGCGCTTCTTTGAAGGTAGGCAGGTGCAGTGCGGTGGCTTTCATGGGCTCGCTCTATATAATGGGCAACATTCTAGAGCGTGTCATGGTGCTTTTGGCCAGCTGGAGGCCGGGATATCCTTGTGCACGCCACAAAAAAGAACGCGCCCGCACGCCGACCGGACACTAGCCACCATGCTCGACAAACACGGATACCGACCGAATGTCGGCATCATCTTGCTGAATCAGGACAACCAGGTGTTCTGGGGTAAGCGCATCCGTGAGCAGTCCTGGCAGTTTCCGCAGGGCGGCATCAACGTGGCCGAGTCCCCGCAGCAGGCCATGTACCGTGAGCTGCACGAGGAAATCGGCCTGGGCCCGCAGCACGTCAGCCTGCTGGGCCGCACGCGCGACTGGCTGCACTACGACGTGCCGGTGCGCTGGGTGCGCCGCGAATGGCGCGGCCACTACCGGGGCCAGAAGCAGATCTGGTTCCTGCTGCGCCTTGTGGCCGGCGACGACGCCATCTCGCTGGACGGCCAGGGTCACCCCGAGTTCGATGCCTGGCGCTGGACCGGCTACTGGACGCCGCTGGACGAGGTCATCGAGTTCAAGCGCAAGGTCTACGACAAGGCCCTGAACGAGCTGGCCCCGCTGGTGGAGGGCATCGTGGGGACACGGGCAACCTGACCACAAACCGGCTGCCGCCCCCTTCGCGCGGCTCATGATGGGCGTCGCCGCCGTGGCGGCGGGCAATCTGCCGCACCAGCGACAGCCCCAGCCCCACGTTGCCGGCCTGCTCGGAATGGCCATCCACCCGATAGAAGGCTTCGAAGATACGTTCGCGCGCCGCCTCGGGCACCCCGGGCCCGCGATCCAGCACCTCGATGCGCAGCCAGTCGGTGACTCCGCCGGCCAGGGCCCCCTTCCCGGCCCCGGAATGATTGACCCCGGCGTCACTGTCCCCGGAACGGCCGGGGTCCGTGTCAGCCTCCGGGTGGCCCACCGCCACCGGCGCACGCTCCCGCGACAGACAGAGCAGCACCGGCTCATCATCGTCCGGCTGATAGCGCCGGGCGTTTTCCAGCAGGTTGCGCAGCAGCCGGCGCAACAGGCGCGCATCACCGGCCACGGTCGTGTGGGCAGCACCTGACTCCGATCCGTCATCCCCGTTCACGCCCGACGGCGTTTCGTCCATCCATACGGCGCCCATCCGCGCCGCCTCCTCGGCGGCCAGCTGTGTCAGGTCCACCGGCTCACGTCGCAGCTCATCCAGGCTCAGGGTATCCAGCCGGCTGGCCAGCAGGATCTCTTCCACCAGCGCATCCAGCTCGCGGATGTTCTGGCGCACCTCATCGGTGTGATGCGTCAGGTCGGCGGGGTTTTCCAGCATCAGCTCGATGGCCATGCGGATGCGCGCCAGCGGTGAGCGCAGCTCGTGCGACGCATTGGCCAACAACCGGCGCTGGGTGCTCAGGAGCGCCTCCTGCCGGCTCACCAGCGCCTCGATGCGCTCGGCAGCGTGGTTGAAGCTGTGCGCCAGTGCGGCCACCTCATCCTGACCGGACACCTCGGCCCGCACCCGCAGATCGCCCGCAGCCTGCGCATCCACCGAGCGCTGCAGCGCCTCCAGCCGACGGGTGATGCGCCGCGATACCGGCCAGGCCGCCAGCCCCACCGCCACAAAGAGCAGGGCCAGCGCCAGCGGTGCGCTGATGGGCAACTGCGGCGGCGCGGGACGCCAGGTGCGGATCAGCAGCGTGCGATCGTCCGGCAGCGCCACGCGGTGGATGACGGCCACCATCGCACGCCGGGGCCCCTCCCCATCACGGGCCTGACCATGGCGGCCCACCGGGCGACGCGCATGAAGGGCCTCGCCCGGGGGAAGGGGCGCTTCCAGTCCGGGCGGGGGCGGCATCTCTTCCAGGCCGGGCTGTTCTTCCTGTCGCGCTCCGGCATCGTCCGCACGGAAGGGGCGGCCGGCGGCGGCCAGCACCCTGCCCTGCGCGTCGATCACCTGCAGGTCGATGTGCAGACGGCGCTGCCAGTGCCGCAATGCCTGCTGCAATCGCTCCACGCCTTCGGTGGCCGCGGGAATCACCTCGGCTGCCAGGGCCTCGGTGAAACGGTTCTCCTGCGCCTCGGTCCGGTTGTCCAGCCGCCATTGCCAGAAAAAGGCCACCGCGGCGGCCATCAGCAGCAGGCTGGCCAGCAGTGACAGGAAGATGGTCAGGGACAGACGGCGCATGAGGGTATCTATATAGAGAGGGAACAAACGGAGCAGATGGCCCTCCGGGCCATGACCGGCGGGCGGCCCTTCGATCAGGCAGAACCGTTGCGCGGCCGCGCAAACACATAGCCCACGCCGCGCACGGTCAGCAGCCGCACGGGCTGGCGGGGGTCCGTCTCGATGGCCTGACGGATCTTGCCCACATGCACGTCGATGGAACGGTCGAAGGCCTCCAGCGGCGCGCCCTTGACCAGATCCATCAGCCGTTCGCGCGACATCACCCGGCCGGCATGGCGGGCCAGCGCCAGCAACAGGTCGAACTGGTAGCTGGTGAGCGTGCGTTTCTCGCCCGCCACGCGTACCTCGCGGGCCCCCTCGTCGATCTCCAGATCATCAAGCACCAGTACCGGGGGATCGTCGTCCGCCACGGAGGCACCCCGTGCAGCGGCTCCCCCCTGGGCAGCCGCGCTGCCTGCCGCGAGGCCTGCGCCACCGGACACCGCCACGCCCCTCGCCTGCGCGGCGGCACCGGAGGCCCCGGCGCCTGTGGCGG
>ERZ773009.1570-NODE-1570-length-15482-cov-7.639852_pt1 | contig 15482 bp, 9 predicted proteins | sample MGYA00580663_ERZ773009 | MGnify/ENA primary metagenome ERZ773009 (study PRJEB29015, sample SAMEA2737969) | human oral metagenome | biome: human oral; feature: human-associated habitat; material: dental | place: China | collected 2026 ... | reverse complement strand
AGCGGCCGCCCGCTCCACCGGCCGGGCGGGCGCCCCGCCGGCCCGCCGGGTCCTGCGCTCGCGCAGTCGGGCGACGACGTCGAGCAGCGCCCCCAGCGCAATGGGGATGAGCACGGCGTTGTAGTGCCAGTACCTCCACTCCCAGTACGCGTCCTTGTCCGCCAGGAAGCGCCATCCCAGGGTCGGCAGCACCAGCGTCATCCACGGCGACGCCAGGCCGATCCCGCCGGCAGTGCACGCCAGCATGAACAGCGTGGCGACCTTGACCTGCGGGGAGAACAGCCGATCGAGCAGGTTGCCGTGGCTCGGGACGGTCGGCATGCCGTCGGCGGCGTTGCCGCTCAGGCCGTACTGCCAGGAGCCCGTCGGGCTCAGCAGCGGCACGATGACGAACACCGTCAGGGCGAAGGCCAGCGCGCCGAACAGGGCCACGTACGCGCCCACCCGCACCGCGGTCGGCAGATCGCCCCGGGCCCGCGCGGACCGGCCGGGCGGCCGTCGCACGGACCCGCCGTCGTCGTCGGGCCTGCCCGCACGCGCGTCCTGCCAGCCGCGCAGCGCCATGGCGCCGCCCGCCATGATGAGGGTCAGCCCCATGTCCTCCTTGACCAGCACCAGTGGCGCCAGCCACAGCGCACAGGCCCGCCAGCGCCTCTCGACGAAGGCGACCGAGGCCCACGCCAGGGGCGGAACGGCGAAGGCGATCTCGTGGAACTGCGCCTGAGCCGCGCCCTGCATGCCCCAGGACAGGACGTAGAACAGGCCCAGCGCGGTGGCGACCGACCGACTCGTCAGGCGCGTGGCCAGGCGCGTCAGCGGCCAGGCCGACACCGCCAGGAGCAGGTCCTGGACCACCAGCAGCGCCAGCGGCGTGGGGAACAGGCGCCAGACGGGACCGAGCAGCACGAGGATCGGGTGGAAGTGGTCGCCCAGGAGGTTGTAGCCGTCGCCCTTGATCGGCACGATCGGGGCCTGGCCGTGGGCGTAGTCCTTGGCGAGCTCGGCGAAGATCGCCAGGTCCCAGCTCGGCACCGTGATGGACCGCCACTGGCCGACGGAGTAGGTGATGAGGACCCATGCGCCCACGGCGACGGCGAGGGCGGCGGGCAGGCGATCCAGGGCGGCGGACAGCCGGTGGGGAGCGGTGCCGCGAGCGGTCAGTCCGAGGGAACGAGGAGTGATCATCATTTCTGAGCCTATCCGAGGCCGTCCGAGCCGACGAAACATGGGCGCCATCGTGCGCGGGTAGGCTGCCCGCGTCCGTCCATCCCGAGGAGATCCCATGGCCGAGCAAATCGCTCAGGACCACCAGCTGCAACGACGGCTCACCAACAGACACATCCAGCTCATCGCGATCGGAGGAGCGATCGGCACGGGGCTCTTCATGGGCTCCGGCCAGGCGATCTCGAAGGCCGGTCCCGGAGTGCTCGTCGTCTACGCGATCATCGGCGGGGCCCTCTTCCTCGTCATGCGCGCCCTGGGCGAGGTCCTGCTGTCGAACCTGGAGTACAAGTCCTTCGCGGACGTCGCCTACGACCTCATCGGCCCCTGGGCCGGGTTCTTCACCGGCTGGACCTACTACGTCTGCTGGCTGGTGACGGCGATCGCCGAGGTCATCGCCATCACCGCCTACGTCAGCTTCTGGTGGCCCGACCTGCCCCTGTGGGTGGCGCCGGTGGTCACGGTCGCGCTGCTGCTGGGGCTGAACCTCACCACCGTGCAGGCCTTCGGCGAGATCGAGTTCTGGTTCTCCATCATCAAGATCGTCGCCATTCTCGCCCTGGTCGTGATCGGGGTCGTGATGGTGGCGATCGGGTTCCGCTCGCCGACGGGCGCGCAGGCCTCCCTCGCGAACCTGTGGAACGGCGGGAACCTGCTCCCCAACGGGTTCTACGGGTTCGTCGGGGCCTTCCAGATCGCCGTGTTCTCCTTCCTGGGCACCGAGCTGGTCGGCACCGCCGCCGCGGAGGCCAAGGATCCCGAGGTCACCCTGCCCAAGGCGGTCAACGCGATCCCGGTGCGCATTGTGATCTTCTACCTGGGGGCGCTCGCGGCCATTATGGCCGTCACCCCGTGGTGGGAGGTGCCGGCGGAGTCGAGCCCGTTCGTGTCCATGTTCGCCCTGGCCGGGCTCGGGGCGGCCGCGGGCGCGGTCAACTTCGTGGTGCTCACGGCCGCGGCCTCGAGCGCGAACTCCGGCATCTACTCGACGTCCAGAATGCTGTTCGGGCTCTCCTGGGCCGAGCACGCCCCGCAGATCTTCCGCCGGCTGACGGCGCGCAGCGTGCCCGGCCCGGCGCTGCTCGTCACCTGCGCGGCGCTCCTGACCTCGATCCCGCTGCTGTACGTGTCCTCCTCGATCATGAGGGCCTTCGTGGCGGTCACGACGGTGGCCAGCGTGCTGTTCATCCTGGTGTGGTGCGTCATCATCGTCTCCTACCTGCGCTTCCGCGCCCTGCGTCCCGAGCTGCACAGGGCGGGCGCCTTCCGGATGCCCGGCGGGCGGGTCTCGGCGTGGGGGGCCCTGGTGTTCTTCGTCTTCGTGACCTGGACGCTGACGCAGGGCAAGGACACCCGGCTGGCTGTGGCTCTCTCGCCGTTGTGGCTCGTGGCGCTGGGTGTCGCCTGGTGGGTGCACTCGCGCAGCCGGCGCGCCGCTGCCGCCTGAGCCCTGGGACGGGGAGGCCCGGGCCGGGGACGGCCGAGCGGCCGCCCCCGGCCGGAAGCCCCTGGGCACCCGCGATTGACGGGCTCAGCACTGGGTATCGCTGCGATCCAGCACCCGGGCCGTGGCGGCGATGATGCCGGCGGTCAGCACCACCGACAGCCCGATCGTCGTCGCCGCGGTGGCTGCGGTGAGGTTCGGGATCTCGAAGGTCGTCTCGTTCGCGGAGTCGAAGGCCCCGGTCAGAGTGGCCCGGGTGAGCAGTGCATGAGGCAGGATGACGGCCCCCGGAACATGCACGAGCAACGACATGGTGCCGATGCCGGTGAGGGCCAGTCCGGCCGCCACGGGCAGGGCGAAGGAGCGGGAGAACGCCGAGAGCGCTGACTGCAGGGCGCACACGGGCACGCAGGCCACCACGATGAGTGCGCTGATCGCCAGATAGCGCGCGGGCAGCATCCCGGGCAGACCGATCAGACCGGCACCGATCAGAGTAAGGGCGAGGACGAATACGAGCTGCATGACGGCGGCGAGCACCGCCACGGAGACGGTTTTGGCCGCGATGATCTGCCAGGTGGGCACGGGCCTGCTCATGAGCGCGTTCCAGTTGGAGCCCCGGTGCTCGACGCGCCATACGAGGGAGGCGAGCACGGCCAGCCCGACGGCCAGGACCGCCATGCCGTAGAGCGCGGTGGACCTGACCCACAGGGTGCGCCAGCCATCCGCGAATCCATCCGTGGCCCAGGTGCTTCCTCCCCCGGAGACGATCATGATGATGGGCAGCAGGACGACGATTCCCCAGCTCGCGGAGCGCCTGAGCTTGATCAGCTCGGTGATGGTGGAACTCATGTCATGCCTCCTGATGGTCGAGGTGTGCGGTGATGCCGAGGAACAGGGCGCCGCCGACGGCGGCGAGCACGGCTGTGCTGGTTGTGTGCGGGTCGAGGTAGATCAGATCGACGCCGACGAAATCGGCGGGGACGACGAGCGAGTAGTAGGTCCACGGGCTCAGATGCAGCAGCCAGTCGGGCAGAACCTGGCCGAAGATGCCCAGGAGCGTCCCGCCCAGCCCCACGCCCAGCGGTAGGAGCTGGTTCTCCGTCATGGCCGAGAGCACCAGGTGAAAGGCGAGGACGGCCAGGTCGATGACCATCAGGGAGACCATGAGCCCGAGCGTCTGTGCTGCGGGGAAGGGGGCCGTGATGCCGGCGGCCTTGCCGAAGGCCAGGAGCATTGCGCTCCAGACGGCGGGCATCGGCGTCACCAGTATTCCCAGAGCGAGGAACTTGGCTCGGCAGAGCTGGCCCGGTCCGGCACCGGCTGTGGCGGAGGACAGCCACCCGTTGCCCGAGTGCTCGATCTCCGTCTGCCTGCTGGCCATGACTGCCAGCAGGATGGGAGCGGTGAACACGACGGCGCTGTGGAGCCCGAGCAGGAGGAGCTTCCAGTCGTAGCCGTCCGGATCATCAAGGTGCTCCGCAAGGCCCGATCCCATGGGCCAGAACACGGTGAGGGCGCATACGCCGATCAGGAGCAGGCAGGCGATGAGCCCGATCCGCAGATGGCGCATCTTGGAGTACTCGTTGCGGAGGCGCGCGCTCAGGGTCACAGTCCGCCTCCCTTGGTGAGGGCCATGAAGACGTCCTCCAGGCTCTGCTCGTCGTGGCGCACGCCGTAGACGTCGATGCCTGCACGGACGAGGGCGGACACGGCATGAGCGGTCGCCCTCCGGTCGAGCCCGGGAACGCGGACCAGGCCGCCGGAGCAGTCCGGACGGTCTGGGTCGCCCGGGCCCCGCGTCGTCGGATCCCGGTCCGAGTCGCGACCTGGCCCGGGCCCGGCGCCGTGGGCGGCGAGCACCGTAGAGGCCGTGTCCGGGTCGGAGCACTCGATGAGGAGGTCGGGCGCGGAGGCCCTCACGAGGTCGTCGCGGCTGCCCTGGAACAGCAGCCTGCCGCGTGACAGGATGCCCAGCACGGTGGCGGTGCGGTCGATCTCTCCCAGCAGGTGCGAGGAGACCATGATGGTCATGCCGTCGGCGGCGAGATCGCGCAGAAGCCGACGGATCTCCTCGATGCCCGCCGGGTCGAGCCCGTTGGTGGGCTCGTCGAGGATGAGCAGGCTGGGACGGCGCACCAGGGCCATGGCGATGCCCAGGCGCTGCTTCATCCCCAGGGAGTACTCGCGGACCTTCTTGTCCATCTGCTTCTGCATGCGCACGGTGCTCACCGCGCGGCGCACGTCCTCCTCGTCCAGGCCGAGGAGGCGCTGGACGATCCGCATGTTCTCCGCCCCGGTCAGGTGCCCGTAGCCGGGCGGCGACTCGATGAGGGAGCCGATGCGGGCGAGCCGGCGACGCCGGGTGGAGCGGTTCATGGGCTCGCCCTGGATGAGGATCCGGCCCTCGGTGGGCTGCACCAGGGACAGGAGCATCTTCATGGTGGTGGACTTGCCGGAGCCGTTGGGCCCCAGGAAGCCGTAGACGGCGCCCTGCGGGATGCGCAGGTCCAGTCCGGCGACGACGGCTCTTGCGCCGTACCGCTTGGTCAGGTTGCTGGTTTCGACGACGTGTGTCATGCGCCTGAGTCTGGTCGCGGCGGTGCCGCCCGGCTTCCGGCTGCGGGACCATGCCGGCGTATGCATGTTGCATACGCCCCAGGCCGCGGTCAGCCCCGGCATGGCCCGGCATCCTGGCGCAGCCCGGCGCCTCAGCCCTCCCCGGCGCGGACGATCCCCGACTCGTAGGCCAGGACGACGGCCTGCGACCGGTCGTGCAGCCCGAGCTTGCCGAGGATCCGGCCGATGTGGATGCGCACTGTCCCCTCGGCGATCGACAGGTCCCGGGCGATGCGGTCATTGGGGAGCCCGCGGGCGAGCAGGAGGAACACCTCTTTCTCGCGGGAGGTGAGCCTGTCCAGCGGAGCCGGCTCGGCGTCGGCCATGGGGGCGGGATGGGCGGCGAAGCGGTCAATGAGGCGGCGCGTCGTGCTCGGGGCCATGACCGCATCGCCGTCGTGAACGTGACGGATCGCGGCCATGAGCTCCTCCAGGCTGGTGTCCTTGAGAAGGAAACCGCTGGCGCCGGCCCGGATCGCCTCGAAGGCGTACTCGTCGAGGTCGAACGTGGTCAGGACCAGGACTCTGGGACCGGATCCGTCAGTAGGGCCGTCACCGTTGCCGCCCACGATGCGGCGCGTCGCCTCGATTCCGTCCATCCGCGGCATTCTCACGTCCATGAGGACGAGGTCGGCCTCCACGTCCGCCAGGAGATCCATGGCGGTAGTGCCGTCGTCGGCCTCCCCGACGAGCTCGACGTCATCCTGGGACTCCAGCAGCATGCGGAAGCCCAGCCGGTACATCTCCTGGTCATCGACCAGCACGACCCTGATCGTCACGGTTCTCCATTCCTGATCGGCAGGACGGCGCGGACCCGGAACCCGCCGTCGGCCCGCGGTCCCGTCTCGAGGGCGCCGCCGTGGGAGGCGACTCTCTCGCGCATGCCCACCAGGCCGTGACCCGGTGAGCCGGACGAGCCGGCGGATGCGCTCAGTCCGTCGCCGTCGTCGAGCACCTCCACCTCGAGGCGGTCCTGCGCATGGTGCACGCGCACATCGACCCGGCTCACCGAGCCGCCGTGGCGGCGCGCGTTGGTGAGCGCCTCCTGAACCAGGCGGTAGACGGTGAGGCCGAGCCCGGCTGGCGGGTCGAGCGGCCCGGTCGCACGTCCCGTCACGCTCAAGGACACCGGCAGGCCGGTGCTCCGGGCCTCGGCGACGAGGTCCTCGAGTCGGGCGATGCCCGGCTGGGGCTCGACCCCGGTCGGATCGCCGGTGCGCAGAAGGCTGAGCATCCGGCGCATCTCGCCCATCGCCTCCCGGCCGGTGTCGCGCACGCGGATCATGGCGTCGGCGGCGCGCTGCGGATCGGCAGGTGCGGTGGTGGCGGCGCCATCGGCGACGACGACCATGACGCCGAGACTGTGGGAGACGATGTCGTGGATCTCCCGGGCGATCCGGGCACGCTCGTCGAGCGCGTCGGCGCGGTGGCGGGCCTCCTGCTCGCGCAGGCTGCGCTCGGCGCTCTCGGCCAGGGCGGCGATGTAGGTGCGTCGTGTCTGCACGAGGGCGCCGGCGGTCCAGGCCCAGGCGACGGCGACGGTGAGGAGCCCGGGCATGCTCGGCCGAGCCTCGCCCGACCTGATCATGGGTGCGCAGGCCAACAGAACCCAGGCGATGACGGCGGCCGCGGCGGGCAACGAGGTCGTCCACCGGCTGGTGGCTGCGAGGTGGTGGACGATGAGCGGCAGCATGAGGTCGGCGGGGATGAGGGCCGCGTGGGGCCTGATGAGCGGCTGGACGCATGCGGCCAGGACCATGACCGCGAAGACGGCCAGGGGATGACGGCGTCGCAGCGGATACGCCAGGCACAGGCAGGCGGAGACGGCTTGGAGCTTCCAGAAATCCGAGCGGCTGCCGAAGGCGGCCAGGGGCAGGAAGAGCTGGTTGTACGCCAGGACGAGGCCGACGACCAGGAGGTCCATGCCACGACGATGGCGAGCGAGCCAGCGCTGCGGCCATGGCGCGGGAACTCCTGCGGACGGCCGAGTGGGGGCGGACCTCATGGCACCAACCTACTCGGTGCCCGCTTCGAGGATCTGAGGGCGCCGGGTGCTGGTGGGGCTGCTCCACGGAGCCGGGGCGTCGCCGGACCGATCTCGGTGCGGAAGTGAACCGATCTCGGTGCGGAACCGGACCGATCTCGGCGCGGGGAGGAGCGGGACGAGCACGGCGGGGCGGACGGCATGGGAACGACTGCGGCCCGCGGTGCCGGGTTGTCTCTCCCGGCCCGCGGGCCTTTGTCGTCGAGGGGCTCGACTCCGGGTTCCCAATCCCGGAGGAGCGCGCCTCCTTCGCCAGAGCGACCGGCTCCGGGCTCCCTAAGACCCGGCTCCGTCTCGGCAACGTTCCGGTCATCGGGTTCCCCAACCCTCACGGCCCGCTCCGTCCGGCGGCAATCACTATGTAACTCGACCCGCCTGGAAACTCACCCCTATGAACCCTGACAAGTTCCTGTGAGCACGAGACCCGATCTCCGCCTCTACTTTCTTCTTGACCCTCGCGCTGCGTGAGGGCCCAGGCTGGCGCTCGTGAGAGATGCTGTGCTCATGGAGCTCACGGACACCGCGCGACACCGGGCCGGGGATCCCGGCGAGCTGACGGTCGGGCAGGTCGCCGGGCTCGTCGGCGTCAGCGTGCGCACCCTGCATCACTGGGACGAGATCGGGCTAGTCGTCCCCTCGGCCCGCTCGTGGGCCGGCTACCGGCTCTACGGCACCGAGGACGTCGCCCGGATCCACCAGGTGCTCGTCTACCGGGAGACGGGGATGCCGCTGGCCGAGGTGGCCAGGGTCCTGGACGACCCGCACGCCGACGCCACCGCGCACCTGGCCCGCCAGCGCGAGCTGCTCCAGGCCCGCATCGCTCACCTGACCCGGATGCTCCGGGCGGTCGACACGATGATGGAGAGGAACAGCATGGGAGAGAACCTGACCCCGCAGCAGCAGGCCGAGATCCTCGGCGCCGAGTGGGACCCCGCCTGGCAGGAGGAGGCCGAGGAGCGCTGGGGCCGCACCGACGAGTGGGCGCAGTCGGCCGCCCGCAAGGCCGCCATGACCCGGCAGGACTGGGCGCGCGTCGCGAAGGAGACGGGCATTCTCGAGGCCGACCTGGCGGCCGCCATGCGCAAGGGCGTCGTCCCCGGCAGCGAGCGGGCCAACGCCTTGGCGGAGCGGCACCGCGCCGGCATCGACCAGTGGTTCGACACGACCTACTCCAAGCAGGTGCTCATCGCCCGCGGATACGTCGCCGACCCGCGCTTCACCGCCTACTACGACAAGATCGAGGACGGCCTGGCCGCCTGGCTCAAGGAGATCATCGACGCCAACGCCGCCGCCCACGGGGTGGACCCGGCCGCCGCTGTCTGGGAGTGAGACGGCGCCGGCGCTCTGCCGGCGTCGAGATAGACATTTTCGTACGAGGTAGACGGTGACACCGCCGATCTCGTACGAAAATGTCTATCTCGAGGGGGTGCGGTGGCGCGTCAGCGGGTGCGGGCGCGGCGCACTGCCTTGCGGACCTCGTCGAACCACAGCACCAGGGAGGCCATCACCACCGTCACGCCCCAGTGCAGCGGGTCCAGGCTCGACGTCGAGAAGGCCGCCTGCAGGAGGGGCACCTCCACCACGGCGATCTGCAGTACCACTCCCAGCGCGATCGCGCCCCACAGCCACCGATTGACCAGCAGGTGGCTGAAGGCGCTCACCGTCTCCGAGCGCGAGTTCAGCGTGTTGAACAGCTGGGCGAGCACGAGCGTGGTGAAGGCCGCGGTGCGGGCCCTCGTCAGATCGTCGGTGGACACGCCCGCGATATCGACCAGCCCGCCCGGCAGGAAGATGTCGAGGGTGCCGAGCGTGGCGGCGGCCATGACGGCCCCGATGAGGATCACCCCGCCCCACATGGCGGCGTCGACGACGTGGTCCTCGGGCCTGCGGGGACGGCGCCCCATGACGTCCTCGACGCTCGGGTCCACGCCCATGGCCAGTGCCGGGCCGGAGTCGGTGATGAGGTTGATCCACAGGATCTGCGTGGCCACGAGCGGCAGGACGACGCCGAAGGCCGACTGCCCGCCCAGGCCGATGACGCCGGCCAGCACCACCCCGCCGAAGACGGTGAGCACCTCGCCCATGTTCGACGACAGCAGGTAGCGCAGGAACTTCTTGATGTTGTCGAAGATCCGCCGCCCCTCGCGCACGGCGTCGACGATCGTGGCGAAGTTGTCGTCGGCCAGCACCATGGCGGCGGCCTCCTTGGTCACCTGGGTGCCGGTGACGCCCATGGCGACCCCGATGTCGGCCGCGCGCAGGGCCGGGGCGTCGTTGACGCCGTCGCCGGTCATGGAGACCGTGTGGCCCTGCGACTTCAGGGCGGCGACGATCCGCATCTTGTGCTCCGGCGCCACCCGGGCGTACACGTTCGTGGCGGCCACCGCCCTGGAGAGCTCGGCGTCGTCCATCCGGCTCAGCTCGCCGCCGGTGAGCACGCGGGCGCCGCGCTCGGCGATGCCCAGGTCGGCGGCGATGCGCCCGGCCGTGGCGGGGTGGTCGCCGGTGATCATGAGGACCCGGATGCCCGCGCGGTGCGCCTCGGCGACGGCGGCGGCCGCCTCCGGGCGGGGCGGGTCGATGATGCCGACGACGCCGGCGAGCACGAGGTCCCTCTCCAGCTCCGAGAAGTCGGCCTCCCCGCCCTCGACGGCGGGCCCGACCCGGCGCGCCTCGTCCTCCTGAAGCACCCGGTAGCCCACCCCGAGGGTGCGCAGCGCCCGGCCGGACATGTCCTGGATCTGATCGACGAAGGAGCTGCGTCGCTGGTCGGTGAGCGGGACCGCCCCGCCGAAGGCCTCGGGGGCGGCGGGGTGGTCCGCGGCCGCGCCACTGGCGCCCTCGGTGCCGACGGTCCCGTCGGCACCGCCCTCGCGGACCCGGGTGCAGCGCTCGAGGAGGACGTCCGGGGCGCCCTTGGACACGATGATCGTGGTGCCATGCTTGGCGTCGGTGTACAGGACGCTCATGAGCTTGCGCTCACTGGTGAAGGGCACCTCGCCGACCTGCTCGAAGCGGCCCTCTCGGCTCCCCTCCGTGCCGAGCTTGCGCTCCGCGACGAGGAAGGCCCCCTCGGTGGGGTCGCCGACGACGCTCCACACGCCGTCGTCCACGGCCAGCTCGGCGTCGGAGGCCATGGCCCCGCCGGACAGGACGACGGTGACCTCGTCGCGCAGGGCCCCGGCCAGCGGCTCGGAGTCGGGCAGGCCGTCGCGGTCGGCGTCGGGGGCGACGTCGCCCTCCGGGGCATAGCCGATGCCGGTGACCACCGTGGTGCCCGATGCGGTCGCGACCTCCTGGATGGTCATCTCCGAGCGGGTGAGGGTGCCGGTCTTGTCCGAGCAGATGACCGAGGCCGACCCGAGGGTCTCCACGCTCGTGAGCCTCTTGACCACGGCCTTGTGGAGGGCCATGCGCTGGACGCCGAGCGCCAGGACGACAGACAGGATCGCGGGCAGCCCCTCGGGCACGGCCGCCACGGCCAGCGAGACCCCCAGGAGGAGGGCGTCGATGACGGTCCCGGCGGTGCGCTCGGTCGCCAGGAGCAGCAGCGTCGCCACGACGACGACGGCGATGACGACGACGATCGCGCCCAGCGCCTTGGAGATGACGTGGATCTCCTTCTCCAGGGGCGTGTCCTCCTCGTCGACGGCCTGCAGCATGCGGGCGATCCCGCCCATCTCGGTGCCGGCGCCAGTCGCCGTCACGACGGCCCGCCCGGTGCCCTGGGCCACGGAGGTGCCGCGATAGACCATGCAGGTGCGGTCGGCCAGGTCGGCGTCGGGGGCGACGGCGTCGGCGGTCTTGGCCACGGCGTCGGCCTCGCCGGTCAGCGAGGACTCGACCACGCGCAGGGCGGCGGCGGACAGGAGCCGGGCGTCGGCCCCCACCTGGTCGCCCTCGCCCAGGACGAGGACGTCGCCGCGGACCAGGTCGGAGGCGGGCACCGTGAGACGGCGCCCGCCGCGCAGGACGGTGCTGGTGGCCCTCGTCATCTCCGACAGGGCGGCGACGGTGTCGGACGCCTTGCTCTCCTGGACGAAGCCGAGCACGGCGTTGAGAGTGATGACGGCCAGGATGACGAGCGCGTCCACGGGGACGCCGTGCGCGCCCTCCAGGACCCAGGCGATCGTGGAGACGACGATGGCGACGATGAGCAGGTGGACGAGCGGGTCCTGGAACTGCGTCAGGAAGCGGCGCCAGGCGGGGACCGGCGGCTCGCTCGGCAGCTCGTTGGGGCCGTCGGAGCCCAGGCGCCGGGCGGCTTCGGCCTCGCTCAGGCCCGCGTCGGGGCTGGTGCCCCAGGCGACGACGACGGAGTCGGGGCTCTCGGCGAAGGGCGCGGGCGGCTGGGCGCTGGGTGTGTTCGTGGGTGCGGTCGGCGCGCTCATGAAGAGACTGTAGCCGCAGCCCCACCTCGTCGAGATAGACATTGTCGTACGAGGTAGACGGTGTCACCGCCGATCTCGTACGACAATGTCTATCTCGAGGCGCGCCAGTGCGGAGCTTGACGGGCCGGTGCGGCCCCGGGCGTACGGGGCCTCAGGCCAGGGAGGGCTGCAGGCCGAGCGTGCCCACCAGGTGCGCCCGATAGGCCGGCGAGGTGACCTCGTCGAGCCAGGCGCGCGCCGAGGCCAGGCGGCCCTCGATGTCGAGGCGCTCGGCGACCGCGTCATTGCCCTGGGTCGTGGTGAAGCGGGTCAGGGCCACGATCGCGGACTCGGCCTGCTTGCGGTCGCGCTCGACCTTGGCGTCGACGCGGGCCGCGTACCAGTCGGAGGCCAGGATGTTCTCCCGCTCGAACAGGGCTCGGAACTCCGGGCTCGACAGCGTCCACCCCTCCTCGGAGCGCCCGGAGTGCATGATCTCCAGCAGCGCCTTGAGCGGCGGCACGGCCCACTGGATGGAGCCGTCGTCGATGTAGTGCCGGGCCACGACCTGGTGAGTCTTGACGATCACCTCCACGGAGTCGGCGAAGATCGCCGGGTCCTGCAGCTCGGGGCGCAGCATCTCCTCGGTGAAGACGACGTCGGGGTGCAGGAAGATGCGTCCGAAGTACGTCGTCGCGAAGGCGGCGTTCATGCGGTAGCCCAGGCGCGAGGCCTCGATGCGCCGGCCCTCGTGGTCGAAGTCCTCCAGGCGCTCCAGGAAGCCCGCCTCGATCAGGCGCCGGGCGTCGCGCTCCTGCGGGGTCATGCGGGAGAAGATCTCGGGCACCAGCAGGGAGATGTCGTGAGCGACCTTGACCTTCGGGCCGATGTAGCCGGCCGAGCTCAGCCAGCCGTCGTAGCCGCCCAGCGCGTAGGACAGCAGCGCGGCGTTGAGGTCGTAGACGGGCGGCAGCGCGTTGAAGGGCGACTTGGTCAGTGCCCCCTCGCTGCCCGCACCCGTGGTGGAGGGGGACTTGCCGGTCATGGAGGAGATGAACTCCATGAACAGCTCGGGCAGCTCCATGTAGTGCAGCGGGTTGTAGGCGCACAGCGCGGGCACGCCCGGCTCGGGCGGGTTGTTGCGGCGCCCGGCGGCGACGACGTCGACGCTGTGGCGCGCCGGAGCGGCCAGCGGCGCGTCCCGGTACAGGTGGATGGACAGGTCTGCCAGCGCGACCTCCCGGGGGTTGGCGATGTCCGGGCGCACCTGCAGGTAGCGGGGGTTCTTGGTGGGCGCGCCGCCGACCAGACGCGGGTCGGCCGTCGAGGTCCAGTAGGTCTCCTCGCGCGGGTCGGCCGCCTCGGGGATCGCGGCCGCGCGCTGCACGAGCTCCTGCATGGGCTCGGTGAAGCGGGACAGGCCGGGGGCGTCGGCGACCATGGCGCGGGCGTCGTCCGGGGTGAGCGGCTGGAAGTTCGAGATGAACAGGCCCGTGCCGGACATATCCCGCTCGGTCTGCTTGTCGTAGCCGCGCACGATGGCGTCGTCGGGGCGCTGGAAGAGCAGTGACTCGCAGTTGGTGACGAACTTGCGCGAGACGCTGGAGCCGGCCGTGGACTCCAGACCGCCGGGCGCCACGATCGAGGAGGTGATGTCGTCCTCGGTCTGGACCTTGGCGGCCGGGGAGAAGTCCGGGCGCAGGGACAGCAGGCGCCAGGCGCCGTCGTCCTCAAAGCCCACGCGCAGCATATTGACCTTGAGGACCTCCCCGTCCAGGCGCAGCGCATTGCCCTTGCGGCCGTTAATGACCGACACCGAGAAGTGGGAGCGCCAGTCCTGCCCCCAGCTGGGCTGCCAGTAGCGCTTGACCCAGAACAGGAGCTCCTTGACGTGGGCGGGAATGGCCTCCAGGAAGACGTTGTACTCCTGCGTGTACCTCTCCGAGGGCGTCAGGAGCTTAATGACGCTGCCCAGGCTCCGCTCCTGGGACAGGACCGGGCGGTGGTCGGTGCCGCGCCGGGCCGGGTCGGCGAAGCGCTGGGAGTAGTCGCGCTCCAGCAGGGCGGCCACGGCGTCGAGGTCGGCGTCCACGTCCGCGACGTAGGCCTCCCCGAACACGAAGGCGTCCAGGAGCGACTTGGAGATCTCCGACTTGCCGCCACCGGAGACCGTGGCGGGCTTGTGCGCCTGGGTGACGCGCTGGGAGGTACCCACCAGGTGCCACTGGGTGGCGTCACCCTCACGGTGCTTGGCGTGGACGCGGTAGCCCGACGGCGTCACGTAGGTGGTGTCCACGTGCAGCGGGATGGACACGCTCCGGGTCCCCTCCCCCTGGGCCAGCTCCCAGCTGACCGTCTGGGTGCGCATGGAGTACCTGGCGCCCGCCGGCACCATGACAATGCCCGGGTCGGCGGCGCACACGGCCGAGCCGTCGCCCGCGGGGGTGAACACGCCCGGGTTGAGCGCCAGGACGTGCTCCACGCTGGCCCAGTCGGGGGAGTGGGTGTCCACGTACTCCTGGCCCAGGTTGTAGCGGGGGAAGGCCTGGGCCCCGCCGGAGTGCTCCTCCTCCACGCAGCCGAAGAGGTTGGCCGAGTACCCGATCTGGGTCTTGACCTCCTTCTTGCAGTAGCCGAAGTAGTTGTCGGCGATGACGGTGACGATGACGCCCCGCTCGTCACGGGCGCAGACCTTGAAGGCCTTGCCGTTGTTGTACAGCTCGGCCTCGTCCTTGAAGCACTGCCCGTCGCGGCGCTCCCGCTCGCTGGCGTCCTCCCAGGACGGCAGGCCCAGCTCCTTCTTGGTCAGGCGGGTCAGGTGGGGGGCCAGGATGACGCAGCCGGTGTGCCCGGTCCAGGACTCCGGGGCCAGGGAGGCGTCGTTCTCCGGCAGGTAGGGGTCGCCGCCGTTGCCGAAGATCCCCTCGACGAAGTCCAGGTTGGCCACCAGGCCGCCAGGGGCGATGAACCGGATCTCCATGGAGCGCTCACCGCAGAACCCGGGCACGGCCGGGACGACGACGGGGCGCAGCAGCAGGGAGACGAAACAGTGGGCCGGGGTGGGGGCGGTAGCCGTCCAGGGCAGGGTCAGCAGGTCCTGCGGGGGGCGGAGGGCGGCGTCAAGCAGGCGGGCGAACACGTCCTTGCGCACGGCGATCTTGTCGTCCGGGATAGGCAGGCCCCCGGTGGCCACGTGGAAGACCCCGGCGGTGGTACGGCGGTCGTTGCGCGGGTTGTGCAGGACGCCGTTGAGGACCGTGAAGGACTCCACGTACTCGCTGCGGAAGCTGGTGGCGTCGGCGGGCAGCGCCAGGGCGCGCGCCAGGCCGCTCTGGTCCAGCACGAAGGTGGAGCGCGGCAGGCTGGGGCGCACCGGCGCGTCCTCCAGGTAGGAGTCCAGGAAGCGCTGGACACGGTGGTCGGCGGCGCAGGGGCGGTGGGCCAGGCGGCGGGAGAGCTCGCGCTGGCGGGCGAGGATCGGGCCCACGAGGCTGTCGGTCTCGGCGTCACCGGTGCCCTGGGGGGCCGGCAGGCCCAGGAGGCGCAGGCGCAGGGCGATCGCGGCGGCGGTGTACTCGGGGGAGCTGACCGCGTTCTGCGAGGTGGTCTCGTTGGCAGCAGAAGTGGCTTCCATGGGACTCACAGTAGTCGCGTCCGCGCTGGCGGGCCCGGGCAGGTGCGTGGCAGGACGTGTGAGCCCGGGCTCTCAGGGGCGCGGGGCCGGGCGGGAGCGGCCCCAGGGCAGGGCCAGCCCCGGGGCGGGGTCAGCCCGGGGAGCGGCCCCGGG
>ERZ773009.1569-NODE-1569-length-15485-cov-7.634802_pt1 | contig 15485 bp, 11 predicted proteins | sample MGYA00580663_ERZ773009 | MGnify/ENA primary metagenome ERZ773009 (study PRJEB29015, sample SAMEA2737969) | human oral metagenome | biome: human oral; feature: human-associated habitat; material: dental | place: China | collected 2026 ... | reverse complement strand
TCGAGGTCCTCGACCTGCTCAACGAGCAGCTCTTCGCCGAGGGCAAGGAGCCGGTCGCCTTCGACTCGGACTGCCGCGAGGGCATCTGCGGCCAGTGCGGCGTCGTCATCAACGGCATCGCGCACGGCCCCGAGGTGACCACGACCTGCCAGCTGCACATGCGGTCCTTCAACGACGGCGACGTCATCACGATCGAGCCGTGGCGGGCCCAGGGCTTCCCGATCATCAAGGACCTCGTGGTCAACCGGTCCGCCCTCGACCGCATCATCCAGGCCGGCGGTTACATCTCCGTCAACACCGGCGGCGCGGCGGCCGCGGACGCGACCCCCGTTCCCAAGCAGGACGCCGAGCGGGCGTTCGAGGCGGCGGCGTGCATCGGCTGCGGCGCCTGCGTGGCGGCGTGCCCCAACGCCTCGGCTATGCTCTTCACCTCGGCGAAGGTGACGCACCTGGGCCTGCTGCCGCAGGGCAAGCCGGAGAACTACCGCCGCGTGGTCTCCATGCTCAACCAGATGGACGAGGAGGGCTTCGGCTCCTGCTCGAACGTCGGCGAGTGCGCCGCGGTCTGCCCCAAGCAGATCCCGCTGGACGTCATCGCCAACCTCAACCGCCAGCTGGGCAAAGCCGCCTTGAAGGGCGTGTGATCGCTCGTCGGCGCGAGCAGTGGCCAGCGGCCCCGTCCCCTCATGGGGGCGGGGCCGCACTGCGTTCGACGGGTCATTGCGGGGGGTCGTGCGCGGGAGGGCGGGGCCACGTCGTGTTTCACGCGTGTTCCACGGCGTTCCCCCTGGTCAGGGGCCTGGTGGTGGCTCCTATCCGTCGGTGTGGAATGGGCCCCGGCCGCATGACGGACCCCGCCGATACCTTTCTGGACTATACTGACCTATTGGACGCTTTCATGGGAGGTTGTCATGGATTCGCAGCAGTGGCCCGGTGGACAAGGGCCCGATCAGAGCGGGTACGGACAAGGACGGGCCTACGGCCGGCCTCAGGAGCCGCGGATGGGCCAGCGGCCGGCCAGCCAGGGCCAGTCCCCTTACGAGCGGGACCAGGAGCGCCGCTACGACGTGCAGACGTGGCGCAAGGCCGCGTACTACGGCGGGGCCGTTGTGATCGTCCTCGGCTTCATCCTGTTCTTCGTGCCGTTCGTGTCGACCTTCTCCTTCTTCGGCTCGATGCGCTTCGGCCGTGCGGCTCCGGACGACGGCTTCTTCGGAGCCTTCCGGACGTTCCCCCTGGCCTTCGTCGGGGTGCTCCTCATCATGGCGGGGCAGGGGCTGCGTTCCTTGGGCCGCAAGGGGCTGGCCGGATCGGGTGTCGTCCTCTCGCCCCAGGGCGAGGCCCGCGACGCCGAGCCGTGGCAGCGCTCCAAGGGCGCCCAGATGCAGGACGCCCTGGAGGAGGTGCCGATGATCCGTGACGCGATGGCCCGCGGCGGGGGAGCGGAGCCGCAGATCCGGGTGCGGTGCACGAAGTGCGGTTACCTGGAGACCGAGGACGCCAGGTTCTGCTCCGGATGCGGGGCGCCGATGACCCCCGCCCCCTGAGGCGCACTCGGAAGCGGCGGGACGGGGCGGATGGTCCATGGCTCGCGCTGGCAGGACGCGGACGGTCGGCCCCTGCGGAGTAGACTGGCGCCACACGGTCACTGGTGCCACAAGAACAGCGGAGGCGACGGCGCATGATTGAGTACGACAACGGTCCCGGCACGCGCACACGGCGCCACTGGGTGTCGGCCACCATCGGCATCACCGCTATGGGGGTGTTCGCCCTGCTCTCGCTGGCGCTGCTCCTGGGCGTCCTATTCGGTCCGGGCTCCGTCAAGTCCCTCGCCGACAAGGCGTTCCCGTGGTCCCTGGTGGCGCTGGGCGTCGCCGGGGTGGCGATGCTGGTCGCGAACGCCCGGAGTGGGGCTGACGGCGGGGCGGGGGGCCCTTCGGCGGATTGAGGCCCGCGGACCGGGCCGCCGCGGCAGGCGGGCGCTGACGCGCGGCCGCGGGGGCCGCGGCAACTACACTTGGGGGCGTGAGTGAACCCCTGGTGCTTGGAATTGAATCGACGTGCGACGAGACCGGAGTCGGCCTGGTGCGCGGATACGACTTGCTGGCGGACCGCACGGCCACGTCAATGGACCAGTACGCGCGCTACGGCGGCATCATCCCCGAGATCGCGTCCCGCGCGCACTTGGAGTCCTTCCTGCCCGCGCTGCGCAGCGCCCTGTCCGAGGCCGGGGCGGGCCTGTCCGACGTGGACGCCGTGGCGGTCGCGGTGGGCCCGGGACTGGTGGGCTCGCTGACGGTCGGCATCTGCGCGGCGAAGGCCCTCGCCTCGTCCTTGGGGAAGCCGCTGTACGGCGTCAACCACGTCATCGGGCACCTCGCGGTCGACGAACTGGCCGAGGGGCCCCTGCCGGAGCGGTTCATCGGACTCGTCGTCTCCGGCGGGCACTCGAGCATCCTCCTGGTCGACGACATCGCGACAGGCGTCCGGGAACTGGGCGGCACCCTCGACGACGCGGCGGGGGAGGCCTTCGACAAAGTGGGCAGGCTCCTGGGGCTCCCTTACCCGGGCGGGCCCCACGTGGACCGCCTGTCGCGCGAGGGCGACCGCCGGGCGATCCGCTTCCCGCGCGGCTTGGCGGCGGGCAAGGACAAAGAGCGCCACAAGTACGACTTCTCGTTCTCCGGCCTCAAAACCGCCGTCGCCCGTTACGTCGAGGGCGCCCAGGCCCGGGGGGAGCAGGTGAGCGCGCCGGATGTGTGCGCCGCGTTCTCCGAGGCGGTCAACGACTCGCTGACCGCGAAGGCCGTGCGCGCTGCGGTGGACACGGGGTGCTCGACGATCGTCGTCGGCGGCGGATTCTCAGCGAACTCGCGCCTGAGGGAACTGCTGGTCGCGCGCGCCGACGAGGCGGGGGTCGCGGTGCGCATGCCCCCGCTGCGCTTCTGCACGGACAACGGCGCGCAGATCGCCGCTCTGGGCTCTGAGCTGGTGCGCGCCGGCCTGCCCGCCTCCGACTGGGGGTTCTCGCCGGAGTCGGGAATGCCCCTCACCAGGACCTACGCGGCGCCGGTGGGGTGAGGGCGCGGGGCGCGTTCCCAGAGCGGCCGAACGCCCACCGAAACGGCGGCAGCGCACTGGCAGCCGATTGGACGGCCCGCAGTCCGGGAACGCGCCCCGGAACCGGTCGCGGGCCGGCCAACGGCCCTACATGAACGCCTCGATGAGGGAGGAGAGCGCGGTCCTCCACGACGTGTAGAAGCCGCCGGTGGCGTTGCCGAGCATTCCGATCAGCAGGGCGACCACGCCCATGGTCGCGGACACAGTGACCAGGCGCGCGGTGAAGAACCACGCGCGGCGCAGCCCCCGCGGCAGGCGGGAAGCGCGTGCGCGCGCTCCCGCCAGACGGCCGCGCAGCGACGCCAATGCACCGCCCAGGCCCTGGGACGGCCCGGTGTCCGCCTCGCTTCGCCCGGTGGTGGTTCCGTCGGCGGTCCCAGTGGAGGCGGGCTGGCCGTCGGTCCCAGCGGTGGTGGTTCCTGCACGGGTCCGGGCGGTCGCCTCCTCTGATTCCGCAGTGGGCGCCCGGTCCGTGGTCCGGTCGGCAGTCCCTGCCCCAGCCCCGTCCGGCCCGGCCGACTCGGCGGAGGGCGACGGGCTCCCGCTCCCGTCCGCCGCGACCCAGCGCGGCACGCGCAGCGCGCACAACAGGGCGCTCAGGAGCGCGAGCAGCCCCACGACGACCAGTGAGCCGGCCCCGTTCAGGCCGAAGGCGCGCGTCCTGTGGGTGACGGTCTGCGCGGTGACGATCTGCCCGAATCCGCTGGACGACTGCGCGGCCTCGGCGGTGGGCGGCGTGCCCACGGCGCGCGCGACTGAGTTGTCGGAGCCCCACCACGCCAGCATCGTGGGGATGTGCTCCCTCCACAACGGCCCGGCGTGCCCGCCCGTCTCCGGCGTGTCGGGGGTCACCGAGTCGGGGGCCTTGACGGCGTTCGCCATGGCGACGGCGGCGGGCGCTCCTCCCACGGCGTCGTCCTGGGCGGCCATCGCGTAGATGCGCAGGCCGTCGGGCGTGCGGTTGGCCAGCATGGTCGACAGCGTGTTGTCAGCCAGGTACTGCTGCCCCTGGCTCTTCATCCCGCCCTCGATCTGCGTGTTGTACCCCGACAGGGAGGCCGCTGAGCCGAAGACCTCGGGCGCGCGCATCGCGGTCCACACCGCGCAGTAGGCTCCGGAGGAGAACCCCGCGATCATCCAGGCGGCCCGCTCGGTGGAGACGTTGGGGAAGTTCGCCTTGATCATCGCGGGCACGTCCTTCGTGACCCACGTGAACACGGGCGGGCGCCCCGGCAGGTCCGCGCAGTCGTGCTCGGAGTCGTCGACGTTGACCTCGGGGCCGATGACGATCGTCGGCGGGATGAGCCCCTGGTCGATGGCGCTTTGCAGCGCCTCGGAGACCTGCGCGCCCCACATGGTGCCCTCGGGGTCGCCCGGGTACCCGTGGAGTGTCATGATGACCCCGTACTTCTTGCCGTCGTCGGGCCTGTAGCCCTTTGGGGTGATGGCGTACACGGGCTGGGTGATGCCACTGATCGGCCCGGTCCACGTGGTCTTGAGCATCCCGGACTCCTCGGTGGGCTGGAAGTCCGTGAGCAGGGCGGGATCCCCGGACTGGGTCCGCTCGTGCTCGGATTGGGCGCCGTCGGACTGCCCGTCCGCCGACTGGGCCTCCCCGGTCTGCGGCCCAGACAGGTTGGCCGCGATGATGCCGAAGAGGTCGCGCGGCGTGGTGACGATCTTGAGGGAGCGGTTGAAGGCCATGGCCCCCGTCGCCAGGATCATGATGACGGGGAGCAGCATCGCCAGTGCCCGCGCGGACCACCTCCCGGCGGTGCGCCACGGGTGCGCGCGCCTCGGCGGGGCGGCCCCTGCCGGGTTCCCCGCCCGGCCCCGGCGGGTGAGGGGCAGCAGCAGCGCGCTTGCGATCAGGGCCGCGATGGTGAGGAGCAGGGCCGTGACCATGGCCCTGTGGGTTGTGAGGTCCACTGAAAGCAGGAAGCCCATCAATGCGTCATCTCGATTCTGGTTCGGCCGTTCATTGGTTGTCCTTGATCGCGGCTGCCGCCACGCCGCCCGCCACGGAGCCCGCCAGGCGCGCGGTCTGCGCGGCCGTCATATTCGGCACGTAGGCGTGGCCGATGGCGGCGCCGACAGTGCCCAGGGACGAGGCGTCGGGGACGGCCAGGTACAGGGCCTCGCGGCGGGGCTTGAACTTGCGTTTGAACGAGTGGAGGGAGGCGAAGCCGTACAGGGGCTCCAGGATGGAGGCCAGGACGTCCAGCATGGGGCCGAAACCGGAGTCGTCCTCCTGGGAGCGGGCCAGGGGCGCGCCCGACAGGGACAGGACCTCGAGCCCCTCCTCCTGGGCGGACAGGGCGGCGCGGGCGATCAGGAAGTCGATGGCGGGCCGCCACCCGTCCTTGCGCCGCCGCATCACGTCGAGGGTGAGGCCGACGACCTCGCCCTGGCGGTGGACGGGCAGCCACGAGGTGACGGCCTGGACGGTGCCGTCGGAGTCGATGGCCAGCAGCAGGCGGGTGCTCGGGTCGCGCAGCTCGTCCAAGCCGCCCAGGGTGAACCCCATCTCGGGCAGCGCCTTGTCCGCGCTCCACGCGCGGCTGATCGACTCGATCTGGTCGCGCCGCCCCTGCGGGCAGTCCTCCCACGTGGTCCACACGGCCTCCACGCCCTCGCGCTTGGCGTGGTTCATGGCGGTGCGCACGTCCTGGTACGCCTTGCCCTTGAAGGCCAGCCCGGGCAGGTCCAGCAGGGACTCCTCGGCCACCTGCATGACGGTCCACCCCAGTTCACGCGCCGCCCCGGCAACGGGTTCGTGGACGGAGTACAGGGCGGGCGTCAGCCCCGAGCGCGACGCGAAGTCGGCGAACTCCTCGATGGTCGCGGAGATCTGCGAGGAGGGGCACACGGGGTCGGTCACCGTCAGGGCGGTGCCGCCGCCGGGGCGGTAGGCCACGCCCGCGCGGTCGTCCTCGCGGATCCACACGGAGTTGCCCTTCCACGTCATCATCCACGCCAGGGTCCCGCCCCCGCCGGCGCGGATGAGTTCGACGAGGCGCGAGGCGGACCCCTGGCGCGTGTGCGCGGGCGTGACGAGGGTGCGCGCCACCAGGGCGAGGCTGAGCGCCCACGCCACCAGCGGCGTCCAGACGACGGGGACCTCCGCCAACAGGGTGAAGGGCTCCAGGGAGGGCTCGAAGATGGAGACCGTCGAGGTGGGCAGCAGGGCCAGCAGGTAGTCGTGCAGTATCGCCAGCGCGCTGGCGCTGGGGATCTCGATGTCGGCGGTGCCCTGGTCGAGGACCAGGGGCAGGTAGGAGTCGGAGGCCAGCATGCCCAGGCCGATGCTGATCGCGGCGACCACGCACATCATGGTGGCCCAGCGCGCCGCCAGGGCGCGCACGGTGCCCGGGCGCGAGCGCAGGGTGAAGGCCTTGCGGGACCAGGCGACGACGGCGCAGAGCAGCAGGTTGAGGGTGACGGGGACCAGCAGGAACTGCGTGGTGTTGGTGATGACGCTCGCCGAGGCGTCGTCGGCGAGGTAGCGCAGCTCCCGGGTGGCGGCGATCTCCATGACGAGCGCGCCGACGGCGGAGCTGAGGGCCAGGCACCCTTGGAGCACCAGGGTGCCGATCATCGCGAAGCGCCGTCCCCGGCGCAGCCCGTAGGCGAGGACGAGCTGGAGGAGGACGGGCATGAGCGCCAGCAGCGTGGAGCCGACGCTGGCGCGCCCGAGCATCCACCACCCGGGCGCCACGGACCAGCGCATCTCGGCCAGGGGGCCGCGCAGCGTCGTGGAGAAGATGGTGAGGGCGGCGGCGACCGTCCAGCACACGACGGTCAGGGACACGATCTGGCGGTGGATGACGATGTCGTGCGTGGAGGCGTCCTCCTGGCGCCTGCCGCGGTAGGCGATCCGGCCGATGACCAGGCCGTACACCCCCGCCCACAGGCGCGCGAAGGTGTCCATGGATCCGATGACGCCCGCGGACAGGGCGAGGACGCCGATGAGCAGGAAGCGGGCGCGCCACCGCCATGCGCGGCCGAGGCTCTCGATGACCGGGCCCGCCAGGCCGACGATCATGGGGCCCGCGCCCCAGATGGAGCCGCGGTCCAGGGAGGCGCCCCACTCGGGCAGGAAGCTCTGGATGAGGGGCGCCAGCAGCCATGTGGTGGCGACGGCGGCGGCGGGGGCGACCAGGGCGGCGGCCAGCCACCGCCGGGAGCCGACGCGGTGCTCCGCCATGCCGCCCAGGACGATGAGCGCCAGCACGATGAGCAGCACCGTCTCCATCGATGTGCGGGGGAACACGAAGGGCGCCGTGACCAGGCTCCACCAGTGGGAGGGGTCGGCGGAGGCGGATCCCAGCGGGAAGGCGCCGGACCAGGCCAGGCACACTCCCACTCCGACCAGCAGGGCGGCCGCGACGGCGCGCGTGGCGGGGACGGAGTGGAGCCACCTCGCGCCCAACCGGAGCGCCGTGGCGGACCACTGCCCCGCGGTCGCCGCCCATCTGCGGGCGGCCCCGCCCGGGCGCGCGGCCCCGGAGGGCTCCTGCTCGCGGGGCTGGCGCTGCTCCCCGTTGGCGGTGGGGCCGCGCTGTTCCTCGTTCGTGCCGGGCTTGCCCTGTTCCTCGTTGGCGCGGCGCGGTTGGGCGCCCTCATTGATCGGCATGTGTTCCTTTTGACGTCGGGCCTTGGCTGGCGTTTGGCCGTGGCCGCGCGGGCCGGGGGGCGCCCGTGTCGGGTCCTGCGGGGCCGCGCGACTGCACGCGTATTCTAGCGCGGCTCCCTGAATGCCGGTTTTCAGGAAAGAGGTACCACGTTATCCCAGGTCAGGGGCCTGTAGCGCCGCGAACTCCGCGAGGCTGAGGGGGCGGCCCGCCTCCATCTCGGCGCGCATGAGGGACACGACCGCGTCCAGGCCCTCGCCCGGCCGGGCCGCGGCGAAGGCGGCGCGCTGGCGCTCGTAGGCGGCCCCGACGCCCAGGATCGTCCCGATCCCCTCGAACTCCCGCGCGCACCCCAGGTCCGAGGCGATGGGCGCCAGTTCCTCGGCCAGGCGCGCGAAGGTGTCGCGCGCGGGCTCGGTGGTGCCCTGCGGGTCCAGGATCAGTTCTGCGTCCATGCCGTAGCGCGCGGAGCGCCACTTGTTCTCGGCGATGAACCAGTCCGGCAGGACGGGCAGGGCCTCGCCCGCGTCGTACATGCGCGAGAAGTGCTCGACGAGGACGTGGGTGAGGGCGGCGAAGACCCCCACTTCGAGGATGTTGGTCGCCGCGTCGAACACCCGGTTCTCAACGGTCCCGAAAGCCGGCGAGGGGCGTATGTCCCAGCGCACCTCGTCGAAGCCCTTGATGACGCCGGTGCGGATCATGTCCTCCGTGTAGCTCTCCAGGGCCTCCCACGTGTCGAAGTGGCGGGGGATCCCGGCGGTGGGCAGCTGCTGGAAGACCATCGCGCGGTTCGAGGCGTAGCCGGTGTCCACGCCCGCCCAGTACGGGGAGGAGGCGGCGATGGCCTGCAGGTGCCCCAGGTGGGTGGACAGCGCCGCCTGGATGGGCAGGACCTTGTCGCGGTCCTCCACGCCCACGTGGACGTGGACGCCGTACAGGAGCATCTGGCGGCCCCAGTACTGGGTGCGCTCGACCAGCTGGGCGTAGCGCCGGCTGTTGGTGACGCGCTGACGACCGGGGCGCGCGAAGGGGTGGGTGCCCGCGGCGGCGAGGTCGATGCGCAGCCGTCGTGCGATGGGGGAGAGGAAGTCGACGCACGCGGTGATGTCGGCCAGGCATTCGGCCACGGTGGCCCGGGGCTTGGAGGTGACCTCGATGGTGTTGAGCAGCATCTCGCGGTGGATCCCCGTGAAGAGCTCGCCGTCGACGGTGGCCTGGTCGATGACGGCGTCCGCGCTCTGGCGCAGATCGTGGGAGTCCTGGTCGACCAGTTGGAGCTCCCATTCGACTCCGAGGGTGGACCGGGCGGACCGGCCGAATGGCAGGGGCATCGGGGCCTCCTTCTCGTGCCTGCGCCCCCTAGTCTGGCAGGCGCGGGGCCGGACGGCAGGATTTGTGCGGTTGACATGCGTCTCGCCGGCGTCGTGGACGGGGACCCCGGGCGCGAAGGCCCTGGCTGGGGCCGTGCGGACTCAGAGATTCCACAGGTTTCGGAGGTCGATCGTCTCGTTCTTCGGCGTGCGCCCATGCTCCAGGGGATCGATCTTGACGACGGCGGGCAGTTGAATGCTCGTTCCAGAAATGACACAGGTGCCCGTTGGCAAGGCTGGGAGCTCGTCGAAAGACTTGCGGTCAAGGTACGACACGGCGTTGCGCACTGCGTCGAGATCCTTCGAGTTCACCAAACGGTGGAGCATGTAGTGATGGAGCTGGGACGTGATTGTCGGAGAGATGTCATGGGGCCTTTGCGATGCCAACGTCAGGAACACCCCGAACTTGCGTCCCTCCTTGATGATCTCCTCGAAGGTCTCGAGGCGGGTGTTCCGCCAGATTTCGCTCTCCTGGGATGACTCATAGGAGAGGAGGTTATGTGCCTCGTCGATGATGATGTTCAAAAAATGTAGCGTATTGCTCGCGAGTGAATAAGATCCCTTATGTCGCTTGTATAGAGCGCGAGTCAAAACAAGGGGAATGAACTTCATTGTGGAACGTGATGTTCGGCTCAGATCGATGATAGTCACTGGAGAAAGGTTGTAGCAGTCTTCCTGTTCTATTGGTAAAAATGACTCGCGAAGCACGGGGAGTGTGTTACGCAACCGGTTCATCATCGGCATGATGAATGAGGACGTGGCGTATCCGTTGGCTACATCTGAATAGAATTCGAGAAAAAAATGGAGGTAATACTTAGAAAATAGGTCATCGCGAATTGAAAATACCTCACCCGGAAAAATCTGTTCGAAGGCCCAGTCGATTACTTTCTTGTATTTTTTATTGTTGGGATATAGTATAGTGGTACTATCGTCGCTGGGGTGAGATTGGAAGTTTCTTGACTCGGTCGATGCTGTAGGTGTCTCATATGAGCTTGGGATCGGGCTGATCCATACTGCGCCGTGTTTGCTCACGAACTGAAGATTGTCGCGGAATATATTCAGTGCTTTCTCGGTCTCTTCGTCAAATTCTGAGAGCCTGGGTTCTCCGTGTCGGTTCTCGAGTTCCTTAATTCCGTGGAGGAAAGAGTAAATATGGTTTATATCAAACTCTTTCGGATTTGGGACATTGAGCATGGCGTCGAGCATCTTCTTAATGTCCTTCGTTTCGATGCGCGCGCTTCGAGTCTTTCGTAATGCGCGACTAATGAAGGGGGCCTGTGTCTTCGTTGTTGCCTCTAATGCGGTGCTCCAGAACTCAGGATCTTTGAATGTCGAAGCTGGGATCGGGATCTTGTCGCCCGATGATGCTGTTTGAGGGCTGTTGAGAATCAGGGAGTAGATGGACTTGTTCCCTGGTTGGCAGATCACGTCGTTGTTGTCGGCGCTGTATTCTCCATTGAGATCGAATATGATAAAGCGCGTGTTCTCCGGAATGGTGGTGCCATCCGTAAGCCGGTCAAGTAATTTCGTGTAGAGCTGCGTCAGGGTGTATGACTTTCCCGAGCCCGTGTTTCCGAAAATGCCGATATGACTCGAGAAGAACTTCGCGATATCGATCTGGTAGGGGACGGATTCGTTGTCGTTGAGGTGACCGATTGTGATGAGGCCCCTTTCTTCGCCTCCCCCTTCAGCGTGTGAGCCGTAGATCGCCGAGACCTGGCTCTGCGTAGGAATGTAAGCGGTGTTGCCGATGAGCGGTGTGGCTGAGACTCCGGACCTGTAGTTCGTTCCCTGGAACTCGCCGACCAGCATGCATTTGAGCGTGCGCCTATTGCGGTCGATGTCCCGGCGGTAGGTTTCCGAGTTCCATAGCTTCTCTTCGACGAGTTGTTCCTCCTCGATCTTGACCACGAGGCTTCGGTATCCGCTCCGAATGACCAGGAATGACCCCACGGAAACATTGGCGATGACTTCGCCCTTGTAGAGCATGTGGGAGTCGTTCCTCTCGGCATCGACCCATATCTCAACCAACCGACCCCGAACCGCCGAAACGGAGCCGATTCGCAACGCTGCGATGTCCGTGTGCTCACTCATCGTCACCACCTGTGACTTTCGTGAGAATGCTTGCCAGGCCCGGAAGGTCGATTTTCCCTGCTTTGCATTCACATTTGCATTCGTACTCGCACTCGCACTTCGCGGCGATGACTGTTGTCACATTGCTGTTCGGGAACTCGCTTGGGTCTCCGAGGTTCTTCTTGATGGCGCACTCCGCTCCCTTGTCGTAGCAGAATATGTACATTTGCAGTGTTGGATTGCTCTTGGCTGCGCGCTTCAGCAGGTTTCGTAAGTGCTCGTCCGCGAACGAAAAGCCGATCACGATGAGGATCGAGTTGCGGTTCTCCAACTGATTCATCAGCCGCCTCAGCTGCGAGTAATACGTTTCATTGAGGACGGTCGATTTGAACTTTGTCTTATTCGGCAGGACGATGGACAGCTGGCTGAGCTGCGTCGCCAGTTCTCTTAGATCATTCACCTGCACATCACTGATGGATTTTGCTTCCTCCCAGAGTGAGTCAATGGTCGTTCCTGTTGTTATCTCCGGCAAAGATGGTGTCATGCGGGAAATCAATCGATGGATCTCTCTAAGGCGTTCTCCCGGGGTGACGAAGTAGATTCTCTCGCCATCTGCTTCCCATGTGACGCATCCGTGAATCTTCACGAGGTTCGCCGATGGGATTTCAGACTCGTACCCCAATGCGGTGGAATGAGTGTAGTGGCGGTTCCCGAAGTCGCCCAGGGATACGACCCTGTTGAAGCGTCCAACGAATCCGCTGTTCGTGGGCACTTGTGCTCGGTCGAGGGCGCTGTCGAGGCATATATCGTAATTCGATGTGAAGAATGAGACCTGCTTGGGGAGCAATGTCGATTCTCTCCTGCTCACCAATCGCATGGCGGCGGCGCAGAATCTATGGTAGCCGCTCATTGTTGTCTCATAGTCGTCTTTCAGGCTTTCAGAGGCTAGCTCGACGTTGGGGTATATCGCTTTTTTGAAGAATTCGACGTCGATGGAGACCTGGATCAGAGTCCGTTGGTCCTCCGTGATGTCTTGTTGTTCTGCGAGTGCTGTTCTCAGTTCCTCTATGTTTCCCAATGTTCCGAATGCGGGCATGGAGCAACCGGCGCCTAACAGAAAGTTCACATGCGAGTTTTCAACGACCTTGCGTAAGTGCTTGATGAAAGATCCGTCAGTGGTGGCTCGTTTGATGCCGGTCATCTGGCCCGTTCCTCCAGGTCCTTGTAGTCGTAATCGGTTGCGGAACTGTCGTCGATGCCAACGGTCACGCGCAGAACAGGGGGGGCGTCCGAGGGGCGCTGTTCGCTGGGGAGGCCGTTGCCGGACTCCATCGTAGTGGACCGTTCCCTCTTCCCAGACGTATTTGCGCCTTGTGGTGCACATCGCCTTTGGGAGGTTCGCTGCGCGCTGTAGCCGACTCGGCGTAGTGCATGCGATTCCAGCAGTAATGACCGCCCTCGATCAGCCGGCCCCTCAGTCCGCCAGGCGCCTCGCGATGATGGCGCAGTGGCGCCCGCCGACGCGGGTCGCGAAGACGGTGGCGCCCGGGCCGCCCGGGGTCAGGTCCAGCCTCTTGCGCAGCGCGGCCGGGTCGATGTCCGCCCCCCGCTTCTTGACCTCCACGGAGCCGACCCCCAGGGGCCGCAGGGCCGCGGACACCGCCTTGGCGCGCAGCGCGGTGCGGGCGACCACCTCGAAACGGCTCAGCAGCGGGCTGGCGGCGATGTCGTCCGCCGTGAGGTAGGCGATGGACGGGTCGATCAGGCGGGCGCCGATGGAGTCGGCCAGGTGGGCCAGCCCGCCCGACCGGATGACCGCCGGGTCGGGCTCGGCCAGGACGGCGCCGAGCTCCCCGGAGGGGGCCTGGCGCACGGGCGCGTCGGCGGAGGCGGTCGCCGGGTCGGCGAGGACGCGCGCGCCCGCCCCCGTGATGACGAGGGCGCTGCGCCCCGGGCCCTCCGGCGCCAGGGCCGGGGTCCACACGGACGCCTCCACCAGGTCCCCGTCCACGCTCACCCACTGGGCGTGGCAGTCGGCGGGCAGTGCGCTGTGGGCGATCCCGGGCGCGAGTTTCACGCCGACGCGCTCGAAGCCGCTCCGCCACCGCCACACGGCGGACAGGGGAGGGGACCACTGCTCGGGGTCGGCGATGCGCCGCGACCCGCCCTGGGCGCCCGTGCGCCGCGCGGGGTCGGCGAAGACGGCGTCGACCCCCTGGTCCCGCAGATCCTCCATGTCCAATTCGGCCACGTCCCCGCGCAGGACGTTCGCCCCGTCGAAGTGCCGCAGGTTGATGGCGGCGGCGGCAGAGGCGTCCTGGTCGCGGTCGACCGCCAGGACCCGCAGGCCCAGGCCCGCGATGGCCAGCGCGTCCCCGCCGACGCCGCAGCCCAGGTCCGCGACGAACGAGGCCCCCGCCTCGCGGAAACGGCGGGCGTGGTGGGCGGCGACCACCAGGCGGGTCGCCTGCTCGAGGCCGTCGCGCGTGAAGACCATGGAGTCGGCGAAGGGGCCGAACTTGGCGCGGGCGGCGGAGCGCAGCTCCAGCTGGGTGAGCACCGCCGAGACGACGTCGGCGGGCGTCCCCGCCCTGCGCAGGGAGGCGCCGAGGAGGCCGAGGTCCGTGCCCGGGGAGGTGCGCTCGCCCAAGGAGCGCAGGATGTCCCAGCCGGGCGAGGTGAGTACGGGGGCGAGCGCGCTGTTCACACGCCCGATTGTGCCACGGGGCAGGGGCGGGGGCCGCGAGGCGGCGCGGGCGGTGCGCTCAGGGCTGAACGCCCCGCCCGGATTGGCACTCGGCTTGCCCGAGTGCCAGGGGCGTGCCTAGACTCTTACACGGATAGCGGCCAAGGCCGCCACCGGTCCCGCACCTGGCCCCCGCGACGGCAGGGAAGGGACGAAAGAGTTCTTCGCAAGAGAAAAGGAACGACAGTGTCGATCTCCATCAAGCCCCTCGAGGACCGTATCGTCATCCGTCAGGTCGAGGCCGAGCAGACCACCGCTTCCGGCCTGGTCATCCCTGACACCGCCAAGGAGAAGCCCCAGGAGGGCGAGGTCATCGCCGTGGGCCCCGGCCGCGTCGACGACAACGGCAACCGCGTGCCCGTCGACGTCAAGGTCGGCGACACCGTGATCTACTCCCGCTACGGCGGCACCGAGGTCAAGTACGAGGGCCAGGAGTACCAGATCCTCTCCTCGCGCGACGTCCTGGCCGTCGTCGAGCGCTGAGCCCAGCCGGTCCCGCCTCGCGGGGCCGTCCGCGCACCCGGAAGGGCCGCGGGAGCCCGCGGGCCCGAACCCCTCCCCGGGGTCCGGGCCCGCAGTGCGTTCAACGGGCCCGGCGCGGGCCGCCCCGCTCCCCGGCGGTCCTCACGACCCCGAGGCGGTCACAGTGAGGGGCGTCTCCTCCAGCGCGTAGTTCCCCACCTGGCCGCCCACCGAGCACGACGCGGGGAACACCGCCGACAGGTCGTGCCCGTCCGCGGAGACGACGACCGCCCCCGCGCAGCGCTCACTCAGGCGCAGGGAGCCCGGGTCGCCCCCCGTGATGTCGCCCAGGACGCTGGTGGCCGGGCCCGTCGAGGGGCTCGTGTAGACGACGAAGTCCGGCAGGGAGCCACCCCGCCACTTCCCCGTGATCGTGAGGGGGACCGGGCCCCCCTGGGGGGTGCGCCCCGGCACGCGCAGGCCCAGGCCCTCCAAGCGCTGCAGGGGGTAGGCGCTCGACGACGCGGCCGGGTCCGAAAGGGCGGCGTCCGCCCGCGCCCGCTGGTCGTCGATCCAGCGCTTGAGGGACTCGGCGTCGGGGTCCTTCTCCTCGAACGCCGTCCCCGCGGTGGGGATCGTCGCCGTCACGGAGACGGGCCCCTCCGCCGTGAGGGGAGGCAGGGTGATCGTCCACGCGCACGCCGCCTTGAGGGAGGTGAGCGCCGGGCTGTGGGGGGCCGCCTGCGCGCCCGGACCCCACTGGGGGCTCAGGCACCGGTCGTCGGCCTCCGACAGGTTCTCCATCACCGCGCCCGACAGGGTGCCCTTCACGGTCGCGTAGGTGATCGTGTAGGACACGGAGGCCTCCGAGCGCTTCCACGACGCCGTGCGGGTGACGCGAAGCCCCGACGGGAGCGGCTTGTCCTCCACGGTCGCCTCGACGGGCGCCTCGTCGCGGGGGGAGAACCACGAGCGCCCGTAGTGCCACACGGCGTACCCCGAGGCCGCGCACGCGAGCGCGGCGACGCAGGCCAGCGCCCCCACGCGGGCGGCGCGGCGCCGCCACCAGCGCTCCCG
>ERZ773009.1562-NODE-1562-length-15522-cov-10.365552_pt1 | contig 15522 bp, 9 predicted proteins | sample MGYA00580663_ERZ773009 | MGnify/ENA primary metagenome ERZ773009 (study PRJEB29015, sample SAMEA2737969) | human oral metagenome | biome: human oral; feature: human-associated habitat; material: dental | place: China | collected 2026 ... | reverse complement strand
TCGGGGCGCTGATCCTTATTCGCCCTGTAGTAGACCGGGCTCTCGAACGGCCCGCCGGCCAGGGCGGCAGACTGCCCGACGGTTGCACCGCCGGGCGAGCCGCCGGAGCGCAGACCGGGTCCGCATGGCGGGCGGGCGCGATGGACGCCGCGCGGAACTGGCACAATGGCGCAATGGACGTGGTGAGCCGAAGGCGCTCCGACGAGCCGGACGAGCTGCTCGGCCGGCTCCGCGAGGCCGTGCGCGGAGAGGTGGACGCCAGTGCGCGCCGCCGGGCCGAATACGCCACGGACGCCTCGAACTACCGGATACCGCCGCGCGCGGTCGTCTGCCCGGTCGATGCGCAGGACGTCGCCGCCGCCCTGGCCGTCGCCCGCGAACTCGGCGTACCGGTCACCGGCCGCGGCGGCGGCACGTCCTGCGCGGGCAACTCCATCGGCCCGGGGATCGTCCTCGATTTCTCCCGCCACATGAACGCCATCCTCGGCGTCGACCCCGACTCCCGCACCGCCCGCGTTCAGCCGGGCGTGGTCATGTCCGACCTGCAGAAGGCCGCGGCCCCCTTCGGGCTGCGCTTCGGGCCCGACCCCTCCACGCAGAACCGGGCGACCTTCGGCGGCATGATCGGCAACAACGCCTGCGGCCCCCACGCCGTGGCCTTCGGGCGGACCGCGGACAACGTCGACCGGCTGCGCCTGCTCCTGGCCGACGGGCGCGAGGCCGCGGCCGGCCCCGGCGGCCTGGGCGTGGACGCCGTCGACGGCCTGGCCGAACTCGTCGCAGCCAACCTCGCGGCCATCCGCACCGGCCTCGGCCGCTTCAAGCGCCAGGTCTCCGGCTACTCGCTGGAGCACCTCCTGCCCGAGAACGGGCGGAACCTCGCCTCCTTCCTCGTCGGCAGCGAGGGAACCCTGGCCCTGGTCACCGAGGCCACGGTCCGGCTCGTGCCCCGCCAGGCCTCGCCGGTGCTCGTCGTCCTCGGATATCCGGACATGGCCTCCGCCGCCGACGACACCGTGCCCCTCCTGGCCCACGGCCCGCTGGCCGTCGAAGGCCTGGACGCCCAACTCGTCGACGCGGTCAGGCGGGCCAAGGGCTCCGTGCCCTCATTGCCCGCCGGAGCCGGGTGGCTCTTCGTCGAAGTCGGGGCCGAGGGGGACGTCGACGCCATGACGCGGGCGCGAGCCCTGGCCGACGCAGCGGCCACCGACGCCGTGGACATCCGGCCCGCCGGGCCCGAGGCTCGGGAACTGTGGCGCATCCGCGCCGACGGCGCGGGTCTGGGTGGCCGCACCCCGGCGGGCAACCCCGCCTGGCCGGGATGGGAGGATTCGGCCGTCCCGCCGGAGAACCTCGGCGCCTACATCCGTGAGTTCGAGGCCCTCCTCGGATCGCACGGCCTGGCAGGCCTCCTCTACGGGCACTTCGGCGACGGCTGCCTGCACATCCGCATCGACTTCCCCCTCGAAGAGGACGACGGGCGGCCGAGATTCCGGGCCTTCATGGAGGAGGCGGCGGACCTCGCCGCCCGCTTCGGCGGTTCGCTCTCCGGCGAGCACGGCGACGGCCGGGCCCGCTCGGAACTGCTCGGGCGCATGTACGGCTCGGAGATCCTCAGCCTGTTCGGCCGGGTCAAAAGCCTGTTCGACCCTGCAGGAGTCCTCAATCCGGGAGTCCTCGTGCGCCCCGACCCGCTCGACGCGCACATGCGCCGCCCGGACGCCCGCCGGATCGAGTACGCGGGAGGTTTCCACTTCGCCGACGACCACGGCGACATGACCCGGGCCGTCCACCGCTGCACGGGCGTGGGCAACTGCCGCGCCAACCGCTTCGACATCGGGATGTTCATGTGCCCCTCCTACGAGGCCACGCGCGACGAGAAGGACGTGACCCGGGGGCGGGTCCGCGTCCTGCAGGAGGTGGCCAACGGCGGCCTGCTCGACTGGACGGCGCCGGGGGTCCTGGAGTCCCTCGACCTGTGCCTGGCGTGCAAAGCCTGCTCGCGGGACTGCCCGACGGGCGTCGACGTCGCCCGCTACCGCTCCGAAGCCCTCTACCGGGCCTACAAGGGCAGGCGCCGGCCGATGACGCACTACACGCTCGGCAACCTGCCCCGCCTGGCGGGCCTCGTCACGAAGGTCCCGGGCCTGGCGCGCCTGGCCAACGCGGTCATGGGGATCGGGCCGCTGCGCCGACTCGGCTTCCGCCTGGCCGGAGTCGACACCCGCCGGGGAATGCCCGGGTTCGCCACCCGCCGGTTTTCCCGGACGGCCCAAGCCCGCCGGCTCGGCACGGCCGGCGGCGCGGACGGCCCGCCCGGCCGGAGCCTGGCCGACGGCCGCCACGTCGTCCTGTGGGTCGACTCCTTCTCCGAGACGCTCGACACGCGCGGGGCGAGGGCCGCCGTCGACGTCCTCCAGGCCGCCGGATACACCGTGCTGTTGCCGCCCGGCGAGGCCTGTTGCGGGCTGACCTGGATATCCACCGGCCAGCTCGGCACGGCCAAGAGGAAGCTGGGCAGGCTGCTGTCCACACTCGCGCCCTTCGCAGCGAGCGGGGTGCCGATAGTCGGCGTCGAGCCCTCGTGCACCGCCGTCCTGCGCTCCGACCTGGAGGACCTCCTCCCGGACGACGCGAGGGCCCCGCTGGTCAAGGCGATGACGTACACGCTCGCCGAGCTCCTCACGGCCCCCGAGCCCGTCGGGCCCGGCCGGGGATGGCGCATGCCCGACCTCGCGGGCGTGGAGATCGTCGCCCAGCCCCACTGCCATCACTATTCCGTCATGGGGTGGGCCGCCGACGAGGACCTCCTGCGGAAGGCCGGCGCGTCTGTGACGAAGGTTACCGGATGCTGCGGGCTGGCGGGCAATTTCGGCATGGAAAAAGGGCATTACGAGGTGTCCGTGAAAGTCGCCCAGGCCAGGCTCGTGCCCGCCCTGTCCGAGGCCGGCCGCGACGCGGTATTTTTGGCCGACGGATTCTCCTGCCGGACGCAGGCCGGCCAGTTGGCCGGATCGCGGGGGATCCACCTCGCCGAGCTCATACGCGACGGAGCGGAGGCGGCCAGGAGACGGGGAGGAAGCTGATGGAAAATAGGAATAAAGCGCCCCGCCGGGGGAATTCCGATTCGGTAGCTAGTGGAGCGGGTCTGCCGTGGGCTACCCTAGGAGCATCACGCATTGTTTCTTGAAGGAGGTCCCGCACGATGGCGCTTTTTGCCCTGTCAGGCGGCCGCATTGTGCCAGCTCAGGCAGTCGAGCTAGACGGCACGTCTGCGACGGAAGTGTTGGGCGCGCTTCGCGAGCGCGCCCTCGACATTGTGGGCGTGCCGCTGTTTCCCATCGTGTGGGAGCAGGCCGACCGGCAGCCCGGAGAATCTCACCTGCTCACCATGGACTCCGCCGGCAACACCGTCATCGTCAGCATACGCGCGCATTTCTCCGCAGTGAGCCTCTTCGAGGCTCTGAGCCTGGCCGGGCGCTACTCCAGCATGTCCCGCCGCGAGATCGTCGCGATGTACCCGGGCGGCCAGGCCGCCTTCGACTCGGCCTGGCAGACGTTCCGGGAATCCTCGCCGGCCACGGCGTCGGCGGGAGCCCGCATGGTCGTCGTGACGCTGCGCGCCGACGACGACCTCTTCCCCGTCATCACGACGCTCTCCGAGGGCGTCCGGGTCCTCGAGGCGCGCGTCTACGGTTCGGGGACCCAACGGTATCTCAGCGTGGACACCTGCCACAAGCGCGCCGTCAACAGCACGACCGACGCCCGGACCGTGGCCCCCAGGCCGGCCGCTGCGCCCGCGGTCGCGGGGGACCTCCCGGCCGGCCCGGCGCCTGTCGCGCCCCGGGCGGCCGCGGGCAGATCGCGGGTTCCGGCCCACGTCCACCTCGACCGCTCCCGGCCGCTCGTCCGGGTCGAGGAGAGTGCGACCCCCGAGCAGGCCGGCGACGACAGGCGGATGGACTCCGGGCCCGTGGAGACCGGAGACAAGCGCCGCCGCCGCTCACGTCCGCGTGAGTCCCACGTCTCCGCCCCGCGGGAGGCGACGGCGCCCCGCTCTCTCGGCAACTCCCCTCTCGGCAACTCCGCGGCCGCCCTCCCAGAGCCCGGCCGCGCCGCGCCGTCGAACGGAGGCCCCGGGCGGGGCCGCGAGGGCAGGAGGGCGGCGAAGCTGACGCCTGTCTCTCCGGCCTCGGCTCCCTCGGCCCCTCAGACGTCCGCCTCCTCCGCGCCCCAGGCGTCCTCGTCGCCGGCGGCCGCCCCGGCCAGGCCCGCCTTCGACTCCTCGAAGATCCCGGTGATACCGGCGTGGCGCCTGGAGAACGAGAAGGAGCGCGACACGCCGAACTACATATACGCGATGCGTCAGCAGCAGGTCACCCGCGTGCGCACCGAACAGCTCCTGTGGGAGAAATCAGCGCCCAAACGCGACTCCTCGGCCGGAAGGGCGGAGGCGAACTCCGAATCGATGGCGGCATCGGCCTCCGAGGACGCCGTCAAGCGGGCGGCCGAACGCGAGATCCTCTCGCCCGCCGGACGACTGCTCGCCATCGCCAGCCGCAACAGGACCCCCTTGAGCCTGTCGATCGAACGCGAAGGCGCGAGGCCGGCCGCGGCCAAGCTCACCGCCTGGGGGACGCTCATCGTCGGCCGGGCGTCGTTCACCGACCCCTCCCAGGCGGCGTCGGAGGCCCTCGGCGGCATCGAAGTCGACGGCTGGCGGGCATGGACCGCCTCCGACGGCCGCAGCCTCGACGACCTCTGACTCGCCCGCACCCGACCCCTGCCCGGCATCCCGGACGGCAGCATCTCACCCGCTGCGACCACCGCCGATCTCACCGTCGGCAGCACGATCGACGCGTCGAAGCGCGCTCACGCCATCGCCGTTACGCGCCGTTTCACGCTTCCACGCGCCGTCTATCGCCTCTCGCGCGCCGTCGCGCCTCGGCGCCCCGACCCCGTCGAAGCGCCGCGCCGTCTCCGGGCCGTTACGGCCGAGCACGTAGGCCCTCACGAAACGGGCGATTTCGCCGAAGGCACGTTCGCGCACGTCGCGGCGGGAGAGGGTGACGTCGTGAACGGCGTCCTCGAGCTTGACGAGCGTCGTGTGGGCGCCCAGGTCGGGGACCCGCTTCCAGATTTGCGCGACGTCCAGAACCGAGTCTGCGGCCCGGAAGCCCTCTGTCCACGTCTCGCCGGTGATCGAGCGGGCGGAGGTGAGGACGAGGACCGGACAGTCGATGGCTAAGCCGCCGCTGACGCGGGCGTGCCCCGCCAGTATCGCCGAGAGCCAGCCGGCGCGCACCGGTGCGCCCGTGCCCGTGCGGAATGCCGGGTCGGGGTTCCACCCCGTCGTCCAGAACGGGTCGTCCGAATCCTCGCCGCGGGCCTGAGGGTCCGGGCCGTTCGCGGCGGCGCCGGTTGCGCGGGCCGTGGCGGCTGCGGACGCGTCGGCGGAGGCCGGGTCGCCGTCTCCAGCGGCAGGCGGGCGCCACGCGGTGATCGCCCGCTGGTAGAAGTCGCCGTCGCCGGAGGGGATGACCGAGGCGGGGGAGAGCCGGGCGAGCATGTCCACGACGGGGGCCCCGATCTGCCGGGCCATCGTCGAGCCGTGGTACTCCAGCCACGGGGCGTTCAGGACGAGCCCCTGGGCTGCGCCGGGGTGGCGGTCCGCCCACAGCGCGACGACGAGGCCTCCGGTCGAATGCCCGTAGATGACCAGGGGCAGGCGGCCGCGGTGCTCCTCGTAGACGAGGTCGGTGCAGGCGTGGATCTCCTCGTCGTAGGAGGCGAGGTCGCGGATGAACCCGAAAGTCTGCCCCTCGCGCAGGGACCTCCCGTACTTGCGCAGGTCGACGGCGTAGAACCGCCCGCCGGCCGCTGAGACGGCCCGGGCGAGCTCGACCTGGTAGAAGTAGTCGTTCCAGCCGTGGATCGCCAGGAACACGAAGTCCGGGTGTTGCCGCAGGGGCCGGCCGGGCCCGCCCATCGCCGGGTCGTCCTCGGGGACGTGGACGACGACGGTCGTTGCGACCGGGCCCTCTTCGTCCGGGTGCAGGTCTATGGTGCGTGACATGAACCCTGGGCCGAGGATGTCTCGGTCCCATGCTGCGCGATCCTTCATGCGCCTATCGTGCCACGGCCGGGGCGGGTACGGCCCCGGCAGGGCTTCCCGGCCCGCCGATCAGTTCAGGGATGCGAGGAACTCGGAGACGATGCTGGAAACTTGGTCGTTCTCCACGAGGAAGCCGTCGTGCCCGTGGCGGGAGCGGACCGTGCGCACCCCCGTCGCCCCGGGCAGCGCGTCGGCCAGGCGGCGCATGTCCGCCGGGTAGAAGAGCCGGTCGGAGTCGACTGCGACGACGAGCGCGGGCATCCTCATCTCGGCCAGGACGGCGTCGGCGCCGCCGCGCCCCCTCCCGATGTCGTGGGTGATGAAGGCCCGGGAGATCGTCAGATAGGAATTGGCGTCGAAGCGCAGCGCGAGCTTGTGGGCGTGGTAGTCGAGGTAGCTCTGGACGGCGAAGCGTCCGCCGTGGAGGGGATCCTCGCCTCTCTGGGGCGAGCGGCCGAATCGCGTGTCGAGCTCCGGGGCGCACCGGTATGACAGGTGCGCGATCTCGCGAGCCAGCCCCAACCCCTGGGAGGGGCCGTCGTCCTCGGGCGCGTCGTAGTAGTTTCCCGCCCGCCACTTCGGGTCGCCCTGGATGGCGCAGATCTGGAAGTGGGCGTAGGCCACCTGTTCGGCGGTGGAGGCCGGCCCGGCGACCAGGACCGCGATGGAGCCGACCCGCTCCGGGTAGGTCGCGCCCCACTCCATGACGCGGCTGCCGCCGAAGCTGGCCCCCGCCACCATCGCCCAGCGGGAGATCCCGAAGAGGTCGGCGAGCTTGGCTTCGGCCGCGCACATGTCGCGGATGGTGATCTCGGGGAAGCGCGGCCCCCACGGGGCGCCGTCGGGAGCGGGCGACGCCGGGCCCGTCGAGCCCTGGCAGCCGCCGAGCACGTTCGGGCAGACGACGAAATACCGGTCCGTGTCGATCGCCAGGCCCGGCCCGACGACGTCGTTCCACCACCCGTCCTCTCCGCTGCGGCTCGTCGCGTGCGAGTCCCCCGTCAAAGCGTGGCACAGGAGCACGGCGTTGGAGGCGTCGGCGTCGAGGGAGCCCCAGGTCTCGTAGGCCAGCCGGACGGCGGGCAGACGCCCGCCGAGCTCGAGCTCGAGCGGACCGATGTCCGCGAACTCGCGCTCGCCGGGGTCGTCTCCTTCCCTCCAGGCGCCCGTGACCGGGACGGTCAGGCGGGGGGCGGGGCGGTAGCCGGTGTCGAAGTCTCGGATCGGCTCGGCGTCCGTCACCGGGTCGAGCGGGGCGTGCCCGACGAGGAAGCTGGGCGATTCGGGGGTCATCCGGTTCTCCTGGTCCGCTTGGCACGCCGCCGCTATTCGGCGGCGGACGCCGCCTTCGAGCTGGCCGCGGCGAGCGCTTGGTCGAGGTCGGCGATGATGTCGTCGATCGTCTCGATCCCGATCGAGAGCCGGACGGTGCCGGGGGTGATGCCCGCCGCCGCGAGCTCCTCGTCGTCCATCTGCGAATGCGTGGTGGAGGCCGGGTGGATGGCCAGCGATCGCACGTCGCCGATGTTGGCCAGATGGGAGAACAGCTCGAGGGACTCGATGAAGGCCTGGCCCGCCGGGCGTCCGCCGGCGATCTCGAAGGTGAAGACCGAGCCGGCGCCCTTCGGCGCGTATTTGCGGGCGAGCTCGTAGTACGGCGAGGAGACCAGGCTGGAGTAGCGGACCGACTCGACGGAAGGATGCCGGTCGAGGAACTCCGCCGCCGCCTTCGCGTTGGCCAGGTGCCGTTCGACCCTCAGCGAGAGGGTCTCCAGGCCCTGGGCCAGGAGGAAGGCGTTGAACGGGGAGACGGCCGCGCCCGTGTCGCGCAGCAGGACGGCGCGGATCCGGGTGACGAAGGCCCCCGGCCCGATCGACGCGAAGGACAGGCCGTTGTAGGAGGCGTCCGGTTCGGTTAGCAGCGGGAATTTGCCGTTGGCCCAGTCGAAGTCGCCTTTTTCGATGATCGCGCCGCCGATCGAGGTGCCGTGGCCGCCCAGGAACTTAGTCGTCGATTCGACCACGATGTCCGCGCCGTGGTCGAAGGGGCGGACGTTGTAGGGGGTTCCGATCGTGTTGTCGACGATGAGCGGGACGCCGTTGGCGTGGGCGATGTCGGCGAGGGCCTCCAGGTCGAGGAGGTCGCCCTTGGGGTTGGGGATCGTCTCGCCGTAGAGGGCGCGGGTGCGGTCGTTGACGAGCGCCCGCCAGCTCTCCGGATCGTCGGGATCCTCCACGAAGCGCACCGTGATGCCGAATTGGGCCAGCGTGCTCTTGAACAGGTTGTACGTGCCGCCGTACAGGGAGGGGGAGGAGACGATTTCGTCGCCCTGCTGGGCGACGTTGAGGACGGCGTAGAGTTCGGCGGCCTGGCCGGAGGCGACGAGCAGGGCAGCGGCCCCTCCTTCGAGCGCAGCCAGGCGCTCCTCGACGACTGCCTGGGTCGGATTGGTCAGGCGCGTGTAGATCGGTCCGAGCTCGGTCAGGGCGAAGCGGTCGGCCGCGGACTCGGTGCTGGGGAAGACGTAGGAGGTCGTCTGGTAGATGGGGAGGGCGCGGGCTCCGAAGTCGGAATCGGGGGTTTGGCCCGCGTGGACCTGGAGGGTCTCGAAGCCCCACTGGTTGTCGGTCATTTCTCTTCTACTCCTGGAATGTTGTTCGTCAGGAGCGGGCCGCGGGGCGCAGGGGAAGGCAGCCGGGCGCGGTGCGCAATGCTCCGCGGGGTGCTGCTGTCAGTTCTGCTGTCCATTCAAGCCCGCACAGACTGCTGGGGTGGGCTTGCAGCGCGCGTCGTCCGGACCGGGCCGGTGAGTCGCACGCTAGATGGGCATTCGCATGAACATGGCACTCAGCATAAGGGGTCGGGCGAGCCTTGGCAAAACCCTCCGGCCCTCTCGCACTAGGGGGGTGGCGTGCGAGAGGGCCGGAGGGCGGCGGTGTCCGTGGGGGCCCGGGGAGCGCGACGCGGCTCCGGGCGATGCCCCGCTACCCGGTGAACGCTTCCGCGGTGGACACCGCCTGCGAGGCGAGGCCGGGAAGCGTTGTCGACTCCGCCTGGTAGTTGAGGACCGCGATGGCGTTGGCCGGCGAGTAGTCCAGGCCCGAGGGGCGCCGGTCGACCGTCGTGTGGGCGTCGGTGATGAGCGTCACTGGGAAGCCCCGGTAGAGGGCCCCGTTGAAGGTCGAGCGCACGCAGTTCTCGGTCAGGGCTCCGCACAGCACGATGCGGTCGGCGTTCAGGCGTTCGAGGACCTCGCCGAGGTCGGTGTCGGCGAAGGCGTCTCCGAAGCGCTTGTCGACGATGGGCTCGCCGTCGAGGGGGGCGAGCTCGGGCACGATCTGCCAGCCGGGGGACTCGGCGCGCAGGCGTGCGTTCTGGTGGCGCACCCAGACGACCGGGATCCCTTTGGCGCGCGCTCGGTCCACGAGGGCGGCGATGTTCGCGACGACGTCGTCGCGCCGGTACGCGGCGGCGACGACGTCGACCTGGACGTCGACCACGAGGAAGACCGGGCTGTCGGCTGCCTTGTTCTTGTGCATATTCGACTCCTCCAATCGCCGGGGCCGACGGAATCGGCCCACTGATGCGGGATATGAGACGAGTCTAACATTTTACGCTTCCGTAGCCCAGGCGTCGCGGCCCGCGGGCGGGCGGATCGCACCGATGGCGCGGGAATGGCGGTGGGCGCGGGCGCGTCGCGGACGGCGATCGGAGCCGAGTCGGGGCGGAGGCCATCGCCTTGTCCTGCGGCGGAAAACCGGGGTTCCCGGGCCGCGGCCGTGTGAAGGACTAGCATAGACGAGGCGGATGTGACAAATGTTAAGCGTGTTGGTTTCGTGACGAAACTGTTATACGGTGTGATTGTTGTGAAGGCTGATAAGTCAAGTGCGACACGCCGGAGGCGCGTCGTCCGCTTGTCGGGTGACGGCCTTCCTCAAGAGAAAACCGGAGGACACGTGCGGAATCGCAGAATCAACCAGGGCATCGTGGCGGCCACCGTCGTCGTCTGCGCGGCGAGCGGCCTCGGGGCGCCCTCGAACGCAGACGACGGCGGCGACGACTCGCTCGAACGGGCGCAGCGCGCCGAGCAGCGGACGGCGTCGGGCGTGGCGGCGACGGAAACGCGCCTGACCGAGCTCAGCGCGAAGGCGAATCGGCTCAAACTCACCGCGGCTCAGGCCGAGGCCGAGTCGATCACCGCTCAGCAGGAGCTCTCGACGTCGATCAGCAAGGCCGTCGAGGCCCAGGAGGCGGCGAATGCGGCGGAGGCCAACCTCGCGCAGGCCCGCAGGCGGATCGGCAGGCTCGCGCGCGAGAGCTACCGCGAGGGCTCCTCGCCTCTGAAGGGGGCCAGGCTGGTGGGCGGGACGAAGACGGCCGCCGAGGCGTACAAGCGCGCCAGGGCCTACCGGATTCTCGCCAATAAGACGAACCGCGACGTCAGCGCGTTCGAGAATGCGCGCGCGAATGCGGTGACCCTTCAGAAGGCGGCCGACCAGAAGGCCAAGGAGGAGTCCGCGAAGGCCTCCCAGGCTCAGCAGGCGGTCGCCGAGGCGTCGCAGGCCTCGACGAAGGCCCGGAGCGAAGTCGAGTCCATCGCTCAGGAGCGCAACGCCCTCGTCTCCCGACTCGCCGCCCAGAAGGGCGTGACCGCGGAGCTCGTCAAGCAGCAGCGGGAGCAGAAGGAGGCGGCCGCCGAGTCGAAGGCCGAGGCCGAGCGTCAGGCCGTCGTCGTCGCGGCGCAGAAGAAGGTGGAGGCCGAAGCGCAGGCTGAAGCGCGCAAGCAGGCCGAAGTGCAGGCTGAGGCGCAGAAGCAGGCTGAGACGCAGAAGCAGGCTGAGACGCCCGCGCCGGCCGATTCACAGGCCGACGACTCGCAGACTGCCTCGGATCCCGCGGGTGGCGGGCAGGATGGACAGTCGAAGACCGGGCAGGACGGACAGACGGAACCCGAGCAGTCCGAGCGCACGGAGGGGAAGCAGGCCGAGCAGGCGCAGCCCACCGCTTCCGCGCAGCCGACGCCTGCTCAGCCGAAGCCATCCCAGACGCCTACGCCGACGGCCCAGCAGACGCAGTCACAGCAGGCGCAGGCCGCATGGCGTGCCCAGCAAGCCCAGGCGGCCCAGCAAGCCCAGGCGGCCCAGCAAGCCCAGGCCGCATGGCGCGCCCAACAGGCCCAAGCCGCCCGACAGGCCAGGCAGCAGGCCGAGCAGGCTCAACGGGTCCAGCAGGCGCAGGCGGCTCAGCGCGCGCAGCAAGCCCAGGCCGCATGGCGTGCTCAGCAGGCTCAGCGCGCGCAGCAAGCCCAGGCCGCATGGCGCGCCCAGCAGGCGCAGGCGGCGCAGCAGGCCAGGCAGCAGGCCCAAGCCCGCCAGTCCGCGGGATCGGGACTGGGCAGCCAGGTGGTCGCCTACGCGCGGCAGTTCGCCGGGGTCCGCTACGTGTGGGGCGGGGTCTCGCCGGTGACCGGTTGGGACTGCGTCGGGTTCACCAACTACGTCTACTCGCATTTCGGGCGCAGCACCCCGAGGAGAACGGGCAGCTCGGTCAACCAGTTCTGGAAGGGCTACACGATCGTCCCCGCCTCCCAGCGCCAGCCGGGCGACCTCATGTGGTGGCCGGGACACGTCGGCATCTACACGGGCAACAACATGCACATCGCGGCCTGGAACCCGAGCATGGGCACGCAGGAGCGCGCCGTGTGGGGCAGCCCGGTGTACATGCGCATCGTGTGACGGGCCGAAACCCCAGTGAAGCTCTCGTGCGGTGACGGGGTCCTCCTCTGCGGCGACCGCCGGCACTGGACGGCCGGCTCCGCCGAACGCGGCGCCGACGCCGGCCCGCCGCGGCCACCGTCACCGCGCGAGTTGAATGGATGAGGGCCCCGATTCCGGGGCCCTCATCGCTGTTCGACATCAGGCCGCCGGCCGGATCCCGCCGGCCCCGGCGCCGTGGCATCCCCTGGCCTGCGGCGGCGAGCAGCCGGTCAGTAGTGTTCGTCGATGGCCCGCTGGAACGACGTGCGGATCTCCTCCTCGGCTTCCTCGCGACCCACCCAGTGGGCGCCCTCCACGGACTTGCCCGGCTCCAGATCCTTGTACACCTCGAAGAAATGCTGGATCTCCAGGCGGTGGAATTCGGAGACGTCATCGATCTCCGTGCGCCACGAGGCGCGCTGGTCGCCCGCGGGCACGCACAGGACCTTGTCGTCGCCGCCGTGCTCGTCGCGCATGCGGAACATGCCCAGCGCCCGGCACCTGATGACGCAGCCCGGGAACGTCGGCTCCTCCAGAAGCACCAGAGCGTCCAGGGGATCGCCGTCCTCTCCGAGCGTGTCGTCGATGAACCCGTAGTCGTCCGGGTAGCGGGTCGAGGTGAAGAGCATGCGATCCAGGCGGATGCGGCCCGTCTCGTGGTCGAGCTCGTACTTGTTGCGATTGCCCTTCGGGATCTCGATGGTGACGTCGAACTCCATGATGTTGCTGCTCCTTTGTAGCCAAGGGGTGCGGGCACAACGAACCGTCGCTTCCGTGGGAGACTGTCACCGTGAAGAAGATGACGCGGACGGCGATTGCGGCGGCGATGCTCCTCTCAGGCGGTTACGTCGTTGCTGATGCCTACGATCTTACCCCGGGGTTTCTCACGGTGCGCGATCGCGAACCCGATCCCCAACCGTATCCGACGGTCTCGCGAGCGATCACGGGACCCCCTCGCCTACCCGCGTGGAACGCGAAGGCGCCACAACCCGATTCCGCCGCCGTCGGCAAAGCGGTGACCTCATTCGCCTCCGATCCGCGCGTCACCGGCCACGTGAGCGTCAAGGTCGTCGACGCGGCAACCGGGAAGACCATCGCCGAACACGAGCCCGACGCCGCCCGGACTCCGGCCTCGAACATGAAGATCGTGACGGCCGCCGTCGCCCTGCGCGTCCTCGGGCCCGCGACGACCCTGCCGACGACGGCGCGCCTGCAGGGAGGGACGATGTACCTCGTCGGAGGGGGAGACACCCTGCTCGCTGCCGGCGCCGGCTCGCCCTCGGCCGTCAAGGGCCGCGCGGGGCTCGACGACCTGGCCGAACAGGCCGCCGCCAAGGCGCGCGCGGCCGGCGTGACGAACGTCGAGCTCGCCGTGGACTCGACCCTCTTCCAGGGGCCCGTGCGCCAGCCGGAGGTCAGCGGGGCCAACACCGGGTTCATCATGGAGATGCGCCCCCTGGCGGTCATGCAGTCCCGCAACCAGGCCGGCGCCTACACCCCGAACCCCGACCTGTCTGCCGGGCAGGCCTTCGCCGCCGCGCTGAGCAAGCGCGGCATCGCCGTCACAGCCGTGAACAGGGCCTCCTCGCCCGCGCCGGCCTCCGCCAAGGAGATCGGAAAGGTGCAGTCGGCGCCCGTGCGCGACCTCGTCGACTTCGCCCTGACGGAATCCGACAACACGACGGCCGACGCGCTCGGCCACCTCGTCGCAGCCAAATCGGGCGAAAAGCCCACGTTCGACGGCGCGGGCCGGGCCACCGTCGCCGAGCTGAAGAGGATGGGGCTGGACACCAAGGGAGTGGTCGTCGCCGACAATTCGGGGCTCTCCGCCTCGAACCGGCTCAACGCCGCACTCCTGACCGAGATCCTCAAGCAGGCAGGCTCGTGCGACAAGTGCAGGCTCGCCGCCCTGGCCTCCGGGCTGCCCGTCGGCGCCCTGACCGGCACGCTCGACGACCGGCTCAACGGGACCGTTGCCGCCGGCCGCCTCCGAGCCAAGACGGGGACCCTGGCCGACGCGACCTCCCTGTCCGGCTACGTCCAGACGTCCAAGGGGCGCCTCCTCGTCTTCTCGATCCTCGTCGGCGACCTCAAGGAGGGAACCCTCGCCCAGGGCAAGGCGGCGGTGGACTCCTTCGCCGCCAGCCTGGCCGCCTCCTAGCCCCGTCGCCCCCGAGCCTGAGCGCCGAGGCTCTGCTCACGGGAGGAGCGGCGCGCGGGGGCCGCGGAGCGCGGCCGGGAACCGTCCCGCGCGGGCGCGCGGATTTCGCCAGGCGTGGATTGCCCCGCGGCGGATGGCACGCCCGACTGCGGGCGGGATACCGTAGGGGGCATGGCCAGGATCAATCCGGATACGGCGCGCAGAGTCGCGCGATGGATGTCAGGCGCGGGCCCGTCCGTGACGCCGGCGGACGCCCGGGCGACGGTCGCCCAGCTGCGCGCCCAGGCCGCGCGCGCCCCGATGATCGTCGCCGACGTCACCGGTCTGGACGAGGCCGCCCGGACCGCGGCGCGGGTGCCCGTGATCGTGGTCGACCGGCCCGGCTGGGCCAAGGCCGCCGCACAGCTCGCCGGAGACGTCATCGGCCCCTACATGGGCTCCGGCTCCGGCCCGCTGGCCGACGCCATGGCCTCGGCCGAGATCGCCGTCGGCGTGTCGGCCGTCGCCATGCGGGTGCTCGGCCAATACGACCCCTTCTGGGCCGGCCCGCAAGGCGCAGGCCCGCTCCCCGGCGGCGCGGCCTCGCTTCAGGAGCCCGCCGTCGGACGGCTCCTGCTCGTCGCCCCCAACGTCCGCGCCTTCGGCGCCGCATACTCCCTCGACCGGCAGGACCTGGCCCTGTGGATCTGCGTCCACGAGCTCACGCACGCCATCCAGTTCGCCGCGGCCCCCTGGCTGACCGACTACATCCACTCCCGGGCCAGGGCCCTGCTCGAACTGGTCGAGGCCCCCGAGCGGCCCTTCACCTTCGACTCCGGCCCCGGCGCCGATCTCACCGCCCTCATGAGCCTGCTCGAAGGCCACGCGGAATTCGTCATGAACGAGGTGCCCATCGCCCGGATGCCCGGCAAGAGGCACCTCATCGACGCCATGAAGGCGCGCCGCGAGGCGGGCAGCCCCATCGCCGCCTTCCTGCAGAGGGCTATCGGCCTGGACCTCAAGAGCGCCCAATACCGCGACGGGGTCGCCTTCGTCCGCGAGGTGGTCCGCCAGGCGGGGCACGAAGGCCTGAACGCCGTGTGGACGAACCCGCTCTTCGCCCCCAGCCTCGAAGAGATCGCCGCGCCCTCCGCCTGGATCAGGCGGGTCGTGGGCGCCTGATGGCAGGCCCTCATCGCGCGCTCGCGGAGACTCGCAACGCGGTCGAGTCGGCCTTCCGGGATGCGGGGATCGACGCCGGCTCGCGCGTCCTGCTGGCCGTCTCCGGGGGCTCCGACTCCATGGCGCTGGCCCAGGCCGCGCTCTTCGTCGCCTCGCGGGCCGGAGTGCTGGCGGCTAGCCTGACGGTCGACCACGGGTGGAGGCAAGATTCCCCGGACGAAGCCCGAGCGACCCGCGACCGCCTCGCCGGGCTCGGCGCCGACCCCGCCCTCGTCGTGACGCTCGCCTCCGGCGCGCGCCGCGGGCCGGGAGGGCCGGAGGCGGCCTC
>ERZ773009.1561-NODE-1561-length-15522-cov-27.697032_pt1 | contig 15522 bp, 17 predicted proteins | sample MGYA00580663_ERZ773009 | MGnify/ENA primary metagenome ERZ773009 (study PRJEB29015, sample SAMEA2737969) | human oral metagenome | biome: human oral; feature: human-associated habitat; material: dental | place: China | collected 2026 ... | reverse complement strand
CAGGAAAAACACATTGCTCATGACGCCAACAATATAGAGGCCAATGTTGCCGGCGGACCAACCACAGATAAGAAGGAGAAGCGAAAAAATCCCCACCGGGATGAGCGTAAAGACCAGCATGAGTAGCCAGCCGCGGCAGAATTCCCGAACAAAATCCTGCTTGGCCTGTTTATCCGTGCCGGTCAGCCGGGCCACCGGGCGGAACGCTGGCAGCATTGCAGTACCAACCAACCATGGCGTGGTGATGGCCACAAGCACCACGATGGTGGTTTGCGCACCAAGCTGCTTGGTCACAAAGGGCAATATTGCGAGCAGTAAGGCCGTGGGGGCTAGATTCATGATGATCTGCCAGGCACGCCGATTCGCCAAAAGCGCCGCCGCCACCACTACGACGGCAACGATACCGACAATGAGTGCCACCATTCGCTCAGGTGGGTAGGTGACATACCAAGCCCACCCGGCGCCGGTACCGATCAATGCGGCCACTGCAATGACCAAATACACGATTAGCGGCAAGCTGCGGGTTGTGGGGCGCTTACTGGACACGAATTTCTCCTTGTTCGACAAAGCAACTGCTTGTGGTCAAGCACGCAACGCGAACCGGATGTTTCTATATCAACTCCGATTCTGTGAGTTCTTAAGCTATGCAGTTACTGCCTAAGTTTAATAGTGGCTGTTCGAAACACCCACTGCGACCCACCTAGGGGTAGGCATAATACTGGCATTTATTACTTTTTCTTGCCCCCACGATGACATGCCATCCATAAGTCATGGTTTATACGAGCACGGTGCGAGGGCATTCCCCAATTCGCGCCACACCCCCGCAACACCCCCATAACCCATTCTGAACAGGAAGTTTATTGGGGTACCCGCCCTCCCCCCCTTGCCTCCTTGCTTGACGACGCCCTCCCGGCCGCAAACCCCCTCCCCAGCGCCTGCCGTGACCGCACATTTGCCACATGCCGAACGCCCCAGATGTACCAAATGTGCCAGATATGCCTTGTATATGTGGAGGCTGACACGGCCATATCACAATGCTACATGCTTCCTGAGCAGGGAATCTGATACAGGAGCCGCCCAACGGCACCGCCCGCGACAGAAACCCTGCTTAGCACCCGTGAAGCAATAGGGCTGCATATTATCTAAGCGGGGTTTCTGGTTTGGGCGCCTTGTTTCGCCTGGAGCGCGCCAGCCCATTGGGAGAAACCCCGCTTAGAATTAGTGCAGCTCTGGTGGGTTTTGGTAGTAGGTGTTCTAAGCTGCGTTTCCGGCAAACCGTGGTGCTTTTGAAGCGTCTCTGGGAGGGTTTTGCAGCTTAGGTGTTGTGCTACGTGGTTTGCTGCATTGGTGCTGAGCTGTAGTTCCGGGTAGCAGGTGTGCATACCAGCAGGAGGGGTGATGGGAGGAACTCTGAAGCCAAGCTTAGCACTTCCGCTAAACAGGGTTTCCGGTTTAAGGAGCACCCAAAGGTACCAGTTTCAGGCGGAAACCCCGCTTAAAATAAATGCAGCCACGAGAAAACACGAGTAGTAAGCGCTCTAAGCTGTATTTCCGGCAAAACGTGGGGTTTTTGAAGCGTCTCTGGGAGGGTTTTGCATCTTAGATGATGTGCTACGGGGTGCAACAGGTTCGTGGAACACCTGGATGAAGAGGAGACACGGCCAAAGTCAAGCTCAGCACATGTTCTAAGCGGGGTTTTCGGTTGGGTACGGTTCAATTCGCCTGGGATAGCACGAACCTGTTGGGAGAAACCCCGCTTAGAACTCTTGCAGCCCCAGGGAGAAACGGGTAGTGCATGTTCTAAGCTCCACTTCCGCCAAAACCCAAGGCGCCCAAGCTCAATCGGGAGGGTTTTACAGCTTAGGCGTAGTGCTACATAGTCGGCTGCACCAGTACTAAGCTTGAGTTCGGGGTAGCAGATATACGTAACAACAAGAGAAGCATGGGGAGGGAATCCGAAGTCTAGCTCAGCACTTCTGATAAGCGGGGTTTCCAGTTCAAGGAGCGCCCAAAGGCATCAGTTTCAGGTGGAAACCCCGCTTAGCATTCATGCAGCCTCGTGGATACACGAAAGCAGTACTGGTAGTAATTGTTCTAAGCTGCGTTTCTGCCGAAATGTAAGCCCCCAAGCTTGCCCCAGAAAGGTTTTGCAGCTTAGAAGAAAAGCTACATGGTTAGCTGCAATAGTACTGAGCTTGAGTTCCAGGTAGCAGATTTATAAAACGCCTAGAGGGTGAACAGAGCAGATTACGAAGTCCAGCTCAGCACAGATGCTACCATGTAAAACAGTTGAAGCTGCACCTCCCCTAAGCCGCTAATCCAGTTTAGGAGCTACCGAAAAGCTCTGATTTTGGCGGAAACCCTGCTTAGAATCGTTGCAGCCCTAAAAAGCGGGAGTAGTAATTGTTCTAAGCTCCACTTCCAACAAAACTAGGGGTTTTCAATCCGCCTCGGGAGAGTTTTACAGCTTAGAGATTGCGATACAGGGCCAGCTGCACCAGTCCTGAGCTTGAGTTCCAGGTAGCAGGTGTGCATACCAGCAGGAGTAGCAACGAACAGAAATCCGAAGTCCAGCTCAGCACTTCTACTAAGCGGGGTTTCTGTCTGAAACCGGTACCTTTGGGTGGCCCTGAAACCAGAAACCCCGCTTAGCACCCATGAAGCCCCGGCCAGGGCGCAGGTAGTAACTGTTCTAAGCTCCACTTCCACCGAAACGCAAGGCTCCCAAACATGCCACAGGAGGGTTTCGGAGCTTAGAAGAACAGCTACAGGCAAGCTTGGTGCCGCACAAGTGCTGAGCTGGAGTTTGTAGCCGCTGAGGTGCTGGGGCTGGGTCCGGGAATCTCCCATGAAGCATGTGGACGCAATGCGGTTCCACCGCTCCACTAGTAGACATGCTTTGGAAGGGGAATGGGACTAGACTACACACCTATGCCTGAAGGCCACGTCATTCATCGTCTTGCCCAACATCTCAATCGTGAATTCACGGACACCAGCCCAATAGTCACCTCGCCGCAGGGCAGATTTGATGCCCAAGCCCGAACCCTGGACGGTCAACCATACCTGGAGTCGGATGCCTATGGGAAGCATCTGTTTATCGAGTTTGATGTTTCCCAACCGGAGCGCATTATCTATATACATTTGGGGCTCATCGGTTCGTTGCATTTCGAGGACCCTGCGGAAACCAAGGGGCAGATTCGGCTGCACATGGCCACCGATACTATTGCTGCAAACCTGCGGGGGCCACAGTGGTGTCGGCTGATTACGGCGGAGGAGAAGGCAGTGGCCGTCGATAAGCTGGGGGCGGATCCGCTGCGGGCCGATGCGGACCCGGAGCCCATTAAAGAGAAGGTCAATAAGTCGAGCCGGAGCATTGCGTCGCTGCTTATGGATCAGTCGTTATTTCCTGGCGTGGGCAATATTTACCGTGCTGAGACGCTATTTCGGCTGGGGATTGACCCGTTTAGCAGCGGTAAGGATGCGGATTTCGATGCGATTTGGGCTGATCTGGTGCAGCTCATGGCCGAGGGGGTCAAGGCGGGGCGCATCGACACCGTGCGACCCGAGCACACGCCCGAGGCAATGAACCGCCCGCCGCGTGTCGACGACCATGGCGGGGAGGTATATGTGTATAGGCGTGCCGGTCAGAAATGCTATATATGCGGCACACCTATCAACGAACAGGTGATGGAGGGACGGAATCTTTTCTGGTGTCCCACCTGCCAAAAAGGTGACTAGCCTGTGCTTTCTCTTTTACGCTTGGTTACGACGTGCTTTTGGATGGCATCGAGCGTACCGAATTCGGCAAGCAGCTGGTAGGCGGTGGATAGGTCGTCGTCTTCCTCGGTCACCCCGAGTCCTTCCACTGCTTCTATGCGACGCCGTAACGTTTGGCGCTCCTCTAACCAATGCTCAATTATTTCGGAGAGCCGGGTTCCGGTATCGGCGAACAAGGCATTTGTGCGATTGAGCTGGATGATTGCCCAGGTCTTGTCGCTCATGCCGACGGAGTTCATTTCCTCAACAGTTGTTCCGAATAATTGTGCGATTGCGAGGGCTTCGGCAACCCTAGCGATTCGGTCGCCTTTTTCAATCCGCGCCAACACGGTGGCGTGCATGCAGTAGCCGATTTTGTCTAATTCACGCAGCAAATCGGCCCGGGTCCACCCGCGAGCTTCACGCATTTGCCGGACTGTATCGCCGAATGACTCGGAGTGGTCGACCCATGAAGTATTGTTCATACCTCAATTTTTACCGGAAAAACCAAGCCAGCATTTTAGGTGTCTCACCTGTTCTCTTTTTCTTTAAGCCTATTTAGAACATCTTTTTGAATAGCTTCAAATGTGCCAAATTTAAGTAATAATTGATGAGCAGTAGATAGATCTTCATTACTCTCGGCTAATCCCAACTCATTAGCCCTTTCTACATGTTGTTGCAATGTCTGTCGTTCCTGTAGCCAAGAACTAACTATCTCAGTAAACCTCGCCCCAATATCTGCGAATAACGTGTTTGAATGTTTGAGATAAGCAAGCAGCTGCTTTTCCTCATCCATTCCTACAGGACCCATCTCTTCAACAGTCACACCAAATAGTCGAGAAATGATGACCGCCTCATGAACCTTTGCTATCTGCTCGCCTTCCTCGATTCTTTTTAATGTGGTTGCGTGCATGTAGTAGCCGGTTTTTCCTAGTTGTCGTAAAAAATCTGCTCGTGTCCATCCTTGTGCTTCCCGTAACCGCTTAATTGCAACACCGAATGATTCAGGATTTTCACTTATAAATACCGGTTCAGTCATACCCTAATTTCTACCGCATGACAGCACTAGCCCCAGAGTACTCACACCCGTTATGGCACAATCACGAGAATCTAATTAGTATGTGATTATATAGGAACGTATCGTAAATACCATTTTTAGCTGCAGATATGATGCAGCAACCGCCTTCGGCAACGATGAGGAGCCCACATGTCCATCTATTTTCCGGTCGACGTCAATTTCTACGACAGTCCCGAATTCTTCGAAGTCAATATGTCCGCCCGCGGCCTCTGGGTCACCTGCGGCACCTGGTGCAAACGACACCTCACCGACGGGGTCATCCCCGCCAAAATCGTCCGCCATCTTGGCGGCACCGTGCGACAAATTAAGACACTCATCAAGAACAATGTATGGGCAGAATCCGAACAAAATGGAACCAAAGTGTACATCTTTTGTCACTGGTTTGAACACAATTTGTCCCGAGAAGAGGTGGAAGAACGGCGCAGAAAATGGCGGGAATCAAAACAACGATCACGAGCCAAAAACCGTCCTGAGCAGCGAAAACCGGCAAAACCACAAAGCGGCCCACCCCAGGATGTCCACCACGATGTCCACGATGACGTCCCTCGCGTAAGAGAAGAAGTAATAGAAGAGAATAAGAGAGGAGGGAGACAGGTCCCCGCCGATCCCCCGCCCAACCATCCGCCCAACCCCGCAGCGGCCCGCTGCCCCGACCATGCGCACATCCCACCAAACGGCTACGTGCCGGCATGCCACGCATGCCGGGCCGAGCGGGAAAGAGTCGAAGCCTTGGTGGTGGAGTGGGAAAACCGGGAGGCTGAGCGTCGTAAAGCGAGCATTGCGGCGTGCCCGCACTGCGACGACCGCGGCATGGCCCAAACCGAAGATACCAACGGAAACAGCCTGGTCATCCGGTGCGCGCACGACGGGCCGCCCCCAATCGTGCCGGCGGCGGAACCCGAACGCCACACGCCCCCGCCGCCGGAAGTGCGCCGAATGATCGCGGGGTTAGGGCGACGTGCGGCATCGTAAAAACCGTTATCCTGGGGTCATGTATGCCTATTCCGTGCAGGCCATCCGGGACGCTGAGGCGCCGCTGATCGGCCCCGATGACGCTCTCATGAAGCAGGCCGCCGGCCATGTCGCGCAGGCAGCCGCAACGCTACTGGCAGAGACGCTGCCGAATGCCGCCTATCCGGGAAACGTGCTGGTAGTGGCCGGATCCGGGGGCAATGGCGGCGACGGACTGTATGCCGGCGCCGAGCTGGCCCGCGCCGGGCATCACGTCGAGGCGATCAGAGTCGGCACCCGAATTCACGAACGCGCCGCCGCGACATTCGAACATGCTGGCGGCCAATTTGTCACCAAGCTTGGGGATTATGACCTGGTGATTGATGGCATTATCGGATTGGGTGGTTCGAAAGGACTATCGGATGATCTGGCCGCATTGCTGGCCCGGTGCGCAGGCACGCCGATCCTGGCCATCGACGTTCCCAGTGGTATCAATCCCGATACTGGAGTGCCGATGGGGGCGCACATAACCGCGACCGCAACGGTGACGTTCGGGGCGCTGCGGTACGCCCACGCGGTGTCCCCGGCCTGCGGCGAGGTGGTGGTGGGCGACATTGGGATCGCGCCGCAGGGGAGCCACGTGCAAGTTTACCGGTCAGTGGGCACAGGTCGGGTATGGCCGGAAGGGCTACATCCGATCCCGCGCATCCCCGCAATTGAGTCCCTAGAGCCGGGCCCGGACGACCACAAGTATTCGCGGGGCGTGGTGGGGTTATTGGCCGGCAGCGAAAGGTATCCCGGCGCGGGTGTTTTGTGTGTTCAGGGCGCGGTTCGGGCCACTCCGTCGATGGTTCGTTACGTTGGTGCCGCCCGGGATTTCGTGTTGGATGCCACCCCCGAGGTTATTGCCAGCAGTCTTGCAACGGCCGGTAAGGTACAGGCGTGGGTAGCCGGGCCCGGCGGCGCCACAACCGCAGAGTTGCGGGATTTGCTTAGCCGCAATATCCCCCTGCTTATTGACGCCGATGGCATTAAACTCCTCGCCAAAAACGCGGACCTCATGGAATTGTTGGCCAACCGGACGGCGGCAACGGTGGTCACGCCCCACGACGCGGAGTTCGCCACCCTGGCCGAGGTTGCCGGCATCTCCAGGACGGATCGGCTCACCGACACCCAGGCGCTGGCCAAGCAGTTGGGGATCATTGTGGTGCGGAAGGGCCGGTTCACGCTTGTCGCCACCCCCGGTTCGGAGCCGATTACCAGCATTAATTCCGGGCATTCCTGGTCGGCCACGCCGGGGAGCGGCGATGTGTTGGCTGGGGTGATGGGCGCCTGGTTGGCACGGCATGCGGCCTTGGGCCGGCCCCTGCATGAGGCGGCGATCATTGCGGTGCACCTGTGTGCGGATGCCGCCTGGTTGGCGGCCCAAACCCCCTATGGTCCGGCGCCGACGTCGGCATCACCTATCGCAGCACATGTGCAGGATGCCACGGCCCGGCTCACGGCCACCACCCGCAGGTAATCCCGTCATGGCGGACAATCGCACCGTTGAGCAGCGGCTTGCCGCGGTGGCGGCCTCGATGACGATGGCCGGCTACACCATGACCGAGACGGATCGGACGGAGTCCCGGAGGATCCTTCGGGGTGAGGTTTCGGCAGACGAGTCGGTCCGTCGGGTCCTGGCGGATGCCGGCCGTGATGCCGCTGATTTGGTTGGGAAAACCGCGTTTCGGCGGCTCAGCGAGCTGGAGTCGTCACGGCCCCTGACGGTGTTCACCAGGGAGACGCTGCTAAAAACGCACGCCTATCTTTGTGGTGACGTGTATCCGTGGGCCGGGACGATCCGAACCAGCGAGGTTGGGGCTATGGGGCTCGCCATGTGCCGGGCGGCATACGTGGACCAGGAATTGGACCGGCTCTTTCGGCGGATTGAGCAGAGCCCGCCGTCGGCAACGGATCGGGAGGCTGCGCTCAACACGGTGGCGGAGCATTGGGGAGAGTTAACGATTATTCACCCGTTCCTTGATGGGAATTCCCGAACTCAACGGTATTTTTTCGACCACATGCTGCGCCACGCCGGGTGGTCGCTCGATTGGCGCCGGATTGTAGCCGCCGAGGTGCATGCGGCACGCTATGTTGCCGCCGCGACGCTGGATTCTTCCCTGCTTGTCGACGCCCTACGACCGGGTCTCTCTGCCGGGGAGGACTGCCCCCAGCTGCCGACCGAACCGGCTGCCGTGTTGTTTCACCGCATGATGGAGTTTCGACGTGCCCACCCGCACGAATCCTTCCACAAACTATTTTTTGCGGACAAACAGTCGGATAAGTTGCGGCAACCAGCCCGCGATAATCAGGATGGGTAACAGCCGAATGATTTGGACAGAAGCAACAACCGGGCCGGAATTGGCTTCGTTTGACAAGGCCAGCACGGCTTCCAGGCCGCCGGGTGTGGTGGCTAGATAAGCATCAAGATAGGACACGTCAAGCCAACCGTGCAGCAGCCACGCCATTGCCGCGCACCCGGCAAGGAGGGTCGCAATAAAGGCAATAGTGATGGGGAGTTGACGTGCAAAACTGGTGAGGGCAGACGTCGATAAGCCACCACCAGCCATCCAGCCAATAACAGCGAATGCCGCCACCAGCACCGCATCCGGTGGGAGCAGTGATGTACCTGCCGGCAGCAGAAAATACGCCACGACCGTGAGAACCAGTGGCGTGGAGAGCCCTGCGGCAGGAAAGTGGAGGAGTTTACCCACCCGTTCGCCGAAAACAACGATGAAGATCATCACTGCCCAGCTCATCCACGTGAATGCGCCATGAGGCTGCGTGGCGACAGCACCCTGCGAATGCAGACCTAATAATGGTGTGATCAGCGGCAAAGTAATGGTAACCGTGAACAGGCGTAAATACTGGGAGAGCGCAACATAACGGTAATCTGCCCCCAATTCTTGGGCTAGGGGCGGCATTATGGACGCCCCGCCTGCCAGCAGCGATAAAATTGCTGTCTCCTGGGTGATTTCGCCCGAACTCGCCCGTGCGAGCACGAACCCACCTACAAAACTCATGACCAGAGTCACTGCGGCGACCATGAGACCTGGAAGAATAAAGAGCGCCAACTGCTGCGGTGGAGTTGTGATCAATGGGACTGCCGTAATCATGGCGATCAACGCCTTGGCGAATACTTCCACTTCGGAGTGGACCGCCAGTTCACGGCCGGTCAATAGTGCGCACCCGCCGGCGCAGAGAATCGCCGCGAGAATCCATGCGGCAGGAACATTCCACCTGTAAAAGATAAATCCCACGGCAATGCTTAATGGAGCAACCGCAAGCCAGCGTTTATCAAAAACGGGAAGTTCAGGAATTTGCTTCACTGTTTTAAGTGTAGGAGGCGGTGCTGTTTGCGTCTAAAACCCTTGGTTACTCACCCGAATGCCTAGCATCCGTGCCTCGGGACCTTGGCGGGTATTCTTCGAAAAATAGTTCGAGGATTTCTTTACCGTTGGTAGATCGTCGAGACCATATTCCAACCGCAGGTTCGAGTGCCCAATCAACCGCTCTTGGCTGCCTTGACGGATTCCTCGTCGGTCAGCTGGCAGGGGAGGATGAACCCGTGTTGCCGTTCAGCTATTTCCCGCTCTCCTACGCCTATCAAGCTTCTTTACCCAAGGGAACGGGGGTTTCTTGATGCCCAGCGAAAATACCTCGTTTTGGTCGATTGTGTTCTCCAGCTCCTCCAAATAGCAGTCGCGTTGCTTTCGGGGCAGAAATCTGGAGATCGTCAGCAGGGCAATGAACTGGGCCTGCTTGTGTTTCTCCTTAAAATCATAGTTCCGATACTTCCGCATCAAATCCTTGGACAGTCCCGGACTTTTCGGCATGGGGCGCATCCACAGCCGTTGGTGGTGAAACAGGAGGTTTCGGGTGATGCCGAAACTTTCAACGGCGGTACCAAAATATTTCGCCGTAATACCCAGCTCTCCGGCGATTTCCTTAAACAGTGGATTTTCCTGCGACTGCACGCCACAGCGCATAATAAACTTCCCCAATGTGCCCATCGAAAAGCTATCGACAACCGCCCATAACGGTAGCCCGCTGCAAAGCTCTAGCCACAGCTCGTGTTCGTGGTTGTCATAGACTTTCGGCCGGTCACCAGTGTGGGTTTTTGCCCATTTCCTGTCCAAGTGCTCTGTCACATGGGGTTCGCCACAGCGGGAAATACTGTTCAACAATGCTCCTTGCAGGCGTTTGTCATCCCCTTCCTGCATGCGCGTCCACCGGCTAATATCCAGGTAGCCGTCGCCAAATTGGTGGCCTGCGCAATAATGCTTCAGCGTCAGGGCCCGAAGATTCAGCTCGGCCGTGCGCATCCATGGCATCAAAACGGCCGCTAATTGGGCGTCCGCCTCAACAATCCCCCGAATATTGCTGAGGGTTTTGGGTTCGGTGATTTGGTTTTGTTCAACCAGCAACTGGTAGTTGCGTGCATAACTAATCAGGTAGTGGGGGTTAATGAAATAGAGCCACTCGCGGTCATCATCAGATATGTCGCCTTCTATCAATCCCTTGGAACGCAGGTAGGCTTCTCGGTTTTCCGGCAACAGATAGGGGCTCACCATGTAAAGTTTTTCTATCTTCAAAGACTAGAGGGCCCCCAGGAGGCGCATCGTTGAGAGGCGTTGGGGGTGCTGTTGCACTCAGTATAAACACAAAACCGGTTTTCCACCAGACCATATGTCATTTGTCGCTTTTCTCCACACCTGAATGAAAAGTCACACGCCCTGGAGTGGGCGTCGTCAAGCTTGGGCTAGGGGACTTCTTTCAGGTGGCAGAACGCATTCAGGCCGGTGCTGCACGGCACATTGCTCACGAACACCAGGACGATGAACGCGGTGGCGGCAAGCAGCGCCAGCACTGTCCACACCAAATGCCAGCGGGGACCGAACCAATGTGCGAATAGCGCGCCAACGTAGGCACCGATGGTGTTACAGATGAGGTCGTCAATGTCGGTGCGGCCCACGGAAAACACATACTGGGCAACCTCGATGGCCAGGCTAAACAGGAAACCTGCGATCACAACGGTGAGGATCCGCCGCGGCCGCGACCTGGGAAGCACCATGTATAACATCAGCCCGAATGGCACAAACATGCTAATATTCCCCAAGGTTTCAAACAGGGGATAAAACCAGTGCTTTCCACTGAAAAACATGTCGAAAGGCACAAGCTCTAAGGCCCGCGCATGCTGCCGTTCCGGGCGCCACAATTTGCCGATGCGGTAGAAAATCTTCAGAGTCGTGAGGGCGACGATCATCCCCATTGTGGAAACCAACGCCAGATACTGGAGCTTCTGTCTCATAGCACCAGGGTAACGAACCCACATCCTACAAGCCGCAGGTACCCCCAGGTCAGGGCCTATTTGTGACTACCGGTTGCTTATCGACGCCCAAAGGTTGCGCGCATGCCAGCATGCATCAACCCATGCCTTGTTGCTTGATTTTTCGTCTGAAAATCACCCACATGCCAAGGGCACCCACGGCCGCGGCCGCCACCTGAAGCGGGGACGATTTTTGCAGAATAATCGTGAGCGCCCACATGATACGGCCGGATTCATACTGGTATATTGCGCTCTGCCCCACCATCCACATGGCCAACATAATAATAGCGGCATTCACGCTCAAGATCGCAGCCAGTGGGAAATACAGGATCAGGTACACACACAGGTTCCGGGCAATAAGCGACTCCGGGGAAACCACCAGCGACACCAACAGCGACGGGCCCACCAAGACTATAACCACAACCATGTCGGCTACCCACCACGGTTGCGCGGACTGATTTTCCCACGCCGATAGGGAAGCAGTAGCGAAAATACCAACAGCGGCAGTGATCATTAACGCCAAGGCGGAATCCACAGTGATAGGTGGTGCCACCGACCAAAAAATAGGTGGCAGCGGCAAAATCGTGCTACCACCGATCACGGAAAGAGCATAGGACATGGCCGCAAACAACATGGCCAGCGGTAGCCGATGCCCCTTCATATAACACTGCAACTCATGCATCATTGAATCGTATTCTTAGTAGTTCCGCCTAACTCTACACCATTATAATCCCCGCTCTGCCAGCGGTTTTACTGACGCATCCAGTGTATCCGGTAGCCGCTGGGGAAACATCGACCGCGCGAACGCCGCCACCAGCGGATCCGCATGCGCATTACCCCGCAAGGCTCGCGGCGAATTATCAAACCGCACCGCTCCACGGTCAATAATCACCACACGCGCAAACGGGCCAAGAATATCCGTCGGATCATGACTCGACACCACAAGATTCATCCCAGCACTGACCACCATCCCATACAGTTCCCGCAGCATCTCCTTATTCAACGGATCCAAAGCTGCACCAGGTTCGTCAAGAAGCACCAGTTCAGCCCCGGAGTTGAGTGCCATAGCGAGTGCCAGCCGTGACTGCTGCCCACCACTAAGTTTCTGGCAGGAATGCCGTTCGTAGCCGTCGAGCCCCACAGCGGCAAGCCAGCGGGATGCTTCTGTTTTCGCTTGTCGACGCCCCTGGCCGTTCAGCCAAGCCAGATGAGACACATATTCCAAACATGTGAAACCCGGTACCGAAACAAACTTCTGCGGCAAATAAAGCACCCTCCCGGGGCGGTGAATCTTCCCAGATTTGGGCTTCAATAACCCCGCAGCCAATCGAAGAAGAGTGGTTTTCCCAGCACCATTTCTACCAAGCAATAGCATTGGGCCAGGGCAGAGCGTCAAACTCAGATTATTAATAATGGGATCACTACCACGCGAATGCTGATAGAAAATATTATCTAAGTAGAAGGTCACCGCTATTAGTTAAGGTCTATTCTGCGGTTTCGTCAACAACAGGCAGTCAACTGAACATATTAGAAATTACTTCTATTACCCCCATTATGGACGGTTCCCGCCTAGCCAAAACCTGTACTAGCGACCATTTCCTCGAAAAACCTCATTCGGGGGTATTGAACTCAGCAGGTTTTGAAGGAAAAGTACATGAGCAGCCGCCATGGCTTTTCACCCTTTTGGGGGTAGGTAACATCATCACAGTAACTTCTTAATATTACCGCCACAGCCCTTTTGCGGCGGCTGGAAATATTCAGCCGCCACCAAGAACGTAGCTATCAGGAAAATTCTGGAAGACAATGGTTACTCTAGGTGATAGTTACTGCAAAGCATTGGCCGAATCATGAGCAGTCAATGAAGCCTACCTGAGTGAAAGCTAGCGAAATATATAGCAAAATAGGCGGAAGCATTCAGACCCACGCTGCCAACCACGAAGGGTGGGGGTGGCTATCTTGACGTAAGGAAAATCGAATAAATATCCTTGTATCATGCTCAAGGTGCAATATCCACATGCACAATGGTTTTCTAAATCTTCTACCACAACACTGCGGGAATCATCATGGATCTAGGGAAAACTCTTCAGTACAGCGGATATGTTCTCATGGTCGTATCTATTCTGCTGGCCATTATCAGCGGAAACCTTACGCTTATGCTCACTACAGTCCTCATAGCGGTGTGCTTATTAGCATCATCATATTTCTTGTTTCGAGGCATCCCCACGGAGATTCCCGAGGGCGAGATCCCGGATCCTGCGGTAATTAAGCAATACCGCATCGACCACCCGGGAACTTCACTTCAGGATGCTTTGATCGCTCTCATGACAAAACCCGAACGATAAGGCATAGGCGCTTTAGGCTTCGGCGGCAAGCTCAATAATTTTCCAGATCTTCCATTAAGAAAAACGCAAGAACCATCATGAATCTACCAAAAACTCTTCAATACGTCGGATACGCAGGAACTGCACTTTTGGCCGTACTCTGTTTCATCAATGGGCAGTATGTTTTTGCAATAATAATGTGCCTCGTCTTGGTAATGTCCGCGCTTTCCTCTCGAATCCTGCCGACAAAGATTCCCGAAGGCAAGATCCCGGATCCTGCGGTAATTAAGCAATACCGCATCGACCATCCAGGAACCTCAATCCAAGACGCCATGACCGCACTCATGACAAAACCCAACGATAAGGCGTAAGCGCTTTAGGACTCGTCGATAAGCTCAAGGAGCTTCTGGAAGGTCTTGCCGTTGCGGATGGTCAGCTGCTTATAAAAACTGGCCTTGAGCAGCTTCTTGTGATAGTTGGACTTGAGATAATCCGCCTGATTGGTGTTGCTGTAAAAGAAGGCCGTGTGGCCGAAATGTAGCTGCTCCGTGTCGGTGGCCCAATCCGCGGTCACTGCTTCAATCTCGTCTTTCCTCGCCTCGGGCAGGTAAAAGAGCACATCCCGCCGGTAGGCCGTCTCGTCCCGCCACCAATCCGGCACCTGGGCAGCCTCCTTACGGAGCGTGGCAGCGCTGATGAGGATAAACGGGAGGGGAAAATCATAGGTGCTGCGGAAATAGTCCGTCAGGGTTTCCGTGATCTTCTCCTCCCGGTTGTCGCTGTCAAAAACGAGGTTGCCACTATTGATATAGGAGACCGGGTTTTGGAACCCCAGCTCCGCCAAATCGGCCTTGAGATCAGCCATGATTACCTTGTTCTTGCCGCCAACGTTAATGCCGCGGAGCAATAAAACATAGCGCATATTTTTCCTCTTATTGAGTCGTCACGTGATAGCAAAGGAGGCTTATTCAGTTGCCGGGAACTTGAATAAGCCTCGAATATAGCAGCCATATGGCGTTGCTGCACGAAACATGCTACTCCGCGGAGCAACGCCACCGTGCTCGTTAGTTGTGTTCTTGCTGGTTATTGCTTACGACGGTTGATCACCGCGATAACCCCTAGCCACAGGGCGCCAACGACCACGACGGCGGCACAGTATCCCACGCCCACCGATGCGAGAGTATCGCGTACAACATCACTGTAGCTGCCTTCCTTGACCAGGGGAGCGACCAGCACGCAGTAGGCAAGCACGCCCACAATCACGGCACCAAATGCCTTGAGAACCCGCCGGGGATCCATGAATAATTCTTTCATCATAACCTCCTCAAATATGATTAAATTTTAAGCATAAAAAACATCCGAAGTAAATGGCGTTATCGAAATTTATTCATTGAAGTTTATTCAGGCGTTTTTAAATAGGGTCCCACCACCCGGTAACTGATCACCCCCCGAAAGCATAGGAAAACGAGGCCGATAGTGTACCTATAAAGTGTGAACAAAAATAAAATACTCTATCGACCCCGCACCGCTGATTGCTTACACACTCACCACGGATAATCTCCTCACCCTAGCGAACATCATCACCACATCAAGGCTAGACCACCACCACCCACCAAGCCTGGGAGTGTTCACCAGTGTGCAAATCACCATGCTCTACCTGCAAGAAAACCTGCGGCAACAAACCCTAGCCAATATTTTTGGTACATCCCAACCCACTATCTCCAGAGCCATCAACAATGTACTGAGTGTTCTCGATGTGGTGTTACCTCCCCCACCAGAGCCTAAGGATCTTAACCCTAACAGGTTCTATGTGTTAGACGGCACGCTTGTGCCTTGTTGGTGGTGGAACAAAGAAGCTTATTCAATCGCTGGGGAAATGTGGTTCAAATTCTCAAGGCATTAACATGCATGATTGTTCTCTGGGGGGGAGAAAAAGCAAGGTAGATGATGTGTTCGTTCTGATTTTCCACCTGTTGGTGAAATAGGTCTTCCCAGCGGCTGAATAAGCTTCAATGAATAACCCGTTGTTCACCTAAAGATTTGAT
>ERZ773009.1559-NODE-1559-length-15524-cov-3.943888_pt1 | contig 15524 bp, 14 predicted proteins | sample MGYA00580663_ERZ773009 | MGnify/ENA primary metagenome ERZ773009 (study PRJEB29015, sample SAMEA2737969) | human oral metagenome | biome: human oral; feature: human-associated habitat; material: dental | place: China | collected 2026 ... | reverse complement strand
CCACGATGCTTCGCATCGGGTGGGTTCCCGGGAACCTTGTTGTTTCACAATAAAAACCCCGCCCTTACTGAATATTTTATGTCGTGGAAGGACGGGATAATTTATAATTGTCTATTTTTCTGTTTTTGACTCTTCAATAATCTTTTCAGCAATATTTGCAGGGACTTCTTCATATCTATCAAATTCCATAGTAAAATCTCCTCTTGCTTGAGTCATTGACCTTAAATCTATAGCATATTCAAAAAGTTCAGAATGTGGTGCTTCTCCAATAACAAGTTGAGTTCCATCTTCAAGCATTTCCATACCTAAGACTTTTCCTCTTCTCTTATTTAAGTCGCCCATTACATCTCCCATATAACTTTCAGGTATTTTTACTTCCACTTTCATTATAGGTTCAAGTAAAACGGGATGTGCTTGTTCCATTCCTTTTTTAAATGCAAGAGAAGCGGCTATTTTAAATGCCATTTCGTTTGAATCTACAGGGTGATATGAACCATCATAAAGAGTTGCCTTAACATTTACAACAGGATATCCCGCTAAAATTCCTTTTTCAAGACTATCTCTGATACCTTTTTCAACAGCAGGGAAATAATTTCTAGGAACGGCTCCTCCAAAAACTTCTTCTGCAAATTCAAACTCTTCTGCCGTAGGCTCAAATCTCATAAATACATCTCCATATTGACCTGCCCCACCTGATTGTTTTTTATGTTTTCCTTGAACATCTGATTTTCCTTTAATAGTTTCTCTATAGGCAATTCTTAAAGGAACAATATTTGTTTCCACGCCATAAACATTTTTAAGTTTGTCCAAAACTATCTGAAGTTGAACATTTCCTTGTCCACCTATCAAATGTTGCTTAGTTTCTGAATTTCTTTCAGACACGAAGCTAGGATCTTCTTCATGTAACTTATGAAGAGCTTGTGAAATCTTATCCTCGTCATTTTTAGATTTAGGTTCTATTGCAAAATAAAGATTTGGTTTCGGATACTTAATCTTCTTATAAAGAGTTTTGTTTTGCTTATCGCAAATTGTATCTCCTGTTTCAGTCAAAGTAAGTTTTGAAACGGCGCCAATATCTCCTGCAACTATCTCAGATGTTTCTATTTGAGTTTTTCCTCTTAAGAAGAAAAGTCCTGCCGCTTTATCTACCTCATCTTTAGTTGAATTAAAAATTTCTGTATCTTTAGTGATTTTTCCACTCATAACTTTAAAAATAGAAATTCTTCCAATAAATGGGTCAACAATAGTTTTAAAAACAACTGCTGAAAAAGGTTCATTTACAGAAATTTTTCTAACATTATCATCTTCATTTCTAAAACCTCTTTTTGCTCTTTCGTCATTTGGAGCAGGCATATAGTCTGTAATAATATCAAGCAACATATCAATTCCGACTCCTGTTGTAGCTGAACCGCAAATTAAAGGAACAGCTGAACCGCTCAACAACGCACTTGTTACCCCTTTCATAAATTCTTCATGGCTAAATTCTTCTCCATCAAAAAACTTTTCCATAAGTTCATCATCTGTTTCTGCAACAACTTCCACTATTGTATCATAAACATGATTTACTTCTTCAATTCTTATTTCAGGAATTTCAACTTCTTTTCTTTCAAATCCATCATATTCATAAGCTTTTTTATTTAAAACGTCAATAATACCTTTGAAATTTTCGCCTTCGCCTAATGCAAGTGTAAATGGAATAACTTTTTTACCAAAAGCTATGTGTAAATCACTAACTACTTTTGCGAAGTTTACATTTTCTTTATCCATTTTATTTACAAAAATAATTCTTGGTAATTCAATATTTTCAGTATATTTTAAGACCTTTTCAGCCCCTACTTCTATACCGTTTTGTGCATCCAAAACAACCAAAGCCGCTTCTGATGCTCTAAGAGAACTATAAACTTCTCCACTAAAATCAAAATATCCCGGAGTGTCAATTAAATTTATTTTAAAGTCTCTCCATTCAACCGGCGCAATTGCAGTTGAAATAGAAACTCCTCTTGAAATTTCTTCTTTATCAAAATCAGTTACGGTATTTCCGTCCTCAACCTTGCCAAGTCTTTTTAAATTGCCTGTTTTATAAAGTAAAGCCTCACAAACTGAAGTCTTACCACTGGCACTGTGTCCAACTAATGCAAGATTTCTAATCTTTTCTGTCGAATATGATTTCATATTTGATTCCCCCTAACATATTGTAAAATAGATAAATTAATACCTTAAGGATATTATAATATGTAAATGTTTTCAAGTCAAGTTTTTTTATAAAAAATTAAAACAAATACCCACACATGAAAAAGAGCGGTTATATCTCCGCTCTTAATCTATGCTACTTCATTCACTTTTTCAGCCATTTTCTTTAATAGTCCCGGATGAATTGCATTTGTAGGACACTTATCCGCAGCTTGTAAAAGTAAGTCTTCATCTAAACCATGTTTATAATTTAGAACAGCCAAATTGTTTTCGATAACAAATGCTTCAGGATATACTCTTGCACACATTTTACAACCGATACATCCAACTTTACAAGCATTTTTAACAACATTTCCGGCTGCAAAGCTCTTACATTTTACCATAACTGTTTGTTCATAAGGAACTAAATCAATTAAGTTCTTTGGACAGATTTCTATGCATTTATTACAAGCTGTACAATTTTCTTTATTTACAACTGCAAGTCCGTTTATCATATCTATTGCATTGAACCCACAAACATCTTGACAAGTACCACATCCTAAACATCCATAAGCACAAGTCTTACTTCCTCCCTGCATTGAGTTGTTTACTCTACAATCTCTAATGCCGGTATATATGTATTTTTCTTTTGCAAAATCTTTATCTCCTTGACACATTACACAAGCTACCATTCTTTGAACTTCGCCAGCTTCAGTTCCTAAAAGTTTTGCAAGCCTTGCAACTAAGTCAGCTCCACCAACAGGACAAGCATTTATTCCTGCAGTTCCTTCTGCAATGGCTTTTGCAAGACCATCACAACCCGGAAATCCACAAGCACCACAGTTTGCTCCAGGTAATTCATTTCTGACTTGTATAACTTTTTCATCTACTTTTACAAAAAATACTTTTGATGCAAATCCAAGTATCAATGCAAATAAAATACCTAAAATACTAAGTAACAAAACCGGTATCATTATATCACTCATAATCTCACCTCTATACTAATCCCGCAAATCCATAAAATGCTAAAGACATAAGTCCAATGGTAATTAATGTAAGAGGAACTCCTTCAAGATTTTTAGGAACTTCTGTTACTTCCAATTTTTCTCTTATAGAAGCCAAGCAAACAATGGCTAATAAAAAACCAAGAGATGCTCCTAAACCATTAAATATTGTTTCTAACAAATTATATTCTTTTTGTATATTTGTAATTGCAACCCCTAAAACTACACAGTTTGTTGTTATAAGTGGTAAGAAAACTCCCAAAGCATTATAGAGATTTGGACTCATCTTTTTAAGTACCATTTCGACAAATTGTACTAAAGTCGCTATTACAAGTATAAACACAATTGTCTGTAAATATTCAAGTCCTAAAGTATCCAATAATGTCTTTTGGATTATCCAAGTTACAGCACTTGAAATTGTAATTACGAATGTAACCGCCATACCCATACCGAATGCAGTTTCAACTTTATTTGATACACCAATCAATGGACAAATTCCCAAGAATTGTCCCAAAACATAGTTATTTACTAAAATTGATGCAACTAAAATTTTTAATATTGTACCCATTAGTTACCTCCTTCTTTTTTAGCATTAACTTTTCTACTTAACATATTAAATCCTGCTACCAAAAGTCCCAGAATAATAAATGCTCCCGGGGCTTGTGTAATAACACCTATACTTACATAACTTTTTCCAAGAATTGGAAATCCTAACCAAGTTCCATTACCCAAAATCTCACGAACACTTGCTAGTACAATCAATGCACAAGTGAAACCAATTCCTTGTCCAATTCCATCTATCATTGATGAAAAAACTGTATTTTTTGATGCAAATGACTCCGCTCTTGCTAAGATTAAACAGTTTACTACTATAAGTGGTATAAAAAGTCCCAAACTATCATATAATGCAGGTATGTAAGCTGATAAAAACATTTGTACCAATGTTACGAATGTAGCTATAATTACTACATAAGCGGGTATTCTCACTTTATCCGGAATAAATTTTCTAAGGCTCGAAATTACAATGTTTGAACAAGTTACTACAAATATTACTGATGAACCCATACCTATTGCATTTACAACGCTTGTTGTTACAGCTAATACGGAACACATCCCAACAAGTTGAACAAGTACAGGGTTATTTGAAAATATACCGTCAAAGAAAATCTTTTTTAATTTCATATTATCCCTCCTACTTTTCAAGTTCTTGTAATGCGTCTATTGCGGCATTTAATCCGTTTAAAACCGCATTGACACTTATTGTTGTTCCTGTTATCGCTTGAATATCATTATCTGCATCCGGATGTAAATTTTTAACTAGATGTTCAGTGACCTTATTTCCGACAACACTTTTTGCATATTCATCAGTTGTTACTCTACTTCCAAGTCCGGGTGTTTCGCTATGTTTTAAAACTTTGAAGCCGACTATAGTTTTATTTTCAATATTTACAGCCATAAGCATTGAAATATCTCCACCATAACCATTTTTTCCTAATGTTTTAAAAACATAGCCTACAGTTTTATCTGATTTCTTTGCAACTTCTATTTTTTCTATATTTTTTATCTTTGTTTTTATTGTATTAAGTTTTCCTTCCTCAACAGTCTCAAACTTATCTGCATCAGCAAAAACCTCTTTTAAAGCTGCCTCATATTGAGCCTTTTCTCTTGCTTTAATAACCGGAGAAGTAAAACTATTTGCAAATGCAAGAACGAAACCTGCAATTGCAGTAATTAAAAACAATCTGACTGTCAATTTAATAGTTTCTTTCATTACTTTTTAACTCTCCCTTCTCCAAAAACTTTAGGGACACAATATTTTTCCAAAAGTGGTGTTAGTATGTTCATAAATAGAATTGAATAACTTACACCTTCTGGCAAATTTCCGAAATTTCTTATAAGTGCTGTGATGATACCGCAACCAATAGCAAAAAATATTTGAGCCTTTCTATTAACAGGAGCTGATACATAATCAGTAGCCATAAAGAACGCCCCTAATATAAGTCCACCCATTAAAAGTTGAATCGGCAATTTTGCTATAGGAGTTCCTGTAAGAGCTAAAACAACCGCAGTTGTGGATATAAATACAAGTGGAATTCTAAGTTGAATAACTCCTCTATACAATAAATATCCGGCTCCGATTAATAAACATATAGTTGAAACTTCGCCGATACAGCCTCCTCTTACACCTATAAATGCTTCAAGAAAATTTACTTGAGTTCCTTTTGATAAAGGTGTAGCAAAAGTTGTAGCATCTAGTGAAGAATAAGTTGAGGAATTTATTAAATTTGAAATTCCTGAGTTAGGTGCAACATAATTTGCCATTGCTGTTGGGAATGACGCCATTAATGCAGCTCTTGCAGCAAGTGCAGGGTTCATAAAGTTCATTCCAAGTCCACCATATAATTGTTTAACAATTATAATGGCAAACATACTTCCAAGTGCAACCATCCAATAAGGAATAGTAACCGGTACATTGAAAGCTAAAAGCATTCCGGTAATTACCGCTGAATAATCTTTTATAGTAATTGGTCTATGTGTCAATTTTTCGTAAATGTATTCTGACCCCACCGCAAAAATTACTGATACCAATGTAACTAATAATGCTCTAAAACCAAAGAAATAAATTCCGGCAAGCAAAGTTGGTATCAAAGCTATAACAACATCTCTCATAACAGTACTTACCGTTGCCTCACTTCTTATATGAGGAGACGATCCTACAAATAACTTCATTTGAGGTTCTTCGTTACGTCCACCTCTTGCAGGTCTTTCTCTTCTTTCTCTTGTAGGTCTTCCTTCTGAAGCATCACCAGTTTCAGTTGATCTCTCTCTTCTTTCTCTTGCAGGACGCTCTGATCTCTCTCTAGGTTCTCTAGGAGCTCTTTCACGTCTTTCTCTAACAGGTCTTTCTGATTTTACTTCTTCTCCTGATTCTGAATTTTCTACTATTTCAGAACTTGTTGATACCTCATCAGATGCAATTCTTGATCTTCTTTCCCTCGCAGGACGTTCTGTCCTCTCTCTAGGTTCTCTTGGAGTTCTTTCTCTTCTTTCTCTTACAGGTCTTTCTGATTTTACTTCTTCTCCTGATTCTGAATTTTCTACTGTTTCAGAACTTGTTGATACCTCATCAGATGCAACTCTTGAGCTTCTCTCCCTTACAGGTCTTTCTGACCTTTCTCTAGCTTCTCTAGGAGTTCTTTCACGTCTTTCTCTTGCAGGTCTTTCTTTTTTTATTTCTTCTGAAGTAGAAGTTTCTTCAACATTTTCAGTTGCAACCTCTTTTACTTCTTCAATATTTTCAGACACAACTTCATTTTCTTTTATATCTATATCTGTTCCCTTTTCCAATTCAGAAGGGACTTCAACTTTTAAATCTTTTTCGTCCATAGTACCCTCCTTATTCTCTCTTTCCTTTGCCTTGTTTTCTAACTTCAGCTTTCCCGAGTCTGATAGTTTCAACTAAAGGTCTGTTTGACGGACAAATATATGAGCAAGAACCACATTCAATACAATCCATTAAATGTAATTTTTCCGCCTCTCCAACTCGATTTTTCAATGTATATAGCTGTAAATACAAAGGCTGTAAGTACACAGGACAAATATCAACACATCTACCACATCTTATGCAAGGACTTACAGCTTTAGGTGCGCTTTCTTCCTGAGTCATAAAAAGTAGTCCACCCATAGCCTTTCCTGTAGTAACATTAGGAGTATATTGTGTTTCACCCATCATCGGACCGCCGGAAATGATTTTTCCCGGTTCACTTGAATATCCTCCAATAAATTCTACAATATCAGAAACTTTTGACCCTACTCTAACCATAACATTTTGTGGTTCTTTTAGTGCATGTCCTGTCATAGTAACCAATTTTTCATATAGAGGTTTCCCATGTAAGACAGCATCATTAATTGCAATGGCAGTATTGGCATTTACTACTCTTATACCAACTGCAGAAGTAGAAGCTCCTGAAGGTACAACTATTCCCGTTGTAGCTTGGATAAGTCTTTTTTGATCTCCTTGAGGATATTTAGTCTTTACAACACTTACAGTTACCTCAGGATAAGACTTTGACGCTTCTTTCAATTTATCAATAGCAAGCGGTTTATTATCTTCAATACCTAAAATACCTTTTTTAGCTCCCATTGCCTTCATTGCAAGTAAAAGTCCCATAACAACTTTTTCAGGATATAATTCCATCATAAGTTGATCACTTGTTAAATATGGCTCACATTCAGCGCAGTTTATTATTATGTAGTCTGTAATTTGCCCTTCTCTAGCTGTCAACTTAACATGAGTAGGAAATCCTGCGCCTCCAAGTCCGACAATTCCGGCTTCTTTTATGGCGTCTATTATGTCTGTTGCGCTTACTTCATCAATAGTTAAATTCTTTTCTTCATATCCCAATTCATCCAAACCGTCATTTTCGATAGTTACTCCTTGACACACAACACCTGTCGCAGTCATAATCTCATCAATAGATTTAACTTTCCCACTAACACTTGAATGTACATTTGCAGAAATAAAAGCTGATGCTTCACCAATTTTCTGTCCAACTTTTACTAAATCATTTTTGCTAACCAAACAAGTAGCGGGTGCCCCTGAGTGTTGTGATAGAGGTATAGTTACTATCTTTGGTACAAAACCAAAATTAATAGGTTTCGAATTAGTCAACTCTTTAAAGTCATGGATATGCTTTCCACCTTTAAAAGTGTTCACACTCACCTCATTCACCTCTTTTTAATATCACAATTTTTAAAATCTCTGTATAAACAAAATTAATAACATAAAAAAATTGCGAGTACAGAAAAATATTTTTTAAAAACTTGTATTCACAATTATTTTACAACATTTTTACTCCAATGTCAATTTAAAATCGGACAGTAAAATGATTAAAATTTATAAAATGTTTTTAATTTCAATATAGATATTCTTTATTGATTATTTTATTTAACAATAAATATCCGTTAGTTTTTAAATAAAAATTCATTCTATCAATGCTTTGTATCAAATAAATACCTTTTAATCATTGTTTTTTGACCACAAAAAAACTCCGCTAGTATAACTAACGGAGTTGGTGCAGAAAAAGGGATTCGAACCCTCACAAGCTTTGCTCACTACCCCCTCAAGATAGCGTGTCTACCAGTTCCACCATTTCTGCATAATTCGGACTTGAAAAGCCCGTTACTAACCTAATCTATTCGGAAATACTTTACATTCCATTTTTTTTGCTGATGGACATGCTGCACATCCGCCTAAAGCAGTTTCTCTCAGTGTTTCAGGTAATGCATTTCCAACTTCATACATTGCTTGGACTACCTCATCAAAAGGCACTATACATTCAACCCCAGCAAGTGCAATATCACTTGCAACAAGAGCATTAATAGTTCCTGTTCCATTTCTAAGTGCACAAGGAAATTCTACAAGCCCTGCAACCGGATCACAAACCAATCCCAATACAGAAAGCATTGCAAATGATGATGCTGTCAAAGATTGTTCTGGAGTTCCACCATGCAATTCAACTATTGCAGCTGCACTCATTGCCGCTGCTGCACCACATTCAGCTTGACACCCACCTTCAGCTCCGGAGATTGTTGCATTTGTTGCAATAATTCTCCCAATTGTTCCGGAAACCAAAAGTGCCATCAACATTTCATCATCTGTAAAATTGTATTTATCTTGAATCCAAGAAAGACTTCCCGGTAAAATTCCTGCACCACCAGCAGTCGGTGCAGCTACAATTTTTCCCATTCCTGCATTTACTTCTGAAGTTGAAAAACCTCTAGCAATTGCTGTAACCATAGACTCTCCTAAAATACTTTTCCCACTTTGTGCATATCTTAAAATTTTCTTTGCATTTCCACCTGTTATTTTAAATGGATTGATTTTATCATTAGTTATAACATCTGATGCAGATGCTTTCATTACTTCATAAGTTTCCCTAAGCATCCCTAAAAGTTCTTCCTCTGTTATACCCATTTCTTCTAGTTGATGTTCTAATGCAATTTCACTAATTTTTTTATTCTTTTCTTTACATAATCGTAATAATTGTGCTCCTGAAGAAATCATATAATCTCCTATAATGGTTTTAAAATCATACATTCCAACATGTCCGGCAATTTGCTTATTCTATAAATAGCCATTTCATCAATTCCACCGTCAATTTCCATAATTGCTGATGCAACTCCCTCTTCTCTATTCATAACTAAACTACCTATGTTTATCTTATTTTCAGCTAAAATTGTGCTTACCTGTGCAATCATTCCATATCTATCATTATATTTAAGGATTATTGTGTTATAAACTCCTCCAAACTTAACATCAACTCCATTAATATTGGTGATTTCAATGGCTCCACCACCAATTGAAGAACCAATAACGTAAAAACTCTCTCCATTAGGATCAATAAATTCAGTTTTAACTGTATTTGGATGTGCAAATAACAAGTCCATAGGAACAAATGAAACATCTATTCCTCTATTTTTTGCGATATTTAAAGCATCCCTAATTCTTTCATCATCAGTGTCATATCCTAATATCCCACCAACTAATGCTCTATCAGTTCCATGTCCTTGATATGTGTTTTTAAAACTACCATGTAAATGAAAAATTACTTTCTTTATATCTCTTGCATAAATAATTTTTGAAATTCGTCCAAGCCTACAGGCTCCGGCAGTATGAGAACTTGAAGGCCCAATCATTATAGGACCAATAACGTCAAAAAGTCCATAGTTTTTCATTATTTTTTCACAACTCCTTCAAAATTATTAAACAAGTCTCCTTGCCTAAAATTATTTTTCTCCATTTTTTCTAAAATTTCATCTCTAATTTTCCACCAACTCGTATTCCAATTACAAAACAAACTGTTTTCTTCAGGAACACGGCCAAGCAATCTTTGTAAAATTATTTTTTCGTCCAGATTTCTTAAAAAAGAAATAACTAAATCAACAAATTTTTCTTTGCTGATTAATTCAACTTCGTCATTTAAGTACATTTCACCTAAAACCGTATTTTTTACGATATATAGTGAATGTAATTTAACCTCTTCCACATTAAGCGCAGATAAAATCTTTGCAGACTCCACCATATCCAGCTCATCATCCCAAGGTAACCCAACAATAATATGAGTACAAACTCTAAAGCCGAATTTATGAATTAAATTAACAGCATTTATAAATTCAGCCAAAGTATGACCTCTGTTTAGTTTTATTAAAGTTCTATAATTTACAGTCTGTAGCCCAAGTTCAAAGTCTATTTCTAAATTTCTGTTCTTTTGAAAATTCTTTAAAAATAACAATTGCTCTTCTAAAATGCAATCAGGCCTTGTTGACAGAGAAATCCCAATTATATCATCATCGACAATACTATCCTCAATCATCTTTTTAAAATCATCTATTCCAAGATATGTATTTGTAAAATTTTGAAAATATACAATAAATTTCTTAGCATTGTATTTTTTTGAAATATAAGCCTTATTTTTCAAAACTTGTTCTCTTACGGACATAGAAATATGACAATTTTCAAAAGAACCACCTTCTTCTCCACAAAAAATACAACCACCTGTTGCAATATTACCATCCCTGTTAGGACAGCTCAAATTGAGTTTGACAGGTAGTTTATAAACTTTTTCTCCATAAATATCTTTAAGATATTTTGAATATGTTCTATAAAAATCTTCCTCTAACATTGTAATTCCTTCAACGCTTCTAAAACTTTTATAGCGTGGTCTTTAACCTTTACATTCCTAAATTCTTTTAAAATATTTCCCTTATCATCCAAAATAAAAGTGGATCTTACAGTTCCCATATACTCTTTTCCATACATTTTCTTTAATTTCCAAACGTCAAAATACTTCTGAATTGAAATATCTTCATCAGAAACCAATTCAACAGTTAAATTGTGTTTTTCAATAAACTTCTTATGACTGGCAAGAGAATCTTTACTAATACCGATAATAACGGCATCTAACTTTTCAAATTCATCCTTAAGTTCGCTAAATTGAATAGCTTCCAAAGTGCAACCTGAAGTATTATCCTTTGGATAAAAATATAATACTATCTTTTTTCCTTTAAACTTATCTAAAGAAAATTCTCCATCTATTCCATTAAACTTTAAATTACAAGCCATTTTTTTCTCCTAAAACATCTTTAAATAATTTTTTCAACTCGAAATATACTCCATCTTCATTATTTGTAAATTCGGTAATATTGTTGGTCAAAGACTTTAATTCATCAATTCCATTTTTCATCGCAAAACCAATTCCTGAATTTTTAATCATAGATTTATCATTAAACTCATCACCAAAAGATACAACGTCTGAAAGTTCAATATTCTTGCTCTTAAGATAATTAGTTATAGCAACCCATTTATCCGCTTTTTCAGATTGAAATTCCAAAACTTTTTTCCCATTTGGAACAAAATACCTATTTTTAACCAAATTATGTTCATCCTTGAATAATCCGTAGAACTCATCAATCTTTTCCTTTTGATCCAAAAAAGCTATACATAAAACAGTTTCTAAAGAATTCATATCAACTTGACTAAAATATCTAATACTATCTGTGGCAATCTTTTTGTCTGCAATATTTTCTTCAAAATGACTTTTTGGAGGTTGACCGTCTTTTATAGCGAGATGATAGCCGTCGACAAAAGAATCCACATAAACATAAGGATTCATTCCACAATCTAAGGCTTTATTATAAACTTCCAAGAATTTGGAATTATTTATATATTCAACATTGACCAACTTACTGGATTCCTTAAATCTACTCATAGCTCCATTATTTGCACATACCATAATATCTCTCTTTAAAGGTTGCAAAAAGCCTGATGCCATATAAAAATGTCTACCTGTAGCGATTACAACCTCTATCCCATTTCCAATTAAATTGTCCAATAATCTAAAACTCCGTGGTGATATTTTTTTGTCATCATCTAACAAAGTTCCATCTAAATCTAAACAAACCGCTTTTAACATAAATACCTCTTTCAAAAAAATAAAGTGCCGATAACGGCACTTCATAGACTAATCCTATTCGTCGTCTTCCTCAACCAAAGCATCAAATGCATCAGAAACTTTTTCGAATTCTTCGTCGTCTTCAATTTCTTCAACTTCAAATTCTCCATCTTCTTTTTCTATATATTTGCAAAGTAAGATACTTCCATCTTCTTGACTTTGAAGTGCTATATATTCTTTTTCTTCAACTTCAAAAACTCCTATAACTTCAAAAGTCTCTTCTTTTCCATCTTCGTTTTCAAAAACTAATAATTCAGCTTCCATTTCTTCTTCGCAACCACAGCCACAGCCACAACCTCAACCCCAGCCTCAGCCCCAAACCGGGGGCCTGACGGATTGGAAGGGAGATTGGAAGAGCTGGAGCGTTTTTGTCGATGACGACGCGATGGACCCCGTTTATGCCGAGATCGTCAAGAAGACGAGCGGCTACACGGCCAAGGGCGTCAAGGGGTTCTTCGAGGAGATGTATGAGACCAAATTCGCCTCCCTCAAAGTGGAGGGCAGTACGGTTACCTTCCTGGACGACAAGGGGGCTTCCCTGGGAGCACTGACCTACGAGTCCAAGGGCACCCGGAAGCGAACGGTGAAGATGGGCGGACGGGAGTTCGAGACCACGTGGCATCTGTTCGAGTCTCCTGCCGTAAGCGGTGCGACGCCTCCTCAGGGGAGCGGCTTCGTCCCCGCTAACAAATGCAGGTATCTCGTGCTGGTCCCCGTACACAGCGATGGGGACGGAGGCATTAAACACTGGCATATGCGCTACGGCAGCAAGAGCTTCGAGGCTCTGACGGACAATCCCAGCGATCCTTGGTGGCCGACGTTCAGCTCCCTGGATACCAAGGCTGCCGATATCGCTAAGGATCAACAGGCCGAGGCCGGGGCTCTGGCCGCGATGATGCCCAAGGCCTTCGACGCGTGGAACGGCGAATGGATCTCCGCCGCCGAACTGCATCGCAACCCCTTGATGGCCGAGGCCTACCGGAAGGTCGCCGAGGAAGCGAAGAAGCTGGGCAAGAATTACACGGCCGAGGAGCTCAAAGATTATTACCAGAAGCTTTTCGCCACGCCGTTCGATCGCGTCGTCGTTGCCGACGGAACGGCGATTCAGTTCAAAAAGGCGGACGGCACGGTCCTTGCAGCGCCGACCTATACCAACGATGGTTTTGCCGAGGATGGCTGGGTGGCCTGGATCAATGGCACGGTGCCCGGATACGGGACGGTCGTGGCCACGCATCCGCATGGCGATGGGGCGGCCAAGCATTGGCACATGCTCTACGGGGACGGCAAGACGGCTGAGGAGCTGACGAAGCTCTCGGGCTGGAAGCCGACCTTCTACGATCCGAAGCTGACGACTCCCGAGGCCTATTTGAAGAGTTATGTCGACGGAGCCGCCCGTCAGGCCGCTCGGCTTCCGGAGAAGAAGTAGCCGGGAAGATCTGCGTCCCGATCTTCCGTGATGAAACGAAACGGAGCGGAGCCCGCAACGGGCCTCGCTCCGTTTCGTTTTTCGGGGACATCGGGGGCATGGAGGAGAAAGCCCGCTGCACGCGCGTGAGCGCTGCGGCCAGGGGCGGACAGCGCCACCTTGACGCAAAGGAAACTTTGTTATAAGCTCAACGAAAGTAAGTTTTTACGAACTTTATCGTGCCGCAAGACGGGATCTGTAAAACGGGATCCGGATTCCGAATGGAAGTGCGTGATGTCCGAACGGAGCGAATGGCTTTCGGGAGGGAGTCCTTGATCCTGTTGAATCGCAGAAGGAAGACCGCGTTGTCCGTTCCTTGGGGGCTCGATGGATAATGGGCGGGGGCATGCCCCCGCCTTTCGCTTTTCCGAGCCCCCGGCCGTTTGACGAGGCACGGAATAGTTTACGGCGCTGCCGTAATGGCCGCGGCGGACGACGCGGCGACGACAGGAGTGAGAAACGATGAACGAGGTGCGCACGATGGAGGCTCTTGCCGAACGTTATCCGCTGATCCGATCCATGAGCCGCGGGGAGGAGGTCCTCTGGGTCAATCCCCGCCGGGACGCCTCTCCGTCCCCGGAGATCGCGGACGAAGAGATTGCGGACGCGGCGGCCCGCCTGAAGCGGTTCGCCCCCTGCATCCGAAGGATGTTCCCCGAGACCGCCGGAAGCGGCGGGATCATCGAGTCCCCGCTGCGGGACATTCCCGCCATGATGGAGGCGCTTTCGAGCCGGTCGGGCACGCCCCTCCGGGGCCGTCTGATGCTGAAGTGCGACGGCGAGCTTCCGATCTCGGGCTCCATCAAGGCACGGGGAGGCATTTACGAGGTGCTCCGTTTTGCCGAGAGGGTGGCGCGGGAGAGCGGGATGCTGCACGATGGGGACGACTATGCCGTGTTGGACGAGGAGCGCTTTCACCGCCTGTTCTCCGGGTATTCGGTCGCGGTCGGCTCCACCGGCAACCTGGGGCTGAGCATCGGGATCATGGGGGCCCGGCTTGGTTTTCGGGTTACGGTGCACATGTCCGCGGACGCCCGCCAGTGGAAGAAGGACCTTCTGCGCCGGAGGGGCGCTCAAGTCGTGGAGTATGCCGGGGACTACCAGAAGGCCGTGGCGGAGGGTCGCCGGCAGGCGGAGTCGGACCCGTCCTGCCATTTCGTCGACGACGAGAACTCCAGGACGTTGTTCCTGGGCTACGCCGTCGCGGCCGCGCGTCTTCGTGATCAGTTGGAGGAGCGCGGGATCGCCGTCGATGCGGATCACCCCCTCTTCGTCTACCTGCCGTGCGGCGTGGGGGGCGGCCCGGGCGGGGTTGCCTATGGACTGAAGCGCCTCTACGGCGAGAGCGCGCACTGCTTCTTCGCCGAGCCGACGGAGGCGCCCTGCATGCTGCTCGGAGTGATGACGGGCCTGCATGACCGAATCTGCGTGCAGGACATCGGGCTGACGGGCAGGACGGTCGCGGACGGCTTGGCGGTGGGGCGTCCCTCGAAGCTGGTGGGGCGGATCGTGGGGCCCATGCTGGATGGGCTCTTCACGGTGTCGGATTCTCGGATGGAGCGCCTGGTCCCGGAGCTCTGGGAGCGGGAACGGATCTTCGTCGAGCCGTCGGCTGCGGCCGGCTTTCCGGGCTGTGTCCTGACGCAGGGGGACGGGGAGTACGCCGCGGGCTTTGGAGAAGAGGCCCTGAAGAACGCGGTCCATATCGTGTGGGCGACCGGCGGCGGCATGGTCCCCGAGGAGGAGCGGCGCCGGTACCTCGCGGTTCGGTGAGCCCCCGGCCCGAGGTTCGCTTTCTCGTAGGGGGCCTTTCGATGCGGCGGGGGGACCGGGGTGCCGAACCCGCAAAACCCCGTCGGGATATAATTTTTT
>ERZ773009.1557-NODE-1557-length-15536-cov-16.221691_pt1 | contig 15536 bp, 15 predicted proteins | sample MGYA00580663_ERZ773009 | MGnify/ENA primary metagenome ERZ773009 (study PRJEB29015, sample SAMEA2737969) | human oral metagenome | biome: human oral; feature: human-associated habitat; material: dental | place: China | collected 2026 ... | reverse complement strand
GGGATATGCTCCAGATCCATCTCTATTTTATGGCTTAAATTCGGCTTGAAAATTATATAAAGCACCACAAGCATTATTGGCAGCATCACGCACATTAGCGGCAAACCTACCTTCATCCAGTCCGCGAAGCTGTAGTGCAAGGCTTGAGCCACGATTAAATTTGGCGGCGAGCCCACGAGCGTGCCCAAACCTCCGATGCTTGCAGAATACGCGATGCCTAAAAGCAAAAACACGAGCGTGCCGCGATCTTTGCTCTCGTCCATATTGGCGCAAATTCCAAGCGCGATCGGAAGCATCATCGCAGCAGTTGCGGTATTTGAAACCCACATCGAAAGGATCGCCGTAGCAAGGCAGATTAAAATCGCAGCTACACCCAAGCGACCGCCTGCGCGGGCGATTAGCCACATCGCGATCTTTTTATCGAGCTTTTGCATATGCAGAGCCGTTGCCAGAGCAAAACCGCCGAAAAAGGTAAAGATCGTAGGGTTTGCAAAATTTGCAAGCGTGCTTTTGATGGTGGCAGCCGTGAAAGTGCCATCTTTAGCGAATTTGCCAAGCCCGATGGCTACCGCAAGCACCGGCACCATAAGCGCGGTTACCGTGATATGCACGGCCTCTGTAAGCCACATAATCGCGATAAAAGCAAGTAACGCAAGGCCTTTTTTGACATTAGGCTCAAATGGTAACGCGGCATATAGCGCAAAGCCCACTGCAGCAGCAATCGCCATAATGATGACGCCGCGCTTAGGAAACGGCACGGTGTCGGTGAGCCTGTCTAAGCCCAGCTCGTCTACGTCTGAGTCCAGTGGTCCTTGTAAGCGGGAGTTGCGTAACTCCACTTTGTGTTCTTCCATAGATACTCCTTTTTTGGATTTGGCTTATGATACAAAAATGAGGCGGGAATTTTATAAATTCCAAATCAAATCGTCTTAAATTTTTAAAAGTGCAGTTACTATCGGTAACACGGCACTTATCTCGTGTGTAAATTTTAAATTATACATAAAAACGAACAACTAAGTAAGCGCTTTAAATTTCATCACAGATTATTTTTAATGACACCCGACATTAAATTTGCTAACTGCCCAAGGGAGGCGGTGTAGAATTTCGTCGAATTTCATCCAGGCAAGCGAGATAGAATTCTGTCCTTAGCAAACGAGATAAAATTTTATCCAAGGCGAGTGAGATAAAATTCCAAGTCTTGTCGCGAAATTCATCGAAATTTCAAAAAAAGGATATTATAATCGGCAAATTTTAAATGCGCTTGTAAGCGAGCTTGGCGGAAGACGCTCAAAGATAGCAAGCGGTAAAATGGCAAAGCGGCGGCGGCGGAAAGCCCGAAATTATAAATTATAAGGAGAAAATGTGAAAAACAAAATTTTAATCGCGGCGTTTGCCGCTGCGGTATGCGTGAGTTCAAGCTTTGGCGAGGGGATATTTTTAGGTATCGAGGGAGATTATTCTTTTAAATCCAGCATCACTACTAAATGGTCTGACGAGGACGATTCTGGCACGAATAAAGATAATAAGGGGCAGGCTGCGCTCGGCTTTAAAGGCGGCTATGATTTTGGTATAGCTAGGGCGTACGGCGAGTACTTGTATGATTTCAAAGCTTCGAAAACTGGCACTGACGAGGAGGACATCATATTTAAACACGAGTGGAATAAGCATAGCTTGCTCGTAGGCGGGGATTTTACGCCTGAGATTACAAACGGCTTTAAACTCGTAGCGGGCGCATATACAGGAGTTTCATTTTTGAAATATAAAATTTATTCATATGACGAATCTGACGGAAGTAGCGATTCGCTCTCAAAGACTCTGCCTGGCTGGGTAATCGGCGCAAGACTGGGCGGGCTATATAGCTTTGACGAGCATAACGAGATCGAGTTCGGCTACAAGGCGGACTACACTAGATACAAGGCTAGTAAGCTTGGAGAAGGCGTAGACAAGGTATATGAGACCAACCATGGGCTCTATCTAGGGTATAACTTTAAATTTTAAAAATTCTAACGTACTAGCGCAGGATGGGGCGAACGAACTCCCGCTCCATCCATTTTAAATTCCAAATAATTATTAGATGTCAAATTGCAGGCAGAATTGTTTAATCCGAAATTTGTGAGCAATTCAGATGCAATTATATGATAATCAAGGGTGCTGCCGGTACTAGACATCAAATTTTACCTGCTTACGCATATAAAATTTAAAATTTTTAAAAATATCATTACGCAAGCTTAATTTCCTATTTTTAGTGCTATCTGTTAAGCGCTTAAATTGATGGAATTTATGAAATTTTACTCAATCCGCTTTTTTCTAAGAATCGTTATAATTTCAAGTTGAAAAGCGGAATTTTATCAATGTCTCCATTTGCCACTTTAAATTTGTTTTATAATTGCTTCGGATATCTTGCGACCCATAGCTTGGCCTAGCGCAGAAATGTCATAAAATCCTTAAAACTTTGTTGGTTACCAGATGTGAAATCTTAAGTGAGCACGTAAAAGGATTGCGCTTTAATGGCAGTTGATTTAGAGGCGAATTGGTCCTGTTTGCTTTATGGAAATCTCGCATTTACATCTTCGGGATTAGCACTTAAATTTTGCGGTAAAATTCTAAAACTACTGCGTCTAAGAATTTTGGAATTTTACCGTTTTAAAGCATTAAATTTTTACGATTTTAATGTTAGTCGCAAGCGTAGAATTTTACCTTTATAAATTCACGGTAAAAGTAGTGGCGCTTGTTCTTGCGGATTTAGATGCCAGATTTATCCACAAGCGCTACGCTTTTACTAAAATTTTATCTTTATCAAAATTTTAAAATTTCAATCGCGGTTTTTAAAATACTTCGGCGCAAACATAAATTTCTAGCCGCTTCGCTATATTTTGTAGGCCCGTTCGGAGCTTTAAAATAGTAAGCCGCCGTGCCTGCTATTTGCCAAAAACCCTAGCGAAAATCGCGTCCACATTTTTGGTGTAATATCCGTAGTCGAAGCACTCTTTGATCTCGCTTTCGCTTAGCTTTTCTCGTAGCTTTGTATCTGCTAGCAGATTTTGCAAAAATAGGCTATGCCCTTGCTCATCTATAGCTTTTTTGCCCTCTTGCAGATCCGCCCAGACCTTCATCGCATTACGCTGCACGATTTTATAAGCATCCTCTCTGCTAACTCCTCGTTTAGGCAGCTCTAGCAGCACGCGCTGCGAAAATACGAGCCCACCGGTTAAATTTAGATTTCTCATCATATTTTCGGGATATACGAGCAGTTTTTCGATCAAGCTCGTCAAGCGATTTAGCATAAAATCAGCAGTTATAAAGCCATCAGGGAGGATAAATCGCTCGACCGAGCTATGGCTGATATCGCGTTCGTGCCATAGTGCTACGTCCTCCATCGCGGGTATTGCGAAGCTGCGGATCATACGGCATAGTCCCGTTACGTTTTCGCTAAGCACAGGATTTCGTTTGTGCGGCATCGCAGAGCTGCCCTTTTGACCTGGGCTAAAAAATTCCTCTGCCTCATAAACCTCTGTGCGTTGATAGTGACGGATTGCGATAGCGATCTTTTCGCAGCTGGAAGCTAGGATCGCAAGTGCGCTCATTACCTGTGCGTAGCGATCGCGCTGGATGACTTGATTGGACGCGGGAGCGGGCTTTAGCCCCAGATATTCGCACACTAGCTCTTCCAGCTCTAGTGGGGCGTGGGCAAAATTCCCCATCGCACCACTTATTTTGCCGTAGCTGATGACGCTTTTTGCTTGTTGCAAAAGCTCTAGCGCGCGATTTATCTCATCATACCAGACCGCAAGCACGAGCCCAAAAGTGATCGGCTCGCCGTGGATACCGTGGCTGCGCCCGACCATCAGCGTCATTTTGTGCTTCATGGCTTGAGATTTTATCGCGGCTTTTAAATTTTGCACATCCTCAATGATGAGCTCCATGCTTTCTTTAATTTGTAGCGCGACGGCGGTATCGATGCAGTCACTACTAGTCATTCCGTAATGCACGAAGCGGCTCTCCTGCCCAAGGCTCTCACTCACGCTCGTTAGAAACGCGATGACGTCGTGTTTGGTCGTCTTTTCGATCTCATCTATCCGCTCGATCCTAAAGCTTGCGTTTTGTAGAATTTTATCTTTATCGCAGTCACTTATTAGACCTAGCTTATTCCACGCTTTAACCGCCGCGAGCTCGACTTTTAGCCACGCGTCGTATTTGGCTTGCAAGCTCCATTTTTCAGACATCTCTTTTCTTGCGTATCTTTCGACCATTTTAGTAGCCTTTCGGTTAGAATTTCTTGTATAATGATGGCAAAAATTATATAAAAATAGGGCTGAAAGTTTAATATGGGTTATGAGAAAAGAAGCCTGGGAAGCTTTGAGGGGCGCAAAATTTACGAAATTCTGCTTAGCCTCGGATACGATATGAAATCCGCGCAGCGCATCTGTGACAAGCACCGCGTAACCGATGCAGAGGATCAAAATTTACATAAAAGCTCCGTCGCGCACGGAGAAATTTTTTTGATCGATTACAAATGCGAGCCGCGCGGACTGAAGCCGATCTTTGAGTGCGATGCGTTTGCGGCATTTGACAAGCCGAGTGGAATTTTAAGCCATCCAAGCGGGCGCAACTCGCCTTATAATATGTATGACGAGATCTGGTCGCTATACGGGCAGGACGCGTGCGTGGCGCATAGGCTTGATTTAGAAACCAGCGGAATTCTTATCGTCGCTAAGGATAAAGACGCGGCACGCGAGCTTAAAGAGTGCTTCGAACAGCGTAGGGTGATGAAAAGCTATCTAGCGCTCGTGCGAGGGGATTTGAGAGAGGGCTTGCGAGGGGATTTGCAAGGTGCCGCTTGCAATGGCGAAATAGAGGATTGCTATGCTCTAGGCTTTGATAAAATTTGCGGATCAAAATTTGCGGGCGATGCTGTGAGTTTACCAAGTAGCGTGTCGGATCTGCGCGATACACTAGCTCTAAAAGGAGTAGGCAATAAATTTGGATTTAATATCTTATCTAATGGTGCGAGTAGGGGATTATGGCGCAGCACTCTATCTGGCGGCGCGCAGGCTAAATTTAAATCTGGCGCTCCTATTGGCGATGTTGGCAGCAGATTTGAATTTGATGACTTATCCTGCGGCGTGAGTGATAAGCTTAAACCCGCTATCGCGATGAGTAGCGCGGATAACGGACATAAACCTTGCACCTTATCTGCGGCTAAATCTATGCCGGCTACTTCTACAGGCTGTGTAAATTTTAAAAAATTTGAGCCTGCAAAATACGCAAAATTTAGAGAGAAACTGAAATTTTTAAAGGATTTTGAGGGGTTTGTGATTGATGCTCCGATCGCTCCTAGCGGCGAGTTCGCCGATCTTAAAATTCGTATGAAAATATCGCGCGACGGAAAAGAGGCGATCACGCTGATCCGCCCGCTGCGATATCTCTCGGACATGGACGCTAGTCTTATTGAGTGCTATCCGCTGACGGGTAGGCAGCATCAGATCAGGCTGCATCTATTTGCCGCGGGCGCGCTGATACTGGGAGAGCCGCTGTATGGGCTTTCGCGAGAGCAAGCGGAGCGGATATTGGATAAAAAGATGGATGAGACGGAGCGGGTCAAGACGACGGGAGCGCTGAGATTACTACTGCACGCGAATGCAATTTGCTTCGAACTAGGCGGCGAACGATACGAGATAAAAAGCAAATTTGACGCCGCAAGAGAGTTTTATAATCTCGCAAAAATCGGTAAAATTTAAGCAACTCAATAAAATCTGGATGCTTTAGCGGATCAGATAAATTTTTAAGATTAAGAATTTATTTTGTGCGCGTATTTAAAAGCTTGGCGTGTACAAAATTTCTTGGAATTTTCGCGTAGCTTTTAATGAGATTTACTAAAAGGTTGAATATGGCGTGCGTCATAAATCAAATAAGTCAAATCTAATTATATTCGCTAAGGCGGAGGTGAGGTGACAAATTCTACTACGATGATAAGATGCCTAGACGTACATTTATTGTAAGCACGTTTTGCTTTTAAATTTTATTAGTTTTTTACGCCTTACGATATGCCATAAAATTTTAAAATTTTAGCAATTACTTGCTTTGCTGCAATCCATAGTGCTAGGACAAATTTCTTTTTATGCGGCGCGTTAACCTAATCATTCTGATAAGTCTTTTATTTTGGTTTAAATTCTTGATTTTATTCAGTGGCCTTTTAGAACTTTGAAAAATTCTGCTTTAAAATCTCTTCTAATAAAATTAGAATTTAGGAAAATAATTTTTGGCTGCTATCGCACGCGGCTAAATTTATATAAACGCGGATCCGATTGCCATAAAGCATGTAGCTAAATGCGTATTTATGCTCTATAATCGTCATAATTTCGCAACTTACGCGAAGTTTCAAATAAACAATTTTAAACTAAATTCAAATAGCCATAAACGCTACTTCTGCTTCGCCGATATTAATGACCTCGCCTTTACGCGTCATAATGTCCAAATCGTGCTCCATGTCCCATGAGCAGCTAAACTCAAAGCCGATTTTCGCACTGTCTAGGATATAGATATTTTGCAGCTCCAATAGTTCGCTAAGCTCCTGCGGCGTGCTGATGCCCGGCATGAAATCGCTTTTCGTCCCACTCGGATAGTCGTAGATCTCCTGCCATTTTGGGTAGTTTTTTAAAATTTCAGCTAAGATGCCCGTTAAAATTTCTTCCTGATTTTGCTTTAAAAACTCGATTGCGTTTGAGTGCATGCGGCTTGGCTCGTCCGTCTCTTCGCCGTCTTCATCTAAAAACGCGCAGTGAAACTCGCCTTCTTGCTCTAAAGCTTTACCGAAATACTCCAGCCGCAGTGGGAAACCAAAGTCCTCGTATTCCTCATCTTCAAATTTAGGAAAAATTTTAGGCTCCGCAAGACGTGCATTAAAAAACTCCGCGGCCTTTGGGCTGCGGGTGAAAAGGTACTCCTCATTCGCTTCGTAGCTTTTGCGCAAAAATTTAAGCGCCTCCTGCTCTGCGCCGCACTCCAAGCAGCATTCGCCCTTGTAATAATCGCTCACACAGGGCGGATTTTCATTACTTCTGGCGTGCTTGTCCATCTCGTTTAGCCAGCACAGCATATTTGAGGCGTCGCCCGCCCATTTGTACTCATTCACCATGCGCGCCGCGTAGATGTATGAGGCATAGACGCGGTTTTTCTCATCGTCCGTCTCCACCAATTTTGCCTCGATAAAGCGGATAATCTCCGCCTTTGTAATCTAGGATTTTTTAAGCAGCGATCTGTCTAAGAAGATGCCGATCTCATCCACTATTTTTTGCGCGTCCATTGCTACTCCTTTATAAATTTTTTGCCGATTTGCTTTGTGATCTGGAAATATTAGCCGATTTTTTTCTATCTTTTTAAAATTTTATCCATATTGACGCCATTTTGATCTAAAATTTTATCTTGCTCGTTTCTTTGTTTAAGCTGTCCGCACGCCGCACTGATATCTAGCCCCTTGCTCTGACGGATCGTGCAAGTAATGCCGTGCGCGCAGAGATAGTCTTGGAATTTCACCATATTTTCAGGGCTTGGTCTGCCAAAGCTCGAGCCTTCGTGCGGATTAAAATAGATCAGATTTACTTTTGCGCGGATGCCATGCAGAAGCTTCACTAGCGTTTTGGCATCGCTTGAGCGGTCGTTTACGCCATCAATCATTAGGTATTCAAACATCACGCGCTTTCGCAGATCAATTGGGAACTCGCGCACCGCCTGCATGATCGATGCGATATTGTAGGCGCGATTTATCGGCATTAGTTTTTCACGCAGTTTGTCATCCACTGCGTGCAGCGAGATCGCGAGTAGCACGCCAAGATCCATTTCGCCAAGCTTTTTTATCTGCGTAGAAAGTCCGCTCGTACTTATCGTTTGGCGACGTGGCGCTATGGCGAGTCCGTCGTTTTCTTTTAAAATTTGCACGGCTTTGGTAACGTTGTCTAGGTTATTGAGCGGTTCGCCCATCCCCATATATACGACATTGACGCGGCGCTCGTAAGGGATCGCGTTCATTTTTTTGATGAGCCAAATTTGAGCCACGATCTCGCCTGGAGTTAAATTTCGTACGAAGCCACCTTTTGCTGTCAGGCAAAAGCTGCAGCCAATTTTGCAACCCACTTGCGAACTTACGCAGATTGAGTAGCGCGCGTGTCTTATGATTTTTTCGTTTTCGTCTCGCAGCTCATCCTTCATCGGCAATAAGACACTTTCTATCGTCTTGCCGTCTTTGAGAGCGAAAAGGTATTTGATACTGCCATCGCTACTTGTTTCAGATCTGACGCATTCAAGCGGATCTAAATAAAAATTTTGAGCTAAACTTTGACGGATCTCTTTTGGTAGATTTAGCATTTGTGCAAAGTCATCCACGTTCTTTTTGTAAATCCATTCGTAAATTTGCTTGGCTCTAAATTTTGGTTCAATGAAATTTTCAAGCTCTTTCATCGTAAAATCAAAGATATTTTTCAAATTAATGCCTTGGTTTTTAGATATTTAGTTAAATTTTCTTTTGCGGCGGCGTGGTTTTTTAAAAAATCTGCGTGAGCGTTTGAATCACAAAAATTCGTCGCACAAAAAATTCCGTAAGCGGGGATTTGAAATTTTTGTGCTACCTTGAGAACCGCAAAAAATTCCATATTTTCTAAAAAATAACCTCGCTCAAAGAATTTTAACGCAGATTTTTTATCGGTCGTGATAAAATTTGAGCTATTGGTTATTGTTTCATATGAAACATCGGCAGAATCCCTAGCTATAATTTCATAGTTAATTGGAGAGTATGAAAGTTCATAAAGCGCCGATATCTCGCAGTTTACAGCCGATCTGCTTTCATAAATTTTTAGAATTTCACCCTCTTTATATAGCCCTGCAGAACCCACGAAAATGATCTCGCTCGGCAATGCATTTAAAATTTTATCGGGATTTTGAGATAAATTCGCCTTTCTCGAGGCGGACGGATTTGCTAAATTTAGCTCATTGTCCGCTTGCGAGTGCGTCGCAAAAGGCGCCAGAGCCGCTAAATCCGCCGCCCGCTCATCCGCAAAATCGCGCTCATATTTAGCGTAAAAGCCTGCCATAGCGCGCTTTTGCAAAAATGCCGTCAGATTTATGCTCATATCGATTAGCCCCACGCCCATAGGTAGCGCGAATGGAAATACTTCGTTTCGTCCCGCCGAGATTATCATTTGCGTATCGCACCTTTGTTATTTTTATCTAATCATAGCCAAATATCAATAAATTTAAGGCTAAATTTTAAAATTCGGCGCGGTAAAATAGCGAATAAATTAAAAATAAATTTAAGCAAATTCTCAGGGGGGGAGGGGTATTATTGAGACTAAAATTTAAATAAGGAGAGCGTATGGATAAATATGAAAAATTTGTGTTGTCGTTCTTTACGGGAATATTATCGAGTGCTTTGACTACGTTATTTATAAATGGGATTGGTGCCAATACTTTGAGTTCTTTGGTATTGATCGTTTTAAGCGCTATCTCTATTTTTGGCATTTCTTGTATATTTTTTGTAACCAATAAAAGAGAAGAAAGAGAAAAACAAGAGCAAGAAATTAAAAATGAGCAAAAGCACAAACATACTATATTTTATTACTATGAAATTTAAATTTTTAAAGGAGAAAAAATGAAAAAAATTATTTTAAGTTTAGTCGCTTTTGTGTCTTTAGTGTTTGCAGATACCGATTATAATTTTGCTACAGAACTCGAAAAAAAATGCACAAGTATCGGCACAACAAATGAATGCTATGGTGCTGGATTAATATATCACTACGGTGCAGAGGGAGTAAAATTGAATTATGATAAGGCCCTAAAATTCTTTAAAAAAGCATGCGAAGCAAAAGAAGATAGTAAGGAGAAATTTAGTAGTTGCTTTCAGTTGGGACTCATGTATGAAAATGGACGCGGAACGAAACAAAACTACAAAAAAGCGATGGAACTATATACAAAAGCATGCAATGAATATAAAAAAATGACGGCGATTGCTTTGGGCTTGCTTATGCGTATGAATATGGGATTGGCGTAAAACAAGATAAAGTAAAAGCCGCTGCAGTATATAGAAAAATTTGTGATGCCGATAACGTTTTTTCTGCTTGCTATAACTTCGCCTTGTATAATGAAAACTACGGCGATAAGCAAAAAGCCATGATATATTATAAAAAAACATGCGATATAGGCAGATATGATTACGGCGTGCAAAATCATTCTGAAGCTAAGGAGTTTTGGCAAAGGGCTTGCAATATGTATGAAATTTTAAAATAAAATTTAACTATTTAGCCGCTTCGGCAGCTAAATTTCGGCTATATAATTTAAATTTGGCTGGAATTCTACAACCTCACCTTGATGCCTTGCCGCCTTAAATATTCTTTTAGCGCCTTAATTTCGATCTCTCTGAAGTGAAAAATCGACGCCGCTAAGCATGCGTCTGCGCCCGCTAAAAATGCGTCTTTGAAGTGCTCCATTTTGCCTGCGCCACCGCTTGCGATCACGGGTATATCAAGCTCGCTAAAAATCCGCGTTAAATTTAACTCAAATCCGTTTTTAACGCCGTCACAGTCCATCGACGTGAGTAAAATTTCGCCCGCACCGCGCTCCTGCGCCTCTTTTGCCCAAGCAAGCGCATCTCTGCCGGTATCTAGCCTGCCGCCGTTTATAAACACGCTATAGCCGCAAGACTCGCCGTTCCCAGTTAAAATTTCATCCTGCGGAGCGCGTAAAATTTTGCCAAAATTTCGAGTCTCACTGCCTAAATTTGTGTCTGGATTTCGCATGTCGCCGTGTAAATTTCCGTTTAAATTCCTCGCCGCGCCATATAAATTACCGCGCGAAATTTCACTAGAATTTCGTTTTGCGTCGATCGCGACCACGACGCACTGCGAGCCAAATTTATTTGCCGCTTCGTCTATCAAATTTGGATTTTTTATCGCGGCGGAGTTGAGACTGATCTTGTCGCATCCGACGTTTAGCAGACGCGAGATATCGTCGATCGTACGGATACCGCCGCCTACTGTTAGCGGGATAAAAAGCTCGCGCGCGACCCGCTCCACGACATCCACGATCGTATCGCGCTCAAGGTGCGACGCCGTGATATCGAGGAAACACAGCTCGTCCGCGCCCTCCTCGTTGTAGCGTTTGGCTATCTCGACCGGATCGCCCGCGTCCACTAGACCTACGAAATTTACGCCCTTTACCACGCGTCCGTCTTTGACGTCTAGGCATGGGATTATGCGTTTTGCAAATCTATTCAAAGCAGCCCTTTAGAATAAAATTTTTTATGATTTTAGCCAAATTTTACTTAACATAATGACTTTATAAGTAAAATTTGGCTAGACTCTCGCGATGATTAGGGCGAAAAAAGAGTTCGGGCAAAATTTTTTAAAAGACGAAGCCGTTTTAAGCAAGATCATCCAAGCGATTCCCGAGAATGTACAGAATGTCGTTGAGATCGGGGCTGGCTTAGGTGATTTAACTCGTAAGCTTTTGGAATTTTACAGATTAAAAAGTTTCGAGATAGATGAAGATTTATATCAAATTTTAAGCGCTAAATTTGCACAGCAGATCGCTAGCAGCGAGCTTGAGCTCGTTTTGGGCGATGCTTTGCGGATTTGGCAGCAGCGGGGTCTTGGCTGCGGCGAATATTTTTTGGTCGCAAATTTGCCCTACTACGTCGCTACGAAGATGATTTTGCAGGCGATCGACGATGAGCTATGCGGCGGATTTTTGGTGATGATCCAAAAGGAGGTCGCTTTAAAATTCTGCGCCAAAGCCGGGCAGAGCGATTTTAGCGCTCTTTCGATCCTAGCCGATCTTGCAGGCGGCTGCGAGCTTCTATTCGACGTCGAGCCCGACTGTTTCGAGCCCGCGCCGAAGGTAACTTCGTCGGTGATCAGGCTCGTAAAGGGCAAAAATTTCAAGCCTGGTGCTGAGGAAAGCGCGGAGAGTTTCGGCGCAAAAAGTTGCGCCCGTTTCCAAAGTCTCGATGAATACGAGAAATTTAAAAGCTTTTTGCGCGTATCTTTCAGCGCGCCGCGAAAGACGCTTATTAAAAATTTAAGTGTAAAATTTGATAGAGGCTTAGCCGAAGAGATCTTTTTAAATTTGAAAATTCCGCCCACGGTTCGGGCGCACGAGTTAAATTCCACCCTTTTTTTAGAAATTTTTAAAAATTTAAAGGTAAAAGATGGAAGAAAACAGAAATGAAAACGGCGTCGAACGACTCAAAAAAAGCAATCGCTACAAAAAACGCAAGGAAAATCTAAAAAAATCTATCGCAAGCGAAGGCTCTGCGGGCGGCGCGAAATTCGGCGGCGAGCACGAAAACGGCTCTCGCAAAAATAAAGGCAAGAAAAACGAGCAAAATTCCGCTCATTCAAAGGGTTCAAAAAACGGCTCTCGCAACGGATCAAATTCTACGAGCGGTTCGTACCGCGGCGACACGGACGGCGCGAATGGTGCGCATTTCGGCGGCGCATATCCAAAAAATAACGAAAACGGCGCGAGCGGTTCAAATTTAAGCCGCGACGGCCGCGCAAAACCAGGCGGCAATAACGCAAAAGGCGCAAATTCTAGTGTCGCAGACGATGCAAGCTCCATGGACGCGCAGAAAAAGAAAAAGCACAAAAAGCGCTCAAATATGCCAAAGAGCCTCACCGGCAACGAGCCGTGGCAAAAGGCGATGGAAGAGGCGATCGCGGAAAATAAGCTGATCCACGAGGAGCGCCTGCACCCGCTTAAAGACGCTAACAGCAGCGATGAGACGGTGCGTATCACGCCGCTTGGCGGACTGGGCGAGATCGGCGCGAATATGACCGTTTTTGAGACCAATACGAGCGCGATCATCGTCGACGTGGGTATGAGCTTTCCGGAGGAGAGCATGCTCGGCGTGGATATTTTGATCCCCGATTTTGATTATATCCGCAAGATAAAAAATAAGATCAAAGGCATCCTCATCACCCACGCACACGAGGATCATATCGGAGCGATGCCATATTTTTTCAAAGAATTTCAATTTCCGATCTACGCTACGCCGCTTCCCTTGGGGATGATAAGCAATAAATTTGAAGAGCACGGCCTTAAAGCCGAGCGCAGCTACTTCCGCCCCGTGCAGAAGCGTCAGCTCTATCAGATCGGCGATTTTGAAGTCGAGTTTATCCACATAACGCACTCGATTATCGATGCGAGCGCGCTTGCGATCACGACGAAGGCGGGTACGATCATCCATACGGGCGATTTTAAGATCGACCACACGCCGATCGACGGCTATCCGACCGATCTGAACCGCCTGGCGTATTACGGCGATCGCGGAGTTATGCTTTTGATGAGCGATAGCACAAACTCGCACAAAGAGGGGATCACAAAGTCCGAAAGCTCGGTAGGCAAGACCTTTGATACGATATTTTCAAGCTGTAAGGGGCGCGTGATAATGAGCACCTTCAGCTCAAACATCCACCGCGTCTATCAGGCTATCGAGCGCGGCGTAAAATACGGCCGCAAGGTCTGCGTCATCGGACGAAGCATGGAACGAAATTTATTTACCGCGATGGAGCTCGGCTATGTAAATTTAGACAAAAAAATCTTCGTCGATGCCGATCAGGTCTCCAAATACCCCGATAATGAGGTTTTAATCGTTACTACCGGCTCGCAGGGCGAGACGATGAGTGCGCTGTACCGCATGGCGACGGACGAGCACAAATACATTAAAATCAAATCCACCGATCAGGTAATCATCAGCGCCAAAGCGATCCCCGGCAACGAAAGCAGCGTCTCGACCGTACTTAATTACCTGCTAAAAAGCGGCGCAAAGGTCGCGTATCAGGACTTCAGCGAGATACACGTAAGCGGGCACGCCTCGATCGAGGAGCAAAAACTCATGCTGCGCCTGATAAAGCCGAAATTTTTCCTACCCGTGCACGGCGAGTACAACCACATCGTAAAGCACAAAGAAACCGCGATGGAGTGTGGCATCGAGGAGAAAAATATCTATCTGATGAACGACGGCGATCAGATGGAGGTTTGCGAAAAATATCTAAAGCGCGTCAAGACCGTCAAGACGGGCAAAGTCTTTATCGATAATCAGATCAACAAGCAGATATCCGACGAGATAGTCAAGCACCGTCAAAATTTAGCCGATGCGGGCGTCGCGGTCATCATCGCGCAGATCGACAAAAACGAAAAGAGGCTTATTCAGACGCGCGTCATCACTTACGGGCTCGTCGCCGAAAATCAAACGGCGCACTTTACCAAAGAGATGCAGGGCATCATCGAGCAGTTTTTGGCAAATTTAAAAGATGAAATTCTACTCGATCACTGGGCGCTGGAGGGCAAGATCCGCCAGGCCGTGCGCAAGCACATCTTTAGAAAGATCAAAAAATATCCGACCATCGTGCCGGTAATCTATTTGATGTAAGCGTGGCTAAATTTAGCGAGCGGGGCGGATTTGATCTACGGCGGACGAGTGAAATTTTATGGCGCGGTCGAGTTTTCGGGCGTGAAATTTTACGATGAGGGCGAGTTTTGCGACGCTGAATTTAAAGTGGCTAGTAAAATTTGAGCGCAAAATTTGGCGTAAAGCGAAATTTAAAGAGCGCCCAGTAAGCTCGCGGCAAGCAGGCAGAGCGGCGTGCGATTTTGTAGATTAGAATTTTGTGGCTTAAATTTCGAAGGCGTGAAATTTTAGCTAGCGTAAATTTAAGCGTGGTGCAAAGAGGCGCAAAATGAAAGCAAATTTTAAAAAGAAGGTTTAATGAGTGAAATTTTAAATACGGCACGAGAGGTGCTGAGGCTCGAAGGAGCGGAGCTTTTGCGGCATGCGGAGCTTATCGGCGACGAAATTGAGCGAGCCGTAAACTTGATCCTGGCTTGCAAAGGCAAAGTAATCGTCACCGGCGTGGGCAAGAGCGGTCACATAGGCGTTAAGATCGCCGCGACGCTTGCCAGTACCGGCACGCCGTCGTTTTTCGTCCACCCTACCGAGGCGCTGCACGGCGATCTGGGCATGATCGGTAAGGACGACATGGTGCTTGCGATCAGCTTTAGCGGCGAGAGCGAGGAGCTGGTTAGGATCCTACCTCACCTCAAACGCTTCGGCGTAAAGATCATCGCGATGGCGCGCGATAAAAATAGCTCGCTCGGTAAGGTTTGCGACGAGTTCATAAGCCTTAGCATCGTCAAAGAGGCCTGCCCGCTAGGTGCTGCGCCGACGGTTTCTACGACGCTAACGCTCGGCTTAGGCGACGCGTTAGCGATCTGTTTGATGAGGCAGCGCAGATTCGGCAAGGAGGATTTTGCAAATTTTCACCCAGGCGGCAGCCTCGGTAAACGGCTTTTCGTCAAAGTAAAAGACGTGATGCAAAGCAAAAATTTACCGGTCGCAAGCCGTAACGCCAGCCTAAAACAAGCTATCGACGTTATGACTCACGGAAAGCTCGGCACCGTTTTGTTAGTGAACGAAAAGGGTGCGCTTGAGGATATCTTAAGCGACGGCGATCTGCGCCGCGCGCTGATGCGAGAGGACTTCGATATCA
>ERZ773009.1556-NODE-1556-length-15540-cov-7.843268_pt1 | contig 15540 bp, 13 predicted proteins | sample MGYA00580663_ERZ773009 | MGnify/ENA primary metagenome ERZ773009 (study PRJEB29015, sample SAMEA2737969) | human oral metagenome | biome: human oral; feature: human-associated habitat; material: dental | place: China | collected 2026 ... | reverse complement strand
CGGGTGAAGGCCCTGGTGGCCGGCCTGCCCGAGGCCGACGCCTGGGAGGTCGGCAACGAGCTCGGCGGCTCCTGGCTGGGGGACGACGCCGTCGACAGGACCCTGCGGGCGGCGCGGGCCGTGCGCGCCGACCCGGCCACGGCCGCCGCCACCACCGTGGTCACCCTCTACTACCAGCTCGGCCAGGAGTCGGAGGAGAGCTCGGTGCTCACCTGGGCGGGCAGCGAGCTCACCCCCGAGCTGCTCGAGCTCACCGACGTGCTGGGCCTGTCCGTCTACCCCCAGCTGCACCCGCTGGGCACGGGCGCCGACCGGGTCCTGACCGCCCTCGCGGAGGCCTTCCCGGACCAGCGCCTGGCCCTGACCGAGCTCGGCTACGGCGGGGACGACCTCGACTCCGGCCCCTGGTGGTTCGGCTCCCAGCAGGACACGGCCGCTGCCCGCACCGCCGTCGCCCGTCATCTCACCAGCGCGGCGCTGGGCCGCGAGCGGTCCTGGGGCGCCCCCTTCTGGTGGTACTACCTCCAGGACGAGAGGCCCGGGGCGCCGGGAGGCCCGGTCGGCGAGGTGCTCGGCGAGGTCGCCACGGCCTCGCAGGACCGGTAGCGGGGCGGACCGGACTCAGCGCTGGGCCAGCACGAAAGGATGGGCCGAGGCCGCACCCGCGCGCAGCAGCAGGGAGGCCGCGACCGTGAGCGTCCAGCCCGAGCCGGTCCAGTCGTCGACGAGGATCACCCGCGCCCCGGTAAGCCGGGCCCGGGCGTCGTCGGACCACTCCTCCAGGGTCAGGGAGCGCGCCACCTCGGCGAGCCGGTAGGTGCCGCCGACGTCGTGGCGGCCCGGCTTACCGCGCACCCCGATGATCCCCAGGGGCCTGGCCTCCAGGTGGCGGGCCAGCGCCCGGCCCAGCTGGCGCACGAGCCGGGGCCGGCGCCGCGAGTCGACGATGACGACGCCCAGAGGCGCGCCGTCCCCCTCCGGTGGCGCGGCTGCCGGGTCGGCCTGGTCCTCGGCCCCCGTCGGAGGGGCCTCGATGAGGGCCGCCAGGCGGTCGGCGACCTGAAGCACCGGGGCGCGCAGCGCAGGGGGGACCTCGGCGTCGACGCCCGGCTCGATCAGCTCGCGCAGCGCCCCGGCCACACCCAGGCCGTCCATCCGTCCCACGGCCATGCCCGCCCCGGCGCGCTCGGACTCCTTGATCCGGCCCCGCATGCCGGGCAGCCCCAGCCGGTCCATGCCGGCGGGCCACTGCCTGCGCGGCGTCAGTGCGACCCCCACCCGGGCCAGCGAGGCCCGGGCCGCCTCCACCTCCCGGGCCTGCGCGTCCTGAGGCAGCACCAGCCCGCCGCACAGGTCGCAGGCCCCGCAGCGCCAGCCCGTGGGCATCGCCGGGTCGTCGAGGGCGGCGCGCAGGAAGGCCATCCGGCACTCGGGCGCCTCCAGCGCCTCATAGCGCAGCATCGCCTCCTGCTCGCGGACGCGGGCGGCATCCACGCGCGCGTACCGCTCGGCGTCATAGGTCCAGGGCCGGCCGGTGGACTGCCAGCCGCCGCGCACCCGCCGCACCGCGCCGTCGACGTCCAGGACCTTGAGCATGGACTCCAGACGGGTGCGGCGCAGGCTCGTGGCGGTCTCCAGCACGTTCGTGCTCAGCGGCCCCTCTCCCGCCCCGGCCGCCTCATCGAGAGCGGCCAGAACCTCGCGGACCTCGGGCTCGGGCGGAAAGCCCTGGGAGCCGAACCAGTCCCAGATGGAGCGGTCCTCGGCCCCCGGCAGGAGCACCACCTCGGCGCGATCGACCCCGCGGCCGGCGCGTCCGACCTGCTGGTAGTAGGACACCGGTGAGCTCGGCGCTCCCATGTGGATGACGAAGGCCAGGTCGGGCTTGTCGAAGCCCATGCCCAGGGCCGAGGTGGCCACCAGCGCCTTGACCCGGTTCGCCTTGAGGTCCTCCTCGAGCCGCTCGCGCTCGGCCGCGTCGGTCTGGCCGGTGTAGGTGGCGGCCTCCAGGCCCGCCTCGCGCAGGCGCTCGGCGACCTCCCCGGCCGCCGAGACCGTCAGGCAGTACACGATCCCCGAGCCGGGGGCGCCGCGCAGGTAGGCGGTCAGCCAGGCCAGGCGCGAGGCCGCGTCGGGCAGGCGGCGCACGCCCAGGTGGAGGGAGGCCCGCTCCAGGGAGCCCCTCATGACGAGGACCTGCTCGTCCTGCCGCTCCGCCTCCCCGCCGGCGAGCTGCTCGGCGACGTCGGCGGTGACGCGGGCGTTGGCGGTCGCCGTGGTGGCCAGGACCGGTGTGCGCGCCGGCAGACCCGCCAGCAGGGTGCGGATGCGCCGGTAGTCGGGGCGGAAGTCGTGGCCCCAGTCCGAGATGCAGTGCGCCTCGTCGACGACGACCAGGCCGGCGTCGGCGGCCAGGTGGGGGAGGACCTCGTCCCGGAAGACCGGGTTGTTGAGCCGCTCGGGGGACACCAGCAGGACGTCGACGGTGCCGGCGCGCACCCGGGCCTCGATGTCCGGCCACTGCGCGACGTTGGCGGAGTTCATGGTGACGGCGCTGATGCCGGCGCGCCGGGCGGCCGCGACCTGGTCGCGCATGAGGGCCAGCAGCGGCGAGATGATGACGGTCGCACCGGAGGCGGGGACGGAGCCGCCCGTCCCGACGGGCGCGCTGGCCGCTCCGACGGGCGAGCCGGTCCCGGGGGAGGCGGATCGCGGGGCGCCCCAGCCCTCGCGCAGCAGGACCGTGGCCACGAAGTAGACGGCCGACTTGCCCCAGCCGGTGCGCTGGACCACCAGGGCCCGACGGCGGTCGACCACCAGGGCGCGGATGGCGCGCCACTGGTCCTCCCGCAGGCGGGCGTCGTCGCGCCCGACGAGCTCGCGCAGGACGGTCTCGGCGCGCTCGCGGACGGGGGAGCCGGCGTCGTCGGGGGCGCCGGCGACAGGGGCGGTGTCGGGAGTGACGGGCTGGCTCATGCGGCCACGCTAACCCGGGTCCGGGGCACGTGGGCCTGGGTTCGACCCGGACACCGCCTGATATCGGGGCGCGCGGGGCCGGGGCGCGCGGCGCGCTATACGAAAGTGACGTAAATCATACAGGTACCTGCATAATACGTTTGACATATTTGAAAGGTGCCTGTAGCTTCGTGGTCGTCAGAGATCAACAGGCACCTGCTGAACAGGTGCTCGATACGATAGCAGGAGATCCTCATGGACACCACACGCACAGGACTTCACGAGCGGCTCCGCCGCCTTCACCGGCTCATGCGCCGCCGTCACGTCGAGGCTCGCACTCACGCCGGCCCCCTGGCCGACGCCACCCGCGGGCGCGGCCGGGTGCTCGCCGCCCTGAAGATGCAGAGCCCCATCCCCACCCGCGAGCTCGCCTACCTCCTCGACATCCGCCAGCAGTCCCTCAACGAGCTGCTCAAGAAGCTCCAGGCGGACGGGCTTGTCGAGCGCACGCCCTCCGAGACAGACCGACGCGTCATGATGGTCGCCCTGACCGAGGCGGGCCGGGAGGTCGAGATCGGCCGGGAGGACTCCGACTACCTCGATGCCCTGACCGACGAGGAGGTCGCCGCGCTGATCGGGCTCCTCGACAAGCTCATCGACGCGCTCGAAACCGAGCTCGGTGTCGATGACGACGATGACCTGTCCGACTGGATGGCCGAGGCCCGGCGCCGCATGGGCGACGAGCCCTTCGAGGCCATGATGCGCATGCGCGAGCATGGCTTCGGGCCGGGATTCTTCGGAGGCCGGGGCCCCGGAGGGCGCAGGGGTCGTGGTCGGGGTCCGCATCCCGACGGGTTCGGCCCCTGCTTCCCCGGCGAGGGCGGCCCGGAGGATGAGAGACGCCGGTTCCGGCGTCGTCGCGGCGGCTCCTTCCGGGGCGAAGCCGGCGGGTTCGCGGGGCCCTCCCGCGGCCTCTAGCGCGGGCGGGCTGTTATGGCGCGCCGGGCGGGTCGCATGGGCGTCCCGGGAGTCGTCCCCGTCGTCCCGGGACCGGCCATCCAGGCGGTCTGCACGCAGGAGGAAGGCGATCCACCAGGTCAGGCACCAGCTTTCGTTGGAATCCCGCACTTCCACCTCGACCGACAGGACCGGTCGACATGCTCCCATGTGCACAGACCCCCCTCAACGCACACGGGAGCACCTCAACTCATTCCACCGAACACCGAAAAACCCCGGAATCACAACGAAAACCCGCACACACCCCGGCAAGACCCCCTCTCCCACGTGCAACCCCGCCCCAGAACGACCTCAGAACCACCAACGACCTCGGACGCGGCGGGCGAGGCGGGCCCTGAGGCGAGGCGCTCGACGCGGGCGAGGGCCGCCTCGTCGCGGTCGTCAGGGTCGTCGAGGGGCCGGCCGCCGCCTACGGGCTCACAGCCCGGGCAGACCGTCCTGCGGGGCGCCGAGGTCGGGCAGGCGGGCGCCCTCCAGGCGCAGCATCCGCATCTTGCGGTCGGTGCCGCCCGCGTACCCGGTCAGCGACCCGTCCGCGCCCACGACGCGGTGGCAGGGGACGATGACGCCGATCGGGTTGCGCCCCACCGCGCCGCCGACGGCACGGGCCGAGCAGCGGTGGCCGATCTCGGACTCGACGGCGTCGGCGACCTGCCCGTAGGTGAGAGTCTGCCCGCGCGGGATGGCGAGCAGGCGGGCCCATACGCGCTGCTGGAAGTCGGTGCCCCGGGGCGCGAGCGCAGGCGGCTCCCCCGGGTCCTCGCCGGCGAAGTACCTGTCGAGCCAGGCCCGAGTCCGCCCGAGGACCGCCGGATCGTCGTCCCCGGGCCGGGCGCCGGCGGGAGCGTCGCCGCCGGCCAGTCCGGCCCGGTCGTGGCGCTGGCCGTCGAACCAGGCCCCGACGAGCGCCCCGCCGTCGGGCAGGCCCTCGCCGACCTCGGCGGCCAGGGTCATGGGCCCCAGCGGCGAGTCGTAGACGAGCATGGCGGTATGGCGGACACGGCGCATGGGAGCAGTGTCTCAGAAGTCCTGCGCCGCCGCGGCGACCTGCCGGGGCACGGCCGGTGCGGCGCGCAGCACCAGGATGCGCTGGGAGAGTCGGCGCGCCGGCGCCAGCTCCAGGAGCGGCCTCAGCCAGGGGCGCAGGCGCCCGATGGTATCGGTGAGGGGAACGTCGTGGAGCAGCGCGAACCCGGGGGCGGCGGTCCGGCGGAACTCCTCGGCGTCCGAGCACCCGTAGGTGAAGCGCGCACCGGTCGCGACGACCGAGCGCTCCCGGCCGTATCTCTGGAACAGGCGCGGCATGACCTCGATCAGGACCGTCGCCCCGGGGAGGCTCCCGGCGATGATGTCCATGAGCCCGCGCACCTGCTCCTCGGTGAGGTACATGGACAGCCCCTCGATGACCACCAGGACATCACCGGCCGCCTCCACCTGCGCGGGCCAGGCCGGGTCGAGAGCGGAGGCGGCGATCGTGCGATGGCGCTCGTCCTCCCCCAGCAACCGCCGGCGCAGGGCGATGACGTCCGGCAGGTCGAGGTCGTACCAGGTGACGACTCCGTCGTCGAGGCGATGGAAGCGGGTGTCCAGGCCGCAGGCGATATTGACGACCGTGGCGCCGGGGTGGGTGGCCAGGAACCCCGAGACGAGGGGATCGAGCGTGAGCGTGCGCAGGATCACGCCGTCGGACATGAGACGGTCGCGCCGGGCCTCGGAGAAGTCGTAGTCGAGCCGGGCGATGAGGTCGACGGCGGCCCGGTCCTCGAAGCGCGGGCGGGCGGAGAGGGTGTGCTCGGCCCTGGCGTGGAGGGGCAGCAGCAGCGTCTCGCTGGCACCGGTGAGGTCCACCGGCTCGCGCGCGTCCTGCGTCTTCTTCGATGTGCTCGCAGCAGTCATGGAGCCATGATGGTGCGCCCGCGGCGGGACTGCCAGGCCTGTCAGCACGAGCCGGACCGAGCCTGGTCCTGCCAGGGCCTGTTTCTCCGGCGCCGGCCGCTCCTAGCCTCGGCAGCGTTCGCACGCTGTTCGCAGACCCCACGTGAAAGAGCTCCCGCATGGCCCGCACCACCGCCGTCTTCCTGTTCCACCCCCACCTGGACGCCTCCCGGGTCAATGCCCGCCTCGCGCAGGCGGCCCGCGGTGCCGGGACGCCCGAGCACCCGGTCCAGGTGCGCGACCTGTACGCGCTCTACCCGGACCTCCGCATCGATGTCGATGCTGAGCACGCCGCGCTGGAGGGCGCCGACCGCATTGTCCTGCAGTTCCCCATGTACTGGTACTCCTCGCCGGCCCTGCTCAAGCAGTGGGAGGACGACGTCCTCACCTACGGCTGGGCCTACGGGCCGACGGGCACCGCCCTGCACGGCAAGGAGCTGGCCCTGGCGGTCTCCCCCGGCGGGTCGGCCGCCGGCTACACGCGCACGGGCTCGGTCCACTACGAGCTGCACGAGCTGCTGCGCCCCTTCCAGGCGACGAGCGACCTGATCGGCACCCGCTTCGCCGTGCCCTTCCTCACCCCCGGCGCGGTGAGCCTGACCGATGAGGAGCTCGCCGAGCGGGCGCAGGCCTACGCCGCCTGGCTCGCCGCCCCCGACCACCCGCGGCTCGGAGCCTTCGAGTAGCCCGAGCGGGTCTCTGGCGGGGCGCAGTCCTCCGGGCCGGGCAGCGGGGCGCGCGGCCTCAGCGGTAGGCCTCCGAGGAGGCGTTCTCGTCGTAGTCCGCCACGAGGACCAGTCCCGACAGGGCGTAGGGGCCGCCGATGTAGGGCAGGACCTGCACCAGCGCCGCGGCGACCCTCTGCCTGCTGCTGCCGGCCCTGATGGCCCCCGCGACATGGGGCCGCAGCTGGGCGGCCGCCCCGAGGGCGGCGATGGCGACCAGGCTGACGAGCTCGCGCGTGGCGACGTCCAGGCCGCTGCGGGTCTCCATGTCGCCGAAGGCCCCCGAGGTCAGCAGGTGCGGGACGGCCTTGTCGAAGGGCTCGGGCAGCCCCGAGAAGACCTCCCTGACCTCGTCGCCGTACAGCGGGGTCTGGATAGCGGCGCCCGCGGCCTCCCGCTCCTCGTGGACGACGGTGGCGGCACCGGGCAGGGGCAGGCCCACGCCCGCGGCCGCGAAGACCTCGTCGGCGGTGGCGACGGCGTTGAGGGCCTTGGGGTAACCGATGTAGGGCGCGCACTGGTAGATCGCCTCGCGCACCTCCAGCGGCGCGACGCCGACGTTCAGGGCCGCCCTCACGTGCGCGGCGAGCTGCGGGAGCGTCTGCATGGCGGCCAGCGCGGTCACGGTGAGCAGCTCGCGCTCGCCGTCGGTGAGGACCCCGGTGGCGAAGACCTCGCCGAAGATCTGGTTCTGGAGGATCTCGTAGAGCTCGGGGTCGCTGGGGTGGGGCGTCGGCTCGGTGCCGAACAGCCGGGTGTAGGTCCGGCGCGCCTCGGGCGTCAGGGCCATGGTGGGTCTCCTCGGGTTCTCGGGTTCTCGGCTCACTGGACTCAACTCACGGGGAGCCGCAGCGCGTTCCGGCGGGCTCTCACAGGGTCCGACACAGCATGGCACCCGTGCCGCCCGCCCGACAGGCCCTGGGAGAGCCCGGCAGAGCCCGGCCGGCCCGCCGGGGCTCACGGGGACCGGGCCCGCCGGGGCTCACAGCACGCCGACCCGGCGCAGGTGGTCGTCGGTGGCCGCGAGCGCCGCCTCCAGCTCCTCCCGCTGGAAGCCGTGCCCGGCGCCGGGGACGGGCACGAAGCGCGCGTGCGGTAGGACCCGCGCGGCGCGGCGCCCGTAGGAGACCGGGACGAGGCTGTCGGCGGTGCCGTGGACGATGAGGGCGGGACCCGTGTACCCCGCGATCTCGGCGTCGATATCGAGGTCCCACACGTCGGCTGCGTAGCGGCGCCCGAGCGTCTGCCCCATCCAGGCGAAGGTTTCGCCGACCCTGTCGAGGGAGCCGAGCCCGCGGTGCAGGTCGTCGACGATGCTCAGGGCCGGGTGCCAGGCGACGACGGCGGCGAACAGCTCGGGGCGCCGCGCCGCGGCGAGCAGGACGACGGCGCCGCCCTGGGACTGGCCGAGCAGGACGAGGCGCTCGGGGTCGGTGGCGGCCCACGGCCCCTCCCCGGAGGCAGCCCCGGCCCGGGCCGCGTCGACGACGGCGTCGAGATCGACGACCTCGGTCAGGAGGGACGCGTCGGTCATGTCCCCGCCCGGCCAGCGGCCGCGGAAGGTGAAGCGGAAGGTTGCCAGGCCCGTCCGGCTCAGGTGGTCGGCGACGTCGTCGGTGGCTGCCAGGGAGGCGGCGACGCCGTCGCAGCAGATGACCAGGGGCGCCCGCCCGTCGGCACGGCCGGCGGGCGGATCCGGGTGAAGACCGGTGGGACGACTGGCGGGGAGGCCGGTGGGAGGACTGAGGACTCCGTCCAGCGGCCCCCCTGCGTCCATGACCCGGAGCCTGTGACTGCGCGCACGAGATGTCATGTGCTCAGTGTCACCCACTCGCGGCGGCGGAGCGCCCCTCGCGCACCGGCGTGGCGGCCGCGGCCGGACGAGTCTCGGACGACCGCGGCCCCGCCGTCGATGAGGACGAGCCGGTCCCGGCTCAGCGTCCGGCGAGCGCCCAGGCCATGCGCACGACGCGCGCGGCCTGCGTGGTCAGCTCGGAGCGGGTCAGCGAAACCCGCGCGCCCTCGCCGGCCAGGGCCGCCAGGATGTCCTGGCGGTCGGCCTCGCAGCCGGGCATGAACAGCTCGTTGCCGGCCTTGACGGTGGCGGCCGCCTCCGCGCGGGGGTGCTTCAGGTCCGTGCGGGTCATGCCGGCCACGACCCAGTCGGTCATGACCAGGCCCTCGAAGCCCCACTCCCGGCGCAGGATGTCCTCCAGCAGCTCGGCCGACTCGGAGGTGTGCACGCCGTTGAGGAGGTTGTAGGAGGTCATGATGGCGTGGGGCCGGGCCTCGCGGACCACGATCTCGAAGCTGCGCAGGTACAGGTCGCGGGCGGCCCGCTTGGAGACGTGGCTGCACGAGTTGAGGCGGTTCGTCTCCTGGTTGTTGAAGGCGAAGTGCTTGACGGTCACGCCGCGTCCCGGGTGCCTCTGGATGCCGCGGGTGATGCCGGCGGCCATGCGCCCGGCCAGCAGCGGGTCCTCCGAGAAGTACTCGAAGTTGCGCCCGCACAGGACGGAGCGGTGCAGGTTGAAGGCCGGGGCGAGCCACAGGTGCGCGCCGAAGCGGTCCATCTCAGCGCCCACGAGGTCGCCGAGCGCCTCGGCCAGCGCCGGACTCCAGGACTGGGCGACGGCGGTGCCGATGGGGATGGCGGTGGCGTACTGCTCAATGGTGCGCTCGGGCGTGCGCGGTCGATCGGGAGTCCCCATCATGGCCCCGAGCATCTTCTCGGCCTCGTCGTCCATGAGCTCGGTGAAGCCCGCCGGCAGGGCGGAGTCCAGCGCGAAGGCGCCGTCGGCGTCGACGCCGACCCGCGGCGCGATGCGCAGGCCCGCCGGTCCGTCGGACATGACCAGGCTCGGCAGGCCCCCGAGGCGGGTGGTGGACTGCCCGGCGGCGCCCACCAGAGTCTGGGCGGCCGCCCCGATGATGGACTGGGACTCGGCCCCGTCGCGGTAGTCACCGAGCACCACATAGGACAGCTCGTCGTCGGAGAGCCTCTCGACGAAGCCCAGGGCCTCGGTCAGGTCGACCGGCTCGCAGCGGTCCTCCCGGCGCAGGGCGGTGGGCTCGACCGCCAGGCGCGGGACGCCGCCGGGCGCCTCGACAGCGACGGGGTCGGCCGGCCTCCAGTCGGTGAAGCCCGGGTCGCCCAGGGCGTCGTGGAGCTCGCGGACGACGGCGGTGCGGTCGAGGCCGACGACGGCGGCGGGGACGGTGTCGCGACTGGAGACGCCCACGCGCACCACGTAGTCGCCGGCCTCCAGGACCGTGGCGGCGCGCGCCTCGTCGTAGGAGGCCAGGTCGGCCAGGTCGAAGGAGACGGTGACGTCCTGGTGCTCGCCGGGGGCGAGCTCGTCGGACTTGTCGAAGCCCGCGAGCGCCTGGTACGGCTGGTCGAGGCCGCCGGAGGGGACCGAGACGTAGACCTGGACGACCTCCTTGCCCGCGCGCCCGCCGGTGTTGGTCACCCGGACCCGCACGCTCGCCCGTGAGCCGTCCAGGTCGACGGCCGGCTCGCCGAGCTCGAAGTCCGTGTAGCCCAGGCCGAAGCCGAAGGGGAACAGCGGGGCCGTCCCGGTGGAGTCGAAGTAGCGGTAGCCGACGTAGACGCCCTCGCGGTAGTGGGTGTCGTCGGGGTCGCCGAAGTCGCCGACGGCGGGGTAGTCCTCCCAGGCGGCCCAGGTGGTCGACAGCCTGCCGGAGGGGTAGGCCGCCCCGAGCAGGACGTCGGCGAAGGAGTCGCCGACGGCCGCGCCCGGCTGGGAGAGCAGGAGGATGCTCCTCACGTCCTTCACCGGCGTCAGGTCCACGACGCCGCCGACGTTGAGAACCAGGAGGAACCTCTCGTAGCGCTCGTTCAGGGCGAGGATGTCGCGGACCTCGGCGTCGGTGAGGAGCACGTCGCCGCGCTCGGGGCGCCGGTCGCTGCCCTCGCCGGAGACGCGGGCGAGCACGTAGACGGCGGCGTCCTCGCCCCCGACGCCCTCGCCGCCGAGCGGGAGCTCGTGCTCGGGCTCGGGCATGACGGCGCCCATGCCGTAGAAGAGGGCGGGCACGCCGGCGGCCCTGGCGCAGGCCCTGATGTCGGCGATGAAGTCGGCGTGGGCGCGCTCGTGGACGGCGTCGTAGGCGTCCAGCCACGCCCCGGTGGTCAGGGTGAAGCCGGCCCTCTCCAGGCCCTCCTCGATGGTGACGACGTGGCGGGAGTTGACGTCGCCGGAGCCGGTCCCGCCCTTGATGGTGCGCCGCGCCCCGGCGCCGTACAGGGCGAGCTCGCCGGGCCCGGCCAGGGGGAAGGATCCGTCGGAGGCGAGCAGCACCATGGACTCGGGGGCGTTCTCGCGCACGGTGGCGAGGTGGTCGATCTCGTACTGGTTCAGCGGCACGTGGAGCTCCTTTGCTGTGCTGGCTGCGGACTGCTGCAAACTGCGGGACCGCTCGCGGGGCGGACGCCGGTCTGCCGACGGCTCAAGCCTCGCGCAATCCTTCCGTCCGGTCAATAACCTCCTCCGGCGCGGCCGGCTCCCGGGCGGGCCATGGGATCTCGCCGCTTCCGCGCACGACGAGCTCGGTCGGCACGACAAGGCGCTCGGGGGCGAGCGGGCTCTGAAGCCTGCGGAAGAGCCTCTCGGCGGCGAGACGGCCCATCCGGCGCGGATCCTGGCGCACGACCGTCAGGGCCGGGTCGAGGAGGTCGGCCAGGGGGATGTCGTCGAAGCCCACATGGGCCACCGCATGCTGCGCCCCGGCCCGCCACAGTGCGTGCAGCGCCCCCTCGGTGATGAGGTTCTGGGCGCTGAAGACGGCCGTGGGGGGATCGGCGGAGCGGAGCATGAGGCTCAGGGCCTCCTCGGCGGCGGCCGCACCGGTGAGCCCCGTGGCCGAGACGACGTCATCCCGGGACAGCCCGCAGCCGCCCAGCGCGTCGAGGAATCCCTGACGGCGCTCGGCCGCCGTGGGCACCGTGAGCGGCTCGGTGAGCAGGGCGAGGCGCCTGTGGCCATGGGAGAGCATGTGCCGGGTCGCGCGCGCGGCCGCCTCCCGGGTGTTGCTCGTGACGCAGTCGGCCTCCACGCCCTGGGGCACACGGTCCACGAAGACGATCGGCACTCCCAGATCGAGGACCGGGCCGAGGGCGCCCCCGCCGGAGGAGACCGTGTCCACGATGATCCCATCGACGTGGCGCCTCATGGAGTCCTTGACCGCCCGGGCCTCGCGCTCGGGATCCTCGTCGAGACTGGAGGCGATCACCGCCACGTCGTGCCCGCGGGCCACGTCCTCGACGCCCCGGTGCAGCTCGCCGGCGAAGGGGTTGGCGACGCTGCTGACCAGCAGCGCGATCGTGTGCGTCGCGCCCCCCGGCCGCCGCAGACTGCCCGCCCGCAGGTCCACGTGGTAGTCGAGCTCGCGGACCGCCGCCCACACCCGCTGCGCGGTGCTGTCGGAGACCAGCGGCTCGCCGTTGACGACGCGCGAGACCGTCTTGGTGCCCACGCCCGCCAGCGCAGCGACCTCCTTCATCGTCGGGCGGCGCCTCGGCTCGTCGGCGACCCGCGGCGTCGGTGTCGGCGGTTTCAGCGGCGTCGACCCGCGCGCGCCGCTGCGGGACCTGACGGTCAGCAAGGCGCAGATCGTGGAGATCGCCCGGGCGCTGTCCTTCCAGACGACCAAGGTGCTCATCCTCGACGAGCCGACCGCGGCCCTGTCGGAGGCGGAGAGCGCCGAGCTGCTCGACCGCGTGCGCGGTCTGCGGGAGCGGGGCGTGTCCATCATCTACGTCTCCCACCGCATGCACGAGATCATGGACATCTCCGACCGCATCACCGTGCTGCGGGACGGCATCCGCGTGGGCACGCTGGAGACGGCCTCGACCACCATGGACGAGATCATCGAGCTCATGGTCGGGCGACAGGTCGTCAACGCCCCCAAGAGCGCCTCGACCGTCCCCGCCGAGGCCGCCGTCGTCCTCGAGGCCGACCGCCTGAGCTCGGCCGACGTCACCGACGTCTCCTTCCGGCTGCGCGCCGGGGAGGTCCTCGGCTTCGCGGGGCTCGTCGGCGCAGGGCGCACCGAGACCATGCGGATCCTCGCCGGCGCCGACCCGGCGACGGGCGGACGCATCACCGTCAAGGGGGAGCCGGTCCCTTCCGCCACCCGCGGGACGCCGTCAGGGCCGGCATCGCCTACCTGTCCGAGGACCGCAAGCGCTACGGGCTCGCCGTCGGCCTGTCGGTCGCCGACAACACGGCCCTGCCCTCCTACGACCGGCTCAGCTGGGGGCCGGTCGTCCGCGGCAGGCAGGTGGCCGAGGCCACCAGGCGCTACGTGGACAGGCTGCGGATCAAGACGCCCTCGATCCGCCAGCTCGTCCGCAACCTGTCCGGGGGCAACCAGCAGAAGGTCGTGCTCGCCAAGTGGTTGCTGCACGACGTCGACATCCTCATCTTCGACGAGCCCACGCGCGGAATCGACATCGGGGCGAGGTCGGAGATCTACGGGCTCATGCGCGAGCTGGTGGCGGAGGGCAAGTCGATCATCCTCGTGTCCTCCGACCTGGACGAGGTCCTCCACCTGTCCGACCGCGTCGTCGTCATGTGCGAGGGACGCAAGACCGGCGAGCTCGACATCTCGCAGGCCACACAGATCAAGATCATGGAGCTGGCGACGGCTCAGGAAGCACGTGAGGCAGCATGAAGACCAACACCCTGAAGAACAACACCCCGACGGCTCCCCTCGGCGGGAGGCTCTCCCCTCAGGCCGCCCAGCAGCTGATGGCCCTGGCCGCCCTGGTCATCCTCTACGCGTACTTCGCCGTCTTCGGCACCCGCTTCCTGTCGCCCGGCACCTTCGTGTCGATCCTCGACTCCTCCTACTACATCGGCTACCTCGCGATCGGGATGACCTTCGTCATCATCACCTCCGGCATCGACCTGTCCGCCGGCACCGTCATGGTCGGCGCGGCGCTGGTCGGCGGCGTCGCCTACAACGTGTGGCACCTGCCGATCCTCGTCTGCCTGCTGGTCGTTGTGGGAACCGGCCTCCTGTTCGGGGTGGGCAACGGCGTCCTCGTCGGCTTCCTCCGGCTGCCCCCGTTCATCGCCACCCTGGGCATGCAGTTCATCTCCCTGGGCCTGTGCGCCGTCGCCGCGAAGGTGCAGACCCAGACCTATCCGAGCCTGACCTCGTCCGACGGGTGGTTCAAGACCGTCCTGTACAAGGCCGGCGCCTTCCCCGTCGGAGCGCTCTGGCTCGCCGGGTTCTTCGCCATCGCCTGGTTCATCCTCAACCGCACCAAGCTCGGCCGGTACGCCTACGCCATGGGCTCCAACGAGGAGGCCGTCGAGCTGTCGGGGGTCATCGTCTCCCGCTGGAAGTTCTGGGTCTACGTCCTCAACGGGTTCTTCTGCGGGCTCGCCGGGACCATCTACGCGGCGACCTTCTCCGCGATCACACCGCAGACCGGCAACGGCCAGGAGATGTACGCGATCGCCGCCTGCGTCATCGGCGGCACGTCGCTGGCCGGAGGCGTCGGCTCCCTGTGGGGAACGATCATCGGCGTCTTCGTCATCAGCGTCCTGAAGACCGGCCTGCTCTCCATGGGCCTGCCGGTCCAGTGGCAGCAGTTCCTCATCGGGGCCGTCGTCATCCTCGCGGTGCTGCTCGACGTCATCCGCAGCCGGCGGGCGCGCCGCTCCTGAGCGGTCCGGACGGGGCCGAGCCGCACCCCCCGCCCCACCCCGTGATCTCGAAAGGACCTCCTGCCCATGCCGCTCATCACCCGCAGAACGGCGCTCGCCACCCTGGGCGCCGCATGCTCTGTGACACTGCTGTCCGCGTGCGCGGGCGACGACGCCACAACCGTCATCATCATCTCCAAGAGCTACCAGAACCAGTTCTACCAGGCGGCCTTCAAGGGCGCCCGGGAGGCCGCGGACTCCCTCGGCGTCACGCTCGTGACCAACGGGCCCGATGCGGAGAGCAACGTGTCCCAGCAGGTCGAGCAGCTCGCCGCCGCCGTCCACCAGCGCCCCTCGGCCATCGCCCTGGCGGCCTGCCAGCCCGACGCCGTCCAGGACGCCCTCGTGGCCGCCGGGCGGCAGGGCACCCCCGTGATCGGCTTCGACTCCGGCGTTCCCGACGACGCCTCGGGGGCCGTCCTGGCGACCGCGACCACCGACAACACCCTGGCGGGAGGGAACGTGGCCACCAACCTCACGGCCAGCGAGGCCTTCCGGAAGGCAGCCGCCGCGGGCACCGCCGACTCCCCCGCCGTCGTCGGAGTCCTGGCCCAGGACTCGACCTCGGGCTCGATCATCCAGCGGGTCGACGGCTTCATCGACACCCTGGTCACCGAGCTGGGCAAGCTCGACGGGCTCGCGGGCGCCGTCGACGTCTCGGGCCAGCAGCACTGGACCCGGCCCTCGGACAAGCCCGCCAAGGTGAAGATCGTCGTCACGGTCCCGCCGACCACGAGCCAGTCCGACATCCAGTCGGCGGCGACCTCGATCCTCGGCACCCAGGGCCTGATCGCCCTGTTCGCGGGCAACCAGGACGCCGTCAACGGGGTCATCTCCGCCACCGGCGACGCGACCGCGCTGGACCGCAGCAGCGGCGCGTACAAGGACCTTCTGGTCGTCGGCTTCGACGCCGGCAAGTCCCAGAAGGACGCGGTGCGCTCCGGCGCCTTCCTCGGGTCGGTCGCTCAGGACCCCTACCAGATGGGGTACCAGGCGGTGCAGATCGCCGCGAGGGCGGCCGCCGGCGAGACGGTCGGGGACGTCGACACCGGCTCGCACTGGTACGACGCGAGCAACATCGACGACGCCGACCTGTCGATCCTGCTCTACGACTGAGCGGGACGGCGCCGAGCGGCTGGGCGCGCCCGCGGCCGGCACGCGAGTCG
>ERZ773009.1552-NODE-1552-length-15572-cov-8.008313_pt1 | contig 15572 bp, 19 predicted proteins | sample MGYA00580663_ERZ773009 | MGnify/ENA primary metagenome ERZ773009 (study PRJEB29015, sample SAMEA2737969) | human oral metagenome | biome: human oral; feature: human-associated habitat; material: dental | place: China | collected 2026 ... | reverse complement strand
AAAGTTTTTATTTCTTTATCCTATGAATGTTGATTTTTCCAGAGCTTTTAGTCATAAAGGGTTTATCTATAATACGCCTATTAAAGATATTATCTTTCATATATCTGAGCTATTTAGTATATTAAATAAAGAGCTAGGATATAATTTCTCTTTTGAGAGAACAGATACAAAATTGTCTGATAGCGTAAATATTCCAGCTGATTTTTATTTTCCTGGACGAGATGATTTTGAGATTTTACTTAGTTCAATAGATAGTAATAAAGTTACTTGTTGCAAGAAGGGTAATTTATTTTTAACAACATTAGATATTCGTACTGATGAAGAATTACAACTTTTTCTTGAAAAAATTGGGTTAAAAGCTACCTCTAATACAGTGGCTCCTGATTGGATGAATAAAGTAAAGCTTTTTGATGATGTGGAGCAATTAAAAAATATAGAAGAGAATGAAGTTAAGATAAAAAGTTCTCAGGAGTCTATTGCAGAATCAAAAGATAAATTAAGTGAGAATTCTCGGTTTAAATCTATTCTTTATACTTCAGGCGATGATTTGGTTGATGTGGTCAAGGATATTTTTAGTAAGATATTTGATGTAGATTTTTCAGAATTTAAAGATAAGAAGAAAGAAGACTTTACCTTTACATTTAAAAATAAGATTTTTATAGGGGAAATAAAAGGCGTTAATCAGAATATTAAAACAACTAATCTTGCTCAATTAGATCTGCATTTTACGAACTTTATCGAAGAGGGAAGTGATAATTTAGATGAGAATAATATTCACAAGTTACTTGTGATGAATCATCAAAAGGATAAAGACTTAAAATCTCGCACTCCTGTAGATCAGCAACAAATTGATATGGCAAAAAATAAATATGAGTCATTAATCATTGAAACAGTTGAATTACTAGAAATGTATGACAAATTTGCTAGAAGAGAAATGGATCAAAAAGAGTGTTTTGATTTAATTTGTCAGAATGGGATTTTAAAAGTAAAAAATCCTCGTATAAAGAGAGATTAATGATGTGCTGGTTTTGGTTAGTCATTATTAAATCTGTTTAAGATCATGTACGGGCAAAAACAGAAATTATGTGATTTAAATGTAAAGTGCGGTCAAAAACTCAACGGATTTTGACCGCACTTTCTTTTTTAGATAAAAAATTTTATCTACTAAAATAAATTGCTTTTTTGGTGTGATAACTTGCCTTGTCTCTTGGTTTTGAAGTTATTAACTGAAATTTCCAATAAACCAAAATTTTATTCTTTTATTTCCCTCTGGGGAGAATTTTATTTTCTTTACTGGGTTGTGAAATTCTATTATAAATGAGTCCTTTCCCGCATTTATGGTCAATTTATAAGAGAGAATTTTATGAGTGAAGTTTCAAATTCAGTAGAAAAATCCACGTGGGCGACTAAATTCGCTGCGTTAGGCCCAGGCATCGTTATGGCATCGGCTGCCGTTGGTGGTTCGCATATTATCGCTTCCACCCAAGCAGGGGCGATTTATGGCTGGGAATTAGTGAGCATTGTGATTCTCGCTAATTTATTCAAATACCCGTTTTTCCGTTTCGGCGTGCAATATACCTTAGATACCGGCAATACTTTGTTGGAAGGTTATCGCCAAAAAGGGCAATTCTATTTGTGGTTGTTCCTTGCGTTGAACGTCTTTGCTACGGTGATTAATACGGCAGCGGTGGGCTTATTAACCGCCGCGATCTTAACCTTTATCATCCCTATTCCATTGCCAATGCCGGTGTTGAGTTCATTGGTGATTGTGGTGATTACCGGCATTTTATTGTTAGGGAAATACCGCTTATTAGACAGCTTATCCAAAATCATTATGATCGCATTAACCGTGACAACAGTCAGTGCCGTGGTGATTGCATTTATGCGTAATGGTATGCAAGGTGTCGCGCCGGCAGATTTCGTTGCGCCTTCCCCGTGGGAATTAAGCAAATTGGCCTTTTTGGTGGCATTAATGGGTTGGATGCCGGCGCCGATTGAAATTTCTGCCATTAACTCCATGTGGGTGGTGGCAAAACGTCGCTTGACCAAAGTGTCTTATCAAGACGGTTTGTTTGATTTCAACGTCGGTTACATCGGTACGGCGATTTTAGCGGTTGTGTTCTTGGCGCTTGGTGCGTTGGTACAATTCGGTTCACCTGAAACCGTAGAAATGGTGGGCGGTAAATATATCGCGCAATTAATCAATATGTATGCCAGCACCATCGGTGAATGGGCGCGTTTATTGATCGCGGTGATCGCTTTCATGTGTATGTTCGGCACGACCATTACCGTTATCGACGGTTATTCCCGTACCAACGTTGAATCCTTGCGTTTATTGCTTGGTAAACGCGAAAGCACAGTAAGAACCTTGAATATTGCTATGGTGCTTGCCGCCGCCTCCGGTTTGGCGATTATTTTCTACTTTAATAACGCCGTTGGTCCGATGTTGAAATTCGCCATGATCGCTTCCTTTGTTTCTGCGCCGGTCTTTGCATGGTTGAACTTGTCCTTAACCATGAAAGCGAAACACAGCGTGAAAGGCGGATTATTGTGGTTGTCCTTTATCGGCTTATTCTATTTAACCGCGTTTGCCGCACTCTTTATTGTACAGCAAGCCGGCTGGTTAGGCTAAAAATTTCTCTAAAAACGACCGCACTTTAAGGGTTTCTTTAAAGTGCGGTTCTTTTTTACGTTGTTTTGCGTGAAAATACATGGCGAACTTTTTATTTGCGTGGATATCCATTTGAAATACAAAAACAACCAATCTGTACTTGTTGTCATTTATGCCAAAGAGAGCGGCAGAGTACTCATGCTACAACGGCGAGACGATGCGGATTTCTGGCAATCTGTAACCGGTTCCCTCGAGGAAAATGAAATACCGTATGACGCGGCAGTGCGTGAAGTTTGGGAAGAAGTGCGGTTAAAAACGCCGTCAAAAAGCACCGCACTTTGGGATTGTCATGAAAGCGTAACGTTTGAAATTTTTCCGCATTTCCGCTATAAATACGCACCGAATGTTACCCACTGCCGAGAGCACTGGTTTTTGTTGGCAGTGGAGCAGGAATTTACCCCTGAATTAACCGAACATCTCGCTTTTCAATGGGTTTCGCCGGCACAAGCGATTCAAATGACGAAATCCCCTAATAACGCGGAAGCGATAAGAAAATATTTATTTGATTTGACAAAATAGAAGGAAAACAACATGGCAGGCCATAGTAAGTGGGCAAATATTAAACACCGTAAAGCGGCACAAGATGCGCAACGTGGCAAAATTTTTACTAAATTAATTCGTGAATTGGTGACCGCAGCAAAAATCGGTGGCGGTGATGTGGGATCGAACCCACGTTTACGTGCGGCAGTGGATAAAGCGCTCAGCAACAACATGACCCGTGATACCATTAACCGTGCTATTGAGCGTGGTGTTGGTGGTGGCGATGACACCAATATGGAAACCAAAATCTATGAAGGTTACGGCCCGGGTGGCACGGCTGTCATGGTGGAATGTTTGAGCGATAACGCCAACCGTACCATTTCCCAAGTTCGTCCAAGTTTTACCAAATGTGGCGGTAACTTAGGCACGGAAGGTTCTGTTGGTTATTTGTTCAGTAAAAAAGGATTGATTTTAGTACTTCAAGCGGATGAAGATGCGTTAATGGAAGCGGCAATCGAAGCGGGTGCAGATGATGTTCAACCACAAGATGACGGTTCTTTCGAAATTTATACCGCTTGGGAAGAATTAGGCGCGGTGCGTGACGGTATTGAAGCCGCCGGTTTTAAAATTGAAAGCGCTGAAGTGACAATGATTCCATCAACAACCGTAGATTTGGATGCGGAAAATGCACCGAAACTATTGCGTTTAATTGATATGTTGGAAGACTGTGATGACGTACAAAACGTTTATCACAACGGTGAAATCAGCGATGAAGTCGCTGCAATGCTATAAGGAGCATTTATGAAATTTGTTAAAGTATTATCCGCTGTTGCAACGGTTGCTATTTTGAGCGCTTGCTCTAATGCAACGGCAAAAATGGAGCAAAAAACAGCTGGTGCCATGGCGAGTATTACGGATAAAACAGTAGTGTATTCTTGCAACAAGAAAACCGTGACTGCCGTGTATCAATTTGAAGGTCAAGAACCTACAGGTGCAATGGTGATGGTCGGCAATAAAGTGATCGCTAAAGACTTTGCTCGTGATGCCGCTCAAAAAGATTTTACCGCATTTACTTCCGGCAACTATGTGTGGAATGTTGACAGCGGTTTAACCTTGGATAAATTTGATTCTGTCGTACCGGTAAATCTTTTACAAAAAGGCAAAAAATCCGACAAGATTATTGTGAAAAACTGTGATGTGAACGCGAAAGCGACCGCAAAAGCAAATCAATAAACTTTCACTTCAAATAAAAACGGCTAGGTCTTCTAGCCGTTTGTTTTATACCTGATTATGACAATTATTTTAGGCATTGACCCCGGTTCTCGCGTGACCGGTTATGGCGTTATCCGACAAACCGGTCGACAATTGGAATACCTTGGCAGTGGTGCCATTCGCACTCAAGTAGATGATTTGCCAACCCGTTTAAAACGTATTTATGCCGGTGTGACTGAAATCATCACGCAATTTCAACCGGATATGTTTGCGATTGAGCAAGTGTTTATGGCAAAAAATGCGGATTCCGCCCTGAAACTCGGGCAGGCGCGTGGCACGGCGATTGTGGCGGCAGTGAATCATGATTTGCCGGTGTTTGAATATGCAGCGCGTTTAATCAAACAAACGGTGGTGGGGATTGGCTCGGCAGATAAAATTCAAGTGCAGGATATGGTGACTCGTATTCTGAAACTTTCCGATAAACCACAAGCGGACGCCGCAGATGCACTAGCCATTGCCATTACGCATGCTCATTCCATACAACACTCTTTCCATGTGGCAGATGCCGCGGGTCAAAATAAAACACAAGAAAAAATGACCACACTTTTGCGCACTCGATATAGTCGAGGCCGTTTCCGTTTAAAAATTTAACTGGATGTTTATCCAGTTTTATTTTATGCTACGCGCAATTTTTTACAGATAACTAGGATTACTATGATTGGTCATCTCACCGGTATTTTAATGGAAAAACAGCCGCCGGAAATTTTGTTGGATGTGCAAGGTGTCGGCTATGAATTGTTGTTGCCGATGACAAGTTTTTATCATCTGCCGGAAGTGGGCAAACAAACCAGCTTATTTACCCATTTAGTCGTTCGTGAAGATGCTCATTTACTCTTTGGATTTGCACAAAAAACGGACCGCACTTTATTTCGTGAATTGATTAAAACCAATGGTGTTGGGCCAAAATTGGCGTTGGCGATTTTATCTGCCATGTCGGTGGATGAGTTTGCTTATGCCATTGAACGTGAAGAACTGTCAAAATTAGTGAAGATTCCGGGGGTCGGTAAAAAAACCGCAGAAAGACTCTTGGTTGAACTCAAAGGTAAATTTAAAGGCGTAAAAAATAACGACTTCTTTATGCAAGCGGATCATTTGCCAAGTCTTAGCATGGAAACCATCGCAACTGCCGAGCCTTCTAATGAGGCTGTGGCAGCATTGATCGCTTTGGGTTATAAGCCTGTCGATGCAGAGAAAATGGTGAAAAAAGTGTCTAAACCGGCGCTTTCCAGTGAACAGTTAATTCGTGAAGCTTTAAAAGCCGCATTGTAATTTGAGATAGACAAGATGATTGAAGCAGACAGAATTATTAGTGCTACGGCAAAATTAGACGAAGATGTCATTGATCGTGCCATTCGTCCAAAATTGCTAGCGGATTATGTGGGACAACCACAAGTTTGCGAACAAATGGAAATTTTCATCAAAGCGGCACAATTACGTCAGGATGCATTGGATCATTTGTTGATTTTTGGCCCGCCGGGATTGGGAAAAACCACACTGGCTAATATTGTCGCCAATGAAATGGGCGTGAATATTCGCACGACATCCGGTCCGGTATTAGAAAAAGCAGGCGATTTAGCCGCCATGCTGACAAATCTTGAACCTCATGATGTGTTGTTTATTGATGAAATTCATCGCCTTTCACCCGCCATCGAAGAAGTCCTTTACCCGGCAATGGAAGATTATCAGCTGGACATCATGATTGGCGAAGGCCCAGCTGCCCGTTCAATTAAATTGGATTTACCGCCTTTTACGCTTATCGGTGCGACGACTCGAGCTGGTTCTTTAACCTCCCCATTACGTGATCGTTTTGGCATTGTGCAACGTTTAGAGTTTTATTCCGTGCCGGATTTAACGTCTATTGTGTCAAGAAGTGCGGTCTGTTTGCAGCTTAAAATTGATGATTCGGCAGCCTATGAGATAGCTCGCCGTTCTCGCGGAACACCGCGAATTGCGAATCGCTTATTACGTCGAGTGCGAGATTATGCCGATGTACGTAATAACGGCGTGATTACCGAAGTCATTGCGAAAGCGGCGCTGTCTATGTTGGATATTGATGATGCCGGTTTTGATTATTTGGACAGGAAGTTGCTGACGGCCGTGTTAGAGCGCTTTGATGGTGGTCCGGTGGGATTAGACAATTTAGCCGCCGCGATTGGTGAAGAACGGGATACCATTGAAGATGTGTTGGAGCCTTATTTAATTCAGCAGGGGTTCTTACAACGGACACCGCGAGGAAGAATGGCGACCTCAACGACGTATCGCCATTTTGGCATTGAAAAAATCTCCCAAGAAGACTAAAAAATAAAAGGCTTATTGATTTTCAATAAGCCTTTTATTTTTATCTTGCGATTATTGTTGCTGTTGTTTCATGCTGTTAAGTTTAGCTAATGCCACATCGCAACTTTTGATCTGTGTTGCCAATTCCATTTCAAGAATTTGCTGTTTGCTTTGATTGAGTTTGCTTCGAATCTTGTTTACTTGAGTATGTGTGCCGGGTTGTTTTTCTGCTTCAGCAATCAGGTTTTCAGTTTCGTTGAATAAATCCTTGCATTGTTGTGGCATTTCTGATGATTTCTTTGCGCTATTTTCAGCGGCATTTACTACATTTGAAAAACTCATCACGGCGGTAGCCATGCAAAGTGCGGTCAAAATTCGTGTTGTTTTTGTTGCCATTTGAAATACCCTTGAACCATTCAAGTAAAAACTAATATGAATAAACTGGCAGGGAAACTATCAAAATGTTGGTTAAAAGTCCAGAATTTCTTTCTAAATTTGTGATCTGGCGAATTTTGATTTGATAAATGTTGCAAGTTTGTTTAGAAAACATATAATTTGATGCAGATCAATTTTGCTTGAAATGCTTATTTTTAGTTATTGTTGATTTAGTTCGAAAAATGTGAGCTAGGCAACATTTCTACTATTCTTTATCCCTATGTTTAGTAGTAGAATGTGCCACTCATTTGGGTTATCTGTGTAATAATCGACTTAAACAACTGCAACTAGCGGTCATTATAAAGATAATCTTACATGAAAAATTCAAAAGATATTTTGAGTTTGTGGGGTGATTACGAAGTAATCATAGAATTTAAAAACTTGTAGCTTTTACAAGGAGCCGAGATGTTAGACGTTGTTGAACTCTCAAGATTACAGTTTGCTTTAACCGCGCTGTATCACTTCATTTTTGTACCGCTGACACTTGGATTGTCTTTCGTGCTTGTCATCATGGAAACAATCTATGTCGCAACGGGTAAAGAAGTATATAAAGATATGACAAAATTTTGGGGTAAGTTATTTGGTATTAACTTTGCCCTAGGCGTAACGACCGGTATCATTATGGAATTCCAATTTGGTACAAACTGGTCTTACTATTCTCACTATGTGGGTGATATTTTTGGTGCGCCATTGGCGATCGAGGCCTTACTCGCATTTTTCTTAGAATCCACCTTTGTTGGTCTGTTCTTCTTCGGTTGGGATCGTTTAACCAAGGGAAAACATTTATTAGCAACCTATTGTGTGGCATTCGGTTCAAATCTTTCTGCTATGTGGATTTTGGTGGCAAACGGTTGGATGCAGTCTCCTGTGGGTTCTGAATTTAATTTTGAAACCGTTCGTATGGAAATGACCAGCTTCTTGGATTTATGGTTGAACCCGATAGCACAAAGTAAATTCTTACACACATTAACAGCGGGTTATACAACCGGTGCAATGTTTGTATTAGGTATCAGCGCATTCTATTTATTAAAAGGCCGCGATATCGGTTTTGCTAAACGTTCATTCTCTGTAGCGGCAACCTTTGGTTTTATCGCTGCATCAGCTGTATTAATTATGGGTGATGAATCAGGTTATGATATCGGTAAAGCACAACCTGTGAAATTAGCAGCAATGGAAGCTGAGTTTGATACTCATTCTGCGCCAGCGCCATTCCATCCAGTTGCGATTCCAAATACCGCTGAAATGAAAAATGATTTTGCGATTGAAATCCCTTATTTAGGTGGTTTAATTGCAACGCGTTCTTTAGAGACTGAAATTGTTGGTTTGAAAGATATTCAAGCGAAAAATGAAGGTCGTGTTCGTAACGGTATGGTTGCTTATGATTTATTCACACAATTAAAAGCAGAGAAAAAATCAGCAGGCCAAGTAAATCCTGAAACTAAAGCAAAATTTGATGAAGTTAAAGGTGATTTAGGTTTCGGTTTATTATTAAAACGTTACACAGATAAAGTTATTGATGCAACAGAGGAACAAATTAAACAAGCAGCGCGCGACACTATTCCGAACGTAGGTCCTAACTTCTGGGCATTCCGTGGTATGTTAGCTGCAGGTGGTTTAATTATTTTACTGACCTTTGGTGCATTTGTTCAAAATTTACGTAACAAAGTGACTTCTTCTCGCTTATTACTTAAAGCATTGCTTTGGGGTATCCCATTGCCAATCTTAGCGATTGAATTTGGTTGGTTCTTAGCTGAATTTGGTCGTCAACCATGGGCGATTTATGAAGTATTACCGGTAGGTGTGTCTGCCTCTAACTTGAGTGTAGGTGACTTATGGTTCTCTATCGGTTTAATTTGTGTACTTTACTTCTTCTTCATCATTGCGGAAATGTATTTGATGTTTAAATATGCACATTTAGGTCCAAGTGCATTGAAAACCGGCAAATACTATTTTGAGCAATCATCTAAATAAGCAGGAGATGGATTATGCTTGATTATGAAATTTTACGTATTATTTGGTGGGTGCTAGTTGTTGTATTGCTTATCGGTTTCTCTGTAACAGATGGATTTGATATGGGCGTGACCGCACTTTTACCCGTCGCAGGTAAGAAAGAAGTAGAAAGACGTATTATGATTAACTCTATTGCGCCACACTGGGATGGTAACCAAGTTTGGTTATTAACTGCTGGTGGTGCAATTTTCGCGGCATGGCCGATTGTTTATTCTGTAGCGTTTTCAGGCTTCTATATTGCCTTATTCCTAGTATTAGCTGCGTTATTCTTCCGTCCAATTGGTTTTGAATATCGTGCTAAAATTGATAATCCAACATGGCGCGCTGTGTGGGATTGGGGCTTGTTTGCCGGTGGTTTTGTACCTGCATTAGTATTCGGTGTGGCATTTGGTAATTTATTACAAGGTGTACCATTTGAATTGAATGATCTTTCACAAGCAACTTACACAGGTTCTTTCTTTGCATTATTAAATCCATTCGCATTACTTTGCGGTGTATTGAGTCTTGCGATGTTAGTAACGCACGGCGCAAACTGGTTACAAATGAAAACTACGGCAGCACTACGCGATCGTGCAAGAGCAATTACGCAAGTGGGTGCATTAGTTACATTAATTACTTTTGTACTTGCGGGCGTGTGGCTTTCTTTCAAAGAAGGTTATATTGTTACTAGCGTGTTAGATCACTTTGCGCCATCTTCACCTGCAGTAGGTAAAGAGGTGGCTGTTGAAGTTGGTGCATGGTTTAAGAACTTCAATGAGACTCCAGCTTTATGGGTATTCCCAGCATTGGCTGTTGTGGGTGCATTATTGAATGTGATTGCATCTAAAGCAAATCGTTGTGGTTTTGCCTTCTTCTTCTCTGTATTAACAATGGCGGGTGTGATTATTACTGCGGCAGTATCAATGTTCCCATTTGTAATGCCTTCAAGTACTCACCCAGCACAAAGCTTGTTAATGTGGGATGCGACTTCAAGTGAATTAACATTAACCTTAATGTTCTACCTTGCATTAGTATTCGTCACCATCTCATTGCTTTACACTATTTGGTCATACTACAAAATGTTTGGCCGTTTGGATGAAAGCTTTGTTGAAGAGAACAAAAACTCATTATACTAGGGAGAATAATATGTTGTATGCAATTTGGGTCGTGGGCGTTTTATTCGCTGTAGGCGTGAGTGCAAAGATTACAATGAACAAAGAAGGTTCAGGTAAATTTGACGAGTAATTGAATGATTAATTCATTGTATCAATTAGTAAATAAGGGTTCATTGCGAACCCTTTCATTTATTTTAGCGCTGATTTTAACGGCGTTTTTCTTTTTTAACATTAACCAATTTTCAACGCAATTAAGAGCGGTCGAATTTTATTATGTTTTTATTTTGATCTGGAGCGTTGGGATTTTATGGATTCATGGTTTGGGCTTTGAGATCAGAGCAACGCTATGGCGTCTGATTTTCATGCCATGGATTGGTTATCTCGCAGCAATCATAAGTTTGTTGCATAATCTATTAACTTAAAATCAAAGAGTTAATTTTTTAATAAGTGCAATTTCAAGCTTGCTAATCATTTTGCAGCACTCTAAAATAACCGACCTCCTGCTTTCTAAATTTCATTACATGGGGAAGAAAAGTTGGAACAGAACGTTTTTCATTATTCTGCTCGTGTTTATTACGAAGATACAGATGCAGGTGGTGTGGTTTATCATGCACGCTATTTACATTTTTTTGAGCGGGCAAGGACAGAATATTTAAGAACATTTAATTTTTCCCAACAAGAATTGTTAGCAGAAAATAAAGGGGCTTTTGTCGTTAAATCAATGAATATTGATTACTGTTTTCCGGCAAAATTAGATGACTTGCTACAAATAGAAACGCTTGTCAAAGAAATAAAAGGTGCGTCTATTATTTTCTCTCAAATTATTAAACGGAATGAATTAACGTTGTGTCGGGCTACCGTAAAGGTAGCCTATGTTGATCTTGGTAAAATGAAACCGGTGGCAATTCCATCGCAAATCAAGGCAACACTAGTCAATTAACTATTAGTGAGTTGTTTTCGGAGTATGCAATGACCTCAGAATTAAACTTTTTAGATCTCTTTTTAAAAGCCAGTATTGTGGTTCAATTAGTAATTCTCATTTTAGTGAGTTTTTCTGTTATTTCTTGGGCGATTATTATTCAACGTAGCCGAGTATTAACGAAGGCATTAAAAGAGTCTATGGCATTTGAAGACCGTTTTTGGTCCGGTGAGGATTTAAATAAATTATATGAAGGGCTATCTAATCGTCGTGATGGTTTAACCGGTAGTGAACAGATTTTTTATGTTGGTTTTAAAGAGTTTACTCGTTTGAAACAAGCAAACCCCGATGCACCGGAGGCGATTATTAAAGGTAGTACCCGTGCCATGAATTTATCTATGAATCGTGAAATTGAAGATATTGAAACTCGCGTTCCATTCTTAGCAACCGTAGCATCCATTAGCCCATATATCGGTCTTTTTGGTACGGTTTGGGGAATTATGCATGCTTTCATGTCCTTGAGTGGAGCAAAACAAGCTACATTACAAATGGTTGCGCCGGGGATTGCGGAAGCACTAATTGCGACAGCAATCGGCTTATTTGCGGCAATTCCGGCGGTAATGGCTTATAACCGTTTAAGTTTACGTGTGAATAAACTTGAACAAAATTATGGTAATTTTATTGATGAATTTACCACAATCTTGCATCGCCAGGTTTTCGGTAAAAACCACCATAGTTAATTAATCATATTTTCAGCCGCACTTTGTGTTAAAAGTGCGGTCACTATTTTAGATGTTTTTTCGATTATAAGTTTAGAAGGTTGATATGTCTTATCGTCGTCAGCGCCGCGATATTAAATCTGAAATCAATATTGTTCCATTTTTGGATGTGCTTTTAGTATTGGTTTTGATTTTTATGGCTACTGCGCCAATCATTAGCCAGAGCGTAGAGGTTGAATTGCCGGATGCCGTGCAAAGCCAAAACGTGTCTGCAGAAGACAGAACCCCGGTTATTTTAGAAGTTTCCGGTGTTGGTCAATATGCGATTTCAATTGGAGGAAATCGTACGGAAAATTTAACTGAAGATATGGTTACCCAGTTATCTAAACAAGAGTTTGATAAAGATAACAATACAATGTTCTTAGTTGGTGGCGCGAAAGACGTACCTTATGAAGAAGTGATTAAAGCACTTAATTTGCTTCATCTCGCCGGAATTAAGTCAGTTGGGTTAATGACAAATCCAATTTAATGAGATAGGTAACCATTGTGCAGAAAAAGCGACAAAAAGGTGATGTTGATGCAGTTGTGATTTCGGTCATAATGCACTTGATTTTGTTTGGTTTGCTTATCCTCAGTTCTTTGTACCACAATATTGATATTATGGGTGGTGGTGAAGGTGATGATGGCGAAGTCATAGGTGCTGTTATGGTGGACACCGGTTCTGCCGCTCAAGAGTGGGGGCGGATTCAGCAGCAAAAAAAAGGCCAAGCTGACAAACAAAAGAAACAAGAATTGGAAGATAAAAAACAAGAAGAACAGCAACGTCAACAAGAGCTCGAGAAGAAAAAAGAGCAAGAAAAACAAAAACAACTTGCTGAGCAAAAGAAACAGCAAGAGGAAAAAGCTCGTTTAGAAGCATTAGAGAAACAAAAAGAAGCTGAAGAGGCGAAAGCTAAGCAAGCTGCAGAAGCTGCTAAATTGAAAGCTGACGCAGAAGCTAAGCGTTTAGCCGCTGCAGCTAAACAAGCCGAAGAAGAGGCAAAAGCAAAAGCCGCAGCAGTAGAAAAAGCAAAACAAGAAGCTAAAGCGAAAGCAGAGGCTGAAGCGAAGGCAAAAGCGGATGCCGAAGCTAAAGCAAAAGCTGAAGCGGAGGCGAAAGCCAAGGCTAAGGCAGAAGCAGATGCTAAAGCGAAAGCCGAGGCGAAAGCGAAAGCTGATGCCAAGGCAAAAGCAGACGCAGCGAAGCGTAAGGCTGATCAAAATGCATTAGATGATTTCTTTAATGGTGGCGATCTTGGTGGCGGAAGTGCAATCAAAGGTGGAAATGCGAATAAACAAGGTAGCCAAGGTGCCGGAGCATCAATGGGGGCTGGCGATGGCGGTAAAACAGGTTCTGCATATGCGGGTGTTGTTTACTCTTCGATAAAACCTTATTTCCGTGGAGATACACGCTTTATAGGTAAAGTTTGCGATATTAAGATGGAAATTGCCAGTGATGGAACTATTTTATCGTATGAGAAAAAATCCGGGCCTAATGATTTGTGTGCAGCTGCATTAAATGCGATTGAGCAAGCTAAAAAAATGCGTAGAGCGCCTACTCCGGAAGAGTATGAAATGTTTAAGAGCTTTACTCTTGGGTTTGACCCAAGAAAAGTGCGGTAATTTTTCACCGCACTTTGAACAATAGGAGAAAAAATGAAAAGAGTTATTCGAGTATTTAGCTTATTTATTATGCTATTAGGATTGACTTCACTAGCTCGTGCAGAGGTTCGCATCGTTATTGATGAGGTTATGGATTCTGCACGACCTATTGCTGTTGTTCCGTTTAAGTGGAATGGTCCAGGCAGTGCTCCGGCAGATATTGCAGATATCATTGCATCAGACTTACGTAATAGCGGAAAATTTAATCCACTTTCTGTCAGTAAAATGCCTCAGCAGCCGACCACAGCTGCAGAAGTTAACCCTAGTGCATGGTCTGCATTGGGTATTGAGGCCGTAATTGTTGGACAAGTAACTCCATCTAATGGTGGTTTTGATATTGCTTACCAATTAGTTGATACCATGGGAAGTGCGGGTTCGATTTTGTCTCAAAACCAATATACGGTGACTCAAAAATGGATTCGTTACGGGGCGCATACGGTGAGTGATGAAACCTTTGAGAAACTAACAGGGATTCGTGGCGCATTTCGGACTCGTATTGCTTATGTCGTGCAAAAAAATGGTGGATCACAACCTTATGAGGTCCGCGTAGCCGACTATGATGGTTTTAACCAATTTATTATTAATAAGAGCTCTCAGCCTTTTATGTCTCCGGCATGGTCTCCGGATGGCAAAAAATTGGCGTATGTTTCTTTTGAAAATAAAAAAGCGCAAATTATTCTGCAAGATCTTGGTTCAATGGCACGTAAAGTGATTGCTTCATTCCCAGGACACAACGGCGCTCCGGCCTTCTCGCCAGATGGCTCAAGATTAGCATTTGCCTCTTCAAAAGATGGCGTATTAAATATTTATGTAACAAATTTGGGTAGTGGACAGGTTTCTCAGCTAACCAGTGGCTCAGGTAATAACACCGAACCTTCTTGGTCGCCTGATGGGCAGTCAATCGTGTTCACATCCGATAGAGGCGGCTCTCCGCAAGTTTATCGCATGAGTGCATCCGGTGGCGGTGTGTCTCTTGTTGGTGGACGTGGTAGTGGTCAAATCAGCTCAGATGGTAGTACGTTAGTAATGATCGATGGAAGTAATAACATTGTGAAACAAGATTTGGTTTCAGGTGGTTCTGAGGTACTAAGTTCAACTTTCTTAGATGAAAGTCCGAGTATTTCACCAAATGGTATTATGATTATTTATAGCTCTACCCAAGGCTTGGGAAAGGTGCTACAATTAGTGTCCACAGACGGACGCTTTAAGGCACGTTTACCAGGGAATGATGGACAAGTTAAATTTCCAGCTTGGTCACCATACTTAACTAAATAAACAAGGAGAAATGAATGAATAAATTTACTAAAGCATTGTTAGTTGCTGGTTCAGTAGCTGTATTAGCTGCTTGTGGATCATCAAAAAATGAAAGCGCAAACGGCCAAACTTTTGGTGGTTACTCTGTTCAAGACTTACAACAACGCTACAACACTGTATATTTCGGTTTCGACAAATACAATGTTGAAGGTGAATATGCTCAAATCTTAGATGCTCACGCTGCATACTTAAATGCAACTCCAGCAACTAATGTACGTATTGAAGGTAATACTGACGAACGTGGTACTCCAGAATACAACATGGCATTAGGTGAACGTCGTGCTCATGCAGTACAAAGTTTCTTAACTGCTAAAGGTGTACAAGCAGGTCAAATTTCTACCGTTTCTTACGGTGAAGAGAAACCAGCAGTATTAGGTCATGACGAAGCAGCTTACGCGAAAAACCGTCGCGCTGTGTTAGCATACTAATTTTTGCTATTTCAAATAAAAAGCCGGGTTTTAATGCCCGGTTTTTTATTTTTTGCTGTGGAGCATGATTCTGCTTTTTAATCAGAATCACACATATTTGATTGCCTTTATTTTGATGCATATTCAAGCGAATAAATAAAAAAACAAAATTTTTTATTGATTCTTGAAATAAAATCAGTATTATAAGCCCTCGTCGTTGGGTCGTTAGCTCAGTCGGTAGAGCAGCGGACTTTTAATCCGTTGGTCGAAGGT
>ERZ773009.1546-NODE-1546-length-15606-cov-4.011125_pt1 | contig 15606 bp, 14 predicted proteins | sample MGYA00580663_ERZ773009 | MGnify/ENA primary metagenome ERZ773009 (study PRJEB29015, sample SAMEA2737969) | human oral metagenome | biome: human oral; feature: human-associated habitat; material: dental | place: China | collected 2026 ... | reverse complement strand
TATCCAATATGGCTATCGAAGATCCGGCCGCTTTTAAAAGCGTTGTCGAACAGTCCAAAAAAGCACTAGGAGCCTAACGTATGTTAAACCTCGATCAAATTAAACAGCTTGAAGCAAGGGTCTCTAAAGCAATTGAGCTGATGCAGACGCTCAAAGATGAGAACGACCTATTAAAACTTGAACTGCATGACCGCCAACAGAGAATCGAAGAGTTGGAGAATATAGTTCTTGTCTTTAGAAACGATCAAGCTAAGATCGAGGAAGGCATCATCAATGCGCTCAATCACTTGAGCGCATTTGAAGACACTGTGTACCAAGCAGCAACTTCAACGGCTGCGTCCGCAGCTCCTACAACAAGCGGAACTGCAGCCGGCGAATTTTCGGGAACATCGGCAGAAACGGTAAATACAGCCGCACAGCCGGAAACCGTACACGAAGAAACGGCGGAATCTCAATCGTCTACCGCCGATTCTGAAATAACACCGCAGCCTGCCGTTGTACCGGAAACCGCCCCGCAAGAAACGGTAAACCATTCAAATCAGCTGGATATTTTTTAACGATGCCAGAACGCAAAGGGCGGCTGCAAATCGATTTGTTGGGTACGTCATTTGCGCTTGAAGCCGATCAACCCGCTGAATATTTACAGTCAATCTACAACCATTATAAAAAAGTCGTCTCCGAAGTCCAACAAACTTCCGGCGTTAACGATTCATTGCGCGTTGCGATTATTGCCGGTATTTTGCTGTCGGACGAATTGAGCAAAGAGCGGCTTAATCCGCAAGCAGCGATTCCGCAGCAAGAAACCGAACTCTTAATCGAGCAGTCGGCACGAAAAATGATCGAAGACATTGATTCAATTATTTATTCGCTTACGCCGCCAACCGATGAACACGCATGACGTTTTTTGTTGATGCGGATTCCTGCCCGGTAAGAATCCGGGAGATTATTTGCAAAACGGCAAAGAGGCTGCAACTGCCGGCTGTCTTTGCAGCAAACAGGCCTATTCCTATTCCTAAAAATTCCTATTGTACGGCTATTGTAACCGAAGCTGATGACCAAGCGGCAGATATGTATATTCTTGAGCATGCGGTACAGGGCGATATGGTTATTACCCGCGACATTCCCCTTGCTAAGCAACTTGTCGATGCGCATATAAAAGTTATCAATGACCGCGGCGTTGTATATACGCCTGAAAATATCGGTGAACGGTTGTCTATTAGAAACTTTATGTATGAATTGTCCGTAAACGGACTTGCTCCCGAACGTACAAAAGCATTCGGAAAGAAAGAAGTTATGGAATTTGCCCAAGCCCTTGATCGGGAAACGCAGCTCCTTCTGAAAAACGTTCTTTGATTTCTTTAATCCGCGGTGCAATTTCAAAAAAAGCGTCGGCAATTTCGGGGTCGAATTTTACGCCGCGCAGCCGCCGTATCTCTTCTAAAACTTTATCTTCGGTCCATTCTTCTTTATATGCCCGTTTGCAGGAAAGCGCATCGTAAACATCGGCAAGCGAGGTAATACGGGCGCCAAGCGGAATTTCCGTACCGATAAGCCCCTGCGCTGCGGTATGAGTGCGGTTGTATTTGACTATTTCTCCCGTTTCCTGCGAGATATGCCCGGGATAACCGGTTCCGTCCCAATTTTCGTGGTGCCGCAGCGCAATATCCCGCGACATGGTATCGACTGCCGAATTGCCCGATAAGAACAGTTTTGAACCGCGCCATGTATGGCTCTGCATAATCTGATATTCTTCGGGGGTAAGTTTGCCGGGCTTTTTAAGTATCGTATCCGAAATACCGATTTTTCCAACATCGTGCAGCATGGCGGCAATTTTGAGAGCATCGCGGAATTTTTCCCGCTCATTCCGGTGAATGTTATGATTAAATGCCCAACGGTCGTAAATTTCCACTGCATAGTTGGCAACGCGATGCACATGCAGTCCCGTTTCGCGCGGATCGTGTAATTCCGCCATTTGCACCATACGGAGAATCATCTCCCGTGTTAATGAGGCATGCATGAGTGTTGCCGCAGCGTTTGCCGCAAAATGGGAGAGAAACATTTCGTCGTCGGAGGTAAAAGCGCGGATGCGGCCGTGTATGTCGAGCGCATTAATCATCTGGAGAACACCCAAGACGTCGCCGGAAATAGCAATCAACGGAATGGTCAACGTAGAGACGGTTTTATAACCGGTTGCCTCATCGCTGATACTCCCGAATTTATACTGTTTATCGGAAGAAATTGCGTAGACATCAGGTTCATTGACCAGCTGCTTGGTTAATGCTGCAAATCCTGCAATAGTAGTACCGTTGATTGGAAATGAAAAAATATGAAACGGCAGTTTTTCTCCCGGTTTTAACCGTTTTTGCAGCGTTGAATTTTGCGCATAGTGGATAACCAGCTGTTTACCTTCTACCAGATAAATGGATCCGGCGTCGGCATTCAGCGCCTGCCGCGCCTCGGTTAATATCCTTTCCAAAAGAATATCTTTATCGCGAATACTGTATAAGCGGGAAGTTGTCTGCATAATGTCAAACAGAATTTCTTCCCGTGTTCTTACTGCCGGAATCTTATTCATAATGCTTCCTCTCTTCCTATAATTATAATTAACAATGTAGGGGCTCTGATAGTATCACCTAAAATGCGATAATACAATACGAAATGTCTTAAAAATATACCAAAGACTCCTTCTACTGTAACATTCATAAAACTATGCTATAATCGGTATATACGAAAGAACTCTAAAACCGTTTTTTGATGTTTTAGAGAAAACCTTTATCCCTGCTAAGGAGCGCTATATGAGCATAGAACACATCCAGCCTAAAGAAGTATTCCATTGGTTTGCCGAAATATCGGCGGTACCGCGAGGGTCAAATAACGAAAAAGCAATCAGCGATTTTTTGGTACGCTTTGCAAAAGAACGTTCGCTTGAAGTATATCAAGATGAGGCGCTGAACGTCATTATCAAAAAGCCCGGGACGGCAGGATACGAAAAATCCCCGACGGTTATCTTGCAGGGGCACATGGACATGGTATGCGAAAAGACGGCCGATTCGCATCATGATTTTTTGAAAGACCCAATCAAACTGATTGTAGAAGGAGATAATCTGCATGCCGACCGGACAACACTCGGCGGAGATGACGGTATTGCAGTTGCCTACGCGTTAGCCATCCTCGATTCAAAGTCGCTTGCGCACCCTCCGCTTGAGGTTTTAATTACCACGAACGAAGAAGTCGGCATGGACGGAGCTCGCGCCTTAAAAGCGGATCATTTGCAGGGCAGAATCCTCTTTAATGTGGATTCCGAAGAGGAAGGCGTCTTTTTAGTCAGCTGCGCAGGCGGCGCCAATATCCACGTCGATTTTAAGATTGAAACGGAGCCGCTAAAAGAGCAGGCATTGGCTATTAAAGTCGACGGGCTGCTCGGCGGGCATTCCGGTATGGAGATTATTAAGCAGCGTGCAAACGCGATAAAGCTGTTGGGCCGGGTGTTGTCCGCAGTAAAAGCGGAGCAGCCCGTGCATATCGTGTCGATTGCAGGCGGTTCAAAACATAATGCCATTGCAAAAGAGGCGGAAGCAATCATCACCGTCGAAGATGCCGACCGCGCACAGGCTGTTATTGCACAGCTTGCCGAGGCAATCAAAGCGGAATACCGTGTCGCCGACAAGGATATCCGCATTACGGCAAAACCGGCAACGGCCTTACCTAAGATGATGTACAACGGGACGGTCAGCAGCGGCATCATAGACTTTATGACGATGGATCCCGACGGGGTGCAATACATGAGTATGGATATTCCCGGACTGGTGCAAACCAGCTTGAACAACGGTATCCTCGCCCTTGACGGGGACACTCTGACGTTTACGATTTCGGTACGCAGTTCGGTAAAGAGTGAGTTGGATGAGATTGTACAAGTGCTGCAGTTGTGCGCCGAACGTACCGGCGGCATATTCAGCAAGGTGTCGGAATACCCCGCGTGGGAGTATTCGCCTAAGTCGCACGCACGGGATGTTGCCGTAAAGACCTACAAAGAGCTTACCGGAAAAGAGCCGGTTGTTTCCGCCGTGCACGCGGGACTTGAATGCGGCCTTATCAAAAAGACAATCCCCGATATCGACGCCGTCAGCTTTGGCCCGAACTTATACGATGTGCACACTCCGAATGAGCACTTGAGCATTTCATCAGCCGAGCGGATGTGGAAGTTTATCGTTAAGCTGCTGGAGAATATGCGGTAACCGTGGCGGAGGTGTTTAACGCACCGCTGCATAAAAAAAGCGCCTCGGTATGCATTGCATATCGAGGCGCTTATAGTTTTAACGGATACGGTTATTTTGTAACGACATACTTAACGTCTTTAACACGAAGATTATCAAATTTTGATTCTAATCTAAAGCTCCGGTAGCCGTCATCGAAAATATCGCTGTGTTTTGGATATTCCAAAGTAATTTCAGGGGAAGCGGCATCGCCGACCTTTACCGTAATTTTCTGCTTAGTAAAGGTAATCAGGCTATCCTGATAGGCAACCCACTTATCTGCATCAAATGTCATTCCTGTAACTTGGTTAGCTACATTATCGCCGTCTATATTGTCCAGCGCAGTAGTATAGCTTAATTCATGTCCTGATGTGGTAAACAGCGTAGTGATAGTGTTTTTCCCGTTAGCGGTTACAACAATGTTAACCTTTCCCTGTTCGTGTAATTGCCACTTTGCAGATACGCTACCGGTTCTATCAGTATTATCGGATTTATATGTAGGCGCATAATACTTGAGCGCTACCGTTACAGTTCCGGCAGTAAATTCAACCAAGGGGACTTCTCCCGCATTCAAGTAATTATAAAGAGGCTCATCGTTTGTGTTGATCAGCTTAAATTTTTTACCATTGGTGCTGCCCAAAATATCCGTTTTTATTTCAGATTCACCGGGTAAGCGGAACTTAAAGGACAGGTCACCCTGCGAGTAGTACATACCGGCATAAGAGTCGATTTTCAAACTGTTGTCAAAGTCTAACGCAGAACCAATCACACCTGCATCTGTCTTTAATGCTGCAGGAACGTCTCCAACGGCATGTCCGGGAAGTAGATATTCACTATCATCGATTTTTGTGCTTGCAGATTTCATGTCGTAAACCAAACCCGCAGTATTTAAGCCGTCAGGAGTTGTGAAAGAAGGCGACGGAATTGCACCCAGCTTTTCAAAATCTTCTTCGCTTACCGTTTTAACGGTTTTAGGCTCTGCCGTGCTCTCTTCAGTATATTTTACCTTGAGATGGAGGTAATAGGTTTGGTTATAATCCAAGTTCTCATCCGGTGTAACCGTAAAAGTATTTCCGGTCGGCGTTGTGATCTTCCATTTTGTCTCTGCAGGGAGCTCTGCTTTGTTTGCAACGGTGCTAAAAGCATAGCTGTAAGTAAGGTCTTTCACATCGATTGTATCATCAACATCATCAAAAGCTTTTACTAAATTAGCAATGGTAATTACCGGTTTGGCCGAAGGAACCGCCGGATTGGCAACGCTTAGAAGCTTAACGTTGGGTACCGAATTACCGTCCTGCAGTACCGAGGTTTTAAACTCCCAATCGTCAGTAGTAGGATTGTTAGAATTAAGTACATTGCCGCCCTTTACGCGCACTACCGTATCGGAATTTGCAGCCACGTCGCCATACTCTACATCCGTAAACGAGAACAACGCATGCACCGGTATACCGGAAGTAAGTTTATCCTGCGGAACTTCCCATGTAAAGGTAGTAGTATAGTTACCGGAACCATCATCCGTTACAACACCTTTTTTCGATTCGCCGACAGCTGCAGCTGCTTCATTGCTGCCAAGCTTGAGTGTGGCCTTTAACGACGGATAGTTACCCTTTACCGTAGCAATAAGATACCACTTCTTGAATATATACTTGAGCTCTGCGGTGTCTACCGTTACATAGTGCCGGCTGGCAGCTTCGATCTTTACCGCAACAATCTTACTCCGTTTGATTTCATTATTTGCTGTTTTTACCAAACGATACCCAATGTAAAAGCTGTCGCCGACGGCAGCCCCATTACCGACCGCTGCTTTAACCGCAGATGCAGCGATAGTACCGTCAGCAGCTGTGTCGTCGACATAGTACCCGTCGCTAAATACTTTACTTACCGCTTCTGATTTTTCGATAGAATCTGCACGCACCGCATAAACCTGTATGTGCGTGATGTCGGAAGCGGGGGTGGTAGTGGCCATCCATCCCGATTTAAATTTATAAGAAGCGCCATCAAACTCATCTTTAGTCACTGTGACAGTTTCGTGCGCTGAAATGTTACCGAGTGTCTGAACAGGCGGATTTTTACAACCGAATAAAATAAGGGCGGCAAGCAGCAACCCTATACCTGCGATATATTTCTTCATAATCTTACCTCCTTAGGGTATGTTAACTCTTTTATACGAGCTGTTTTTTTGTACGCCGATAGCGGCGCGTTATCCTCTATTACGCTCTGCTATTCTGCAGCAGCGGTTTTTCTACCGGTACCAAGCGGGATAAATGCCTGAACCGCAAAGCCTTCAATATCCAACAAGTTGCCGTTAACCCTGATATCCAGATGAGCGCCTCCTTCAAACGGTACGGTTAACCCGATTGTGTGCCTTTCCGAAAAGCCCCACGTATAGTCGGTATTAAGCGATTCGCCTATCGCAATATTACCGGGATATTTTGCTTCGTTGGTATAACCGGTTCCGTCATCGGCTCCGTTCACGGTATTTTGTTCTGTTATAGAAGGATTTTGATATTTGCTTGAATCATCGAAAGCCGTTGTTACCTTATACCAGAACTCCGGTGTTGCACCCAGTAAGAATCCGACTTTCCAACCTTCCGGTAAAATTTTAAGCCCCATCGGGACGGAAGCGGTAGATGTAAATTCGGTTCTTATTATAGCTGTTCCTCTTTCACCTTTGGTAATTCTGCTGTGTGTTACCTTAGTTCCGTTTACGCTGCCCGATGCAGTTACTGTGGTATCATAACCTTCGTCACGGAAATCATGTCCGGCAATAAGTCTTTTAGCCATTCCGGTTATTACTTCAAATTTAAGGGTAGGTTTGATATTAAAGCGTATTGACCGCTGAGGAGAAACAAACTTTAACATACGTGCACCTGTCACATCAAACTTAAAAGCAAAGGCGGGCTTTTGATCGGCAGCATACTTACCGGTAACATTTACGCCGGAGGCTGTGTAATTGTAATTCCAGCGCTCCATCTTCGTTTTTATGTCAAACTCGATACCGGCGTTTACCGACCAGCTATCGCTGTCGCGGTCTGCTGCAGGAATTTCGATACCGTATTCGCCGCGTATTTCGTTTTTAAGATTGGTGATAGTTGAGGTATAGTCCTTTTCTTCACCATTCTGTTTAAAGTAATACGCACCGCCGGCATTTTCCAAATCGGTTTTAACGGATAGGGCAGCAACGTGATTTAAGCCTGCCAGAGAAAATGCAACGGGAATCTTAATGGTAAAGACATCGCCTGTTGAAGCTGCTGCCTTGTAGGGTGCAATACGTAGGTTATTCAATAGCGACGAGGTGTCGATAATGCTCGGTGCAACGCTTGCATCCAAACCTTTCTTGTTTTCGGTATAACTGAGCGCCGCGTCATCGGCATTGTTGCGGGTAACCTTAGTATAGGCATTGTCCCACCACTGCCAGTTTCCGCCGCTATGGGGAGTAGAACCTGTTTGCCAATTTCCGCGTTCGTACTCAAACTGCAAACCGGTTACCAAATTCAACCCTGTACCGACGCCGATTAAGTATTGAAAATTGAAACGGCTCTTTTCAAACAAGGGCTTTAGGTAATATCCCGTCTGTGTAACAGATACCAACTGTGTACGGCTTTCGTCCGTCCATTCGGTTTCGGTTTTTGCCTTGGGGCGCTCTGTAATAAGTTTGCTGTAATTACCCAAATTATCAACAACGCCTGCACCGAAGGATGCAAAAAAGGACATCGGTAATTTGCCCGGCATATAATAGCCGAACCTCATCGGACCTTCCGCATCAAACAGTTGTTTTGTCCATGCCTGTATTCCTGAGCGCGATGATGTCTTATCTGCCGCGTCCTTTCCTGCAAACGGGTTGCCTAAACCGCCGTAAATAAAATGCTGGTCATAGGTACCGAAGTCTGCATTCGGGGTAAACTGGGTGTCGAATTCATTGTCGAATACGCCGCTTGTTAAGGCACTTTCGAGTGAATTCGGTGCGCCGAGTTCCGCAAACAGTGCAGCTGACATCACCAGTCCGCACAGAATACAGAGAATCTTTCGCATAGAGCTTCCTCCTTAATAAAATTTTTTTATCTCTATTATTTTATTATTATTGCATAGGCACTTAACAATTGTCAAACTTTTTTTATTTATATGACGGGTTTTCAAACCGAAATAACCGACAGTCTTTGTCAGGCTCCGGAGGTACTGTACTGTGCCGGCACCTTTGAGCAGAGGATAACTATACGATATGTACTGCGCTTTTTAGGATAAATGAAGACGGAACCTTACTGTATCAGAAAGAAGAAGACGGCTCATACTCTGTGCTTGCCCGTCAAAACGACCGTTACATCAGTGCTGAAACAACCGACAAACTCCCTCCACATCAGTTTTCTTTAATCAATAACGTATTATGTTCCGATACTTATGCTGAGGGATATTGTTGTGAACATAAAACTGAAAATCGGGATTTTATCGGGCATACTGGTGCTATTACTGCTCATCGCTGCCGGAACTTTTATGCAAATGTCAAAACCGGCGGATGTGCTTGAATATCAGATTGTGCAGCTCGCAAGTTATGAACGTAATATGCTTTATATCCGCGGCGTTATTTATCGTTACGGCATAGCCGACACGCATATTCCCTCCTCCGTTATCAACTCATTAAGTCAACATGAACCCACACTGATTGCCGTAGAATATGCCGCAGAAAAATATATGAAGAACGATGCGGCGCTGCGCAACAGTCTTGCGGGTTATTTTGATTCAGCCCGTTCAATAAATGCGGAATATACCAACTTAATTAACGATTATAATCAGCTCGGCGCAGCAAAGCCGAAACCGTTTGATCAAACAAAACTGGACGCTATTGAAGCGCTGCTCGGGACGCATGTTAATAATTTTGAAACGGTGTGTAACGCATTACACAGTGCTGCCGTTCGCTATCGGAAACAGGCAACAATTCTTTCAGGGATACTGATTTCGGTAACATGGCTGCTGGGGCTTTTTGTAACATGGGCATTGATACAAACAGTCTATACAATCTTACTCGCCCGTAATGCAAAAAAGAAAATTGTGCTCAAGGCAGGGCCTAAAACCGATACTGCCGAATCGGGACGTCCTATCGGTTTCAATTCGGCACAAAATAGAGCCGGCAGCAACGGATTATATACCGGGTTATATGCTAAGGAAAAGGAAGCGGGCATAGAATTACTCGATGCGGACGGAAGCCATGAAGCGGGAATACCGACATCGATGGGGATATCGAATAACTATGCAGGCACCGAAAGAACTTCTCATCCTTCTCATTTAAATATGCACTCCGATGTAAAAGATGCCGGTTTTACCGAAAAAAAGGCTGAGCTTATAGAACGGAATACGCAGCTGGAGCAAAACATCGCCGATCTGCAACGCAGCTATGATTTACTGGAAAAGAAACATACCGATCTGCAAACAACCTATAAAAATATGCAGGCTGCAGCCGAAAAAGAAGGCGCCGGATACCGTCAATCGGCAGCTCAGATGAAAGAGGTTCTTTCTTCGGTACAGCAAACCGCTGAAAATCACCGTACCGATTCCGAAACGGCAAAAAAGTTGGTGGAAACATTTAAAACCGGCCATCAGCTGTTCAAAACAACCCATGAGCATCTGCAGTTTATCATCCAAAACGTTTCAAAAATTCAAGAAATGTCTGAAATTATCGAAAGTATTGCAGAACAAACAAAGATGCTCAGTATGAATGCAGCGATTGAAGCTGCGCATGCCGGTGATGCCGGTAAAGGCTTTGCCGTTGTTGCGGAAGAACTGAGCCGGCTTGCGGCTGCCGCATTGGAAAGCTCTCACGATATCGGCGGAACCATAAAACAAGTAGTAACCGTCATTACGGGCATTGGAGCCACCAGTGATGAACTTGACCAATCTTTTGAAAAAATCCACTTGCAAACGGACGCTATCTATACCTCGCTGGTTGACTTTTCATCAATGATTGAAAAAACCGGCGACGAGGCAAAAACGGCTTTAATGCACTTTTCTACCTTAGAATAGATGTTTTTGAGATTGTTGAGTCGGGAGAACCTCTGAAAGCTCCGCTCGCTTTTGAGGTTCTTTATAGGGAAGATGTTACAGCTGCATACCGTTCAATAGCGCTTTAAGCGCGGTCAGTTCTTCCGTAGTGAGCGTAACCCCTTTTCCCATTTTTTCGTGATCGGGAGACCAACTGCGGAGGTCGTATTTGGGGCTGCGCCCGTTCCATGCCACCGAGTTTAATTCCATCGTCCATCCGCTTTTTGAAGTAGAAAGAATCCCATGTTTTTGTGTAATTTCATAGCTGAATTCATCTGCCATACCTACCTCCATACATGTGTTATAGCATAATCTCATCGATAGGGCTAGCAAACGGAAATTATTTTGCTTTTTTGTTATACGAGCTTGACATAAATGTAATCTTTTGTTAACATATCATCATACAAGAAGTTCTTGTAAGGAGGTCGTTATAAGTCAAAGGCGTTCGTGAAAAGTATTGATAAGTGTGAATGATTTATACTCTATTTTTAAACCGCTCCATCTTGCATACTCCTGGAGCGGTTTTTTTTGCTGAAGAAAAACCTTTTGTAAATATTTCTCTAAATTTAAAAAAGCCGATCGAGCTCCACTGAATAGGATATGTCGTAGGTAAATCCGTTGCGCTCGCAATATGCTTTTATTTCTTTTGTCAGTTTTTTCGTTGCGCCGTATTCGAGTACATAGACGGTGAGGCCATACGTTTTACATTGAGCCAGATATTCCATAAAATATGCTCTATCTTCTACCGGTTTTGCGCCAAACGTATTATTCTTAAAATGTATTTCGGTAAATACGCTTTCTTGATTGACCCCATTTACTATCCCTTTGATGGAATTTTGCTGCATCGCTTCGGTGATAAACGTATCTCCGCCGTTAATGATAATGGGTTTATTCTCCGTATGTATTTTCTGTAAGATGGTTATAAGTCCTTGATATATTTCGGGTGTGTGATAATGATAATAAACGTCAGCGTTATCAAGAAAAAAACCGTCTATGCCTTTTTGAGACAAAAGCTGCGCTTTGTGTTTTATCCTTTTTTGCCATCTTTTATCCGCAACATTTACCCATTGTTCTTCGTCCCAATTTTCGTAGTGTCCTAAAGCGATATCCGCAAATGCTGCATAGTCATCGCGGAATGTTTCGATAGAACCGATGTTTAAATAAGAAAATATATGGACGTTCCCGTTTTTGTGAAGCTGCGCGATATCTTCTTGAGAAAAAAATTCCGCATCAATTACCAGCGTTTTAATTCCTTTAAGCTGCATCACTTTTTCATGATCCATACCTATCAGCACTTTATAATCTTTGGCGCTTTCTGCGGATATACCGTTTATCACAATAATTATAAAAAAAATGAGTGCCATGTAAAGGTCTTTTACGTTTCGCATGAATCGCTCCTTATTTCTTTGCTGTATACACTACGGCGTAATCTTCTGCATCGCTTTCGGTAAAGTTGTAATCCGAATAAGAGGCAACGGATTGGAAGCCTGCTTGTTCAAATAAAGCTAACAGTGTTTGGCGCTGTAACGGATGTAATACCGTAAAGTCCGAACCTACGGTATTGTGCTGCTTGTCGATAAACTCTATGGTAAACTTGATATTTCCGTCCGGTAAAAAATCATAGCGCCGCTTAAAAATGAAGGCGTCCGTTTCTTTATCTTTAAAGTCCATTTTTTTCTCGGCAAGGATTCGGTCGTAGTTGAGGACTTCAACAATAAAAATACCGTGCGCTTGTAAAGCTTGATACACAGCGCTGAAAAAACGGCGAAGTGCCGTTTCATCAGGTAAATGTGGGAGCGTATTGCCGAAACACAGTACACCGTTACAGGTACCGAATTGCAGAATATCGGAGATGTTCGCTTGATGAAATGCCAATTCTCCGGATGCGCGGATACCCGAAGCTTTCTCTTTTGCTATTCCAATCATCTTTGCATTTAAGTCGAGCCCGTATACACTGTATCCCTCTTTGTACAACCCCACCGCAAGGTCGCCGGTTGCGCAGCCTGCATCACACAATCTGCCCGGCAATGGACAAAGATGCCGGATAAAATCAAGCTTTTCCGCTTCGAGCGGGAAAAGTTCGCTGTAATGTTTTGCAATCAAATCGTATACATTCATTCGCTTTTCTCCATCGGTATAATTATGGTATACTATATTGATATAATATACTATGGGAGAACGGTATGATCAAAATGACAAAACGTCTATTTTTCTGTGCAGCCTTTTTACTGTGCGCTGTATTGGCTTTTGCTGTGGATAACAGTAAAGAAGATATATCTGCCATTAGAGTGTACGACGCAAATGATACGCTAGTATGTGAACTAAAAAGAGACAAAGATCGTGAAGCGTTTAATGCCCTGTTGATGGAAAGTATAGCGGTGGCTGCCGATAATGCAGCTTTTACGCAAGCACCGAAGAATGCTAAAATAGCATATCGGTATGAAATGTTCGATAATTCATCTACCGCTATACGTCTTCTTATCTATGCCGATAGAAAAACAGCATACATACCCAATGCCCCAAAAGACGATGATATGCCGGAGGTGTTCGCATGGGAGCTGTTTGGAGAAGCTTACAAGATACTGTCGCAGCCGGCTTCGTTAAAAAAAGCAATTTCTCGGTATAAAAATAGTAGTAAAAATATCTTTGTCTACGATGCAAAAGGTTTTCTGGCTGCTTCAGCGCGCATTCCATCGGCTGAAGAATTGTTCGGTGAAATACTGGAAGACTATGCTGATGATATAAAGGGGCATCAGTTTTCTGGAAGGTTTGTATCGGAAAGAAGCGTACATGAAGGAAAACAGCTGCTGTACCGCTATGTTATTTGGGAGGACGATGATGAATTCGACACAATACGGATATACATTTATAATAATACCGCTAAAGTCGTACTCACAAGCGCATTTCCCGATTGGGCCGATTGCACTCTTTCAAAAGAAGGGTATGAATTGTTTAAAAATCCTACGGAACTGCTGGAGCTGTTGAAGGATGAAGCGGGTCTATAACGCCATTTATAGGCGCACAAATACGCGATAACCAACAAGAACACGCTGCTGTAGAAAGTTAAGCGGCTTGTTTTTTTTGAGGTTATGTTTTATAGTGTTAGTGGGAAATCCCACCTTTCATTTGGAGGTACGGTATGCAGGCAACAGCCATTAGATCATATACTGCAAAGGTAGACTCAAAGAAAAGAATTACATTGCGCAATACGGCCTATGAATATTTTCATATTGCAGAATATGAAGATGGGACAATTGTGCTGGAACCTCGTGAATTAACAAAGCCGTTTCAAATTTCTAAGAATTCTCTTTCTATGATGGATTCCAGTGTGCAGAACTTGAAAGTAGGCAATGTCTCAGCTCCTTTGAATCTCTCCTCTTATACAGATATTGAGTAATGTTCAACATCAGAATGGGTGTTCCTGAAATGAAAGCATTTTGGGATAATTTGGAACAAAAAGTAAAAAATAAAAATGCAAGCAAAAACGAGATCGGATTATTTAAAAAGCTTGTCAGCTGTTTTAAGAAGCTTTCTGCTGATCCGAGGTATCCCAGTCTTTGTACGCATGATATCGAGGCGCTCACAAGACGATATAATCTGAAAGTTTGGGAATCTTATTTGGAAAATAACAAACCGGCTGCCGGAAGAGTTTTTTGGGTTTATGGACCGAATCAAGGGGATATTACGGTGATAGGCTTGGAACCGCATCCAAACGATAAAAAAGACGCTTACAGTAAAATCACACTTTCTGTGCTGGAAAAATAATCCTGTATAAGATCTTTATACATTGCTGCAGAAAGTTAAACTGCTTCGCTGTGTCCCCACAGGTAATAATACACGCCGATATTCCACAGTCCGTGTACTGCAGCAACAAGGGTGATGCTGAATGCCGGATGAAACACCCGCGTGAGCTTTAGATAAGCATAGCGGAATACGATGCCGGATCCTGCGGCAAAGAGCATGGAAGGAAGTCCAAGGTAACGGTGCGCCAGCGTGAAGAGTAAAAGAGCGGGAAATTCGGTGAAGAAAAAAGCAAAAAGAGCGCCGGCATGAGAATTTTCCGGCAGTAGCGGTTTAATATAATCGCTATAGATGCGGTGCAGCCGGTTGGGGGTATAGAGCCGGTATAACACTTCTTCATAGGCGGCTGCGGATATCGTGCCCAAGCAAAAGATACTGTGGGCATAAAGACCTATCGGCTTCGGCGGAAGGGTAAACGGGACTGCCGAAAAGAGCGGCGGAAGTAACAACAGAACAAATACCGCCGTGCATTCGATAAAGAGGAATGTATCTTTTTTATGAAAGCAATCCCGTTCCATTCCGCTATCTTACCGTGTTTTTTCTCTAAAATGCAACACGGCAAAAAATGCAAAGTTTGAAAATATCAGCTGAAAATGTTAGCTTGACAAACGGAGATTCTTTCGCGTAAGGTACATCGCATTATACGGTGGAATACCGGTATTTTGCACATTGAGGAGAGATATATGAAAAAAGTTTTTATTACCGGTGTGTCCGGAACGATGGGGTCCGAAGCGTTAAAGCAAATAGCGCAGACGGGAAATTTCCGCTGCAGGATTCTGTTACGGCCTAAAAAGCCGAACATAAAATTGGCAAACAAGCTTCAAAAAAACGAAAATATTGAAGTTCTATTCGGCGATATACAAAATTACGGCGATTGCCTCGCCGGTGTAAAAGATGTTGACTATGTGCTTCACTGTGCTGCGATTATTCCCCCCGCAGCCGATCATCATCATGATGAAGCATTCCGCACTAATTGGCAGGGAACGCAAAATCTGCTCCATGCTGTTGTAGAGAGCGGGCAAATCGAAAAGACCAAATTCGTTTACATCGGTACTGTTGCGGAATACGGCAATAGAACATTTAAACATCCGTGGGGAAGAGTAGGCGACCCGCTTATGCCGAGTGCATTCGACATGTATGCGGCAAGCAAGGTAAAGGCCGAACGCGCGGTGATTGAATCTCCTTTATGCTGGGTTTCGCTCCGTCAAAGCGGCATTTTATATGACGACGTACTCTTCAATAACATGAATGACGGACTTATGTTCCATACGTGCTGGAATACCCCGATAGAGTGGGCAACTGCGCGTACGTCGGGGCTGCTGTTAAAAAACCTTGTTGAAAAAGATACAAACGGAACACTCGGCGCAGAGTTTTGGAAAAAAGTCTACAATATCGGCAACGGAAAGGCCGCACGGGTTACCGGCTTTGAAACACTTGACCGCGGATTTAAAATGATGGGACGGAGCGCCGTTGAAATTTTCCGGCCTGAATGGAATGCAAGCCGCAATTTTCATTGTATGTG
>ERZ773009.1541-NODE-1541-length-15647-cov-4.626796_pt1 | contig 15647 bp, 14 predicted proteins | sample MGYA00580663_ERZ773009 | MGnify/ENA primary metagenome ERZ773009 (study PRJEB29015, sample SAMEA2737969) | human oral metagenome | biome: human oral; feature: human-associated habitat; material: dental | place: China | collected 2026 ... | reverse complement strand
TGAAAAAAATACATCTGCAAAAGTATGAGAAATGCCAGTATTTATAAGTAAATGTTGGATTAATAAATCAGGAGCTTCACGGATTCAGGTATTTATACTAGTGTATAGTATCGTTGACATTTAGCCTTACTACTGCATCTTATCACGATGCAGTAGTAAATGTAGGATATAAAGAACTCAGCTTGATTCTTGCATCCTTAGTTCGAAATTGCCAAACCACTTTTGCAGCCAATGTATTTCGTTCAGCTTTCCATGCAGATAACTCTTTGCAAAGCTCTGTAATATTATCAATTCTCCTTGATAAACATTGACGAGTCATTACATTAAGCTCTATCTCTGCAATGTTAAGCCAACTTCCATGTTTTGGTGTATAGTGAATCTCCAAACGTCTGATAATTCTGCGTGCTTCCTCAGCCGGATAGCGTTTGTATAATGAAGCCGGTTTATGTGTATTAAGATTATCCATTACAAGGATGATCTTTTCAGCCTCCGGATACATTACATCCGCAAGATATTTTATTTCTTCTGCCCAGTCATATGCAGTACGATGCTCACGAACACTTACATGGTGTTTTCCACCAAGTGGCTCTACTAATGAAAAAATACTACATGTGCCGTTCCTGATATACTCAGAATCTATTTTTAGATCATCACCGGGACGCATCAAAAGAGGCTCTCTTGCATCGCCAAGTAACTGATAGGGTTTTTCATCCATACATACAACAGGCCTTTTAGGATCGTATGGGAGCTCATATATATCAAGGACATCCTCCATGCAGGCTATAAATTCGGCATCATTTTTTGATGGGATACACCAATAGTCACTTTTGTGAGGTCGAAGTTTGTTTTTTTTAAAACTCTTCGAATGGCATCTTTACTAACCGGTGTATCAAGCACTACTTTAGCCTCTTTTGCAAGCAGGCGCAAAGTCCATCTTGCATGACCTTCCGGAACCGGACCGCAGGCAAGTTCAATAATACGTGCTTCTGCACGCCCATCAACAACACGCCTCGCATTATCAGAATTTACATTCCGTTTAAATTCACAAACTTTTTCTATTCCACCATTAAAATATTTTGTTACTGTATTAGTTACAGTTGCCAAACATACACCATTGGATTTAGCAGATTGCTCATGTGTAAGAATCTTTCCATGTGCTTCATCAAGATCAATAATGATTTGACATCTGCTTCGAATTGTTTTAGATGTATTGTTTTTTCGAATTATAGCTTTCAGAGATTTTAGCTCATCATCTGTAAGCTCAATTTTATATTTTCTAGGTCTTGCCATAAAATCACCGCCGTTTCTTTTATTATAACATGAAGCAGCAATAATAATCAGAAATGTTTAATTATATATCAACAATACACTACACTGGTGTAAAATATTTTTACTGCTATTTGCATCGAATGTAAGTTCGACAGAATGGAGATTAATATGTCTGAAAAAAGGATGGACTATATAACTTGGGACGAGTACTTTATGGGAGTGGCTAAACTTTCGGCATTAAGATCAAAAGACCCTAATACCCAAGTAGGTGCTTGTATAGTCAGTGAGGATAATAAAATTTTATCTATGGGATATAACGGTTTTCCTACAGGTTGCAATGATGATGAGTTTCCCTGGTCTAAAGAGTCTGAGGAAACAGATCCTTACAATGCAAAATATCTTTACAGTACACATGGAGAGCTTAATGCAATACTTAACTATAGAGGTCCAAGTCTTGAAGGCTCAAAACTCTATGTAACCTTATTTCCTTGTAATGAATGTGCAAAGGCTATCATACAATCCGGTATAAAAACCGTTATATATGAGGATGATAAATATAAGGAGAGTGCTGTAGTAAGAGCCAGTAAGCGTATGCTTAATGCTGCAAAGGTAAGGTATTATGAGTATCAGCCGGGAAACAGAGTATTAAAAATAAATGTATAAATATGAGGGAAAGTAAAAAAGCAAAAGAAGCAAGAATAGCACGAATAATAGAAAAACTGCATGAGGAATACGGAAGCGAGCCGAGGATTTTTTTGAATTTTGAAAAGCCTTGGCAGCTTTTAGTGGCAGTGATATTAAGTGCTCAATGTACAGATGAAAGAGTTAATATAGTAACTAAGGATTTATTTAGAAAGTATACTACGGTGGAAAGTCTTGCAAAAGCGGATTTAAGTGAACTTGAAAGGGATATTAATTCCATAGGTCTTTACAAGGCAAAATCAAAGAATTTAATAGCCTGTGCAAAGGCTTTAATTGAAAACTTCGACTCAAAAGTGCCTTCGGACATAGATGAACTTACCTCCCTTGCCGGAGTAGGCAGAAAAACCGCCAATGTTATACGGGGAAATATTTATAATATTCCAAGTATAGTAGTGGATACTCATGTAAAAAGAGTAAGTAAAAGGCTTGGTCTGGTAAAAAGTGATGAGCCCGAAAAGGTCGAGTACGAGCTTATGAAGGTATTGCCAAAGGAGGAATGGATACTTTGGAATATTAATATTATAAGTTTGGGCAGAGCCATATGTAAGGCGAGAAATCCACTGTGCAAAAGCTGTTTTCTGAGTTCCGACTGTCCGAGTGCGGGAAAGCTTGAACAGGGTGCTTAAAATGGGCGGTTTATGTAACTCATATATAGCACTGGATGTTGAAACGACCGGACTTAGGGTAAAAGAAGACCGAATTATAGAAATAGCTGCCGTCAAGGTAATAGAAGGCAGGGAAGTAGCTTGTTTTAATACCTTAATTAATCCGCATATGAGACTTAGCGAGTATACAAGGGATATTACCGGTATAGAAGAAGAGCAGCTTTTAGATAAGCCCGGCATAGAAGATGTTATGCCGGAGTTTTTTGAATTTATAGAAGAGCTTCCGCTGCTTGGGCATAGGATTTTATTTGACTACAGTTTTATAAAAAAGGCGGTGGTTAATCTCGGTATTGAATTTAACAAAGAGGGAATAGATACCTTGGAACTTTCAAGACTTTGCCTTCCCAAAGAGCAGAGTAAGGTGTTAAAAGAAGCTTGCAAGTTTATGAATATTGATATGAAAGATTGGCATAGGGCTTTGCCGGATGCAAGGGCAAGTCATAGCCTATATCAGGCACTTAAGCTTAGGTTTGCCGATTGTTTGGCAGATAAAAAAATAAAAAAAGAATTAAAATTTAAGATTAAAAGGGAGCAAAAGGCAAGCAGGACACAAAAAGAACACTTGCAGAATATTTTAAATTGTCATAAAATAACTCTGGAAATAGACATAGACACACTCAGTAAGAATCAAATTTCGAGAATAATAGATAAAATAAGATTTAATAATGTATATATAGATCGTGAAAGGAAGTAGTTAAGCTCATGAATAATAATAAAAAAAGAAGATTAATAGTGACAATAATAGCAATTGTATTGGTTGCGGCAATGATATTGCCTATGGTATTTGCGGGATTTCACGGAAGTTTGTGGTAGAGGTTAGGCTATGAAAAAAAGATATATGGAATTTGTGACAAAGATTGGTTTAAGTGTAGCTGTATTTGTTGCTGCATTTACATTTAATACATATGCATCGGTAATTCCTGACGGTGTGTCAATATCAGGCATAGATTTATCAGGAAAGACAGGCGAAGAGGCTGACAAGCTTATAGAAGAAAGAATCAACTCTATAAAAGCAAGACCGGTAGATATTGAGATATCTTCAAAGGATATAAAAGCAACAGTGGGTGAGATCGGCTTTACTTGTGAAAACGAGGCACAGGCGGTGGAACTTATAAGAAATCTCTCAACCGGCAATGTTGCAAAAAGATATAAGGCTAAGTCGGACTATGATAATTCAGGAAATAAATTAACTGATTTAAATTACAAGATAGATGAAAAAAAGTTTGATGAGTTTATAGATGATAAGACAAAGGGTTTTTTGGAAAAACCTGTGGATGCAACTATAAAAAGAGAAAATGGAGTTTTTAAGATTACCGAAGAAGTAGATGCAATCAATATAGATAAGGATGCTACAAGAAAAACTATAGAGGCTGAGCTTGCAAATGACAGTGCCGCAATAAATGTTAAGGCAACGGCAAGTATGCAAAAAGCAAAAATTACCAAGGCTGATCTTGAAACTATAAAGGATGTGCTTGGAACTTATACAACTGATTTTTCAAGCTCTTCTGAAGCCAGAGCTAACAATATAAGGGTGGGTTCAGCCAAATTAGGCAATCATCTTTTAATGCCGGGTGAGGAGCTTTCAGGCTACGAGCAGATGCATCCTTTTACAGCAGCTAACGGATATCAGATAGCACATGCCTATGAGAACGGAAGGGTGGTAGACAGTGTAGGCGGAGGAAGTTGCCAAATAGCGACGACGCTTTATAATGCGGCACTCAGAGCGGAAATAGCCATACCGCAAAGACAAAACCATTCTATGACGGTATCCTATGTGCCGGCAAGCTGTGATGCAGCTATAGCAGGTACATATAAGGATATAAAGATAAAAAATAATCTTGATACACCTATATATGTAGAAGCATATACAAGTGGAAGAAAGCTTACATTTACTATATGGGGACAGGATAAAAGAAGTAAAAATCGTACAATAGAGTTTGTACCGGAAATACTTTCATCCACACCGGCAGGTATAACTTATAAAGATGACCCTACTTTACCGGCAGGAAAAGAGGTAAAAGAGTCAACCGGACATGACGGAAGAACTTCAAAGCTTTGGAAGGTTGTAAAAGAAAATGGAGTTGAAGTTGAAAGAACTCTGCTTTCAACTGACAGATATGCGGTATCTAACCATATATACAGAAGGGGTACAGCACAGGCTGTTCCAAGTTCGGAAGCAAGTTCGGAAAGTCAGGACGGCAGCCAAAGCACAGAGTCCAAGTCAGCATCCGATTCGGAAACAAAGAGCGAGAGCAGTGCAGCAAAAACAACGGAAACTGCCGCATCGACTGCTCCGGATAAAAAAGATGAGACTACAGGAGCTTCATTAATAGGACCCGGTGTAGAGTAGGATGCCTAGAAAAAGACTTAAAAGTATACTTATGTACGGATATGCAGCTTCATATGCAACAGCTGTTATACTTGACAGCAAATGGGAAGAGCTTAGCGGAAGGTATGATTACAGGTATCTTTTGGAACAAAAAAGAATACATCAAATGCAGCTTGATATAGAAAAACCTGATATAAGCCGTGAAGATGAATTTATATATGAAATAGGAAAGGGCGGGGTGCTTACCTCGCTCTATGATTTGTCTAAAGAATTAAAATGCGGTCTCGGCATTAATATGAGAGAGATACCTATAATTCAAAGTACTGTGGAAATAGCGGAGTATTTCAGGCTTAATCCTTACAATATGCTTTCAAAGGCATATTTAATAGTAACGGATAATGCTGAAAGGACAAAGGAAGAACTGCTTGATAAGGGTTACAACACTGTGTTAATAGGTGCTTTGTATGCAGATGTGCTTAAAGTGGTTAATGACAAGTATGAGGAAGATGGAGAGGTCTCATATATTAACAGACCTGCCAAAGATGAAATATATAAAATTATGTTACAGTTCAGGTAGCTTATTCATCTTAATCAGAAAACTGAAAATGTTTAAATTTTATCTATAAATCAGACGGAAATGAATTTTGTCAACAGCCTAATATATATATATATCTAAATTAACTGAACTGTAACAAAATGATAACTGTTTGGAATATATACAAATATTTTGATTGAAAATTTTGGAGTAAGAAATGAATATAGTATTACTTGAACCTGAGATGCCTTCAAATACAGGAAATATAGGAAGAACCTGTGTAGCTACCGATACAACTTTGCACCTGATAGAGCCGCTTGGCTTTACTTTGAATGAAAAGAAGATAAAAAGAGCCGGTCTTGATTATTGGGACAAACTTAAACTATATAGATACTCCGACTTTGAAGACTTTCTTGAAAAAAATCCCAAGGCAAAGACAAGGCTTTATATGGCTACTACCAAGGCGGAAAAAACATATGCAGAAGTCAGCTACGAGGAAGAAGACTACATAATGTTCGGTAAAGAAAGTGCCGGAATACCGGAAGAAATCTTGATAAGGGATAAAGAAAGCTGCATACGAATACCCATGTGGGGAGACATACGCAGCCTTAATTTATCAAATTCCGTTTCAGTTATCCTGTATGAAGCTTACAGACAACTGGGCTTTACAGGGCTGAATACAAAGGGTGAACTACACAGACTCAGTTGGTCTCTGTCTGAATCCAGGCACCGCTAGCATCTACTTTGTAACCGTCAGGTGTTGTGGTATTGGTAAGCATGAGTCCGCTGCTCTTGTCAAAATAAAACCACTTGTTATCAAGGTTTTGCCAACCCGTAAGCATATCACCTTTTTCTCCAAGCAGGTAGAAACCTTCTTTTAACTCCAACCAGGAGGTAAGCATATATCCGTTAGCATCAAAGTAGTACCATTTATTATCTATAAATTTCCAGGAGGCTCTGATAATATCAGAGTTTTTTTCTCTGTACTGCCACTGATCACCTGATTTAGTCCAACCTACAACAGGTGTTAAGCTTTGCTTTCCGGAAGAAGATGAAGAGCTGCTTTGATTCATATTATTATTTTTTTTAAATGTACTGATCATATCGGAACTTACATAAAGAGAAGATGATTTTAAGGTATTGTCAGTCTTGCTGCCCTTACTGGGATATACGGTAAAAGTATAGTTACCTACCCCGTGGTTGGCTATTTTCCTTGAAAAATCGTAACTTGTAGACTGTACGGTAATCAAAGAGTCTATTTTTTTACTTCCCTTATAAAGCTGTACCTTATATGAGGTTTTATCCGGACTTTCATCCCAGGTAGCTACAGCAATATTGGCACCTGCATCCCAATCGGCATTGCTGATAGTGTAGTCTTTATCGGAAGAGCTTGCATACACTGTGTTATGAATAAGCGAAAGACCGGCAAGCATTGAAAAACATATAAGCATTTTTTTGAAATATTTCATAAAAACCTCCAAATTCAATCTGTAACATCATGCAGCAAATTTGTTCAAACATTTATTTTGACAAATATTGTCCTATGTGACTTGATTGCAGTCACCTTATTTTAATGTATTATTAATTAGATAATTTATATTTTGTATAATACTCATAAGAGTATAACATTTATACGCACCTAAAGAAAGTACATTAAAGTATATGTAAAACTTTGTTTATAAAATGAAAAAGTATAGAGTGAAATTGTAACAAAAACGTAATATAATACAGATTGAAGTTATTGTGATAAAGGTATTGAAAATATAAATTCGGTACCTACATCCTTTGTACTTATGACATCTATGTATTCACCATGTGCCTGCACTATATCTTTTACGATGGAAAGTCCGAGTCCTGTGCCTTTTTTATCCTTGCCCCTTGAATAATCCGATTTGTAAAATCTGTCAAAAACTTTGGAAACATCTTTTTTATCTATACCTATACCACTGTCCTTGACTGATACAAACAGCTTACCTTTCTTATCAGTAGTTGAAATAGTTATAGAGCTGTTGTTGTTGGAGAATTTTATGGCATTGTCTATTAAGTTATATAAAACTTGCTGTATCTTGGTCATATCGGCATAAACATTTTGGCTTTCCTCGGTAAATATGAGATTTATAAGCACATTTTTAGCATTACACTGCAGCTCAAAACTTTTGGCGGTATCTTTTATAACCCGGTGTATGTCAAAATTCGTTCTGAAAAGCCTTCCTTTGGTATCCAAATCATTAAGAGTTAATATGTTATCCGTAAGTTTGCTAAGCCTATCACTTTCGTCTATAACCCTTTGAATATACTTTTCCTGCATATCGGGCGTGATGGTACCGTCAAGTATTGCACTCAGATAGCCCTTTATAGAGGTTAGGGGTGAGCGAAAGTCATGAGAGATATTGGTAATAAAATTCCTTTGATACTCTTCGGTCTGGCTAAGTTCCGCTGCCATAAAATTAAGAGTACCTGCAAGATAGCCCATTTCATCGTTGGTAGTAACATTTGCCTTAAATGAAAGATCTCCCTGAGCATATCTTTTTGCAGCCGTAGTAATTTCCTTCAGCGGTGTATATACTATTTTATGAAATATTATAAGTATAAGTATTGATAATAAAAATACAATAAAAAAAGTTATATATACTATATTAAGTATTTTATTTTGACTTTCAACCACCTTAGTCATGGGCAGGTGTATCACTATATAACCGTATGTTTTATAGTTTCCGGTTATGGGAGCGGATACACTTAAGACATCAAAGGGGAAGGAACCGAAGTAGCTGCCGGTCATATAGGACTTATTACCGGTAGCCAGGGGGTTAAAACCTTCTATAGTAGAGTCGGTTTTAGCGTTTGCAGAGTCGACTATGACTTTGCCGTCCTTACTCATGATCCATATATAGGAGTCAAGAAAGGTAGCTACCGCCTTAAGCTGAGGATAGGCTTGATTGAGGTCAAGATCACTTCCCTCGTATACATTGGAATAAGTTGAAGCGATTAAGTTTGCCTCATCATACAGTATTCCGCTTCTTGAGCTTATAAGGTAATTATGGGTCAGTTTGGAAGAAAGGGTGGCAATCGCTATAAACCCGGCGATACCGAAGGCAAGGTAAGCCAGTATGAATTTGACGTATAAAGATGAACTCATAGTTGTACGCTCTTTCTAAGTTCAAACTTATAACCGATACCCCATACTGTCGATATAGACCAGGAATTATGATCTTTTATCTTCTCACGAAGCCTCTTTATATGCACATCCACAGTTCTGGTATCTCCTATGTACTCATATCCCCAGATATGATCAAGTAACTGCTCCCTTGTAAATACCTGATTGGGACTGGAAGCCAAGAAGTATAAAAGTTCAAGCTCCTTTGGCGGCATATCAACAGTATTGCCCTTATAAACTACGGAATAATTGCTTAAATTAATGGAAAGATCAGGGTATTCAACTATATTTTGTCCCTTTTCATCCGCTTGCTGTTTGGACTTTTGATATCTTCTCATAACCGCTTTAGCTCTGGCTACAAGCTCCTTAGAGTCAAAAGGCTTTACCATATAGTCATCCGCACCCAGTTCAAGACCCAAAACCTTGTCAAATACCTCTCCCTTTGCCGAAAGCATTATAATAGGTACCTGTGAGCTTTGTCTTATATATTTGCAAACCTCGTAGCCGTCTATACCGGGAAGCATAAGATCGAGAAGTACAAGTTGAGGGTCGAAGTCTGTAAAAACTTTTATCGCCTCTTCTCCGTCATAAACTATCTTAGTATCGTAACATTCTTTTAACAAATATAGGGAAATAAGTTCCGCTATATTCTCATCATCATCTACAATTAATATTCTTTGTTTTTCTGCCATATATTACTCCAAATTCTAAAATCTTACTATTGTAACAGCATTGCCGCCGTCATCAAACTCTGCCAATTTAAATGATTTGACAAAGGACTGCCTTTTTAAGTAGGCATGTATACCTTTTTGCAAAGCACCGCTGCCTCTGCCGTGAATAATTCTCACATACTCAAGATGTGCAAGCAGGGCATCATCAAGGTACTTATCAAGTACTGAGCAGGCTTCATCGACATTCATACCTATCAGGTTTACTTCAGGTGAGATGCTAAGCGACTTCATACCTTGAGAACTTCTTGCAGTATGTCTTTTGGTAGAGCTATCCTTATTTTCCTCAAGAAGCTCCAGATCGCTTAGATTTACTTTAGAGCTTATAATACCTGTTTGGACGCTGAGTATTCCCTTATCATTAGGAAGGGACGAAACCGTGCCCTTTAGGTTAAGGCTGTGAATAAACACACTGTCACCGATTTTTACACTGTCCACTTTTTTCTTAGGGACGCTTTTTGTAATAATTTTCTTATTTTTACTCTCATTTTCTTTAATAGAGCTTCTTAACCTGTCTCTTTCTTTTTCAAGAGGTGCTCCCAGTCCGGAGGCTATTTTATTAATATTTCTAATAGTGCTGTCGGCAGTTTCCTTAGCCTCTTCAAGTATACTTTGAGCTTCCTGCCTTGCCTGCTCAAGCAGTTTTTCTTTTTGTGAATTTATTTTTTCAAGACTTTTATCATAACTTAATTTTAGAGAGCTTATTTCTCTTTCTTTCTTTTCTATTTCAATGCGGCTTTTTTCAAGAGCTATTCTGTCGGTCTCAAGTTTGGTAATAAGGTCTTCAAATGATATGGCATCGGAAGATATATGCTTTCTGGCATCTTCTATAATATTCATAGGAAGTCCGAGTTTTTGAGAAATGGCAAAGGCATTGGATTTGCCGGGTACACCTATAAGTATGCGATAAGTAGGTCTAAGTGTTTCAACATCAAACTCACAACTTGCATTTTCCACATTCTTTGTGTTAAGTGCATAGACCTTAAGTTCACTGTAATGTGTACTTGCCATAATACTGCTGCCACGCCTTTTAAGTTCATCAAGTACAGCTATGGCAAGGGCTGCACCCTCAGTCGGATCGGTACCTGCACCAAGCTCGTCAAATAGGCACAGGGATTTATTATCAGCCGACTTAAGTATGTATATAATGTTTTTCATGTGAGCCGAAAATGTTGAGAGATTTTGCTCTATACTTTGCTCATCGCCTATATCGGCAAATACTTTTTTATATACGGATAATTTACTCCCTTCAAATGCAGGTATGTGAAGACCTGACTGACCCATAAGAGTGAGCAGACCTACGGTTTTCATAAGTACCGTTTTACCTCCGGTGTTGGGACCGGTAATAATCAAAAGCTTATAATCGGTACCAAGCCCTATATTGACCGGCACAACCTGCTCCGAATCAAGCAGTGGATGCCTTGCCTCTTTTAAGTCTATAATTGAATCTTCGTTAAATAAAGGCTTGCTTGCCTTCATGTGATTGGCAAGCCTTGCCTTGGCATAGATAAAATCAAGCTTTGACAGAAGTTTGTTATTTTCACTAAGCTCAGCGGTATAAGCGGCAGCACTCTGGCTTAAATCAAAAAGAATTTTTTCTATCTCCAAAGCCTCGGCTATTTCAATCTCCTTTATCTCATTGTTCATTTTTACAATGGCAATAGGCTCTATAAATACAGTAGAGCCGGTGGATGATTGATCATGTATAATACCCTGAACTCTGTTTTTATACTCGCTCTTTATAGGAAGACAATAACTGCCGTTACGTTGCGTAATTATTGCTTCCATCATATATTCCCTATGAGCCTGAAGTATATTGTTAAGCTCGGTATGTAGCCTTGACTGAGTAGTTTTAAGCTGCCTTCTAAGCTTACTTAGGGTGGAAGAAGCCGCATCGGCAACTATATCTTCAGAAACTATGCATATGTCAAGCTCTTTTTTTAAGTCCTTGATCAGTGAAAGTTCCTCAAAATATTCACTTAAACTGTCATCATAATTTTCATTATCGGCTTTTTCTTTGTAAGAATAAGCTTTTTCAACATGCTCAAGAAGTATTTTGATTTTGAAAAGCTCGTTAAGGCTTAATGAGGAGTCTATGGCAAGGCTTTTTAAGGATTCACCTATGTCGCTTAGTGCAGGGAAGGTAAGGTTGCCGAAAAGCCTTAATCTGTTTACCGCCGCAGCGGTCTCTTCCTGATTTTTTACTATTGTTTGAAAGTCTGTATCGGGTCTTAGTTTGGAACAAAGCCTAACTCCGGGCTCACAGCTTGCATATGTTGTTAATTTTTCTACAATTTTATTAAATTCCAATATTTGTAATACTTTACCGTTCATAATTAATCCTTTTCATAAAAAACATATATATAGTAACACATAAAAAAGGGTTTCGCTACAAGTCAAATGTAATCTATATAGAAAATTATGTAGATATTAATTGCGTAAGTTTTCAAATGCAAGTATAATTAGTATTAGTGAGTCTTATCAAGAAAATGTATGATATAGGTATATTTTGGCAACTATTGTGGCAATACTTTAGCAATTTTATAAAAACGGAGAAATTGTCTATGGATGAGGATAAGGACAAATTTATCACTGAAAAAATAATAAAAAAGGATAAAAGCAGATACATAAATCTGATGAAGTTGCTTTTATCGGCAGTGGTATTCGGTGTGGTGGCAATGGCTACTGCCTTATTTACAAGACCCGGGCTTGAAAAGTTTATAGTAAAGAGTACTACAGAAAAGGAAACTATAAGCATAGAAAAAGACACAACGGTTTTTCAAAACAGCACTGAAGTAATTGGAACTGAGGATACGGAGGCTTTTAAGAACATAGCGGAATCAATTATAGATGAACATAGCTATGATGAGGAAGATGTAAAAGCCATGTACAAGGTCTTGGCTAATTTAACAAATGATTTGGACAGCTGTGTAACTGCCATACATTCTATAAAAAATGAAAAAGACTGGTTTGACAATTTGATAGAGTCGGGACATTATTATTCAGGACTTGTAATAGCAAAGACGGAGAATGAAGTTTTGGTGCTTTGTCCCGTACAGGCTATAGATGCGGCAGATACTATAAATGTAAGCTTTAAGAATAACTATAGTAAGCAGGCAACGGTCAAATCGGCAGACGGTCATATAGGGTTAGCGATACTGTCGGTAGATACAAGCGATGCCGACAGCGGTATAAAAGAAGGAATAGAAGTTATAGCTTTGGGGAATTCCTATCTTGTATCAAGAGGTGATATAGCTTTGGCTATAGGCAGCCCAACCGGATTTAATTATTCTACGGGTTACGGTTGGGTATCATATATATCCAAGGATGTAAGCATAGTTGACTCAAGTGCGATGTTTATGCATACCTCACTTGCTTTGGACAATGCAAAGGGAAGTTTTCTTGTAAATACCTCCGGAGAACTTATAGGTATAGCAACTTCAGCCTATCCGTCGGAGTCAAGTACAGGTGTTGCCATAGGTATTTCCGATTTAAAGGCAAGACTTGAGTATATGATCAATGCAATGCCTGCCGCCTATATAGGAATAAAACCTATAGATATTAATGCCAAAGCAAAAGAAAGCGGAGTTCCTGAAGGTATATATGTAACGGAAGTAGTGGCGGACTCTCCCTCATACATATCAGGTATACAGGTAGGGGATATAATAAGTGAGATAGACGGGATAAAAGTATCTTCAACAGCCGCCTATAAGGAAGTAATAGATAAACTTACTGTGGGTAAGGAAATAAATATAAAACTTTACCGTGATAACGGAAAGAACGAGTACAGTCAATTGGATATCAATTTGACAGTTGCAAGCAGGTAAATTAAAGGGGATCATATGCAATATATAGAGAGTTTAAGAGAAGGAAATAGAGTAGTGTCTCAGATTTATCTTTGTAAATCTAAGAATATTCAGCTTACAAAGGCAGGAAAGGAGTACGGTAATCTTATATTTCAGGATAAAACCGGCACTATAGAGGCTAAGATCTGGGACCTTACTTCTCCGGGCATAGAGGACTTTGAAACTATGGACTATGTGTCGGTAGAGGCGGATGTAACAAGCTTTAACAATAATTTACAGCTCAATGTTAAGCGTATCAGACTTGCAAGAAGCGGCGAGTATGAAACCTCGGATTATTTGCCCGTATCAAAGTATAATACAGATGATATGTATAAGGAGCTTGAAAATATAATCCAAAGTGTTAAGAATACTTATCTGAATGCAGTGCTTAAAAAAATTTTTATAGAAGATAAGGACTTTGCAGATAAATTCAAGTATTCTTCAGCTGCAAAAAGCGTACACCACAGCTTTGTAGGCGGACTTTTGGAGCATAGTTTAAGCGTAACAAGACTTTGTATACATTATTGCAGCAAATATAAATTGCTTAATTATGATTTGCTTATAACTGCGGCACTTTTGCATGATATAGGAAAGACCGTGGAGCTTTCAGCCTTTCCGGAAAATGACTATACGGATGAGGGGCAGCTTTTGGGGCATATAATTATAGGGCTGGATATTATTTCCAAGGCTATTTCAAAAGTAGACAAGTTCCCGCCTACCTTAGCCAATGAATTAAAACACTGTATAGTGGCACATCATGGAGAACTTGAATACGGCTCTCCTAAAAAGCCGGCTTTAATTGAGGCTATGGCACTGAATCTTGCAGATAATACAGATGCGAAACTACAGACATTTACGGAGATTATAGAAGCAAGCAACAGTGTAGGCAAAGAGTGGTTGGGATATAACAGATTTTTTGAGAGCAATATAAGAAAGACTCATATGTAGGTGCCAAACTGCTATTGAGTCATGTTTTGAGGATAGGTTATGTATTTTAGGTATTGTATGACTTATATAGTGTAGGCAGTATAATTTTTCGAAAAATATGTTTTGTGGATATGATTCGCATTGTAGGCTTTATGCGTAATAGTAATATTGTTTTTGGCAGCATTTACTGTTGATAGGTTTTAGCCGGCATAAGCCTAAGTTATAAGGTAAGAATTTACATAGATTTTCCGCTTGTAAAAACGAAGCGGATTTTAGTATATAACAAGCGAAAGGATTTTGTTTATGAAGAATTACATCATAGCCGATTCTTATAAAAAAGGTGATATGATAGAGCTTGATATAACAGATATGAGTACTACAGGGGAAGGCATCGGAAAAACCGGTGCCTTTACTTGGTTTGTAAAAGACAGTGTGGTAGGGGACAGGATAAGTGCAAGTGTTATGAAAACTAAGAAAAGTTACGGTTATGCAAGGCTTAATGAGGTGTTAAAGCCTTCAAAGGACCGTATACAGCCCCAATGCAGCGTAGCAAGAGCCTGCGGCGGTTGCAGCCTGCAAAATATGTCCTATGAAAGTCAGCTTGAATTAAAGGATAAGATGATCATTAATAATCTTATAAGAATAGGCAAATTTCCAAAAGATTATTTTGTGGATGAAACTGATTTAAAAGAAGAAAAAGATGTATGTATACATTACCCTATCATAGGTATGGAAAATCCTTGGAGATACAGAAACAAGTCTATCTATCCGATATCAATAAAGAAGGGCAGTGCGGTATACGGCTTTTATGCGGCGAGGACACACAGTGTTATAGAGGTAGATGACTGCCTTATAGGTATAGAGGAAAATAAGTCTATAATGGAAGCCATAATAGGATTTATAGAAAAATACAATATAGCCGTATATGATGAAATCAATCATAGGGGCTTAGTAAGGAATGTACTTATAAGAAAGGGATTTGCCACAGGCGAGCTTATGGTCTGTATTGTTATTAACGGAGATAAGCTGCCGCACAGTAATAAATTGGTAGACTCTTTGCTAAAGGCGGCTAATATAAACAGCATATCTTACAATGTAAATACTGCAAAAAGCAATGTAATACTTGGAGAAAAGGAAGTAAAACTTTATGGTGACAGGTATATCTATGACTATATAGATGATATAAAATTCAGAATTTCAGCCAAATCATTCTTTCAGGTAAATCCTATACAGACGAGGAAGTTATATGATACAGTCTTAAAATTTGCAAATTTAAGTAAAGAAGATACTGTGTGGGATCTGTACTGCGGTATAGGGAGCATATCTTTGTATATGTCAAAGCAGGCAGGTAAGGTCTACGGTATAGAGATAGTTAAGGCAGCGGTGGAAGATGCCTTGGAAAACGCCAAGTTAAATAAGATTGAAAATACCAACTTTTTACTGGGGGAAGCGGAAAAAGTACTTCCTGAGCTTTACGATAGGGCAAGTGCCAA
>ERZ773009.1537-NODE-1537-length-15677-cov-3.652541_pt1 | contig 15677 bp, 6 predicted proteins | sample MGYA00580663_ERZ773009 | MGnify/ENA primary metagenome ERZ773009 (study PRJEB29015, sample SAMEA2737969) | human oral metagenome | biome: human oral; feature: human-associated habitat; material: dental | place: China | collected 2026 ... | reverse complement strand
CGTCGTTACCTATCAAATGGCAAGAGCGAAAAGTTGCATCTCAACCTCGAGAGTTCCGTAGTTTTGTAGGCTATTATCAAGACCATTTCGTAGGAGTAATAACCCTTAGCAAGGAGTATGCTACTGGCGAAATCTTCTATCAAGGCAATTCGTATCTATTAGAGACTTTAGAAAAAGGAGTAGTTAGCATAAAGAAAGACCAATCTTCAAAAGCCTGTGGCGTACAAAATTCTTCTGAAAAACAAAGTCTTACAAGCAGACAGTACTATGAAGGCAATGAAGATAAGAATGACCCACCCATTGAGAAACCAGAAATATACAATTCGCTTTACCCTGATGCTCTTATTCACACTGATGGGGTATTTAGGCACTACCGATTGGCACTTCCGGTAGATTACAGCATTTACAATTCGACGTATTTTGATAGAAAGGTAGATAAGGTGAGAGCATTTTGGTATGCTACTATTGCCTTTGTGAATGAATTATACCGCAATGATGTAGGGGTAGATTTTACTTTGGTAGATGATGAATCACTTATCTTTACTACTGCAAAAGATCAGCTATTCCGCAGAGGCAGTCGGGCTAATGATGTGGTAAATGATGGTACGATTACCCTTAACAAACATTATGACCCTAAAAAGTATGATTTGGCAGTTATTCTCAGTGATTATAGGGAGAAATACAATGGTATGGCAGCTGTTTATTCGGCTTATGAACAACATAATAAGGCAAATGCTACGGCACGCCCTGTAAAACCTTCAACTATAGCTCACGAGATCGGACATATGTTTGGGGCAGACCATACTTTTTCTAACGGAGGGCAGTATTCTAGTAAAACAGAAATAGGCTCAGGTCAGTCGATTATGAGTTATGGACACGAGCATCCTCGTGATTTCTTCTCATTGATAAGTTTGGAAACTATACGCAGATTTTTAGGTAACTCGATGGCCTATTATGCTGATGAGGCACGCACCCAAGAGGCAGGAAAACGCGTGGAAGGTACCGGCTCAAACCTTGTGTATGGGGTGAAGAGTAATAACCAGCCTCCTGTACTTGACCGTTCGCACTTAAAGAAAGAATATGTAATTCCGAAAGATACCTACTTTCAGTTTTACCTAACAGGTACAGATGCTGAAAATGATACCATTACTTATATGGCGCACCAAGCAGATAGGCGTTTTCACTCTACTAGTTCAAATGCCCGCTTTATGACTTACAAGGGGAAAACCAATGGTAATATACGCTTTGAGACAACTTGGTTTGAGCAAGAACGGAATACTTTTGTACCAATAGCTGCTACTTCGCCTTTAAACTATACTCCTGGTACTTTTACTTTTTGGTTGGCTGCTGCTGACCATAACAGGGCTGACCGCAACCACGTAGTAAAATATGATGTGGAGGAAGTAAAAGTGAAAATAGCTGAAGGGAAACCTTTTCAAATACAAAACTTTGACAATGGTAGTTGGGAACAAAATCGCACTTACAACGGAGGGCAAATGCTCACCCTACATTGGCAAGTAGATGAAAATATTTTTGGGAAAGATAGTAAAGTGAGGATATTGCTATCAGACGACTCTGGAAAAACTTATAAATACATACTAAAAGAGATTGCAGATAATAATGGAACGTGCGATGTGATACTCCCCAACATCAATATAGGTACTACTCACGGATATTCTGGCAAACGAAGAGGACAAGGAGTCATAAAAATAGAAGTGATAGATGGTTTGGCTTTTGCTCTTTCGTGCACCAAACCTTATCACGTAGGTGGTTTTATGATTGATAAGAACAAAAATGCCCCTACGCCGCTTGCCTTAGTAGCAAGTAGTCTACCTGCTCAACACATTACAGTAGCTTGTGCTAATGCAATACCAGCTACTGCTAAGATAGAGACGCAAGGAGGCTGTGGTAGAGTTACTCAGGCTATTGCACAAGAAGAAACTAATAAGAAATGTGATAACTACTATACCCTAAAACGCACTTATACTTTTAGTGAAGAATGTAATACAATCGTAAGTTTTGAACAATTCATTACAGTGAAAGATGATAAAGCTCCTGCTTTTGTAGGGTTTTTGCCTAAAGATGTAAGTATAGAAGAAGGAGCTGCTCTGCCTGAAGCTAAGACGCTTACCGCTAAAGATAACTGTGCAGGAGAATTGCAAGTAACGCCTTTGGTAAGTAAAGAAAATAATAAGGTGGTATATTTGTGGAAAGCAACAGATAGTTGTGGTAATAGTACAGTACATACTCAAACTATTTTGATAAACCCTAAACCACAAATAAGTACTCCGACAGTGACGACCCCTACTGTTAGTACTCCGACAGTGACAACACCAACGGTTAGTACTCCGACGGTAAATAGTCCAACACAAGGGATTATTATCTATAACGGAGTTTCGACAACAGACCCTGCTAACTACTTTAGAATAGAAAATACAGATACTGACCAACCAATTTCAGTAGTTATTTTTGATGAAATGGGACTAAAAGTCTATGAGAATAATAATTATGGAAAGACTGAAGTGTTTAGAGGTATGGCTAATGTCGGCACGATAATAGGTGGGCGAAAAGCCTTGGCAGGTACGTATTTCTATATCATTACGTATTATAAAAACGGACAATTAGAAAGCAGAAAAGGATACTTATATGTCAGATAATAATTGACAATTAAATATTTAGCAAAATGAAAATATTACGACTATTAATATGGTTTTTATTTATAGGAACCATAAACGCACAACAAAATGCAGCTGCTGTAATACGCTTATTTCAGCAAAACAACGCTGTAGAATGGCATTTACCCGTAAAAGGGAAAAGCATACCCCTTATGTGGTATGAGCGCCATAACTCTCTTGCTCAAGAAGGATTTCGCACCTTTGTAGCCTACCACCAAGGGGCTTTTGCAGGGAGTATTTCTGTAGCTCCTTCTACTATATCGGGTGAAGTGTGGCACGAAGGAAAGGCTTATTTTCTGAGTACCGAAAAAGGCATACTAAAGATTAGTACTGAAAAGAGTCAGTTTAGTTGTGGTACTTGTGCTGATGGGCATTGTAATACTGATATGGGTACCACTACTACCCCAAAAGCAAGCATTACAGCCCGAGGTGTAGCTCTTGCTGAAGTAGCCTTGCCATCAGAAGACAAACGAGTGCTATACAACACTAATGTAATGAGAACGTACCGCTTGGCAATGCTTATAGATTACAGTTTTTACAAAGGACATTGCCGCAGTGATATGAACAAGGTAAAAGCCTTTATGACAGAAGTGCAAGCAGGACTCAATGAAGTGTGTGGCAGGGAGATAGGTTGTCAGTTTGAATTGGTAAACGACCCACGCCTTATTATTACCACTAAAGAAAAAGAAGTGTATGACCGCCCCTCAGTAAGAACGGTAGTTGAGAGAGCTACAGGCGATTTTAACAGCTTGATAGGTGAAGAAAACTACGACGCGGGTATAGTATTTTCGGTATATAAAGACAATCGTGGATTGGCGCATCTGGGTGAAATCACAGGGAAACTAAAAGGAGGTTGTATTGCTAACCACGAGTTTTATATCATTCTTCACGAGTTCGGACACCTATTGGGTTCGGCACATACCTTTACTATCGGAGGACAAACGGCTTCGTCATTTACAGAGCCTGATAGGGGAAACTCGATAATGAGTTACATTAATGACCCTTATGGTACTTATTTTTCGTTGCCCTCTATCTACACTATTCGCAACCGTACTAACCTACACGATGCTTACTATAGCGATAAAGCACGTACCCAATTGGTAGGACTACCACAAGCGAATATACCCTACGGAGAAGTATCAGACAATCGTGCCCCAGTGATACATCGTGCCAAATTGAAAAAGAGTTATACCTTGCCACCTAATACTTACTTTCAGTTTGATATAGAAGCCAGCGACCCCGATGGAGACCCGCTACTTTATATGGCACACCAAGCTGACTTTAAAATATTTGGCAAAGCTCGTTTTCCTTCTAACAGACCTACTGAGAGCAACCGTATAGAGTTTTATCAGCCATATAGAAAAAATAGAAGCAATGAATGGGAAAAAGTACCTTACAAATTTACTGGTGAAAATGAAACAGGAGAATTTACTTTTTGGTTGGGAGTATGTGATGGCAAAGTGGGGGCTTATAAAAACGGCAAACCCCACGTGCCCCTTTACGATGTGTATGAAACCAAAGTAAATATAGTAGGAGGTACGCCTTTTAGAATAATTAATGTAAGCAAAAGTAGTGCAGGCAAATTTAAATACGGCAAAGAAACCACTATCTTTTGGAATGTTGATAAAAATATTTTTGGTGAAGATAGTAAGGTGCGCATTCTCTTTTCAGACGATAATGGAAAGAGTTATAAATATGTGTTGGCTGATGGAATCCCTAACAATGGTAAAGCTACGGTTATTTTTCCTGCACAAACTAAAGGCTGGAAGGGAGGTAATCTTTTTGTAGAAGGACTTTTCAAAATAGAAGTACTCAACCACATAGCCTATGCTGTGAGTAGTGATACCCCAGGCACTTTAGATATGCACAGCCCTGATATTACCTTTAAGAATTTGCCAGAGCCTACTATAACAGTAAAAAAAGGGCAAGTGCCAAAAGCACCTACTGTTACAGCGGTTGCTAATTACTGCCATAATAAGGTTGCCCAAGTAACGTTTACGGAAGAAGATCACACTACCTATTTACTGCGCAAATGGGTAGCCACTGATAATTGCAAGAATACAGCTACTGCTCAGCAATTTATCTATTATGAAAAAGAAGCACCTATTAATAGTTTGCATTTTGTAGGAGACTTGCCTAAAGATATGCACATACAATGTAAAGGAGAAATACCCGAAAAAGCTGAGGTAAAAGCAGAAGGAGCTGATAATATCCGTATAGACTATGAAGAAGAAATGACTGAAGGGGATAAAAAAGCTTATAAACTCACTCGTTCTTGGATAGCATATGCTGATAATGCATTGCCAATTCGGCACACTCAGCAAATTTTGCTAAGAGATACTCAGAAGCCAGAACTTTCGTCCTATCCTAAAAGTATGATAGTGAAGAGTGAGGATGAAGTGCCTTTCAAAGAAAACCTTACTGCTACTGATAACTGCGATGGTCTTTTGAGAGTAGATTCTAGTGAAAGTAGCAAATATGAAAATGGTAAAAAGAAAGAGGTAACCTATGTATGGTTTGTAGAGGATAATGCTCATAACGAAAATCGTTATGTACAGGTAATTACTATTAATCCTGCTATAACTACGCCTACAGTTGTTACTCCGACTGTGAGTACACCAACAGTAAGTACACCAACAGTAAGTACTCCGACGGTAAGCACACCAACTGTGAGCACACCAACGGTAACTACACCAACGGTAACTACACCAACAGTGAGTACGCCAACAGTGAGTACGCCAACAGTGAGTACGCCAACAGTGAGTACTCCAACAGTAAGTACTCCAACAGTGAGTACACCAACGGTGAGTACACCAACAGTAAGTACACCAACAATAAGCACACCGACTGTAACTACTCCCACAGTAAGTACACCGACTGTGAGTAGTCCAACAGTAAGCACACCGACTGTAACTACTCCAACAGTAACTACTCCAACAGTGAGTAGTCCAACGGAAATAAGTCCTGAGGTTTCGGAGGTAATTATTTATAATGGGGTTTCAACTCATAATTCTCATAACTATTTCAAAGTAGAGAATACAGATGAAAACAGACCTATCTATGTGATTATTTTTGATGAAATGGGACTGAAAGTGTATGAAAACCCTGACTATGGTAAGACAGAAGTGTTTAGAGGTTATGCTAATGTGAAAAACGTAATAGGCAAGAAAGCATTGGCAGGTACCTATTTCTATATACTGCGATACTACAAAAATAATACATTAGAAGAGAAAAAAGGATTTTTATACATCAGGTAGTCAATTATTAATTTGCTAATTATTAATAGTTTCGTATCTTTGCCACTTAAAACAATGAAAAAGATATAGAATATGAGTTTTATTGATTACCTACTCTCAGCAGTGTTGATGCTTATCACCTTTGCGATAGGCAGTTCGTTGCGCTTTGCTGACTTCGAAAATATATTTAGAAAATCAAAGCCCCTTTATTTGGGGCTTTTCTTGCAAATGGTGTTTTTGCCTATTTGTGCTTTTATCATCGCTGCGGTAGCCGACCTTTCGCCTGCTGAAAAAGTAGGACTTATTATTGTGGCTATTTGCCCAGGGGGTACTACTTCTAACTTTATAAGCTATCTCATCAAAGCGGATACCGCTCTGGCAGTAGCTCTTACTTCTATCAATAGTCTGTTGATATTGGTCTCTATACCTGTATTATCGAATTGGGCAGTAGCCGCCTTTATGGGCGGGCATACTGAAGTATCGTTGCCCATTCTTCATACTGTGTGGGAGGTGACTAAAATAGTTATTATCCCAGCTACTTTAGGTTTGCTCTTCAATCGCTATTTTCCTAACATAGCGCATCGTATTAAGTTTCCGCTAAAAGTAATTAATACCCTCTTATTAGGGGTAGTATTCCTTATCAAGTTTTTTGCAGGGGAAGAATCTGGGGGAAGTGGTATATCAGTAGATGAAATTATACGCTTATTGCCTACTACCTTACTGATGCACCTCAGTTCGATGATACTTAGCTATTTTATAGCCCTTAAACTCTTCAAACTATCGGGTATACAGTCTACTACTATTAGTATAGAGGTAGGGTTGCAAAACACAGTTTTGGCAATATTTGTAGCGGGCACCCTGATGCACAATGCCCCAATGACCAAACCTGCCCTTGTGTATGCGATGTTTTCTTTCTTTACTACTTTGGCGTTTGCGTTTATTACTATTAGAATTAGAAGAGATTAGCTATTTGGCTACTTGCTAACTGATGCTAATAAGTATATCACTGCCATACGTATTGCTACTCCGTTTTCTACTTGTTGTAAGATAATAGACTGAGGGCTATCGGCTACCTCGCTGGTAATTTCTACCCCTCGGTTGATAGGGCCTGGGTGCATAATCACTATTTCTTTGTCGAGAGAGGCTAAGAGCTCTTTGGTAAGTCCGTATTGCTGTACATACTCGCGTGTAGAGGGGAAGTAACTGATGTCTAAGCGCTCATTTTGTATGCGGAGCATATTGGCCACATCGCACCAATTTAAGGCTTTGCGCAAATTAGTTTCTACCTTTACGCCAAGCTCGTGTATGTATTTGGGGATAAGCGTTTTAGGCCCGCAAACCATTACTTCAGCTCCTTGTTTATGTAGGGCAAATATATTAGAAAGGGCTACTCGAGAGTGGAGTATGTCGCCTACTATTACTACTTTTTTGCCTGCAACCTCGCCTAATCGTTCGCGTATAGAGTAAGAGTCTAAAAGAGCTTGGGTAGGGTGCTCGTGCGCCCCATCGCCTGCATTTACGATAGCGGCTTTGACGTGCTCCGATAGGAAGACTCCAGCCCCAGGGTTGGGGTGACGCATCACTACCATATCTACTTTCATTGAAAGGATATTATTGACCGTATCGACTAATGTTTCGCCTTTGGTAACCGATGATTGCGAAGCTGAGAAGTTAATCACATCGGCAGAAAGGCGCTTTTCAGCCAACTCAAAAGAGAGGCGAGTGCGAGTGCTGTTCTCAAAGAAAAGGTTGGCGATGGTAATATCGCGGAGTGATGGCACTTTCTTAATAGGGCGGTTGATAACCTCTTTGAAGTGGTCAGCCGTTTCGAAAATCAGTTGTATATCTTTTTCGGTGATATACTTAATACCTAAAAGGTGATTGACACTTAATTCGCTCATCGTATTATATCTTTTAGCGGTACGGCAAAGGTACGAATAATTTGTCAATTAGCAATTTTTAGGCGTTAGTTTTTAATCGTTAGTCGTTAGTTTGGTAATAAAAAAAGGTTATTACAGTATTTGCTGTAATAACCTTTTTAGTTTTTTGTCTTTTGTCTTTATTTTAGTATTCTTCTGTATGGGTAGCGAATATTTCGTCGGCTTTGTGGCGGCGACCACTTATGCGCTCTTGTAAGTCTTGGAAGATAACAAAAAGCACAGGGATTACTACCAATCCGAAGAAAGTACCAATAAGCTGTCCTACAGCGGCTCCGGTAGCTACTGAACGGTTACCAGCAGCTCCCACACCTGTAGCAAATACTAACGGCAAGAGTCCTACGATAAAGGCAAATGAAGTCATCAGGATTGGACGCAAACGCGCCATAGCGGCATTGATTGCTGCCTTAGAGAGGCTCTCGCCCATACGTCGGCGTTGTACCGCGAACTCTACTATCAGGATAGCGTTTTTAGCTAAAAGACCCATTAGCATAATTAGTGAGATTTGGAAGTAAATGTTGTTTTCCAAACCAAAGAGCCATTGCCCCAGATATGCCCCAAAAATACCAAATGGTAACGACATTAGCACTGATAGCGGCAATAAGTAGCTTTCGTATTGTGCCGAAAGGATAAAGTAGGTAAACACCAAGCTGAGAATAAAGATGATGATAGTCTGTGAGCCTGCGTTTTGCTCTTCGCGGGTAAGCCCTGTATAATCAATGCCATAGTTGGCGTTAAGGGTTTGAGCCGCTACTTCTTCAACAGCTTTTACTACATCACCGGTACTATACCCCTCATTATTAGCTGCCGAAATATCTACCGAAGTGTAGAGATTATAACGGCTTATCGCCTGAGGACCAAATACCCTTTGCATAGTAACATATTCTGAAAGCGGCGCCATCTCGCCACTACCTGTACGTATGAACATACCATTGAGGCTGTTTACATCTTTACGATCTTCAGGTAAAGCTTGTACCATTACACGGAATTGCTTACCATAGAGGGTAAAGTCGGTGGCATAGTAGCCCCCAATATAATTTTGTAGAGCAGAAAGGATTTCGCTTACAGATACACCTGACTGCATAGCGCGCTCGACATTGATGTCCATTTGGTATTGAGGGTAATTGGTATTGAAAGAGGTTTGGGCGTACTTCACTTCGGGGCGTGCATTGAGAGCCGCCATAAACTCTTGGGCTGTTTGATTGATTTCTGTAACATCGGCACCCGATTTATTTAGTAAGGCAAATGATACCCCTGCCCCCATACCAAAGCCTGACACAGCTGGCGGCTGGAAGAACAATATTTGTGCATCTTTTATCTTAGAAGCAGCTGCAAAAGCCTGCCCTATAATAGCATCTATACTTTGGCGAGGGTCTTTAGAGCGTTCTTCGAAAGGTTTGAGTTTAAAGAAGCCCATACCGTTGTTGCTACCAGAACCTGATAGCATACCGCGCCCTGTTACGAAAATGAAGTTTTCAACACCAGGGATATTATTGAGGTCTTTGCTCACCTCGCGTAATTCATTGGCAGCACGCTCCATAGAGGCACCAGGTATCATAGAAAGATCCATTAAGATGAAGCCTTGGTCTTCGTTAGGTACGAACCCTGTTTGTATATTTTTATTGGCAAAGTAAATACCACCCCCTGCAATAGCAAAAAACACTAAGGTAACCCATTTGTGGCGCAAGAAGAAGGTAAAAGTCTGTCCGTACTTCAATGTTGCCGCATTGAAGGCAATATTGAATTTGTGGAAGAATTTGCCTATGGCTGATTTCTCTTCATACTCCTTATCGCCGTGAGGTTTTAAGAAAAGCGAGCAGAGTACAGGGCTGAGGGTAAGGGCGTTTACTGCCGAAATAGCAATGGCTATGATAAGGGTAACCCCAAACTGTTTGTAGAATACCCCAGTTGTCCCTTCGATAAAGGTAACCGGCACAAACACCGCTGCCATTACGAGGGTGATAGAGATAATCGCTCCTGTGATTTCGTTCATAGCCGAAATGGTAGCAGGCTTAGCTTTTTCGTGCGTCTGCTCCATTTTGGCGTGCACCGCCTCGACCACTACTATCGCATCATCGACCACTATACCTATGGCAAGCACCAAAGCAAAGAGGGTAAGCATATTGATAGAGTAGCCCAATAGGTTTAGGAAGAAGAAAGTACCCACGATAGAAACCGGCACGGCAATAGCAGGGATAAGGGTAGAACGGAAATCTTGCAAGAAGATATAGACTACTAAGAATACCAACAAGAACGCCTCTAAAAGGGTAGAAACCACTTTAGAAATAGCCGCATCTAAGAACGTATTTACATTGAAGTTGATAGAGTAGGTTATTCCTTCGGGTAGGTCTTTTTCAATAGATTTGAGGTACTTATCAATGTTTTGTACTACCGCGTGAACGTTAGAACCAGGGGTTTGCGAAATACCCATTGCTACAGTTGCACGCCCTTTGCTTTCAGAAAAACTGGTATAGCCAAGGGCATCGAGTTCTACTTTAGCCACATCTTTTAGGCGGAGTATACGTCCCCCTTCGAGGGCTTTGAGTACGATATTTTCGTATTCTGATACCTTGTTGTATTTTCCTTTGTACTTGATAGTATATTCGTAAGAACTACCGCTGTTTTGCCCTAAAGTACCAGCAGCAGCTTCCAAACTTTGAGAAGAGATGGCAGCGGTTACCTCAGTAGGGTTGAGCTTATAGGCTTGGAGTTTTTGAGGGTCGAGCCATATACGCATAGAGTAGTTTTTACCACCAAATATATCAGCATCACCTACCCCTGTAATACGCTTAATACCAGGAACTACATTGATGTTTAAGTAGTTTTGCAAGAAAACATCATCAAATTCAGGATTATCTGAGGAGAAAGTGAGGAACATAAAGTTGCCTGCCTGGCGTTTTTCTACCGTTACCCCTGCTTGCTTTACTTCGGCAGGAAGGATAGCGTTAGCATACGATACGCGGTTTTGTACCATTACCGCTGCATTGTCGGCATTAGTGCCGTTTTTGAAATATACAGTGATATTGGCAGCCCCACTGTTAGAGGCAGAAGATACGATATAGTCCATATTTTCTACCCCGTTAATTTGCTCTTCGAGGGGAATCACTACTGATTTGAGCACGGTCTCGGCATTTGCCCCTCCGTAGTTGGCACTTACCGATACGGTAACAGGAGCAATATCAGGATATTGTGAAATAGGTAGAGCCGAAATTCCTAGCACCCCTAAGATGACTATCAAGATAGAAATAACCGTTGATAGCACCGGTCTGTTTATAAAGTTCTTTATCATAAATTCTTAATTTGTCGATTTGTCAATAGGCTCATTATTTCCAGCCACCTCCAAGGGCTTTATAGAGGGTAATGCCGTATTGCATACGGGTAAATTGGGCTTCGGCAACACTTAGCTCTGCATTGAGTCGGCTTACTTCAGCAGTGATTACCTCTAAGTAATTCACCATACCGCTATCGAACAGCTGTTTAGAGAAGTCGGTAGCCTCTTGGTAGGCTTTCATCTCTTTGGTTTTTAGTTCGATTAGCTCGGTTTGAGTGGTAAAGTTGCGCATTGCGTCGGTTACCTCTTTGCCTGCTGAAAGGATAGACTTTTTGAGGTTAAGCAAGGCCATTTCTTGGGCAGCGCGTTGTACCTCATACTGGGTGCGTATTTGTCGCTTATTGAGTATAGGCTGTGCTAGCCCTGCTACAAAGTTAGCAAACATAGATTTAGCTGAAAACCAAGTGTCTAACTCGTTGCTACTCAATCCCCCTCGAGCAGAAAGGGTAAGGGTAGGGAAGAAGTTAGCACGAGCTGCGTTAGTAAGTTCGAAAGCATTGCGCAAATTGAGTACTGCACGGAGTACATCGGGGCGGTTTTCTAACAACTTCACTGGGTAACCTTGTTTGAACTCGGTAGGGAATTGTTGGGCAGATAGGTTGCTGCGCTCTATGCTGTGCAACTCTTCGCCCATAAGCACGCAAATAGTATTTTCTAACGCCCATATACTGTTATTGATGCTGATAAGCTGGGCTTGGGCATTGTATACGAGGGCTTCTATCTGCTTGGTAGCCACTTCGGTAGTAGACCCTGCCTCTTTTAGATGCTTAGTGGTTTCTAAACTCTTCTGGCGGAAGTCGATAGTCTGCTCGAGTACCTTTTTCTGTTCGTCGAGCATTAGCAATTGGTAGTAGGCAGTTGCCAACGTAGCCACCACCTCTGATTGTACGGCCTTTTGAGCCTCGACAGTAGCTAAGTAAGAGGCTGTTTGGGCGCGTTTTTCGGCAGAGATTTTGCCCCAAATGTCGGCTTCCCAACTGGCACTGGCGGTAATATCCCACAGGTTGCCATAGGTGCGGTCGCCTATGCCCCCAGCAGCATTGATAGAGTTGGTGCTGCGGGTATAATCAGCTCCTACTGAAAGGGTAGGGATATAGGCGGCTTTGCTCTGCTTTAGATAGGCTTGCGCTGACTGTACGCTTTGTATTGCTATACGCACATCGAGGTTGTTAGTCAGTGCCTTGCTGATGTGCTGCTGTAAGAGCGGGTCGGTGAAAATATCGCGCCACGATACCGTAGCACTACTGAGGCTATCGGTAGGGATATTGTCGGTGCGAAAGAGTTTTTCGCTAACCCCCTCGGGCATATATTCTTGCTTTTTGGGTGCTACACAAGCACTAAGGGTTAGTGCTATACTTGCCGCTATTATAGATTTGTATATGATTCTTTTCATTTGGGTGTAAAATATGTGAGAATACAAGTCAGAGGGCTATTATTTAACATCCCCCCAGCCCCCTTCAAAGGGGGAGATGTGACGGTCAACATACACGAAAAACCTTTCGGATAGCCTAATGCATTTTGGTTAAATTATGATATTCGTGTATGACTAACGATTAATGACTAAAAATAGGTTGTATTCTTTTTACAATGCTGTCCATTGATACAAAGGGGTCGGGTTTTACGTGCATACCTCGACGGACAGCGTTAAGTCCTTGTACGATTATGGTGTCGCCTTTAGAGAGACCGCTTTCTACTACCGCATAATTATCGGCGCGGTTCTTAAGAGTGATAACGGTTTGTACCACTGAGTCCTTTTCTATTATTTTGTAAGCGAATACTTTGCCTTGTTGCTCGAAGGTAGCAACTTCGGGTATTACCAACGAATTGCTGAAGTGTTGAGGCACTCGGATAGTACCGCTGTTGCCATTGGTAAGAACTCCCTCAGGATTAGGGAAAGTAGCGCGGAACTGTATGCTGCCGGTAGTAGGGTCTATCTGCCCTGTTACGGCTTGTATTTTACCCTTTTGGGTATATTCCTTTCCGTTAGCCAATACTAAAGAGGCTTCGGGTAGGTTTTTGAGCTTTTCGGGTAGGTTTTTGCCCTCAGTATTACTTAAGAAATCGAGGTATTCTTTTTCGTTCATAGAGAAGTAGGCATATACCTCTTTTACGTCGGATACAGTAGTTAGAACAGTGTTATTGGCTGTTACCAACGCTCCTTCGCGGTAGTTGATAGCACCCACTATACCATTTACAGGGGCTTTTACCACTGCAAAGGCGATGTTGCTCGCCACCTCGTTATAGGCAGCTTGGGCGCGCTGTAGGTTGGCTTTAGCCGTTTCGAGCTGTACCTTGCTCACTATATTTTTCTCTACCAAAGGAATGAGTTTATTCACCTCGACCTGTGCTACCTCGACCTGTGCTTTGGCTGAAGCTGCCGATTGGTTGAGGGTTTGTGTTTCGAGCTGAAAAAGCGCTTGCCCTTGGGTAACGGCTTGTCCCTCATCGACCAATACTTTGGTGATGTAGCCAGACACTTTGGCTTGCACAGGGCTGTTTACTACCCCTTCGATGTTTACAGGGTAAGAAAGGAAAGAGGTTGTATTTTGTTCGCCTACTACTATAGCAGGGTATGAGGGTATTTGCGCATTATTTTGCGCTGCTTGTTGTTGTGTGTTATTGCAGGCTACCATAGCGATAGCTGCTGTTGCTGTTAAAAAGATTTTATTCATAATATTTTATTGTTACTCATTAGTTTTAGGGGATTGTTTTTATTATGCAAAGGTAAAATGGTGGTGGGTTTTGCACAAATAAATTCGACGAAAAGGCTAATTTTATCGACGAAAAGGTTTTTTTAATAATTTATGCTCTCATTATTGGGGGGCAAAGTTAGTGCAAAAACTTGTGCTAAAAAAATACGTATTTGTTAATCTTTTCATAAAGTTTTAGAGGGCGAAGAGAAGGGTGGTTTTTCGTTCGCCACATACTCGGCTGCGCCAGCTCGCCGACTTTCCTTCGCTTATCGTTCGCTTATCCTTCGCTCATCGTTCGCTGTAAGTATATCTGAAGTAAGGGGAAAGTGGGGAGGAATTTTTTTTCTTCAGAATTGACAAATTTGCTAATTGACAAATTATTTGTACATTTGTACCCTAAATTTTAATGTTCTATACAATGAAAAAAGTGTTTTTATCAGCATTAGTGTTGAGCACGATGGCAATGGAAGCTCAGCAATCGTTTTCAGGCTTTCGCGAGAGTCCGTATGCTGGGGTGCTACAAGCTACTACTAACCCTGCTTATATGATTAGCAGCAAGCGCCCTTGGGATGCCAGCCTCTTCGTACTAAATGTAGGCGTAAACAATGACGCTATTCCGCTTGACGCCGACATCAATAAACGTATTAATGACTTCGTACGCTTAGACGCTTCTAATCCGCTAGCGAAGAATAACGACATCAATGTACGCTTTAATGTAGATGTACTTGGCCCTTCAGTATTTGTGAAGTTAAACGACAAACACGCTGTAGGTATATTTACCCGTGTGCGCGCTTTGGGTAATATCAACAATTTTGATGCTAAAATGATTCAGTCGTACATTTCTGACTATGACAAGTTAGAGTTGCGCAACAACTACAGCCTAAACCTAAACGACCAAGAAGTGGTAGTACACGGTTTTTCTGAAGTAGGTTTTTCTTGGGCAGGTGAATTGTATTTTGACGGTCATAACGCCATCAAAGCAGGGGCAAGCCTTAAGTACATAATGGGGGCAGGTAACCTATATGCTGGCTTCCGCGACTTTAACGGTACTGCGAGCCTTACTACTGACCCTGTTACTAAAAAAGTAAACTTGAATATCAATTCTACTAACGGGGTATTCGAGATTGTAAATGGGGGTACTGACTTCCTCAACAATTTTAAGGCTAATTCGCTAATGGGCAAAGAGGCTTCGACAGTAGGTTTTGACCTTGGGGCTACTTATGAATATCGTTTTGATGGTTGCCAGACTTGCCACAACAAGCCTCACGACCTACGTATAGGTTTTTCGATTATGGATATAGGTTCTGTTAGCTACAAAACTAATACAGAGTCTTACCGCTACCAAATGCCAGCTTCGGGTACTGTAACGCTGAATATGGATGAAATCAATGAAGAAAAACTAAAACAAGCTTTCGGTATCAGCAATTCAATGAAAATGGCACAAAAGACAGTGAAATCGTCATTGCCTACAACTCTTAACCTAAGTGCTGACTACCGCATATTTGGAGGTTTGTACGTTAATGCTTCAGGGCTTATGAATCTTACTTCTAAGAGCAAAACAGATGTGTATAACGCTTATTACGCTAATACTTTCTCGCTAACGCCTCGCTTTGATACTAGCTCTTTTGGTGCGTATTTGCCTATCTCTTACAACCAAGTTGCTAAAACTAATATCGGTTTAGGATTGCGTTTAGGGCCTCTTACTTTTGGTTCGAGCTCTGCTATTAGCAACCTTATGAAAACCGCTCACGAGCTTAACTTCTTCGTAGGGCTTCGTTTTGGACATATGGCATATCCTAATAATT
>ERZ773009.1533-NODE-1533-length-15701-cov-3.471686_pt1 | contig 15701 bp, 14 predicted proteins | sample MGYA00580663_ERZ773009 | MGnify/ENA primary metagenome ERZ773009 (study PRJEB29015, sample SAMEA2737969) | human oral metagenome | biome: human oral; feature: human-associated habitat; material: dental | place: China | collected 2026 ... | reverse complement strand
GCGCACGGCGCATAATAGAGTTTATGTTTCATGGGCGGGCAGATTGAGCTGGGCACGAACTTCTTCGGGAGAGAGCCAGCCTTCGCTTTCCCCAGAGCGGCGTCCTTGGGCAAGTTCGCTTAAGAGGCGAAGGGTGGCTTGGGTGCGTTCGTACTCCTGAATGTCCATGATGGCATAGCGTCCGCGTCCGTTTTCGGTGAGAAAGACGGGGGCGTCCATGGCGACATCGCTTAAGACGGCGGCGTAATTTTGCAGGTCGGAGAGCGGTTTGATGTTTGGCATATGGGTCAGCTCCTCTCAACTATCAGTATAGCGTAGGTATCGTAGAAATTCAACTGCGCCTTGACTTTGGCGGCGGGAAAATACCTAAGAGGTCAAGTTCATCGATTAGTTCCAACGCATCAACATAAAAAGGTGTTGCTGCGCTGCGGGACGGGTGGCAAGTCAAATTGCTGTCATCCCCTTTTTCTGCTATACTAACCCTACTATTGTTTTCCTCGGCCTATACGCTTTCGTGACATGGTTTTTAGAGTGGGGGAGCGGCGGCAGACTAAAATTCTCAAATCGTTCCTACGGGGAACCTCTTTATGATCCCCATCGACACTGCTGATTTCCGTTGGGCCTGGCAGGGTCTTTTTTGTGTGCGGTTTCCCTCTCGGGTTTTCATCGTTTCACTTTCTGCCTTGCTCTTCGAGGCAGGCAGCTGATTCCAAGCAAAAAGGGGGGTTGCACGAGGGCACATTGGCCTTCGTGCAACCCCCCTTTTGCTTGCTAAGTTAACTGCTATTTTGGCGGTTTAGTCTACCATTTCAGCGTCTTTGGCGATTGCCTCGGGGATCGTAAGATCGAGGGCGGCGGCGGTTTTCTTGTTGATGAAGGTGCGCAGCTCTTTCGCTGTCTGAATGGGCATAGCAGCGGGCTTGGCCTTGCCTTCTAAAATATCGGCCGCCATGTCGCCGGACTGCATGCCTAATTTATAGTAGTCAATGCCGTAGGTGATGAGGGCGCCGGCTGTCACCTGGTGCGGCTCGCCGCAGATGATTCCCTTTTTCGCCGGGGTGGTGACGCCGAGGAGGGTGGGGAGCGCCGAGGAAATCACGTTGTCCGTCGGTTCGTAGAAAACGTCCACCTTGCTCACGAGGCTTTGCGCTGCCTGTTGGATGTCGTTCACCGTGGAAATGGTGGCGGTCTCCACATGGAGCCCCTTGCTTTCAGCGTAGTCTTTCATGGCCTTGACCTGGAGTTCGGAATTGACTTCGCTGGAGCAGTAGATGGTACCGATGGTCTTGGCGTCGGGATAGAGTTTTTGCAGAAGATCGATCTGTTCCCTGATGGGGCTCATATCGCTGGTTCCGGTGACGTTGCCCTTGGGGGCTTCGTTGCTGGCGGCCAAGTTCGCCCCCACATAATCGGTGATGGCGGAGCCGACGATGGGGATGTCCTTCGTCAGACTGGCCATGGTCTGCGCCGCCGGTGTGGCGATGGCGTAGATGAGGTCAACCTTGTTGCTCAGGAAACGCTGTCCGATGTTTTGCAGGTTCGATTGGTCGGCCTGGGCATTCTGCCGGTCGATGGTGAGGTTCTTTCCCTCTTCGAAGCCGCGCTTTTTCAGCCCGTCCACAAACCCCTTGTTGGCCGCGTCCAGCGCGCTGTGCTCCACGAGCTGCACGATGCCCACCTTGTACTGCTTTGACGCGCCGCCTCCCGAATCGGCGGAAGGATTGCTGCTGCCGCCGCACCCGGCGACGAGGCCCGCGGTGAGAACTGCGGCGAAGCCGAGCGCAAGGCTCTTTCGCACTGTCGTCATGAACATGATTTCCACCCCTCTGCATAAAGTATAAATAAAAGAATATCATTATTATATATAAAACCCACGGCCATCGCAAGCCTTGGAGGAGGGATGAGGGGACGGTGTGTTCTGTTTCGGGGGAAGAGGATGACGCTGGTGGCGGAGAAAAATACGGTCCGCCCTGTGTCGCCGCTGAATATGACAGGAAGAGATGAATTAGAACTTGGTTTGCATTTATTGTTTATTCATATTATAATGCACTTAATTTGAGTGGGTAAAGGGTTCTGCCCGGTTGAAGAGGAGAATGAATGGGGTTCTCACTGATAACGGCAACTGGAGGGTGCGTGTTGAAAGGAATGGTGACGAAGTGCAGAGGAAAGGATTAACTGCCGCCGTGCTGGGGACGATGATGAGCCTTGGCTTGGCTGCGGGCGCGGAGGCGGCAGACAAGGCGGAGGAAAATTTAGACAGCTATACCATTGATGAGATTGTGGTGACGGCGACGCGCACGGAAAAGGATACGCTGAAAGTGCCGGCCAGCATTAGCGTTGTTACGGCGGAGGACATCAAACTGCACAATGTAAAGACCTTGAGCGATGCTTTGGCGATGCTGCCGGGGGTCTATGACGGCCGCACCCACGGGATGTCGGAATCGGCAAATGGTATCACCATTCGCGGTTTTGGGGAGAGCAATATTCTTTTCCTTTATGACGGGATGGTCATGAACGACGGCTATTCCGGCGGCATGAACTGGAACGCCGTTTCCGTGGAAGATGTGGAGCGGATCGAGGTGCTGCGGGGCGCGGCGTCGTCTCTTTACGGCGGCAAGGCGGTGGGCGCCGTGGTCAATATCATCGGCAAAAATCCCGACAAAGACAGCGTACGGGGCTATGTGTCCTACGGCTCCCGCTACACATGGAAAAATGGCATCAATCTGACCAAGAAAATCGACGACAAATGGTCGGTAGGGTTTGGCTACGAAAATAAACAGACGGACGGCTGGACGAAAAAATACAGCTATGTGACTCGAGGGACGACGGCCGCGCCGTCCGGCACCGTGGCCACCGGCGCGATCAAGACGATTCGGGGCAGCGGCAGTACCATTTATCTTTTGGGGACACCGGGAACGGGGGGCAGTGAAGATAATACCTTGAATCTCAAGGTGAAGTATCATTTCACTTCGGATCAATCGTTGATTTACCGCTATACTCACGATCAGTATCACTATTTTTCGGTTGATCCCCAGTCGTATTTAGTGGATGCGGCGGGGAATCGCCTCTTTGAAGGCAGTGTTCTCATCGGTACGCGGTATTATAATTTTGATGAATCGGATTTTACGGATTATTATGGCCGGCGCGTCGTCGACCGTCATGCCCTGCAATATAAGGACGAAGGGAATAAACTGATCATAAACGCCGGGTTCACCCATGTAAAAGACAGCGGGTATACCACCGGCGATGATTTCGCTGGACGGGGGCGGGGCAATGATTCCAAATATCCCAGTAAAACCTATAAACTTGATCTGCAAAAGACATGGGAAATGGGCCCTCATACACTGGTGGCGGGCTTTGATGTTCAGCGGGACGCCATGGATTATATTAAATCGCGGTTAGCCCATTGGCATGATCACGATTCCGTCATATCCCAGACGTCAAAAATGGGCGGGAAGGATCTCATCGCGGCGCTCTTCGTCCAGGACGATTATCGGTTCAACAAGCATTTCGGGATCAATTTAGGCTTGCGCCTCGATCATTACAAAAAGTATGACGGCTATTTTCGGAACGCTTCTTCCTACATTAAACAGGAAGAGGCCTCCTATAATGAGCTCAGCCCGAAGGTCGCTCTGGAGTATTACCCGACCCCGAAAACGACGCTTTACGCCTCTTTCGGTCATTCCTTCAATCCCCCACGGCTGTATCAGCTTTATCGCCACGATCCGTCCTATGGCTATATCGCCAATCCGGAATTAAAGCCGGAAAAGACGAATACCTTTGAAATCGGCGTGAAGGAGAAGTTTGACGAGAAAACGTATTTAGGCTTTTCGGCGTATCACGCGAAGACGACGGATCTTATTACCGCATCGAGTAAGGACATTGCCGGACATCGGAAATATATCAACCTTTCGGAGGCGAAGCGGATCGGCTGGGAAATGGAGCTTCGCCACGCCTTCACCGACGCCTGGTCAGCTTTTGTCAATTATAACTACGAGCGGGCCACGGATGAAGAAGGCTATCGGATCTATTCCATTCCCCAGCATACCCTTCATCTGGGAGTGAAATATGACAAAAAACCATGGAGCGCTTACCTTGAGGGGCAGTACATCAGCAGCCGCAACGAACCCGATGAATTTAGCGGGCATTATCTCTCCGACGACGCGTTTTTCATCGCCAACTGCGGCATCAATTATCAATTCATGAAAAACGCGACCCTATCCCTGACGGTGGAAAATTTGTTTGACCTCGATTACTGGCAGTGGTACAAGGCGCGGGGCAGAAGCGTCATGGTGGGCGTGTCCTTTGAGATGTGATGGGGTTTTTTCAGCGGGGCGCATGGCTTTCCTGCTTGCTTTTGGGGGTGAAGGAATTTGCGTGGGATATATCAGCTTCATCGGATGACGAGTTTTTTGGCGGCGCCGTTTTTGGTGATTTTTTGCCTGACGGGGCTGTTCTTGCTCTTCGGTGGGGAAGTTTATGATTGGAATACCTCAGGGGAAGCCCCAAAGTATGCCGCAGTGGAGGAAGAAACGCTGTATGCGTATTTAGGGGAGGCTGTATCCCGGGCGGCGGAGCAGGGGGAGACGATCCGCTCCGTACGCTTTGTACCGTCTATGGGACGGATTCGGGTCCTGTTGGCCGATTCCGCCGCGCCGTTGGCGAAAACAGCGAGGGCGGCCGATTTTTATCTCCGGGATGGGGCGTTACATGATGTGCCATCTGCCGTCTCCTATCGGCAAGAATGGCTCAATGGCGCGATGCGTTTCCTGAGCCGCCTTCACGTTCGCCTAAACGACGGCGAGGCGGGGCGCATTTTGATGGCGGCGGCGTGCGCTTTGTCCATGGTGTCCATCGGTACGGGATTTATCTTGTATCCCCGCTTTATGAGGGGACTTTCCTTCGGCGTGCGGCGGCCGTTTTCCCAACGGCTGTGGTGGTCGGACTGGCATAAAGCGCTGGGGATTTTAGCAGGGGGATGGCTTTTCGTCCTCTCCTTCAGCGGCTTGGCGCTGTATCTCTATCGACAGGGAGCGGATGCCTATCAGGCGTCGGCTTATCAGGAAGCGGCGCAGGAATTTCGCCCTTCGCCGGGAGCGCCTCTGGATCTCTCTGCCGCCTTGGTGCAGTTTCGCCATGAATGGCCAGAGAAGCGGGTTTTAGCAATCTTTCCGCCGGATGAAGCGCACCCGTTTTTTGCCTTCGAGGTAGCGGACGCCGCGGCAAACCGTGCCCTGTATGCGGCGCGTCAGTGGGCCTTCCTGTCGGCGGACGGGGCAAAGACGCTTTTCGCGCCGCCCTCCGCATGGTCGGCCATCGGCGCGCTCGCTTCGAACCTGCACTTTCGCAATCATTCCACCCTTGCGCTGAAGAGCCTGTGGGCGTTCTTTCTCCTCCTCTCCCTTCTTCTCACCGTGAGCGGGCTGGCCGTCCATATCACCCGTTTCTCAAAAAGCGCCGGGACGAAACCCACCGTCACGCCGCTTTTCTCCTTTGGCTCTGGCGGCGTCTGGGCCTTGGCGCTGCTGCCGGCAGCGGGGCTTTTCCTCCCCTTCTATGGTGCCGAGGGGCTGGGAACAGCCGCTTTCCTCATCGTGGTTGTGGGCGCGGCGTGTTTAACGGACAAAACGTGGTTTATAAAAAAATAATAATTAAAATCGTTGTTATCTATGAATTAATCACGTATAATATTTTTATGAATTCATAATTATTAAGATAAGGGGTGGATGGTGTGGCTATGAAGAAGAAAAAACGGACGGCAGGTCTGGTCTTGGCCTTAGTTTGCGCCTCCAGTGGCATCGTGGCGGCGGCGCCAGATGAGCAACTGGATGAGTACACGCTGGATACGGTTGTCGTCGAGGCCAATCGGACAAAGAACAAATTCGGCGATATCGTCACCGAGCAGTCTTATTACCGCACGGGCGGCGACGTCGACGTCATCACCAGCGAGGATATCGCCCAGCGGCATTATGTGGATATGACCAGCGCGATAAAGACGCTGCCCGGCGTGCAGGTGAACAGCATCGGGTATCACGGCGGCGAATATGGAGCGGGGACGCAGTACAATACGACGGTGACCATCAACGGCGACGATCGCGTCGTCGTCTGCCTGGATGGGCGGCGCGTCGACAACGCCGTCAGCGGTCTGATGAGCTCGCGATCTGCGAATTGGACGAAGGCGTTGACCAATCTCGATCAGGTTACAAGCATCGACAATGTGGAAAAAATCGAAATCATTAAAGGGCCGGGCGCGTCTAAATACGGGGCCGACGCCACGGGCGGCGTCATCAATATCATCACCAAGAAAGGCGCGCTGGAGCCGCACGGCAAGATTGATATCGCCGCCGGATCGTATCAGCACCGCGTTTACCGCTTTAATTACTCGGGCTCGACGAAGGACGGGTCGTTTCGCTATTTCATTTCGGGTATGCGCGACCGAGGCGGCAGTACCAACTATTACGATCGCATGACCGCGCGGGAATATAAAGCGAATAATACCGGGTTTAATGATTCAAGCTTTAATATTCGCCTCGATAAATATTTTGGGAAGGATAAAAGCCTTACGTTTTCCTACAATCATACCGACGCGCGCGACGGGTATCCCATTACCGTGCCGGATTACCGCTACATGACGAAGGCAGAATATCTGGCGACGATGAACCGCCGCAAGGGCTTAATATATGGCGCGATCAAAAATCAAGGGTACCGTAACACCTGGTACGCCAACGGATTTAAGGGAAACGCGACCGGGCACAATAATTTTGACTACGATCTCACCTATTCGTTCGGGAAAGATCACGATATGGAGAGCTATATCCGGGCGTATTACCAGATGCACAAATATTGGCTCGTCTGGGGGCCGAGCGAGGCGTCTGTCTGGGGGGCCGCCCTGTGCCGACGCCTTGGGATCCCGAGTGGAACGAGTATATCAAAGCCCGGACAGTGACGGATAAGGATAGACGCAATAAGAATGACGACTATAACCACGGGCTGGAAGGGCAAATCGGAAAATCCTTTGGCCCTCATGACGTCCTCTTCGGTTGGGCGATCGACTGGTCGCGCCACGAGAGCTTTTCCATCAGCTCGATCACCGGGAAAGAAACGGCGACGAACGTCAAGCAGACGACCTTCGTCAGCTTTTTGCAGGACAAGATCCATGTGAATGACCGGTTTGAGATCGCGCCGGCGCTGCGGTTCCAGTGGGCGAATGCAGCGAGCACGAGCCGTGAAGCGGGGACGACCTCGGAGGCAAACAGCAAGTATGCTAAAGTGACGGCAGCCATCAACGCCGAGTATTTATTTTCCAAAGGATTCAGTATTTTCGCCGGGTGGACGCAGGTGAACCGCCCCTTGAAACCGGATGATTATAAAAGCGACGCAACGCTCTATATGGATCAGAAGTTGGAGAACGAGCGCGGCAGCGCCTACACCATTGGGCTGAAAAAGGAATTCTCCAAAAATACCTCGGCGTTTATCAATTACGATTACATGCACATGGATAACGCCATCTCCCGTCAATCCGTCTGGGATGATAAAGTCGGCGACTGGCAGACGAAATCCATCAATGCACAGCAGACGCGGCGGGCGTTCAACATAGGGATCAACCACCGCTTCAGCCCCCAGTGGCGAGCGCGGCTTTCGTACGCGACCGTCGACGAGAGCTGGGCGGCCAAGCACGGGATGATCATTCAGCCGGGGCTGGGGATCGATTCCATTTACATCAATGCGTATATCAACGCGACCCGCCCGAAGCACAAGACGGTGCTTGATGTGAGCTATGAGCAGGGGAAATGGTCGTCCTCGCTGACCGCTATGCTGTACAGCGGTATGGATACGCGCTACTTTACGGCGAACCGCTTCTTGATTCTGGATTGGGTGCTGAATTATAAGATCAATAAGGATACCACCGTCTACCTGACCGTGGACAATCTGACGAATCAGGGCTACGAGGTCAAATTCCATCCTTATGTAGGCAAGGGCGCCTACGCCATGCCGGGACGCACCTTCATGCTGGGCGTGGAATACAAGTTCTGAAACATATATCTCCGAAAGGGAAAGGCTCTCGCTGACAACGGCGGGAGCCTTTTTGCCTGGGATGCGGTTCCTGCCGCTGCCGGTGCCCGCATGATGAAGCGATGGCGCGCATTCTTGACATTCAAAATCGATTCTTATATGATGTAAATGCTTCATTCATGTAATATTCATAAATTATTCATATTAAAAAGCGAAGGAGCGGTTTCATGAAAGAAAAGACCGGTACGAGCCCACAAGGAAAGAATTACCTAACGGCCATGCGATATTCGGCCGTGTTGCTGCTCCTCGCGGGGGGACTTTTTGCGGCGTTCTGTTGGGCGCTGTCCATCGGCAGCGTATCGCTGCCGCTCAAGGACATTCTGCGGGTCGTCGTCGAACAGTTCACCAGCGGCAAGGGCATTGAGGACGTGGGGCAGGGGGCGGTCCATGATATCGTTTGGCTGCTGCGGTTCCCGCGGCTTCTCTTGGCCGCGGCGGCCGGCTGCGGATTGGCTGTCGTCGGGGTCGTCATGCAGGCCATTGTAAAAAATCCGCTGGCCGATCCGTACATTTTGGGGATCTCATCGGGGGCTTCCTTAGGGGCGACAGCTTCCATCATGCTGGGGGTCGGCGTGGGTCTGGGGGCGAATTTCGTCGGCATCGCGGCGTTTTTAGGGGCGTTCCTCATCTCCCTCGGCGTTCTCTTTATCGCCAATTTAGGGGGGCGGGCCAATTCCGTGAAGCTGCTTCTGGCCGGGATGGCTCTGAGCGCCGTGTGCAGCGCTTTTTCCAGCTTCATTGTCTATTTTTCGCCGAATAAGGAGGGGCTGCAGACGGTGACGTACTGGCTCATGGGGAGCTTTGCCGGGGCCACGTGGGACGAGCTCTTTGTCATTTTGCCCCTGGTTTTCCTGGCGACTTTTTTCTTCTGGTCCCAGAGCCGGCTTCTCAATCTCATGCTTTTAGGCGATGATACGGCGATCACCTTGGGGACGGATCTCCATCGCTACCGTCAGGTCTATCTTTTGGTGAGCGCCTTGATCGTCGGCTTTATCGTCTATGCCTCGGGGATGATCGGCTTCGTCGGGTTAGTGGTGCCCCATGTGGTGCGCCTTTTAGCGGGGACCGACCATAAGCGACTCATTCCGGGCGCGGCGCTCTTGGGAGCGATTCTTCTCGTCGTCGCCGACGGGCTCTGTCGGATTGTGATCCCTCGGACGGAAGTTCCCGTGGGGATTTTGATTTCGCTCATCGGCGCACCTTGGTTCGTCTATCTTTTGGTGAAGCGAACCTACGGTTTTGGAGGTGAGTCCTGATGGAAATCGCGGTGCGGGACGTTTCTATGTCCCTCGGGGGCAGGGAGATTCTTACAAAGCTTAATCTAAGCCTGCAACCCAAAGAATTTGTCGGCCTCATCGGACCCAACGGCAGCGGAAAAAGCACCCTCTTGAAGTGCGTCTACCGGACGCTAAAGCCGACGAGCGGGGCGATCTTTTTCGACGGAACGCCCCTTGACACCCTTTCCTATCGGGATTCGGCGCGAAAACTTTCCGTGGTGGCCCAGCACAATTTTTACAGTTTCGACTTTGCGGTACTCGACGTCGTTTTGATGGGACGCTCCCCCTACAAAAAGATGCTCGACCGCGACGGGCCGGAAGATTATGAGATCGCCCGCCGCGCCCTATCTACCGTGGGATTGGCGGGGTTTGAGGAGCGGAGCTTCGCCACGCTCTCCGGGGGCGAACAGCAGCGCGTCATCCTGGCCCGGGCGCTCACCCAACAGACGGAATGCATGATTTTAGACGAGCCCACCAACCATTTGGACGTCAAATATCAGATGGAGATCATGGATATCGTCAAATCGCTGCGCCTGACGGTGCTCGCGGCCATCCACGATCTCAACATCGCCGCCCTCTACTGCGATCGGCTCATCGCCTTAAAAGAGGGGGAGATTGTCGGCGAGGGGCCGCCGCAGGCCCTCCTGACGGCAGATTTTATCCGCCGCCTCTACGACGTGGAAGCGATCGTGGAAACCCGCCCGGATTCGGGACGTATCTATGTCGTTTACCTGTCGCGGGAAGAGCAGGCCGCGCGGGAGAGGAGAGAGAACGGCGATTCGACGGGAAAGATTACGGACAGAAAGGATGTGGTTTAACGTATGAAACAGAAGGGGAAGTTTTTGCGCAAAGCGGTGGCGTGGAGTCTTATGGGAAGTGCAGTGGTCTTATGGGGTGGGCCATGGGCCGAAGCAGCCGAGACTGAGGATAAACCGAAGGAGTACACTCTGTCGGACATCGTCGTCTACGGCGAGCGGTCGGAGGACGTCTACGCCGGGGGCTACGTTGCCCGGGAAAGCGGTCTGAACGCGCTGGGGAGTACCGATTTCATGGAGATCCCCTTCAACGCGACCACCTTTACAGAGAAGGCGATTTCCCGCGTCAAACAGCCAGGCAATACCCTGGTACAGTTGGTGACGCTGGATCCTACGGTGACTTCACGGGGCAATAAGACGTACAATGACATCAAGATTCGTGGCTTTTCCATCAGCCCCCACGATTATTTCTTAAACGGCGTGTCGGGGATGCTCTCTCAGTCGTCCATCCCGATGAATTTCGTCGAGCGCGTGGAGGTGGTATCGGGGCCGGATACGCTTCTCCATGGCGTCACGAGCAGCGGCAGCGTCGGCGGCTCCATCAACCTCGTCCCCAAGGTGGCGGAAGATACGCCCCGGATTACCTTCACCGAAACGTTTTCCGGCAAGAGCCACTACGAGCACGCCCTCGATTTAGGGGCGCGCTTTGGCAAAAATAAAGAGTGGGGCGTTCGCGCCAACATCGACGCGGCGGACGGCAACACGGAGTTCCACCACGAGCGGATGGCCTATCATAATATTTTCGTCAACTTCGATTATCGCGGGGAAAAGACGAAAGCTCAGCTCCTCTACGGCTATCGCTATGTCAATCAGACGGCGCCCACCTTTTCGCTGAATCTGAACGGGCATGCGCTGCCGCCGGCGCCCTCGGGGGATGCGAATTTCCAGCTTCCCTGGTCGCGCTATCGTTATAATAACAACATTCTCACCTTAGCCGTGGAACATGCGTTTTCCAAGGACTGGCAGGCCTTCTTCCACGCCGGGTATCACGATGAGGATTGGAATTCCTGTTATGAATCCTATTATCCCATGCTGATGGATAATCAGGGGAATTTCCAGGCGGGGATCGAGGAAGTCCCCATCGCCTTCTGGCGGCTGAGTTTTGATGCCGGGCTGCGGGGCAAGGTGAAGACGGGGGCGCTGACCCACAACCTCGTCTTTCGCGTGGACCGCATGTCATCAAACGGCGGCGGGCAGGATTGGTACGGCGATGATGAATTTGGCAATCCCTATACATTTTACGGCAACATCTACGATCCCTCCATCCTACAGAACGTCCCCCCCGCCCCGCCGCTCTTAGGCCCGTGGTATTACAGCGGCGCGAAGATATTGAGCGGCGTCACCGTCGTCGACCGTCTGGTCACCGACGACGAGAAGTGGACGTTTTTGGCCGGACTGCGTTACCAAAAGGAAAAAGCTTTTCGCAACCATAACGGGAAAGATTACACCGGTTCCTATTCTACCTCGGCGGTCAGTCCCAACGTCGGCGTCATGTACACGCTCAGTCCCGAGGCCAAGCTCTACGCGAATTATATGGAAGGACTGGGGAACGGTTCTTTCGTTTCCTCCCGGTATGCCAACGGCGGCGCGTATCTGCCGCCGCAGCTCACGAAGCAGTGCGAAGTCGGCGCCAAGTGGGATACGAAGAAATTCGCTGGCAGCTTCAGCATCTTTTCCCTTGAGCAGGAAAACGCCTATGCCGACGCGGCTAAGGTGTACGATTATCATGGCCGCCAGAAGAACCGCGGGGCGCAGGTGACGGTATTCGGCGAACTATCGCCGAAAGTCAGCCTCGTCGGCGGCCTGATGTACCTTAAGGCCACCCAGTCCGGCGGAGCTAACGACGGGCGGGAGCTTCACGCCACCCCCAACTGGAACGCATCCTTGATGGCGGAATATAAGGCGAATCCAAACTGGACGGCCTTTGGCCGCCTGACCTATAGCGGCTCCGCTTACCTGACACCGGCCAACCGCGCCAAAGTGCCGGCGTGGTACCGAGTGGATTTAGGGGTGCAGTATGAAAAGCCGCTGGCGGACGGAAAGGCCATGCGGGTCGGCCTCAACGTTTTTAACGTCTTGGATCGGCGCTATTGGTGCGCCCGGGGGAATGATGTCGTTGCCCTGGAAGGGCCGCGCAGCATCGTCTTGACCTTTGGCTATGATTTTTAAGCGCTCGTTCTTGGGGACGCTCTCCGGCAGCCTTTTTTTGCTGCTGGGGAGCGTTTTCTGCGGCGGCTGCACAGCGCATGAGGATAGCCCCGCGCCCGCCGCAGAAAGGCTGGATGTGCACGGAGACGCTTTCCCGGCGGCGCATGACAGCGAAAAACGCCGCGCGATCGTCAATCTTCGGGTGTCAAATTATTTTGCCTCCGGGGAATCGGTACAGTATGCGAAAGGCGTGCCGCAGCGCATTGTCGTGGTCGGCTCGGGGGAGATCGAGACGCTGTTGGCCTTCGGGGCGGCAGACCGCATTTTAGCGGCGGAATCATGGTACCCGTTGGAAAATTTTTTGCGCCCGGAATACCGCCCGCTGGTCAAACAGCTTCCTCTCGTTCCCTATGGGCAGATCAGCTTGGAGTACCTGATGTTTTTAGAGCCGGATCTCTTGGTAGCCCAGCAGTGCATGTTCACGGATAAGCGCTTTATCAGTACGGACTTTTGGAACCGGCGGGGTGTTTTGACCTTTGTTCCCTGGAATACGAATGATCCCGGGGGCCACGCCCATCACGAGACCATCGAAAGCGAGATGAAATTCCTCTACGGGCTGGGACAGCTGCTCCACGAGGAAGAGCGGGCGGCGCGGATGATCGACGGCGTCTACCGAACGCTGGCGGATATTCAGGAACGCTGCGCCCCTTATCATAAGCCCAAAGCACTAGTCATTGAATTTATGGGGAAAGAGATTGCTTCCTACGATGTGACGAAGCTGGCCGGGGACATGGTGACGCGGCTCGGTGGAGAAATCCCTGAGACAGCGCCGATGATCGATCGAGAAACGCTGCTGGCCATAAATCCGGAGGTTCTCTTCATCGTCTGTTACGGGGAGGAAGACGCTCGGCAAGTCGTTGCGCGGGTTTTGAATGATCGGGCGTTGAACAGTCTGGAAGTCGTTCGTACGGGGCGTATATGTCCGTTGCTTTTAGAATATGTTTATTCTTCGGAGGTGCGCACGGAGGACGCGCTGAAAATCATCGGCCACGCCCTTTATCCTGACCTGAAAGGACTGTCCGCCCCGCGCGGCTTTTAGCGATTGGGGCCCGGGCCTTGGCCCCGGAGGCGGTGTTTTCGTGTCAGGGGTCAGAAAAAGGGCCTGTCTCACATTCGGAAGGTGTGAGACAGGCCCTTTGCGATTATACGCCGTGGGAGAGGATTACTTCTGGCTGTCTAATTTCGACGTATCCATGCGGTTTGCGGTGTCAATGGTGTCGTTGTATTCTTCCACCATATCGTTGAACTTTTTCGCATCGTCGCCGCTGGCTAAATACTCGCGGACTTCGCCGATGAAGCTGTTCATATCCCGCTTATAGGATTTAGCTTCTTCGGAGTCCAGCGCGTTGTTGAGGCTCTCCAAATCCTTGAGCTGCTGCTCGACCGCCGCGGCGTCGTACGTCGGTTTAGCCAGCTCATCGACGATATGGCTCGCTTTAAGGCCGATTTCTAAAAAGAGCGCCGTGTTCTTCTTGCCGGCTTTCTTCATTGCCTCCAACTGCGCTGCCTGCAGATCTTCGTTGTGCTTGTCCACCAGACTGTTAAAGGACTCGTAGGCGGCGGTGAATTTATCGTACAGCGGCAGATACTGCTGCCGATCTGCTTCTGCCTGGGCGTATCCGTCGGAGAGATAGGTTTTTGCTGAATAGTAGCCTTCCATTTTAGTCGCGAGGGGGGCCAGATCCTTGAGGGCGGCCAGCACCTCATCCGCTGCTTTGTCCACATCGTCAAAACCGCTGCTCTTTTGGCGGGCATCTTTCAAATCCTTTTGCAGAATGTCGAAATCGGGCAGCGAGATGTGCGTCATCTTTTCGCCGCTGCGCAGATCTTCTAAAGAGGGCTGGATGGAAAAGGCAAAGGTCACCATTTTTCCATTGTATTGATTGGTGGCTGAGATGTAGGGAGAGAGTTTGGCGCGACCGTCTTCGGCTTTTTCGGCTGTCATCGGTGTGGACGAAGAACCGCTTTGGCCGCTGTCTCCGCCGCAACCCACGAAGAGGAGCGACGATGCCGCCAAGAGCCCTCCAAAAAAGAGAACCGCACCTTTCCGATACCATGCTGTGGTTTTTGTCATGAAACCGCCTCCTTATTTTTGCATCATTGTCTTACTCAGACAATAAATCAGAGAAAATATATCATTTTTTCGTCAAAAGGGCAAATTCTGTTTCGGGAGCGCTGACTGCCGGCTCGGGGAAAAGGGGAATATCGACGCGTCTTAAGACGGCATGGGGCGCTTTCGGGCGGATTGGCAAATGGGGGCGGGAAAGATATAATAAGACCATGAGAAAAATAGAGGGAAGGAGGGATTTCATGGCGCAGGGAAAGGATGCCTATGGAGGAGGACGCCGCAGCGCGGCGACGCAGGCGGGACTGTCGGAAAAGAGCCGGCGGCGCTTGGAAAACGCTAAAGCCGCTAATACCATCAAGGCGTATGAGGCGGATTGGCGGGATTTCACCGATTGGTGCCAGCATCATGAGGCTGCCGCCCTTCCGGCGGAGCCGGAGACCATCGTGAACTATTTGAGCGATTTAGCCGACGCCGATGAGGCCGTCAAGGCGAATACGGTGGCCCGTCGAGTGACGGCTATCTCCGAGAGCCACATCGCTGCCGGGTACGATCGGGAGCGAAACCCCGCTAAAGCAGGCATTGTCCGGGCGGCGGTGGCGGCCATTCGCCGGGAAAAGGGGACGTTTCAGCGGGGGAAAGCCCCGATTCTTTTGGAAACGCTCTCTCTCTTAGCGGACGGTTTTTCGGCGGATGATCTCGCGACGAAACGGGATCGGGCTCTCATCCTTTTGGGTTTCGCCGGCGCTTTTCGCCGTTCGGAACTGGTGCGTGTGGAAGTGAAGGATCTCACCTTTACGCCTCAGGGCCTTGTTCTCTTTATCCCTCGCGCGAAGGGGGATCAGCTGGGCAAGGGAAGTACCATCGCTATTCCCTACGCACCGGAGCCGCGTATCTGCGCTGTCCGGGCCGTACGGGACTGGATTGAGGCGGCGGGTCTCTCCGACGGCCCCCTCTTCCGCCCTCTGACGAAAGCGGGAACGCTTCGCGCCGTCCATCTCAGCGATAAATCGGTGGCGCTCATTGTGAAAAAGTATGCGGCCTTGGCGGGACTGGATCCCAAAGATTTTGCCGGGCACAGCCTGCGCCGGGGTTTTGCCACCAGCGCCGCCCAACACGACGTGGACACCCTCTCCATTATGCGTCAGACTCGGCACAAATCGGAAAAGATGGTACATCGCTACATCGAACAGGGCAATCTTTTCAAAGAAAACCCCCTCAGCCGTATGTTCGGCGATCCCCCGCCCCGCCGATGACGCTTTG
>ERZ773009.1530-NODE-1530-length-15711-cov-14.029765_pt1 | contig 15711 bp, 17 predicted proteins | sample MGYA00580663_ERZ773009 | MGnify/ENA primary metagenome ERZ773009 (study PRJEB29015, sample SAMEA2737969) | human oral metagenome | biome: human oral; feature: human-associated habitat; material: dental | place: China | collected 2026 ... | reverse complement strand
TAATGTTTTGCAAAGACCAAATCACCGGCACGCTTGTGAATTATTACGTCACCTGTAAGCGCGAAGCGTGGCTTTACGCACACAATATTCACGCCAATCAGGAAGATAAAAACGTGCTGATGGGCAAGGCGCTAGCGGATATCAAAGAGAACGGTTTGCAGGAATTCGCATTTTCAAATTTGAAATTTGATAAGCTTTCCAAGCAGCGCAGACATTATCTCATCACCGAATATAAAAAGAGCCTAAAAAATCCAGAAGCAGGCAAGATGCAGCTGCTTTTTTATATCTATCTTTTAAAAACGGGCTTAAATTTAAGAGAGGTGAAAGGCAAGCTAATTAGCGGCAAAACCGTCATAGCCATTGAGGATAATGCCGAAAATTTCACTAAAATCGAAACAATTCTAAACAGCATCGCCGCCCTTGTAAACGAGCCAAAGCCGCCTAAATTTAGCCCGCAAAAGATTTGCGAGAGTTGCGCTTATCGTGATTATTGCATTTAGGAGATAGAATGTATGCTATTTTATTTTACGATATTTCAAGCAGCGACGAAAAGGAGAAAAATAACGCTGCGCGCGTCCGCAAGGCGGTCGAGAAGTTTCTGCCTCGCGTGCAATTCAGCGTTTTTGAGGGTGAAATCAGAGCGAGCGATCTTAAAAAATTAATGACGATTTTGCAAAAAGAATGTTCTAATAGGCTTGATTCGGTGGTAATTTATACTTTTAATTCACTCAAATATTCACAGCGCCTAGTCATCGGACGCGATAAAAACGAAGCGATTTTCAGCTAAAATTTAAGGATAAAGTATGCAAAAATCGGATCGCACGCATTTTATTTTGAGCTCCGGCCGATTGCGCCGCAAAGATAATAATCTATATTTCGATAAATTTAACGACGAGGGCGGAATTTTAGCTAGTAAAATTTTGCCGATTAACGCAATTGATGAAATTTATATTTTGGCGCGGGTAGAGCTTGACACTTATGCTATGGCGTTTTTGGCTGATAATAACATTTTGTTGCATATTTTTAGCGCCTATCAGAGCTTCCGCGGCAGTTTTTTCCCGAATACTTCAAATTCTGTAAACAAAAGCGGCTTTGTACTTTTGGCGCAGCTGCGGGCTTTTGATGATCTTTCTAAGCGCCTTTTTATCACTCGCGAGATTACTCGCGCTCGCATCTTAAATGCAGCCATTAATTACAAGGCTTACGGCGTCTCGCTCGATACTGCGCCGCATCTGGATGCTCTAGCGCGCGCCTGCGACATAGCAGCGGTAATGGCGGTGGAAGGCGGCTTTGCCAAGCAGTATTTCGCGGCCTGGAACGAAATCATCGAGGATCAGCGCAGTTTTAAATTTACGACGCGCTCCAAACGCCCGCCGGCAGATAAAATTAATGCCCTCATTAGCTATGTAAATACGCGTATTTATAGCGTCTGCCTCAGCGAAATTTACAAAACCGAGCTTGATCCGCGCATCGGCTTTTTACACGAGCCAAACTACCGTGCGCTAAGTCTGCATCTAGATCTTGCAGAGATTTTTAAGCCTATTTTAGGCGATAGATTAATTTTTGGAATGTTAAACAAGCGCGAGATTACGGCAAAAGATTTTGAAACGGACGCGGGGCGTATTCGATTCGGTCGAGAAGCGGTGCAAAAGATCGAGCTAAAAATGATCGAGAAACTATCATCTTGCGCAAATGTAGCGGGACAGAACCTAACCTGGCGTCAAATCATCCGTCGCGAGGCAAATCAGATTAAAAAATACGTCTGTGAAGGCGTGCCTTACGAGGGGCTGGTATGGCGGTAGGCTGGGGTTTTAAGCTCATTCGTGCTTTTAAAATTTTGACTAGAATCACTTACGCCTATAGATTGTGCCCTCTTAAGATGCATGTGCTTTTGAAATAAATTTGATCTGAAGCACGGAACGGCGAACGAATTGGCTTTAAAAACACATATGTTTTTAAAATTTCAGCTTTTTATTATTCACACTTCGATTTTTGAATATCTTTATATTTAGATTTTAACATTTGCACTCACGATACATATAGATAGCGATAAAGTTGCTTTTAAGATTCTGAAATGCCTAATTTTGGGCATTGAGCAATCAGCGCTTTTTTAAATTTAGTCTATTTTAAGGCATAAAAATATATACTCCTAACACTTTCTACCTAGGAAAATGGAAAAATTCGTGCTGTAGAATTCCATCCCGTTGGGAATTGAAACAATTGACAAGGGAGCAGAGAAAAGCGCGCTCCTCGTAGAATTCCATCCCGTTGGGAATTGAAACTAAAATATTCCGCACCGCTTGGAAAGACATGAGCGTAGAATTCCATCCCGTTGGGAATTGAAACTTCTGCCACTGCATTTATAGCGTCCCGCAGGAATGTAGAATAATTATTCTATCCTTTGGGAATTGAAACGCATAAATAGGCTTATTGCACGATTCGCGTAGGAATTCATCTTATTTAAATCAAAACGGATCTACGCGATGCGACTTTTACGGCGGAAATGGATAGAATTCTCATCTCGCTATAAAATTTAAAAAGATTAGTTGTGGCTGGGATAGGATACAGCATGGGGCACTTATGTGAAATTTCATTCGGTTTCAATTTGCCACCAAATATATTAAATTTATAGGTTACGAATGAAATTCTGGAGTTACTCACAAATTAAAATTTTAACGAACTGTATATTTGCCATAATATAAATAGATTTAAATGCAACTCATTTAATAGCAAATTCAAAATATTTGTAAAAATGCACGCTAGGGATCTTAAAAGCTAAGTTAAAGTAAGAATTCCGCATTAATTTCAATTAAATTTACGCTACAAATTTAAGATCATGTGTCAAAGTTAGAATTTAAAATTAAATTAGATGATGCCAAAGAGGCAGAAAGATGGAAAGAATTTTATAAAGTAAGAATTTGGCAACAACCTTTGAAACTGCAAAACAAAGAATATCGGCATAGTCGTCATAAATAAGGAAAAATCATCTAAATTTAATGGATACTACCGCCTTTGCCACATAAAGTATAATAAATAAATGCCTCCGCCAGTTATTTTTTAAAATTTTTAAAAAATTTCTTCAAAAGCGCCTTGTAAAAGATCGCGAATTTCGACTCTTTTTTCTCATAAATCACGCGAAAGACGCCCTGTAGATCCAGCTTTTCTTGCAAAGTAATGTTTTGCACTCTACTCTCCTATAAGTTTTTTTATCTTATGCAGCACAAACGCAGCGTCGTCGCTATCGAGCTCGCACAACATCTGGCATATCGCGGTCGCGGCCTGCGGCTTGGTCGTGCCCAAGCGCCAGTCCTGATACGTCCGCATCGACACGCCTAACCTCTGCGCCATCGCGGCGTGCGAGATCTTTTTGCCGTTGTTTTTGGCTTCGACGGCATTGTGCAAAATGTTGAATATATCGCTCGTTTCTAACATATGAAAATTATACAAATTTATTCGTTAATTATACATAAAATCGTATAAAATGAATAAAAATCGTGTCATTCATAAGTAAAAATAGCAAAACACTTCGTTTATCCGTGTGAATTATACAGAATACTGCATAAAATAAACATAAAATTTTATAAAATTTTGCATATTATGCTGTAAAGATGAACCGGCCCACGCAAACAGGCATCTTATAGAACGGCACATTAAATTTTTAAACCGGGATATATGAAATTTTATAATCGAAGCTTTTGGGGTTTGATTTTTTGATCGGTTCTGGTAGCAATTACAAACAAGATGGAATTTTACCCTATGCCGAGCCATATCCGGTACAAAGAGCGTTTCAATTCCTAGTGGAGTAGAATTCTACGGAAAGGCGGTGAATGCGGGATATGTGAGTTTCGCATTTCAATTCCCGTTGGGAATTGAAACTATGGGCGACAGCCGCAGAGAAAAGCAAGCGACGAGGTAGAATTCTATTCCACTAGGAATTGAAACGTGATATACTTCATCACGTAGCCCGTGGCGTTGTGTAGAATTCCATCCCATTAGATAGAATTTCAAAGAATCTTGAGGTCCATAATCATAGAATTTAATGCGTTTCTATATATTAGGAAATAATCCCTAATGAGGCAATTCCTAAGCAAGCCTCCATGGCAATTCTTAGCGAGTAATCTTCATTGGCAAGATTTAACCCTTTTTCTTATCCTTCTTGTTCTTGCGGGAGGGGCTTTCCAGCTTGCGCCAAGCCTCGCTTTTTTGGCTATCCTCCATTAGGACTATCTCCCTGGTGCCGTTTCGCACGAGGTTTGGATCCACTGCAAGCTCCTTCGCGTCGATCTTTTCGGGATAGTCTATGCGCGAGAGTATGCAGCGGAAGGCGTTTAGCCGCGCGATCTTTTTGTCGTTGCTATCAAGGATCGTCCACGGCGCAAACTCGGTATTTGAAGCGAGCAGCATCGAGTATTTTGCGAGCGTGTATTGATTCCACAGCTCCTGCGATCTCGCATCCACCGGCGAGAGTTTATATTGCTTCAGCGGGTCGGTACGGCGCGATTCAAAGCGCCTTTTTTGCTCCTCTTTGGAGACTGAGAAGTAAAATTTAAACAAAATTATCCCCGCACTTACCAAAAGCTCCTCAAATTTAGGCACTTGGCGCAGGAAATCTTTATGCTCGGCGTGAGTGCAAAAGCCCATCACCGGCTCGACCATCGCGCGGTTATACCAGCTGCGGTCAAATATCGTGATCTCGCCGCCGCTGGGTAGGTGCGCGACGTAGCGCTGGAAGTACCACTGCGTCTTTTCTACGTTGCTCGGCTTTTCGAGCGCTACGATGCGGCATCCGCGTGGATTTAGGTGCTCGGTTAAGCGCTTGATCGTGCCGCCTTTGCCCGCCGCGTCGCGCCCCTCCATCAAAATCAAAATTTTTAATCCCTTTTCTTTTACGAATTTTTGCAGCTTCAAAAGCTCGATCTGGTATCTCTCAAGCAGCGTTTCGTAGTCTTTGAACGAGATTTTTTCATACTTTGAGCTTTTAAATTCTATCTCTTTCAGTGCTATTTCGCCCGTTTCGGTTTTGATCTCTTTGCTCATATCGCCTCCTAAAAATTTTAAGGAATTTTACAAAAAAGTTCTTTAGATTACACTATAAATTCATACTTATTACGTTAGAATGTAGGAAAAAATTTCAAAGGATAAAATTTGATCAGATCGCTGATTTTGACGGCATTTTTTCTCTTGGGTTTAGGTGCCGAGCCCTTAAAACCTTCCGATGCGTTCAAGCTTAACGCGACGGCGCAGAGCGATAGCGTAACGCTAAGCTTCGATGTTGCAGACGGAATCTATCTCTATCAAAACGAGATAAAAATTTTCACTGACGGCGCGGAGGTGACGAATTTAATAAATTTGCCCGCCGCGACCGAATACAAGGATTATAAAATTTACGAGGGCAAATTTAGCATCGTCGTGCCTTTAGGCCTCGTGCTCGCAAATGCCGCGAACAGCGATAATTTCGTACTTAACGGCGATTTTTTGGGCTGCACGAAGTCGGGCTTTTGCTACCAGCCGCAGCAGTTCGGCTTTAGCTTCAAGCGCGCGGCGGAGGGCTATGAGATCGGTAAAATTTCAAACTCCGAGCTGAAAAGATACCGAAGCGGCGTAAATTTCGCGCATATTTCTGACACGTACAGCGCGCAGAGCGGGGCTGTAAATTTTAAAAGCAATACTGCAGCAGCGGGCGCAGAGACAGATTCTGTGGCGGACTCGCACGCGGCTGGAAATTCCGCGGTAAGCTCGGCTGAAAACGCTGCTGTAAATTCCCATCAAACTTCCGCGCACAAAAATCCGCACGCAAATTCCATCTCCGAGCAGGATAAAATTTTAAACGTTCTTAGCGGCAAGAGCTTCATCGCCGCGATCGCGCTGTTTTTCGGCTACGGCGTGCTGCTCTCGCTAAGTCCTTGCGTCTATCCGCTCATCCCGATCCTCTCGTCGATCATCGTGGCGAAAACTTCCTCGAAGCCGAGCGCAAAAAAAAGCCTCGCCGTAAGCCTCGCGTATATTTTCGGGATGGCGAGTTCGTATGCGATTTTAGGAGCTTTCGTAGCGGTTTTCGGGCAAAATTTACAGGGCCTGCTGCAAACTCCGCCCGCGCTGATCCTAACCTCGCTCATATTCGCCGCGCTCGCGCTTTCGATGTTCGGATTTTATGAGATCCGCCTGCCTGCGCGCTTCCAAAGCTTCTTAAATAGCAAAAGCGAAAATGCTGGCGGCTTGATCGGAGTTTTTTCGATGGGGCTTATCTCGGCGCTCGTCGTATCGCCGTGCATCTCCGCTCCGCTTGCGGGCGCGCTTGTTTACATCGCGGGCAGCGGCGACGTTCTGCTGGGTGCGGCGGCTCTTTTTGCGCTGGGGCTCGGAAGCGGCGCGCTACTGCTTGTGGTGGGGCTCGGCGGAGCACTGCCTAGGCCCGGAGCTTGGATGGAGGCGGTGCCTAAAATTTTCGGCTTTTTGCTGCTTTTTACGGCGGTGTGGATTTCGCGCACGCTCATCGGCGAAAATTTAAGCCTGCTTATTTATGCGGTTTTAGGCGCGATCTTTGCAGGATTTTTGGGGCTGTTTGACGGCAGCGCGAGCGGTATCAAGCGCGCTTTGGCTCTTATAATCGCGCTATATTCGGCGCTGCTGCTCGCGGGCTTTGCCAGCGGCGCGAAAGATTTTTCCAGACCGCTTGGTAATCTAATCCCGCAAAGTACGAGATATTCCAGCGGCGGCCCCGGCGGCGAGAGCTTGCAGGCAGGCGAAATTTCTAGCGCTCAAAATTTTGGCGGCGCGCATTTTTCGTTTGTGCACGATCTGGCGCAGCTGCGCGGCAAAATAGAAAATTCCAAAAAGCCCGTGATAGTGGATTTTTGGGCTAGCTGGTGTAAAAATTGCGAGCAGAGCGAGCGAGCGTTCGCAGACCCAGCTCTTGCCGGCGCGCTAGATAAATTTAGCCTTTTAAAGATCGATCTTAGCGAAGATAGCGAGCAAAACAGAGCGATAAAAGCTCATTTCAACGTATTCGGCCCGCCTACGATTCTGTTTTTTAAAGAGGGCGCCGAGATTGCGAACTTGCGCCAGATCGGCAGCGTAAATTCCGAAAAGCTGGCCGAAATTTTAACCGAAATTTAGTGAAATTTAGATAGATTTCAAACAAAATTTAGTTTTAAGGATTGCGCGATGATAAGCAAAAATAGGGCTACGAAAGAGACTAAAATCGAGCTTGAGCTTGAGCTTTACGGGCGCGGCGAGGCGCAGATACAAACGGGCATCGGTTTTTTCGATCATATGCTTAGCGCGTTTGCCAAGCACGCGTGGATCGATCTGAACCTGCGCTGCGAGGGCGATTTGCAGGTTGATTTTCACCACAGCGTCGAGGACTGCGGCATCGTGCTCGGAAGCGCGATCAAAGATGCGATCTATCCCGCGCAAAACATCGAGCGCTTCGGCGATAGCGTCGTCGTGATGGACGAAGCCGCCGTAAGCGCCGCGCTTGATTTTTCCAACCGTGCGTTTTTGGTATTTGATTGCCCGAGCCTGAAGCGCGGTAAGATCGGCGAATTCGACGCTGAGCTCGTGGAGGAGTTTTTCCGCGCTCTGGCTTTTAACGCAAATTTAACGCTGCATATAAGCCAGATCCGAGGCGAAAATCTGCATCACGTCGCAGAAGCCGCGTTTAAGGCGTTCGCCGTCGCATTTCGTCGCGCAATAAGCATCAACGAGCGCGCTGGCGTGCCTAGCACGAAGGGCGTTTTATAGCGGTAAATGCGCGCTAAATTTAGCAAAATTAGCAATTCGCGGTTTTGAAATTTTATCGGCGTTTGAAATTTTACTTTCGCCGCCGCTTGAAATTTGCAAAATTTCGCCATTGCTCTGGCAAAGCGCGCCGCTTTATTAAGACCGCTGGCGGTGCATTTGCGCCCGCCGCGAAAACCGCGAACTATGCTATATGAAATTTCGCACTGCCGGAGCTCTAAAATGCCGCTTTGTACATTAAAAATTTAAAGGTAAAAGATGAATATTTTCGGATCGCTTATGGAGATTTTAAATGTGCTCTTTTTGATCTGCTTTGTTTGGCTCATAGTGTGTTTGATTAAATTTATCAGATCAAAAAACGAGCCGGAGCGCCATAAAAGAGATAAAAAATTTCTAATTATTTCGACGGTTGTGTTTGCATGCGCTTTTGCTCCACTCATATATTCTCAGTGGCTATTCGATCCTTTTTCTATACTTATCTTGGTTTTTACCGGGCTACCGGTAGTTTCGCTCATTTGGCTAATTGTAAGTTTAGTAAAATTTATTAGATCTGCTAAAAGCACGGCTGAGTGCCGTAGAAGAATTAGAAATTTGCTGATTCTTTCTGCATTTTCGTTCATAACTTTTTTAGCTGTCCTAATGGGCTTTTTATGGCTGCTTAATAGCGCGCTTGCGCATATGTGAGGCACAAAATGAGCGATGAAATTTTTCAAAAAACGATCGCCGTAATATTTACGGCTTGGGCGATCAGCGTTTGCGCACTAACCGCAGCGGCGCTGTATCTGCAGAGCAAATGTTCGATCATCTCCTATATCGCGAACGGCAACTAAGATGAAGCGCACATCTATCGTCATTTTGCTGCTGCTTGGCTTGGCGGCTTTCGATTTTGCATTTTACAGCCTCGTCGTGAAGCGATACGTAAATCAAAGCAGCGCCGAGATGCAGGCCAAATCGATCGAGCTGCATAAATTCCTGCCGTTTGAGCAGGGCTCGCAGATCGTGCGCGCCAGCTCCGGCTTAAAACTTAGCGGCGATCTGCCGATAATCGACGGCGCAGCGGCGCTATATCCCGTGTTTTCGGCATTCGTCGCGGCAAACTATCCCAAAGAAAGCGTGGAATTTGACGGGCGAAATTTTACCGATGCTAGCAGGCTTAAATTTAGCAACACTCGCGGAGCATACAAGGCCATAAGCGACGGCGAGGTGGATCTGATCTTTGTCGCCGCCCCCTCAAAGCAGCAGCTTGATTACGCGCGCGAAAAGGGCGCGCGCTTGCGCTTCGTGCCGATCGGGCTGGAGGCGTTCGTCTTTATCGTAAATGCAAATAACAAAGTTTCAAGCTTAAGCGTGGATCAGGTGCGAGGAATTTATTCCGGGCAATATAGCGACTGGTCGCAGCTCGGCGGCGAGCGAATGCGAATAGATGCCGTGCAGCGAAACGCGGGCAGCGGCAGCCAGAGCGCGTTTTTGAAATTTATGGGCGAGATACAACCTAAGCGCAAGATCACGGGCTTTTTCGGTAGCGCGATCGGCTTTTCGTTTCGCTATTACGTCGAGGGAATCGTGCAAAACGGCGGCGTGAAGATGCTTAGCCTAAACGGCGCGTATCCGAACAAAGAAAATATCGCTAGCCGCAAATACCCGCTCGTAGCCGAAATTTACGCGGTTTACGACGAAAATAACAAAAACGAAAATATTCGCATCTTGATAGACTGGATCCTTTCGCCGCAGGGGCAAAGCATCATCGAAAATAGCGGCTACGTGCCGATTAAGGGCTAAGATCGCGGCTTAAATTTATACGGCGTTTGCCAAAAATTCAGCCAAATTTCGTTAAAATCACAAAATTTCAAAAAACGGAAACGAAGTGATAAAGATCATATTTTTAGACGTAGACGGCTGCCTTAGCGACGGCGGGCTGTATCATTCAAACGGCGGCGAAGAGATGAAGAAATTTAACGTAAAAGACGGATTCGGCATCCAGGAATGGCAGCGGCTGGGGCTAAAGGTCGCGATCATCACCGGCAAAAGCTCGCAAATCGTCGCAAACCGCGCGCGCGAGCTAAAGATCGATACGCTATTTCAAGGCGAAAAAGACAAGCTCTCAAGGGCGGAACAAATTTTAAAAAATTTTAATCTAAGCTTCGATGAAGCCGCCGCGATCGGCGATGATATAAACGACGCGAAGCTTTTAAATGCAGTCGCGATCAGCTTCAAGCCCGCCGATGCGCTAAGCTCGCTAAAAGCGGACGTCGTGCTAAGCAAAAACGGCGGCTGCGGCGCGGTTCGCGAGATGATCGAAACGCTCGTCGATAAAAACGGCATGCGCGAAGAGTGGAATAGCAAATGGCTGTAGTTTCGCAAGCGCGCGTGAGAGAGCCTGCGAGAGGCGAAATTCCGCGCAGATCAAGAAGGACTGAGCGATGGTGATAAAAATTTTCTACGTCGCGATTGCGATCTTTTGCGTCGCGATGGTGTTTTTAAGCGTGCAGACGCCGTATTTTAGCGATATGTTTAGGCAGGATCTAAGCATTGCGAATATGGAGATGAAAAAGATCGTCGATTATCAGATCGGCGAGCGCGTGGATGCTAAATTTACCGCAGATAGCGGCACTCGCTACAAGGATCGCGACGAGTTTGTAAATTTCAAAGCCGAGGAGATTAGCGCGGATCTAAATCATACTTTGGTTTCAAAGACCGCGACGCGCGCCGGCGAGCTGATAAAATTTAACGGCGATGCGCACTATGTAAATAGCAGAGGCTTTGATTACACGGCGCAGGAGATCATCTACGATACGAGCAGCAAGATCGTCCGCTCCGACGTGCCATACGTGCTGCGCCAAGGCGGCGACCGCATTACGGGCGCAAGCATCAGCTACGATACCAAAACCAAACAAACAAACTCAAAAGGAATCCACGCATGGTATTTAATAAAAGATCAAAACTCCACAAACTAATACTTTCAGCCGCGCTAATTACTAGCTTTAGCGCGTCAGCTCTCGGTGCCGCGCAGGAGCAGGTCGAGGTCACGGCGGATAATTTTTTCGCCGACGAGATCAAGCAGATCAGCGTGCTGACGGGCAACGTCCGTATCAAAAAGGGCGCTTACGATACGCTAAATTCCGACAAAGTGACGATCTATTTCGACGCTAAGCGCCAGCCTACCAAATACGTCGCGACGGGAAATGCAAATTTTAAAATTTTGCTCAATCAAAAGCATTACGACGGCAGAGGCGGCGTGCTGACCTACGATCCGACCATCGAGGCCTACACGCTCGAAAACAACGCCTATCTGCACGAAGCCGAGACTAAAAAAGAGGTTTACGGCGATAAAATCATCGTAAATCGCCAAAAGGGCACCTACGAAGTAAAAAGCGGCGGCGGCGAGAAAAAGCCCGTGCGTCTGATCTTTCAGGTCGAAGATCAAAACAAATGATCTATCCTAGCAGCGCGCAGTTTATCACCTCCGCCGCAAATATCGGCGGTGCGCCCGAGTTTGCGATGAGCGAAGTGGCGTTTTTGGGGCGTTCCAACGTCGGCAAAAGCAGTCTGATAAACGCGCTTACCGGGCGTAAAAATCTAGCCAAATCAAGCTCGACGCCGGGCAGAACGCAGCTGATAAATTTTTTTGAAGTTAAATTTAAACAAAAGCTTGCCACAGACTCGGACGGCTCGCAAAATGAAACATCGCCCGATCTAGCAAGCAAAGAGGCTTTAAGCTTGGCTGCAAATTGCGCGCAAGATCACGCGGACGCTGCGGCGTCTGAGCGAAATTTAAAGCAGGATTTCGTTTTAAATTTAAAAAGCGCTTCGGCGGATTTTGGATCGGATCGCGAGGCGGATCTTACGGCAGGTCTCGCGCCGAATTCCGCGCAAAGCCCCGAATTAAATTTTACAGGTAGATCCGCGCTAAGCTTAGCGGACAACTCCGCTTTTTCGGATCTTGTGAGCTTGGGTGAAAATATCTCTTTGATCTTCGTGGATCTGCCCGGGTTCGGGTATGCCAAGGTTTGCAAAAAACTGCATTATATCTGGCAAAAAAATCTCGACGAATTTATCAAAGAGCGCCTAAATATCAAGCTTTTCGTCCATCTCATCGACGCGAGGCAATTTGATCTTTCGATAGATAAAAATTTGCAAAACTATCTCGCTAGTTTTCTGCGCGGCGATCAAAAGGTCGTGAGGCTCTACACCAAAGCCGACAAGCTCAATCAAAGCGAGCGCGCAAAGCTTTTGAGGCACGATCCGCAGGCGGTTTTAGTCTCTACGCTAAAGGGCGGCGGGCTGCAAAAAGCGCGCGAGATCATCGTGTGCAGGGCGTTTGGATTATGAAATTTCTAAATTTAAATACGTTAAATTTTGCGGTGCAGAATTTCAAAATAATTAAATTTAGAGGATATAAAATGCGCCGCCAAGATCGCGCAAAGATTAGGGAAAATTTTAGATGATACGGCTGAAAAAGGCGCGCCTTTGCGACATTTCGCGTATGCAGGAGCTCGTAAAAGAGGAGGTGCAAAACGGCGTGATCTTGCCGCTTGAAAGCGATGAGATCGCTGCTAATATCCGCTCATATGTGCTGGCGTTCGGCTGCGATTATAAGGCGGATAGGAGTTTTGATTCCAAGGAAAATTTGAGTTTCGATTCTAAAGAAAATTCCGACTTAAATTTAGCCAGGAATTCCGATTCAAATTTAGCGCGCAATGCCGATTTAAATTTAATCCAAAGCTCCGCCGAAAATTTTGCCGAAATTACTTCTGAAAATTCCGCCGAAGATGCCGCGGGCAATTTCGCGGCGCAACGAGATACGTCTCAAAATAGCGCGCCACGAAATAGCGCGCTGCAAGCCGTATCCGGGGCGGGGTGTGCACAAGCCGGCAAAGAGCAAATTTTACGGAGCAAATATTTGCAAGAGGCGAGCGTTTTTCAAACCGAATGTTCGCAGCCCCACGAATCGCGGTGCTTAAAAGAAGCCGAAATTTTGGCGGGCTTTGCTTCGCTTAAAATTTTTAACGCCGATCTTGCCGAGGTGCGCTCGCTCATTGTCGCTCCGCAGTTTCGCAGGCGCGGCATTGCCAGAGCTATCGTAAACGAGCTGCTCGGTGAAGCGAAATTTTACGGGCTGAAAAGCGTATTTACGCTCACCTATCAAAAAGAATTTTTTGAGCGGCTGGGTTTTACCGAAATCCCAAAGGACGAGCTGCCCGCGCAAAAAATTTGGGCCGATTGTATTAAATGCAAAAAGTTTCCGGTATGCAACGAAATCGCACTTATCTATACCTTATAGCGGACACGCTTTTTAGCGCAGGGGTTCTTTTCTACCTGCTTCTAAGTGCGGTGTATAGAGGCTTGCCGCCGCTGATTGGATTTTTTTTCACGGCGATGGTGGTACAAAAATATGAAAACGACGTAAAATTTAAAAAGTTCGGCTTTACCTGGTTTTTCTCTATTTTTTATCTGTTTTGCGCCGAGCAGATACACGGATTTAACCTATTTAGCGTGGCTATCGCGTATTGTATATTTTATTTCGTGATCTATGAAAACTCATTTAAATATATTAAATTTAGAAATTTTTTGATCTGCTTTTACGTGATGATCAGCTATGTTTTGGTCTTTGTGGTGAGCAACGCGATCTCGGCGATCAAAAAGAGCGAGTATCTGCCCCTAAGCAGCGAGTATTTAAATTATATCGTGATCGAAATTTTGCTCGCTTTGCTCTTTTTTAAGGGGCGGTTGGTATGAGGCTAAAGTTCGTATTCGTATTTGTAATACTATTTTTCAGCATGCTTTTGGTTAGAATTTATTATCTTTCGATCAAATCGAACGAATTCTACGAGCAGGTCGCTAAAAACAATGTCATCTCTACCGAATACATCCCGCCGGTGCGCGGTCAAATTTTAGATGCCAAAGGCCGCCCGCTCGCGATAAATAATCTCGGCTTTTCTCTATCCATCGCGCCGCATCTAAAAGACGCCGCGCTGCAAAGCGAGCTAAATAACATCTCGCGCTATTTCAAAGATCTCAACGTCACCGCGATGAGCAAGAGCTACAAGGACGCGAATTCCGCTTATAATCAAGATTTTATCGAAGTCGTGCCGTTTTTGGACTACAACGCCACGATACAGCATTTCGCGAGCTTAAGCCTGCACGAAAACATCAAAATTTCGCCCGCTTCGCAGCGCTTCTATCCTTACGGCGCGCTTGCTTCGCACATCATCGGCTACGTCGGCCGCGCCAATAAAAAAGATATCCAAAACAACCCCCTAAGCGCGCTTACCGGATACAACGGCAGAAGCGGCGTCGAGGGGTATTATAACGAGCTTTTGCAGGGTAGCAAGGGCGAGCGCAAGACGAAAGTTACGGCGCTAAATCAGGTCGTAGAGGAGATCTCGATGCAAGAGCCCAGCAGCAGCGAAATTTCGCTTACCATCGATCTTGAGCTGCAAAAATACCTCGAGGAAATTTTTAAAGACAAGGACGGCGTAGCGATCGTGATGGATCTGCGCGACGGCGCTATCATCGCGGCGGGCAGCTTCCCCGAGTACGATCTAAACACCTTCGTGGGCGGAATTTCACAGGCGCAGTGGGACGAGCTGATAAAAGATCCGCGCCATCCGTTTACGAATAAGCTCGTAAACGGTCTCTATCCGCCGGGCTCCGTAATTAAAATGGCAGTGGGAATGAGCTTTTTAAACAGCGGCAAGATCAACGAGAACTGGAGCGTGTTTTGCAGCGGTGCGATAGAGCTTGGAGGGCGTAAATTTCGCTGCTGGAAGAGCTGGGGTCACGGCCGCGTGAGCCTAGTAGAGGCGATTAAAGGCAGCTGCGATGTGTATTTTTACGAAGGCTCGCTGCTGGTGGGGATCGACTATATGTCCGCGTATCTGCAGCGTCTGGGTTTCGGTAGTAAAACAGGCGTCGATCTGCCCAATGAGTTTGTAGGCACGATGCCTAATAAGGCCTGGAAAATGCAGAAATTTAAGCGCGCGTGGTATCAGGGCGAGACGGTCAATGCTTCGATCGGTCAAGGCGATGTGCTCGTCACCCCTATGCAGGTGGCTAAAAACACCGCGCAGATCGCCTCGGGCAAGGCTATCACGCCGCATTTTTTAAAAAGCATCGACGGCAAGCCGGTGGAATTTGCCCCTACGGAGCTTTTCACGCCGAAAGAAAAGGCGCAGCTGCCCCTCGTGCGACGCGGGATGTATGAGGTCGGCAATAACCCCGACGGAGGCACCGCCTACAAGCTCATCCATACCGCAGTAGTGCCTCTAGCGGTCAAGACGGGAACCGCGCAGGTCGTAGGCATCTCGCAGACCACCAAAAAGCGAATGAAAGAGGCCGATATGGACTACTTCCACCGCTCGCACGCCTGGATGACGAGCTTCGGGCCGTACGATAAGCCGCAATACGCCGTAACCGTGCTCGTAGAACACGGCGGCGGAGGCGGAAGCGCGGCAGGACCAGTGATAATGCAAATCTACGAAAAACTCGCTCAGATGGGCTACATCGACGCCAACGCAACGGCCAGTAAAGACAGCGCAAAGAAGACGAAGTAGAGCGGAATTTTAAAATTATAAAATTTTAGAATTCCGCCTTTCCTTCGCGGGCTTGGAATTTTAAAATTTAGCTTGGAGCATCGATACGGAATTTTAAAATTTTATGAAACTTGGAGGAGATAGAATTCTATCTCGCCTTTGTCTGCTTAAAATTTTAAAATTTAGCGCAGCGCGGAGACTTTGAAATTTAGAATTTTACCCGTCCTTTGCAGACTTGAAATTTTAAAATTTAGAGCGGCAAAAGACCTTAAAATTGAGTAGATCAAAGCAGTTTTAAATTTTAAATACATTATATATTAGCGCATAGGCGGATATAAATATATCGTAGTATAATCCGAGAATTAAATTTTAAGGAGTGGAGAATGGCGTTTATTGCGGAATATATTTCTAAAGAGGATATTAAGAAATATGATATTAT
>ERZ773009.1526-NODE-1526-length-15762-cov-14.295855_pt1 | contig 15762 bp, 14 predicted proteins | sample MGYA00580663_ERZ773009 | MGnify/ENA primary metagenome ERZ773009 (study PRJEB29015, sample SAMEA2737969) | human oral metagenome | biome: human oral; feature: human-associated habitat; material: dental | place: China | collected 2026 ... | reverse complement strand
GAGCAGGGGAGGGCTGATCTATGGGTGAGCGGGAAAAATCCTTCGACGATGTCTGCATGTATACCGACACCTGCGCGCTTGCGGGCGCGTCGGCGTTCTTTGCAGGGATGCGGGATGCCGTCATTGTGGTCAACGGCCCTCTCTGGTGCTATTATTTTGCCATGCGCCACATCGAGCACAGTCAGAGCACAATCTCGCACCGCATGGCCTGCACGCAGCTCGACAACGACGCGATTGTATTCGGTGCGGAGGAGTATCTGCAGGAAGCGCTTGCACCGTATGTGGAGCAGCCGCCCGCCCTGCTTGCGATTGTGAGCAGCTGTGCGGCGGGGCTGATTGGCGATGACATCGCGGCGATTGTGCGCGGGGCGGGGCTCGCCTGTCCCGTTGTCGCGCTCGACAGCAGCGGACTTGCAGGGAGCTTTGCCGACGGCTGGGATAAGGCGGCGCGTGCGGCGCTTCAGACGGTTCCTTTGGAGCGTACTGCGGCACAATCTCATGCAGTCAATCTGATCGGGATGACGGATGCCTATTACAACGGCGCGAATGACGCGCGTGAGCTTGTGCGGCTCCTTCAAATCGCAGGCTATACGGTGAATGCTGTTCTCGGCAACGATATGAGTGCGGAAGACTTTCCGCATCTGACACAGGCGGCACTGAACATCGTTGTGCACGGAGAACTGGGGCGCGGCAGCGCGCAGCTGCTCGAAGAGATGTACGGTATGCCGTGGATTGCGCCGTTCCCGCCCTATGGGCGTGCAGGCACGCGGCACTGGATGCAGGAGATTGCAGATGTGTTGCCGTCACCGCACGCCGAGGCGGCGGAGACAGAGATTGACCGCGTCACGCGCGAGGATTTCCTGCGCATCAATGAGTGCAAGATGCTCTGGGGAGAGCTCCGCTATGACACGGCTGTCGTACGTGCGCCCGACTCCATGGCATGGGGGCTGGCGCAGGCATTGCGTACGGAGTGGGCAGACGTCTGCCATCTTGCCGTTGCGGCAGAAGCGGAGCGCGCAGAGGATGTCGCCCGTATCGCGGATGAAATTCTGGGCGAGACGGATGCCCTGCGCATACAGCAGCTGCTCGGCGAGATGGAGAACGGGCTCCTACTCGGCAGCAGCAACGAGTCCGCGCACATCCATCCGCAGCACGCTCAGTATCTGCCCGTTGCCTATCCCGCGCAGGACTTCCTGCGTCTGACAGACAGTCCCTTCATGGGACTGCGCGGCGCACGTCATATCGAGGAGCAGCTGTGGAACGGAAATATTCTGCGTCGAAAAATCTTGCTTTCATAGAGTTCGTCATCAATCATTTTGTGATATAATTCAAAGATGATTAATGGAAAGGAAGAACGCTCGTGATTCAGAAAAGAATTGCCCTGCTTTTCCTCTGCGTGCTCTGCGCCGTCCTCACCGCCTGCGGCGTACCGAATGCCGCAGAGGAAAAAACTGCGGCGTACACGGTCACGGACATCGAGGGCACCGAAGTCGCCTTCCCTGCGCCGCCGAAGCGTATCATCACGCTCTCGATGAGCACGGACGAAACGATGCTCGGGCTCGTCGAGCCGGAGCGCATGGCGGCGGTCAATACGCTGCTTGATGACCCCGTGAGCTCGAATGTGACGGGGCTCGTCAAGGCAATCCCGCAGCGCATCGGAAACCCAACCGTGGAGGAGATCATAGCGCTGCAGCCCGACCTCGTCGTCGTTCCGGACTGGGGCGACCTCACGATGGTGCCGTCCCTGCGCGAGGCGGGGCTGAAGGTCATCGTCTGCAAGGGCGCCCGGAATCTCACGGAGATTCGCGAGACAGTCACGCTCCTCGCAGCGGCGGCAGGGGAACCGGAGCGCGGGCAGAAGCTGCTCTCCATGATGGATGCAAAGCTCGTGGAGATTCAGAAAAAAGTGGAGAAGATTCCGCAGACAGAGCGCAAGACGGTCGTCCTCATCTCGCTTATGGGCGGCTACGGAGGACTTGGCAGCAGCTTTGATGAGGCGTGCCGCTATGCGGGTGTTGTCAACGGGCGTGCGGAGCTCGGCATCCGCGATTTTCAGGTGATGACGAAGGAACAGCTCGTGCAGATCGACCCCGACATCCTCTTTCTGCCGACGTACAACGATCACGGGAACTATGATGTTGCGGCATTCCGCAGGGAGTATCTGGACGATCCGTCCCTGCAGACGATGAAGGCAATCCGCACGAAGGCGTTCGCCGAGCCGTTCGAGGGATATATCTACAACTGCTCACAGGACTTTGTCTTCGGTGTTCAGGAGATTGCCTACCGTGTCTACGGAGACGCATTCAAGCAGTCCGAGCACGAGCATCTTTCGGCAGTCAAGTGATGAAGAGGGGAGGTTCCATTTGAGCGAAATGATCCGCGCGGAAGCACTCTATGCGGGCTACAACGGGAACGTCATCCTCGCAGATGTGTCGTTCACCGTGCGCGCAGGCGAGATGGTTGGGCTGATCGGGCCGAACGGCGCGGGCAAGAGCACCCTGCTCAAGACATTGCGCGGCATCCTCCCAAAGCTCTCCGGTTTTGCCGCACTCATGGGCGAGGATATCGAAGTACTCGAAGCAAAGGCGTTTGCACGCCGTGCGGCATATTTGCAGCAGCATGTGGAGATGACGTTCGACTACACGGCGCGCGACATCGTGCTCGCGGGGCGCTATCCCTATCTCTCGTGGTGGCGGCAGGAAAAGGCGGACGACCTTGCGATTGCGGAGGCATGTATGGCGTATACGGGTGTTCTGGAGCTTGCAGAAAAGCCTCTGCACGCCATGTCGGGGGGACAGCGTCAGCGCGTTCTGCTCGCAAAGGTGCTTGCCCAGCAGACGCCTGTGCTCTTTCTTGATGAGCCGGCGACGGGACTCGACATCATCTATCAGGAGGAGATCTTTCGGTTCTGCCGCGAGCTCTGTGCAGCGGGCAAGACTGTCCTGCTCGTTGCACATGAGCTGAGTCTTGCGGCACGCTTCTGCTCGCGGCTCCTCCTGATCGGACGCGGGACGCTTCTCGCAGACGGTATGCCGCAGGCGGTGCTGACGGATGAACTCCTGACGCGCGCGTATGGCGCGCCCGTACGTGTGGTGGAGAATCCCGTGACGCATCACGCGGAGGTCTATACGGAGGCAGAGGAGGGCGGAGCGGAGAAATCTCAGCTGCTCTCCGTGATCCTCGGTACGGCAGATGAGGGGAGGGGGGCGTTGCAGTGAAACGAATCTACGGAACACGGCTCTTTCTCTGTGCGCTTGTCGGTGCCCTCCTCTTTGCTGTCGTACTCTCCATGAGCTCGGGGCAGTACGACATCCCGATGGAGGCGGTCATTGCCTCCTTTGCGCATGCGGCAGGTCTGCCGATCCTCTCGGATGTCGTTGTAACACCCGAGCAGGAGGCGGTGCTCTGGCATATCCGCCTGCCGCGCACGCTCGTCGGCATGATGGTCGGTGCGGGGCTTGGTGTCTCGGGCGCCGTTCTGCAGGGCATCTTCAGCAACCCACTTGCCGATCCCGGCATCATCGGTGTGTCGAGCGGTGCCTCGGTCGGTGCCGTGCTTGCGATCGGCATCGGGGTGACGGCGGACAGCGTGCTGTCTCTGCCTGCCTTCGCCTTCGCGGGCTCCATGCTCGCAGTGAGCCTTACCGTATCCCTGTCGATGCGGCACGGGCGTATTCCTGTCATGACGCTCCTGCTCTCGGGCGTCGTTGTGGGCATGTTTCTCGCCGCGTGTACGGCGGCGATCCTCACGGTGATGAACGAGCAGAAGATGCAGCAGTATCTCTTCTGGACGATCGGCGGTCTTGACTACCGCCGCTGGGATCACGTGCTGCTCGGCATCGGGCCGATTGGCATCGGTGCCTCCATCATGGTGCTCCTCGCGCGGCATCTCAATCTGCTCGCGTTTGGCGAGGTGGAGGCACGCGCGGCAGGGATGCCTGTGACGGCGTTCCGGCTGCTCTTCCTTGTACTTGCTTCACTCACAACGGCAGCGGGGGTCTGCATCAGCGGCAACATCGGCTTTGTGGGCCTCGTCGTACCGCATATGATGCGGCTCGTCATCGGCCCCGATCATCGGAGGTTGCTTCCTGCGAGTCTCTTGGCGGGGGCGGTCTTCCTCGTGCTCTGTGATTCTCTCGGGCGCATTCTGCTCCCCGGCATGGAGATCCGCGTCGGAATTATGACCGCATTCATCGGCACGCCCTACTTCCTGTATCTCTTGCGCAGACATATGAAGGCGGCGATCTAAATGGAAGAGAATATGATCGAAAACTACGGACAGAGGAAGGCGTTCGGACTTTCCCTCGGGCTGCATTTCGTGCTCTTCCTGATTGCGGCGGCAATGGGGCTATTCTCTGCCGCAGAGCCAACCGCCGTGCATCGTCCGCCGATCGACGTCTTCCTCTATGATGAGGGCGGGGATGCGGGTGGTTCGGCGGGTGATGATCTTGCGCCTGCCGCACCTGCTGTGAGCTTCCCCGATGACATCGTCTTGCAGGATAAATCTGTCGTGCAGGAGGAACGGCAAGAACAGCGTCCTGTGCAAAACGCATCGCGTGCCGTGCAGAGCAGAGTGACGGGTGCATCCACCGGTCAGGCAGCAGCGGAAAGCAATGGCGGCGGCAGCGCTTCCTCTGCCGGTGCGGGCAGTGCCTCCGGTGCGGGCACAGGCGGAGACAGTGGGGGCGCCTCCGGGCTCGGTGCCGCTCCGCCGAGGGAACGCGTCGAGGCGAGTCTGCGCGCAGAGGCACGGCCGGAGTATCCGCAGGAGCTGATCGATGATGATGTCGAGGGTTCGGTCACAATCAATATCCTCGTGGCGGCGGACGGCTCTGTGGAGGATGTCTCCGTTACATCGTCGTCGGGCTTCCGTGCGATGGACAGGGCGGCAGTCGCCGCAGGATGGCGATTCCAATTCAATCCGGGGGATAATGGGCGGCGAGGCATCTGGACAAAGACCTTCCGCTTTCAGTTGAGTTGATTAGGGGATTTTAAAATGAAAATATGGGCTAAAAAATGGCTTGCGGCAGCAGTCGCACTCTCTGCGATGACAGGCGAGGTCTATGCTGCGGAAGCCGTGAGCGAATCTGCAGATGACACGATGCAGACCTACGATCTCGGTGAGGTTGTCGTGACGGCAACACGCACGGAGAAGCGTGATGTCGATGTGCCCGCAGCGACCACGGTCATCACGGCAGAGGAGATCAAGGCGAGCGGTGCAGCGACGGCGGCGGATGTGCTTGCAAAGGCTGACGACTTTGTGTATAACTCCTTTGGCCCAAATGGGGCAGCAATGGCGACGATGACCAATGAGATGAATGTGCGCGGCATGAAGGGCGGCGTCCTCGTGCTCATGAACGGGAATCCGATTGCATGGCGTGGGAAATACAATCTCGACCAATTTCCTGCAAGCAGCATCGAGCGCATCGAGGTCGTGAAGGGGAGTGGTGCTGTTCTCTATGGCAGCGAGGCGGTCAGTGGAGTTGTCAACATCATCACAAAGAAGACGAGCACGAATGAGGTGCACGTTGGCTTTGGAAATTATGGTCAGCGCAGTTACGGCGTGAGCGCCGGCGACGAGCGTTTCGGCTTCTACTATAATTACGATAAATGGGGGCAGAGGGACGGCATCAGCGACACAGAATATAGGCAGCACAGCTTCTATGGAACCACGCGGACGGATATCAGCGACATTATCAAGCGAAACACGGGGATGACCTATCATATTAATCCCCGTCTGGATTTCCAGCTTGGGTACTACGAAACAGAGGGGACATACAGCCGCTACATCACGTCGGTGGACAATACACATACGCGTACTGCAGCCCAGAATATTCATGTTGGAGAGCAGTATAATCGGCGCAAGTATGAGACGAAGCAGTACATTACACAGCTGAACTATCATGACACGGACTGGAAGGGCAGTCTTTACTTCAATACGGAGACGCTCGAATATGCGGGTCTCGTTCATTTCAATGGGAATACAGGAGTTCGGATGCCGAATAGTCCATACCATACGCGCGAGAAGAATGCTGCGTACGGCGCAGATGTCCAGCGTACGTGGCAGCTTGGGTCAAAGGCAAACGCTGTTGTGGGAATGCGGCTCGAACACGAAATGTATGCGGCTCTGCCGACGCCTGCCAGCGCGAGGAATGAACGATATACGCGCAATAATTGGGCACTATTCGGACAGTGGGAGCAGCAGTTTGACGAGCGGAACACCGGTATCTTCGGTCTGCGTGAGACGTGGACGACGGGGGCGATGCGCCGACAGAACTACAACAACCTCAGCGCTTCGGCACAGTGGCTGCACAAGCTGGATCAGGAGAGCAGTGCTTATCTGAACATCAGTCAGTCCTTTGTCATGCCGACGTTCGCGCAGATGTACAATGACAACGGTCGTCAGCAGGCAGCACCCGATCTGCGCCCGCAGAAGGGAATCAACTATGAAATTGGGTGGAAGAAGTATCACGGCGGACACATGTGGAAGGCATCGCTCTTCCATATGCGCGTCAGGGACAACATCACGGCAAAGATGACATCGGGGCGCGCCATGTATCAATATACGAATGAGGACTTCCGCAATACGGGATTGGAACTCTCGGGAGAGATACAGGGCTCACACGGCTTCTCTTACAACTGGGGCGTGACGTGGCAGAATCCGCAGACGAAGAGTACGAGTGCGAGGAAACAGTCACTCGGTTGGGAACGTACCTTTGGAAAGATTCAGCTTACGGGTGGCGTTCGCTATCAAAAGGATAAGTGGTCATCTTCGCTCACGGCATCCTATCTGGGCGGGCGTGTGCAGCAGCCGTCCTCAGAGCCGGCATACCGCACGAAACCCTATCTGCTCACCACGTGGAATACGACTTACGCGCCCGACAAAAACAGTGAGATCAGCCTGCGTATTGACAATGTACTGGATCGCGATGACATCACGTCGCACGCCGGAACGGAGTACTATACAGCGCCGATCAACTATCTCCTGAGCTATACCTATCGGTTCTGAGGCGGTTGAAATACCGTTAAAATATTTTCGGAGGCGGAACGCCGTGCTTGAATTGATAAACTTATCCAACGCAGACTGTGATGTGGAGAACCTGCTTCAAAACAATGCGGAGTCGCTTCCGTCCATCCTGCGCGAACACGGGCTGGACGGCATCGAGTTTATGCGTTGCGGAGCGTGGGATCGCAAGATGTACCCCGAGGATCTCATCAAGGGTGTGCATCTCCTGTTCTGGCCGTCGTGGCTGGATTTTTGGCGCGGGGATCGCACGGCGCTCTTGGAGGAGTTCGGCAGCGAGGAGAATATCCGCGCCTGTTATGGCTCTCTGCATGTTGCCGATTGGGTGGAGGCGTGGAAGGAAAATCTGCGGCAGGCGGCAGAATGCAAGCCGCACTATCTTGTATTCCATGTCGCTCACAATCGCACCTCCGAGATGTATAAGAGGGAGTTTTCTGCGTTGGATGAGGATGTCATTCGTGCGACGATCGAGCTCGTCAATGAGATTGTTCCCGAGCTTCCGCAGGGATGCAGACTCCTCTTTGAAAATCTCTGGTGGCCGGGGCTGACCTTCCGTCAGCCGCATCTTGCTGCGTTGCTGCTCGAGCACGTGAACTATACCGATACGGGCTTTATGCTGGATACGGGGCATCTGATGAACACAAACCTCAATCTGAAGAGTGAGGCGGAGGGGGCTGCGTATGTGCTGAAGGTCTACCGTGAGCTTGGCGAGGTGGGCAGGCGCATCTATGGCGTTCATCTGCACCAATCACTCTCCGGAATGTATACACGCGAGATGATGCGCCGCCATCAAGGAACGCATCGCTCCCTCAGTTGGAGAGAGGGGATGGACTATGTCCTGCATGTCGATCGGCATGAGCCGTTTCGGACAGAGGCGGCACGGTGGATTTTGGACACCATTCAGCCGGACTATCTCGTCCACGAGTTTTTGCAGTACTCGCGCACGGACTTGGATCAGAAACTGCGCACGCAGCGTTTTGCCTTAGGGTATTTGTAAATGCTTTTGCCTGTTGGAGTCCATGCCGACAGTGACATAAGAATGGATTCGTAGTAGGATGAAACTTTAGGAGGAGTTCAAGATGAAGAAGAGTATCCGTTTTGCTGTAACAGCGGCGCTCACCCTTGGCACATTGTCCGTGGGGGGGCAAACGTACGCCGCAGATCAGGATCTCAGTGCAGATGAGCATTCGCTCGGAGAGACCGTCGTCACGGCAACGCGAACGCCGATAGCTGTGCGTCAGGCTCCGGCCAATGTCGCTGTCATCACCGCGCAGGAGATTGAGCAGAATCACTATCGGAGTGTTTCGGAAGCGCTTGAGCATATCAACGGTGTTGTTGTAGATCGTGCAAGCGGGGAAGAATATATTCGTCTGAATGGGGATGACCGTGTTGTCGTTATGGTGGACGGTGTGCGCCTGAACAACGATCAGGGTGTTGTGAATGGACGTGCAGGCGTTGATCTGCGAATGATTCCGTCCGTGAAGAACATCAAGCGCATCGAGGTTGTCAAAGGCGGCGGTTCGGCGCTCTATGGCTCTGATGGGGTCGGCGGCGTAGTCAACATCATCACGAAGCGTGCAACAAAGGCGCAGACGGAAGTCGACTTGCGCACGGGCTCGTGGGGAACGCACAGCTATGAACTTTCGCATATGGGGACGGACGGCACACTCAGCTGGCAGCTTACGGCAGGAATTGACCGCAGCAGCTATATGAAGTACAAGGGAACCGATGGGGAAACGCATCGGATGCCGAGCAGCGACTATGCAAACAACAGCCTCTCACTTCGTCTCGATCATCGGATGGATAATCGAAACTCATTGACGTTCTCCGTCATGCATCGGACGATTGACGCAAATTCCTATTATAATTTTGCACCGTCCTCCCATCACGATGCCATCTATAACACGGTCTCTGCTTCCTATAATTTCAAAGAGGGAACAGATACCCCCGGCTATCTGCGCTATTTTGGCAACTTCAAGTCCGTCAATTTCGGCGGAAAATACGATACGCGTGTGCAGGGCGGCGAGTATCAGAACGGATGGAAGCTGGGCAAGGATCACACCGTTGTGGCTGGTGTTGAATGGCGGCAGAGTCACTCGACGAATGCTCCAAACGGTTACAGCAATAAAAAGATCACAAACAAGGCGGTCTATGTGCAGGACACAATCCGCCTCGGGGATAAGTGGTCGCTTGTACCGGGCGTGCGTCTCGATCATCATAGTAAGTTTGGCACGCATAGCTCCCCGAAGTTCGCCGTGAACTACAATGCAGATAAAAAGACTCGTGTCTATGCTTCGTGGGGGCGTGTCTACAAGGCTCCGACAGCAGATGATCTGTTTTATTACAATCCTATCTGGATGTCGTATGGTGATCCTAACTTGCGACCGGAAAGCGGACATACAGAGTCGATCGGTATTTCTCATGGGTTTGATGCCCGCACCTCTCTCAGCGTGGACCTTTTCCAGTCGAAGTTGAATGATGCCATTGATTGGTATTACAATCCTGCCACATTTACTTCGACCGTAACCAATATTGCGCATGAGAAGAAGCGCGGTATGGAGATTCTGTTCAAGAAGAAGGTGGATGCGCACTGGAGTTATGATCTCGGATACTCCTATATACATACGGAAATGAAGGACGAGCATAATACTACAGCAAGCAAATACCTCAACCATATTAGCCAGCCGAATGGTGGACGTATCGGCGTGCACTACAACAATGGACGCTGGCATGCCAATCTGCTCGGAACCATGGCGAGCGGCTTGTCCGAGTACTACTATGGGCGTAGCCGCTATGCAGCATTTGAGCTGAATGCGGGCTATGACTTCGCGGAGGGTGGAACGATCTACGCACGTCTGCGCAATGCGACGAATCAGGCATACTCCTCCTATAGCGGTACACGCTATCCACAGCCGGCACGTTATGCCGAAGTCGGTGTGCGCTATCAGTTCTAAGCTGTGCGCATAGGGCAATAAACGCAGAAAATCCCTCGGGCGTAAAAAATGCCCGAGGGATTTTTGCGATTGCTTGTCAATTTCGTAACTCCCACTTGCATATATGGGCTGATATGGTACAATAAAGCCAATATTGGGAGTTAGTTTACTTGGAGGGAATGCAATGCTTGACAAGAATATGGGTGCATCCGATGCACAGGATTTTGCAGGGGCGATTCGGGAGATCGTCGCGGGGCATGAGAAAAATGAGCTCTTTACGAAGCTGCGCGGGAGCGAGCCGTTTGCCGCTGAGCTGAATGCTCTGATCGACTGCGTGAACGAGGAGCTCGAGTATCAGCGTTTCCGTCTGCGCACGGTCAACGAGGCGGTCAAATCCGGTATGTGGTACATGAAGATCAATCCGGACTTCAGCATCGCGTATGCGATCTGGTCGGATGAGTTCCGCCGCATGGTTGGTTTCCGTGGGGAGTCCGACTTCCCAAATACGATCGAGTCGTGGAGCTCGCGCCTCCATCCGGATGATGTGGAGGGGACGTTCAGCTCCTTCACGGCATGCATCAAGGATCTCAGCGGGCACACGCCGTACGATGTGGACTATCGCCTGAAGGTGCACGACGGCAGCTACCGTTGGTTCCATGCGTCCGGCAATGTCGTGCGTGACAAGAGCGGACATCCTGAGGAGATCATCGGTGTATTCGTCGACATTGATGCGGATAAGAAAAACAAGGAAGAGCTCGAGGTGAATGCGCAGCGCAAGGAAAAGTTCTACGGCGAACTTGAGACGATGCTGAGCAGCCTGTACGAGTCGATCGACGCAATCACGACGAGTGTGAGCCAGACGACGGAGCGTACGGTTGAGATCGCAAATGTGCAGGAGGAGATCACGCAGGCGGCGGATGATACGCGCAGCCAGACGGAGAACACGCTCAAGATGTCCGAGCTCGTCATGACAATCTCGAAGCAGACGAACCTCCTCGCGCTGAATGCCTCCATCGAGGCAGCGCGCGCGGGCGAAGCGGGACGCGGATTCTCCGTTGTTGCAGAGGAGGTCGGTAAGCTCGCCGACAGCAGCCGCGACGCCGCGAGCAAGATTCTCGAGGCGCTCGGCTCGATGGAGAAGGCATCGACGCACATCGCAGAGCGCATCAAGTCGATCAATGGTCTGATCGAGAATCAGGCGGCGAATATGAAGGAGATCAGCGCCTCGGTCGAAGAGGCAAAGGCGATGTCCGACAACATCGAAGAACTGTCCAAGAAGCTGTAATGACCTTTTCTTGATGATAGATTGTCCCCCACAGGCTGGCTGGAAACCCGCTTGTGGGGGCAATTTCGTTCGCTTTTGAATATGAATACAATGGGAGTTGGGACGATGGGGCAAGAGATTTCACTGCGTACGTATCAGCCGGGAGATCCAAGCAAAATTTGCTATTTTCAATACAAGCTGTATGAGCGTCAATATCAGTTCAACGGTTTCTATGAGCAGGAAATGCTGCGCGGTATGGCGGAAATCTATGACGATTTGGAGGGCAATCAAATGTGGATTGCTGAATTGGATGGAAGGATCGTCGGCGATATTGCTGTTATTAAAAAAGGCGTGGACAGGGCACAGTTTCGTTGGCTCGGTGTGGATATGGATGCGCAGGGGCGGGGTCTCGGGAACAGGCTGCTGACGGAGGCAATGAATTTCTGCAGAGAAAAGGGCTATGTTCACCTCTTTTTGGGGACATTGGATATTTTGAAGCCGGCGCGCCATCTCTATGCTAAGTTTGGTTTTCATAGGACGAAGAGTGAATTCTATAACGAGTGGGATACAAGCAGAGAGATCTATCGTGAGATTTGGGAATGTGAACTAAAATAATCTGGGCGTCGACAAAGAGCCTGAATTTATTGACAGCGCTCTGTGATTGAAATATAATATGAAGAACGGCTATTTATGCAAGATAATCATAAATTCTTACGGGGAGAATGGATGGACTTATGACTTTTGATATGAATCTCGTCGTCAACTCATTCCCGCTGCTTCTCATCGGCGCGGGGGTTACGATACAGATCACGGTACTGTCGACGGCAATCGGCTTTGTGATCGGTCTGATCGTGGGTGTGGCGCGCATCTCGAATCTGCGCGTGCTGCGCATGCTTGCGGAGGTCTATGTAGAGTTCTTCCGTGGGACGCCGCTGCTCGTGCAGATCTTTCTGTTCTACTTCGCGCTGCCTGTCATCACGGGACAGCGCATCGATCCGTTCATCGCGGCAATCTCGGCCTGCGGCATCAACTCCGGCGCGTACGTGGCGGAGATCTTTCGTGCGGGCATCCAGTCGGTTGACGACGGACAGATGGAGGCGGGGCGTTCGCTCGGCATGACGTGGCTGCAGACCATGCGCTACATCATTGTACCGCAGGCGTTCAAGCGCGTCATTCCGCCGCTCGGCAATGAGTTCATCGCCATGCTGAAGGACTCGTCCCTCGTGTCGGTCATCGGCTTCGAGGAGCTGACGCGCCGTGGGCAGCTCATCATCGCAAAGACGTACGGCTCGTTTGAAATCTGGATGAGCGTCGCCGTCATCTATCTCGTGATGACGCTGACAATCTCGCGCTTTGTCGCATATCTGGAGCGGAGGTATCGCGTTCATGATTGAAATTAAAGGTCTGCGCAAGGCGTTCGGTGCCGATGAGGTGCTGAAGGGCATCGACCTCTCCATTGCTGAAAAAGAAGTTGTCGTTATTATCGGTCCCTCTGGCTCGGGCAAGAGCACACTCTTGCGCTGCATGAATCATCTTGAGGAGCCGACGGCGGGCGAGGTCGTCGTCGACGGCATTACACTCTCAAGTGAGGCAAATATCAACAAGGTGCGCGAAGAGGTCGGCATGGTGTTCCAGCGCTTTAACCTCTTTCCACATATGACGGTGCTCGAGAATATCATGCTCGCACCGATGAAGGTCAAGCACGTCGAAAAGGGCGAGGCGGAAAAGACGGCGCGGGAGCTCCTCGCGCGCGTGGGGCTTGCGGAGAAGGCGGACGCCTATCCCGACAACCTCTCAGGCGGACAGCAGCAGCGCGTTGCGATTGCGCGCGCCCTTGCCATGCGTCCGAAGGTCATGCTCTTCGATGAGCCGACCTCGGCGCTCGACCCGGAGATGGTTGGCGAGGTGCTCGATGTCATGCGCGCGCTCGCACGCGAGGGCATGACGATGGTCATTGTCACACACGAGATGGGCTTTGCCCGTGAGGTGGGTGACCGCCTACTCTTCGTGGACGAGGGTCGCATCATCGAGTCGGGTGTGCCGCGCGAGGTATTTGAGAACCCGCAGGAGGAGCGCACACGCAGCTTCCTGTCAAAGGTGCTCTGAGATGCACCAGCGCGGGAGTCTCTTGCTGCTGACGGCATCACTGCTGTGGGGGACGACCTTTGTTGCTCAGATTCTCGGCATGGAGGGACTCGGTCCCTATACCTATGCGGCAGCGCGCTTTGCACTCGGCACACTCTTCATGTGGGCGCTCTGGTATGCCTATCGCGGCAAGCGTATGACGCAGAAGCGTGCAGGGACGTTCCGCTCGGGTTTTCGGGCGGGCATTCCCATCGGGTTTGCTATGTTTGTGGGGGTAACCCTGCAGCAGGTCGCGCTCCTCTATACGACGGCAGGAAAGACGGCGTTTATCACGACACTCTACATTGTGCTTGTGCCGCTTGCCGCCGTTCTGCTCGGTCAGCGCGTACGTGCGGCACAGTGGGGCGGCGCGGTTCTTGCTTTTGCAGGAGTCTACTTCCTTTCCGCGCACGGAGAGACCGAGTTAAATACGGGAGATATACTCGTATTCATTTCCTCCTTTTTCTGGATGGCACAGATCTTGCTCATTGACCGCTATGCAAGTACGGTCGATGTCATCGAACTCTGTCTGATGCAGATGCTGGTCTGTACGTTTGGGAATACGATGCTTGCCGCCGCTTATGAGCCGTTTGCATGGAGCGCCGTCGCGGGTGCAGCATTCCCCATTCTCTACGGGGGGATTCTCTCCTGCGGTGTCGCCTACACCTGTCAGATTCTCGGGCAGGCGTATGTGGAGCCGACGCAGGCATCCATTCTCCTCTCGCTTGAGGCGGTATTTGCCGCTGTGTCGGGGTGGATCGTTCTCGGGGAGACGATGAGCGGCATTCAGCTGTTCGGCTGTGCGCTCCTCCTCGGCGGTGCACTTATTGCGCAGATGCGCGGTACAGGGAAACAGCAGGAATTTGATTGAATCGATACTTCGATAGGAGTATGTATATGCCGGTAGCTGAAATTATCAAACCGAAAATCACAATCAAGGTGGTCGGCGTGGGCGGCGGCGGCAACAATATCGTGCGCTGTGTGCGAGAGAAATACGATCTTGATATCACACTCATCGGCATCAACTCTGATCTGCGCCAGCTGAATACGCTGCACAAACAGGGGATCACGGTGCTGCCTGTCGGTGAGAAGCTGACGAACGGCCGCGGTACGGGTGGCAGGGTCGAGATTGCAGAGCAAGCGGCGCGCATGGAGGAAAAGGCGATCCGTGCCATGCTGGAGGGCTCGGATCTCGTCATCATCACGGCGACGATGGGCGGAGGTTTCGGCACGGGCGCTGCACCTGTTGTTGCAGAGATTGCGCGTGATATGGGTATTCTCTCCATTGGTGTGGTGACGATGCCGTTCCACTTTGAGATGGCGCGCAAGATACAGACAGCGCAGGCGGGCATTGCGCAAATGCAGGGATATACGGATGCCTTTATTACAATGCGCAACGATAACTTGCTCAAGATCGCACCCGACCGTAATCTGTCCTTTGTCGACGCCTTCTCCCTCGCGGATGAGGTGCTGCGACAGACGGTGGGATGCGTGGCGGAGCTGATTCTCACCACGGGCATCATCAACGTGGACTTCTCCGATGTGACGACGATCTTCCGTCAGAGCCCGTCCAGTGACGCGCTGCTCGCCATTGGCGTGGACGAAACTCCGCAGAAGGCGGTGCGCAAGGCAATCGAAAGCCCGCTGATCGACCGCGATGTGACAGGCGCGCGCGGTGTCGTGCTGAACCTCACGGGCGATCCTGCGATGAGTCTGCGTGACGTCGATGAGGCGGTGCACTACATCCATAAAACGGCACATCCCGAGGTCAACGTTATCGTTGGACTCGTGGTACAGGAGAAGATGGCGGGCTCTGTGCAGGCGACACTCATCGCGACGGATTTTGACGACAGCTATGTGCCCGCATCGTAGGGGTGATGCGCAGCCTCCTGCGGTGGCCTTGCCGAGGCAGGATGAACAAGGCGTACGAAGACGATAGTATGTGAAAGGAGGAACGCAGATGAACGAACTCCTACATGAAATGCATGCATGGATGAACGATTATATGCGTTCCTTCCGTACAGATGACCCCGACGTCATGCTCGGGATTCGCCTCAAAGAGATTCATACGGGTTATGTAACGGCGAATGCGCGTGCACTGGCGAAACACCTTGGCTGCAATGCGCACGATGTCGCCCTTGCCGAGATCATCGGACTCTTTCACGATGTGGGACGTTTCCGACAATATGCTGTCTATCAGACGTTCAACGATGCTGCATCGGAGGATCATGCGGAGCTTGGTCTGAAGGTACTCGCGGAGGACGTAGATTTTTTGGAGCGGCTCACGCCTGCGGATGCCGATGTTGTGCGCTTTGCCATCAAGCACCACAACAAGAAGGAAATTGCGCCGATGGACGATGACCGAAAGCTGTTTTTCGCGAAGCTCATTCGCGACGCGGACAAGCTCGACATCTACC
>ERZ773009.1525-NODE-1525-length-15773-cov-32.203143_pt1 | contig 15773 bp, 14 predicted proteins | sample MGYA00580663_ERZ773009 | MGnify/ENA primary metagenome ERZ773009 (study PRJEB29015, sample SAMEA2737969) | human oral metagenome | biome: human oral; feature: human-associated habitat; material: dental | place: China | collected 2026 ... | reverse complement strand
GCAGACGCGCCCGTCCTGGCTGTTGAGACAGCGGGAGCCAGCCAGGTACCCGCCAGCCAGCCGGCGACCAGCCCGATGACGAGACCGGCAACCGCTCCCACGATCCCGGCGCGCAGCCCAATCTGACGGCGCTCGCTCTTGGTGATCCTGACGGACCTGCCCGCGCCCGTCACTTCTGCCCCGCTCAGAGAGGCGTTCAAGGAGTCCGGTGAGGACACCGGCATCGACGACTGCTCGTAGTACTCCAGCTGGCCGGAGAGGGGCGACGGTGCGGACTGCGCCGAGCGGGCTGACTGTGCCGAGACGTTGCGGCCAGGTGGAGGTGCCAGACCTGCCTCGACCAGCTGCAAGGAGGTCACGGGGCCGCCGACGGCCAGGTTTCCCGTCCCGAGCTGTTCGCGAACCTGCCCCAGGGCACCGGTGAGCTCGGTGCCGTTGCGGTAACGGTCCGCCGGATCCGGCGCCATGGCCTTGCTCAGCACGGGAAGCAGGATCTCGGGAACGTTCGGGTCGCTGAGGTTGAGGGGGGCATCGAGGGATCGGACAATCTCGGGCAGGCTTCGCTGCACGCCGTCGGGTCCGCGTCTGGGTCCCCGCCCCGTCAGCAGGGAGAAGAGGACCGCCCCCATGGACCACACATCCCCCTCGGGGCCGGGACTGGTCAGCATGAAGGCCTCCGGCGCGGCGAAGTCGGGAGTCAGGCACTCCAGGGTGACGGTGGGGTCCTGTCCCTCGCGCTGGACCGAGGCGATGCCGAAGTCCGAGAGCCGCGGTGAGCCGTAGGAGTCCAGAAGGATATTGGCGGGCTTGACGTCCCGGTGCATGACGCCGGCCGTGTGAGCCGCCCCGAGCGCCGAGGCCGCGGCCTCCACCAGTGCCACGGCGTCCGATGCGGGTGTCGGTCCGCGCGATACGAGGTCGTAGAGGCTGCCGCCGGCGCACAGCTCCATGACCAGGTAAGGGCGTAGGTCGGGCAGCTTACCGGTGTCCACCAGAGAGACCACGTGCGGATGCCCCGAGATCCGTGAGGCCGCCTGCACCTCGCGCATGAACCGCCTCTCGTTGCGCGGATCGTCCAGAGGACGGGAGTCGACCTTGACGGCGACCGGACGCTCCAGGGAGTCCTGCACACCGGCATAGACCGTGGCGAAGCCTCCTCGACCCAGCACCGAGGTGATCCGTACCCCGGGGATGGAGAACGGTGCAGCGCTGTGGGACTCACCAGATCCGCGTGTACCTGTGCTAGCCGCCCCTGAGGAGTGGCTCGCCGAGGGCGATGGAGGAACTGGCGGCGGTGCTGACGAAGGCGTGTGCGAAGACGGGGGCGCCTCACCGAGTGGGAACTGCATGCTCACGGACAAATCTTCGCCCATGTTGGAGGTTAGCGAAAGGAAACCGGCTGCCCAGTGTCGGATCGGGTGCTCGGCGCGGTCCTCAACCGACCGGTTGAGGACCGTCATGACCTGTCCGGAGCGCGCCGAAACTGTTGCGCAGACACTGCAGGTGCCGGGTCTGCGCATGTCAGTGGTTGTTTCAGAGTGCGGAGGAGGCCCCAGAACGATCTGCCGGGACGGTAGGGTATGTCACATGCAAGCGCCCCGAGTCACCGTCTTGTCCTACGGATCCGGCAATGTCCGTTCGGCGGTGCGTGCCCTGGAACGCGTCGGAGCGCAGGTCTCCCTGTCCAACGACCCCCACGAGGTCACCGAGGCCGACGGCCTGGTGGTTCCCGGTGTCGGTGCCTTCGGCGCGGTCATGGACCAGCTTCGGGCGGTTGATGCTCCCCGCCTTATCGAGCAGCGCCTGGCCGGCGGACGCCCGGTCCTGGGAATCTGTGTGGGCATGCAGGTCATGTTCGAGCGATCCGAGGAGCACGGCACCACCGAGGAGGGCCTCGGGCAGTGGCCCGGAACGGTGACCAGGCTGCACGCTGACGTCGTCCCTCATATGGGATGGAGCCAGGTCCGCCCGCCCCAGGACTCGGTGCTGTTCGACGGCGTCGCCGACGAGCGCTTCTACTTCGTCCACTCCTACGCGGCCGCCCAGGACCCCGCGGAGCTGCTCGCTCCCGGCCCGACCCGGCTGCCCCGGGCCACCTGGGCGACTCACGGCCAGGACTTCCTCGCCGCTGTCGAGAACGGCGTCCTGTGCGCCACACAGTTCCATCCCGAGAAGTCCGGCGACGCGGGGGCGCAGCTCCTGCGCAACTGGATGACAACTCTGTGAACCACCCGATCCACGCTCGAACCAACCCACGACCACCGTAGGAGAAAGTCATGCTCACCCTACTTCCCGCCGTCGACGTCGCCGATGGCAAGGCCGTCCGGCTCCTCCAGGGAGAGGTCGGCTCGGAGACGGACTATGGCAGCCCCGTCGACGCCGCCCGAGACTGGGTGCGGGCTGGGGCCGAGTGGATTCACCTGGTGGACCTCGATGCGGCCTTCGGGCGGGGCTCCAACTCCGAGCTGCTCTCGCGCATTGTCGGTGAGGTCCGCATCAAGGTGGAGCTCTCCGGGGGTATCCGCGATGACGCCTCACTGGCTCGGGCGCTGGCCGCCGGTGCCGCCCGGGTCAACCTGGGCACGGCGGCCCTTGAGGATCCTGAGTGGACCGAACGCGTCATCGCCGAGCACGGCGACAAGATCGCCGTCGGCCTCGATGTTCGCGGAACGACTCTGGCCGCCCGCGGCTGGACCAAGGAGGGCGGTGACCTGTGGGAGACCCTTGAGCGGCTCAACGCCGCAGGATGCGCACGCTACGTCGTCACCGACGTCACCCGTGACGGCACTCTGAGCGGTCCCAACACCACACTGCTCACCGAGGTCTGCCAGCGCAGCCCTGCACCGGTGGTCGCCTCGGGCGGCATCGCCCACCTCGATGACCTGGTCGCCCTGCGGCGCCTGACCCCGCTGGGGCTGGAGGGCGCCATCGTCGGCAAGGCACTCTACAACGGCAACTTCACGCTCCAGGAGGCGCTGGCCGTGGCCGGTGACGAGGAGCTGCGCGAGCCGTCGAAGGAACGTGCCTGAACCCCTGCCTGGCGCCGCCCGATCGCGCCGCGGATGCTGTGCAGCTACTACGGACGTCCAGGACGCTTCGGGCGCTGCCAGTGCCTGATGACACGTCGAAGCGCGGTGGCGAACACGACGCCAGTGGTCGCCAGGTAGGGGCCATAGTGCTGCCGGGTGATCGGTCCCAGCGGCTTGCCCAGCGTCTTGACGATGGCGGTGGAGACCGCCATGCGCGCGGCACGCTCGCCGGCCGCGTGAATGACGACTGAAGGCAGGGGCAGGTCACGGCGCCCGGACTCGGCGGCGAAGAGCTTCACCGGGATTCCGGTCAGTGCCTGCTTCCAGTATCCGCGGGGGCCTTGACTCAGGTAACGGGAGGTCGCCGTCCTCATCTCCGGTGTGGTCCACGGCGCGGGAGGCTGGTGCCCGCCCCGGGTCAGCAGGTGCGTGACAGCCACTCCGGTGACCGATCCCGCCACAACCATCGCTGCGCGCCGCCACATCCGCTCAGGGTGGGTCAGCCCCAGCCACACCTGGCTCATCTCCGCCATGATCGGGAAGGAGATGGCCTCAGCCATGCCCCAGACGAACATCACGGCGTCTCCGCGGCCGCCCTCCATCGCGGTGTGCAGGATGGTGAAGACGTCTGAGACCGGCTCGGGTCTGCGGGGGCGCTGGAGCATCTCCATGATCTGCTCGCGCGCCAGATCGCTGACGCCCTCCACGTTGTCGCTGGGGGCGATCGGCTCGCCGACACGGACCTCGACGGGGGAGTAACGGGGCAGGCCGCCCTTCTTGGGCATCATCTCTCGCGTCCCCACCAGCGCGACCGGTAGCACGGGGATGCCGAAGTCACGGGCGAGCCGGGCGGCCCCGGAGTGGAAGCGGCTCATCCTCCCGTCCGTGGAGCGGGTGCCCTCGGGGAAGATGAGAATGCTCATCGACTCCGCCACCCGATTGGCCAGCGTTCCTCGCAGCTCCTCGTAGGCCCCCTCGCCGTCGCGCCGTACCGGGTAGGCGCCCAGCAGTCCCCTGGCCACGAGGCGACGAGAGCGACGGGTGAACCAGTAGTCCTGGGCAGCGACCGTGACTACTCGCATGAGGGTGGGGGAGGCGCTCATCATGGCGATCGTGTCGGCATGGGAACCATGGTTGGCGACGACGACGTAGGGGCCGTCGGCATCGAACTCGCCCTCGACCCGCACGCCCCCGAACGGAGCGATGACGGCGGACCAGAAACGCTGACGCAGTACCGCGCGCCAGGTGACCTTCTGCGGTGTTTGCACAATCGATCGCAGGCGGCGTCCCGCCGAGGCGATCTCGGCCGGACCTGGCACCGAGGGTATCTGAAGGGGCATTGGGCTACCTTTCCGTGGGTTGTGCAGGCGATGGGGGAGACGACTCGGACTCGGAGAGACAGGACGGACTGGGAAGGACATCGGGAGGACTTGTCCACTCATCCCAGAACGGCGGCCAGAGGCAGGACCAGGAGCAGGGAGTCGACACGGTCCAGGAGGCCTCCGAAACCCGGCAGCCAGGTGCCGGCGTCCTTGACCCCGGCGGTGCGCTTGACGAGCGACTCCAGAAGGTCGCCCAGAACGCCGCCCAGGCCGACGGCGATCACCAGGCCGGGGGTGATGTGGCCCAGCAGGGTGAGGATGAGGGCGGCCCCGATGACGGCTCCCGCCAGTCCGCCGAGCGTCTTGTTCGGGGACAAGGGGGACAGCGGACGGCGTGCCCACGCCATTGGACGCAGGAAGGTACCGCCGGCCCACGCGGCCACATCGGCGGCCGCAGCCGCGAAGGCGATGAGGAACGCGTCGTGCCATAGCACTACGAGGTGCGCCAGGGACCAGGGAATCCAGATCGAGGCGAAACCGGCAATCGTCGCCCTCCTCAGGCCGTGCTCGACGTCGCCGGACAGGACTGCGGGCACGGCGCACACGAGCACCGTGAGCGGAGCGAGTGCCATGAGGCCCGGACGCAACCAGGCGGCCAACGGATAGATCACCGCCAGTGACGCCAGCACCAGGGTCTCCACCCTGGGCAGCCGAGTGAGCCGGGAGAGCTCACGAACCGACTGCAGCCCGAGGGCGGTGGCGAGCAGCGCCGTCGTCTCCCGTCCGACCCAGATAGGGATACCGACCGCCGGGATGATGATGGCCCAGGTGGTCCAGCGACGGCGCAGTTCCGCCTTGCGGGACAGGGCCACGCCGATGCCGGCCAGGAGCAGGATCGCCACGGCCGTGGCCGCGAGGAACACGGCTCGACCCGTGAGGACCCATCCCGGCCCGGGAACGGTCACGGTCCACGAGCGGCTTCCGCCCACGATCCAGTCGATCACTCCGCCGGCCGCCTCATGACCTGTCCAGGCACTGATCCTGGTGTTCACGACTGGGCTCCCGGAGCGGCCTCGTCCTCAAGGGCACTGCGGCCGATACGGGTGATGTCCTGCGGCGGTGGCGGCGCCATGGTGTCGGCCAGGGCCGGGCCGGTGCGCCCGGCGAGCGCGGCGGCTGTGCGCGCCAGCCGTACGCAGGCCGTCACCGCCGAGCCCACGATGATGACCCAGGCGATCATCGCCAGGTACTGGGGCAGGGCGGCCGCTACGACCGCCGCCAGGCACCGCTCGGTCTTACCGAACGGCCCACCGTTGAGCCGGGCGGCTCCGGCACCCGCGGCGGCCAGGGAGATGAAGGTCGGTAGCGTTGCCGCCGCCAGAGAGACCAGAGTCAGGTAGACCGTGGCGGTCGATGAACCGGTGCGCAGGGCGAGGCCCACCAGACCGGCCATGATGAACAGGTCGGAGACCCGGTCCCCGATCTCGTTGAGGACGAAGCCGAAGGGCCTCGACACGCCTCGCGCCCGAGCCACGGCGCCGTCCAGATTCGCGCCCCCGAGCCGGGCGGCCAGCAGGATGAATGCTAGGAGCCACCAGCCCATGACCAGTGCCCCGCAGCCCAGTGCGGCGGCGATGACGCCGACGGCGGTCCATACGTCAGGGGAGATGCCTCGGCGTACCGAGGCCTGGATGATGACCCCCAAGCGGCGGGTGTACCAGTACTTCAACGAGTAGAGCGATACCACCGAAACAGGCTATCGACCCGAGTCCTCGAAGGTGCGTGATTGGACCGGGAGGCCCTGGGGAGTAATCCCCAGGGCCCGGACGCGCTACGGTGAGCGTTATGAGCAGGTCTTCGGATGACCCACTGCCGACTCCTCGGCCCGAGGCGGCGCCCCAGGTGGCTGCTGCTATGGCGGCCAGGGCGAAGCTGGAGCGGCTTCTTGCCGCGCCCTCACCCTTCGCCGGAGATGATGGAGCAGTCCGTCCAGAGGTTGAAGCGGCCTTGGCGGCGACGGACCTGGCGCGCCACGAGTACCTCGACCGGTTGTGGTCAGCGCTCGTGGACGGACGTCTCATCGTCCCGGTTGCCGCCCACGCCTTGCCAGGCTCCCCGGAGAAGCGGGGCCTCCAGCGCGTCGACCTGTCGCACGGCGTCACGCCCGAGGTCCCGACCCACGAGGTGCACACTGCCGACGCCTGCCAGGACGCGGCGACCCTGGCGGTGAGCCTGCCCGATGGGCACGTCGCCCTGCCGGTGTTCACCAGCGCCGAGGCAATGAGCCGGTGGCGCAGCGACGTGCGCCCCGTGCCTGTCGCGCCCGAACGGGCGGCCCAGGTCGCGTGCCTGTCTACCGACCAGCTGTGGGTGCTCGACCCCGGTAGTCGGGATCTACGCCTGCCGCGTCCTGCCGTGGTGGCTCTGGCCGGGGGAGAGCCGTGGGTGCCGTCGTGGCGCAATGAGCCGGTTCAGGCCGAGGTACGTGCTCAGCTCGAGGCCGTCGACGGCGTCACCGGCGTGGCCTTCGGCCCCGGAGAGAACGCCGAGCTGAGGGTCTTCATCCGTATCGATGCCGCGGGCGGACGGACCGGTGTGGCCCGGAGCCTGGAGGACTGCCAGTACGTCATGGTCAACCCGGCCTGGGGGGATCTCATCGATACCGTGGAGCTGTGCCCGCTCCCGGCCTGAAGCACTTCTTCCCGCGATTGCAGGCGCGGCCGGGTGACTCCGGTCAGACGACTCAGGGACGCCCCAGAATCACGGTGCTCCACTGCTCGACCTGACCGTAGTGGTCCTTCATGGGGCCGGCCACCTGGTCGAAGCGGGCGACGACATCGCGCAGAGCCAGGGCGTCCTCTTCCCTTCCGTCGTTCTGGGCGATTCGGGCGGAGGCCTCTGCGATCGCGCGAATCTGGGCGAGATCCCGGGTGGAGACCGTCACCCGGCCAGGACCCGGGTCCCTGGTGGTGCTCCAGTCCGCACCGGCCTGACGGGAGGTAGAAGGATCGCCATCGGTCTCGCCGTGAGGGGGCGAGGTCCTCACACTGTTCCATTCCATGGGATCGGAGCGTAGGGCATCCTTTTTGACCAGACCACCGAAAAAAACGTGTGTTGGAATAGTGCTAATGACCACTGCATCTCGTTTCCGCGCGAGCAGCGCCCCCGGACCCGTACCTCGGCCCGATTCCGTTGACGACGTGGCCAGCGCCACCCTTGGGGAGATGACCTCGATGGGTGGGGCCGGGAGCCCTCAGACGCCTCCCGAGCCCTTGGTGAGCGCCCACGATCTCAGTGTCGGCTACAGCGATGAGCCGGTCTGTGCTCCGGCGACCTTCAACCTGCTGCCTGGTCAACTCCTTGTCCTGGTCGGGGTCAATGGGGCGGGGAAGTCAACGATCCTACGCGCATGCTGCGGGCTCCTGCACCCGCTTCGAGGTGAGGTTCGGGTTCTTGGGCACGTTCCCGACCCCCGCTCGGGCGCTCAGCGCGCCGCCGTTGCCACCGACCTGGGACAGGAGTCCTTCTTCCCCACACTGACCGTCGCCGAGCACCTGCGTCTGGTGTGCTTCGGTCACGGCGTCGCCGACGCCGACGACGTCGTTGGTGACCTGCTGGTGGATCTGGACCTGACCCGAGTGGCGGGGCACCTGCCCGAGGAGCTCTCCTCGGGGCAGCGGCGTCGTCTGGCGCTGGCGTCGGTTCTGGCCCGGCCTCGCAGGCTGCTGATCCTCGATGAGCCGGAGCAGCGGCTGGACCGGGTGACCCGTCTGCTTCTGGCCGACCGTCTCATCGAGGAGCGCGACGGCGGTGGGGGAGTGCTCATGGTCTCCCACGATCCCGAGATCGTGGAGGAGGCCGCCACCCAGGTTCTCCTCGTGGGACGCAGCACCCGGCTGCTGAACGTGGCCGATGGCGTACGCGCCATCGAGGATGGGCTCCAGTGACGCAGATGGGATCCTCAGGTGAATTGGCAGTCTCGGCCCGGTCGGGGGTGGCCGCCTTCCCCGACGGGGCCGAGCTGCGGCGATGGACCAGGAGACGCACTCGCAGGCACCGTCGCGGTGTGTGGGCACTCGTGGGTGACATCTACTCCGGGCTTCTGACGATCGTCGTCGTCGGAACGATCCTGGTTCCTCACCTGAGCCGGCTGGTTGCTGCCCGGCCCCCGTCGTCGAGCCAAGAAGCTGCCGATCTCGGAGTGCTCGATCTTGACCCGGGGTGGCTGGTGCTGGCTCTGACGATGCTGCTGCTGATACTCGGGATCGGCCCGCTCAGTCGGCTCGGTCCACTCTTCCTGCGCCCCCATGAGGCCGCCTGGTGGCTGCCGATGCCCGGAGACCGGGGCACCCTCCTGGTACCCGTGGCCCGCGTCGAGTACCTCATCGCAGCCACTGCGGGCGCGGTGATGGGAGTGCTTCCAGCACTGGCCTCCGCAGGCGGATGGGGCGCCGCCGTGGCGTGGCCGGTCCTGATTGCGGCCGGGACCTGCCTGGTGCTCTCCGAGCTCATTACGGCGCAGGTCCAGGGCCGAGGGGTAACGCGTCTGCGCCGGCTCCTGATCCTGCTCGGGGCGGCAGCCTGCTTGGCGGGGACGACACTCACCTTCCCGCGCTCGATGACCGGGAACATTGTGGTGGCGACCCTGGCCGGGGTACTGGTCGCCGCTGGGACTCTGCGCTGGAGGCAGGCACGACTCGTCCTGGGACACGTGCGCGACGATGGGCTTCTTACCGTCGTCGCCCGATCCTTCGGTGCCCACGTCTCATTGCTGTCTTTGGATACCAGAGCCGTGGGGCGGCTGCTGTCACCGGCGCTGCCTCGGCCGGCAGCCCCTTCACCACTGCGATTGGCCCGGATCGGGTGCCGGCTGCCTCGGTCTGTCAGAGTGCTGACGGGGGTGGCTCAGGCGGACTGGATCCTGCTGCGCCGCCAGCCCCGGCGACTGCTTCAGATCGGGGCAGGTCTGGCCGTTGCGGTACTACCTCTCCTGTCGGAGTCTGTCGGCATCCCGATGCGCGCCCTGGCCTACCTCGCCGGTGGCTGGATCGCGACCCTGGCCGTTGCCGAGCCGGCCCGTCAGGCATGGTTCGACGGGGCTCCTGACACCTCATGGCCGGTGTCGCCCTGGCTGGTGCGGGTGGGGCACCTACTCGTGCCGGGGCTCTTCATGAGTGCGTGGTCCCTGCTGAGCCTGGCGCCCGCTATGACGTCCCTGGGCGCTGCGGGGGCATGGAAGGCCCTCGGGGTAGTGGCGGCCCTGGCGCTCGTGAGCGGATGGGCTTGGGCAGGAGCGGCACTGCGCTCCGGGTTCAGGGCGATGCCCGACTTCGCTGCTGGACTCGTGACCTCTCCCGTGGGGTCGCTGCCGCCGGGACTGGTGCAGATGCTGGTCGAAGGGCCTGATGCGGCGCTCGTGGGAGCGCTGGCCACTGCGCTCGTCGCCTGCGGAATCGCGGTGCCGACGACGACGGTGCTCGGGATACAGGCCGCTGCCGGCGCCGTCGTCATCCTGTGGGGCGTCCGAACGAACAGAAGGGCCTCCTGACGTCCTCATCCGCCTTGTATCCGCCGCATACGTGGGAGGACTCACGTCAAGTAGGGGTGGAGATGCTTGGGAATGCCTACCTGTGTCCTGGTAGTATTCCTCACTGACCAACCGGGGTTCGCCCCGGTGCGCAAGCGGAGCGATCCCACCTGGGTTCCTTCACGGGAATCGGGTTCATGCAAGGACAGTAAGTCCTTCACGGTCACCTCTCAGCCCCTGGCCGAGAGGCAGCCGTGCTCAGCTCGAGGCCTCCGACCTGCGCAGCAGGGACGGGGCCTTTCCTCGTTCCGCAATCATCCGTGACTCAGAGTGAGGAACCGACATCAGCGAGCCCCGTATCAACGAACGGATCCGCGTTCCCGAAGTGCGTCTCGTCGGCCCCAGCGGCGAGCAGGTCGGCGTCGTCCGTGTGGAGGACGCCCTGCGTCTGGCTGAGGAGGCCGATCTCGACCTGGTCGAGGTGGCTCCCGACGCTCGCCCTCCGGTGTGCAAGCTCATGGACTACGGCAAGTTCAAGTACGAGTCGGCCATGAAGGCACGCGACGCGCGACGCAACCAGGCAAACACCCAGCTCAAGGAGATCCAGTTCCGCCCCAAGATCGATGAGCACGACTACGCCACCAAGCGCGGCCACGTCGAGCGATTCCTCAAGGGCGGGGACAAGGTCAAGTGCATCGTCCGCTTCCGTGGCCGTGAGCAGTCCCGGCCCGAGCTCGGAATCAGGCTCCTCCAGGGCCTGGCCGAGGAGATGGCCGAGCTGGGCACCATCGAGTCCCACCCCCGCCAGGACGGCCGCAACATGGTCATGGTCCTGGCCCCGGTCCGCAAGAAGGCCGAGGTCAAGTCCGATCAGCGCCGCCGTCGCGAGGAGGCCCGTGCCGCCCGCCGTGCCGAGAAGCACGCGGGGCGGGCGCCCAAGGGCGCCAAAGCCTCAGACAGGGAACCTGCCAGCGAGAACGCCTGAGAGCGCCCGACGGCGGTCTCGACACTCACCTGACACCCAACGACCCACCCCCTCGCCACCGTGAGCGGGGTCCGCAGTCCCGGCGACCACCCGTCTTCCAGGGACCGAGAAGAGGAAATTACCCATGCCGAAGAACAAGACGCACTCCGGTGCCAAGAAGCGCTTCCGGGTCACCGGCAGCGGCAAGCTCATGCGCGAGCAGGCCAACAAGCGCCACCTGCTGGAGGTCAAGTCCTCCCGCCGCAAGCGCAAGCTGTCCCAGGACCAGCCGGTCGCCCCGGCCGACGTCCGCCAGGTCAAGAAGCTGCTCGGTCGCTGACCGCCCAACCCACCAAGGAGTCTCACCATGGCACGTGTGAAGCGGGCTGTTAACGCCCAGAAGAAGCGTCGTTCCGTTCTCGAGAAGGCCTCGGGCTACCGCGGCCAGCGCTCGCGCCTCTACCGCAAGGCCAAGGAGCAGGTCACTCACTCCGGCGTCTACGCGTTCCGCGACCGTCGCGCCCGCAAGGGCGACTTCCGTCGCCTGTGGATCCAGCGCATCAACGCTGCCGCCCGCGCCGAGGGCCTGACCTACAACCGCTTCATCCAGGGGCTCGGCCTGGCCGGCGTGGAGATCGACCGCCGCATGCTCGCCGAGCTGGCCGTCAACGAGCCCGAGGGTTTCAAGGCTCTTGTGGAGGCCGCTCGCAAGGCCCTCCCCGAGGACGTCAACGCCCCCAAGGCCTGACACACATCAGTGGGCTGATGGCCTGCTGAACAGAATCTGACGATGGTGGTGCCGTCACCCTGATCAGGGTGACGGCACCACCATGTTGGCGGTGGGATTGGTTTACGCGTCAGTTGCCAATGTATATGACCAGTCCGACACCGCAGCACTCGACGCCCTGAATCGCTCCGGGTTTGACGAGGTAGTGATGATGAGGAGGATAACCGGCATAGAGTTTAAGGAAGTGCCCGTTGGAACTGCACGAGTGCGCCACGAGGACGGGCGTAGGACGCGCTGGTCGACCCGGCACGGGCCGAGGGCGCCATCCGTCGGATCGCTAGGTGTACCGATCCGGGAGGTTGGTGATGGGGGTGATGGCCGGGTGGCCTTGGGTGCGGTGTGGGGTCGGTGGCGATTGTAGAGGCGTAGCCATGCGGGTAGAGCCTGGCAGCGCTGGGTCTCGGAGGTGTAGTGGCGGGCGTAGGTCCAGTCGTCGGCCATAATACGGTGGAACCGCTAGATCTTGTCGTTGGTCTGTTGGTGGCTGAAGCGGTCGGTCATAGACTGGCCAGCCCTGTAGGCGTCGGCCCAGCACTTGACGGCGGGCTATATGCATTGGAATCGGACAGCGACCGTCCCTGACGGGCCAGCCCTCCTCGACCACCAGGCATGCGACCCTCAGATGAGCATGCGGGACCAGGGCTGCGTTAGTGTGGGATATGAAGAGAGTTCCTCTCATGTCTGGCTGTTGGGTACGGCAACACCTCCACTCAGCCAGCCCAAGGCGCTCTCCTCACCTCAAAGACTCAGATCACGCCTCTCAACCAACCGTCACGAATCAGTACACCTAGCTAGCGGTCCTCGTGTTCTCCCAGATGATGCTCAGCACCGGAACCCTGTTCGGCGCTGGGAACCCAGGCCCCGACGATCCGCCTTCGGCTGAAGAATATCCCCGCCGGTGGCGCCCGCCACACCCGCCGCAACGTCCTGCATTACAAGGCCGAAACCCCAGGACTAGCGCCGGCATTAGTGGACACCTCCAGTCCTAGCAACCTCATCCACCCCACATCCCAGAGAAATAGCCGCCGGTCCCTTGGGAGAACACTCAACAACTACGAGACGACACCCGGCAAGCCGCTGTATCCACCGGCACGATCTCCCCAACCACTTCGGAAACAGAGCCCTGCCTCGGAAAAGAAGATCGTAGAAAATTACAGTAATCGACAGGGTATATTGTATGTTTCTGCCATAACGAAAGGTAGTGTCGACTATCTCAGTCGCGGTAGAATTGCGCCATGGATATTCACACGACACCATCTGTTACATATGACCTTGCGCCAACCGTGGACATATTCGTAATTTGGGATAAGTTTGACAGTTCGGGCGAGAACGTATTTAATCGTCTTTTGAATCACTATCATTCAAGTGCGTATTCTGGCTTAGTGGGCGGCGGCATTGAGGTATACTGTCGAAAAGCCTCCTGGGACGACAACGAAGGAGCTCCGCGTCCAATATTTTCGATTGGAAGACACGTAAAGGAAAGTAGATACAAGGTAGTTATTCCAGTCATTAGCCACCATCTAGAGAGAACGGTTTCACGAAATACTTCGTGGGACAATTACTTCAGACAATTGGAAGCTACATTGTTGCCTAAGGGGAGGAAGCCTAAATCCTTAGACAAGGATATGATGTGCCTCATCCCGGTTATAGTTGACCACCATTGGCCTATCAATGAAACTCTACAACGTATGCTTGAAGTTCAAGGCGTAAACTATTCGTCGTTGGAGCCTGGGGAGCTAAAAGCTCATGAGTACGGAACAAGAACCCTGGAACGAGATGTAAGTCAAGCAATTGCTCAATCTTTGGTCAGCGAATGGGATCGCGATCATCCTTTGCAAATTTTTGTTAGTTATGCCCGGTCCGACTCTGAAATGGAGACGAGGACAAATGCTAGCGATGTTGGAACTCAGGTCGCCAATCTGGTTTTAGATAGACTCAATGACACTCGATTGGCTCAATTCTTCGACTGCAGGAACATTCAACTGGGCGAACCTTGGCAGTTGCAACTAGAGGAAGGGATTTCTAGGCGCAGTGCTATCCTTATGGTTCGGACAGACATGTATTCCAGCAGAATGTGGACACAGAGAGAAATTCGCTTTGCCAAAGAGCGAGACATTCCAGTTGTCGCGTTATCCGCCTTAACAGGGGGAGAAGAAAGAGGTTCTTTCTTGCTAGACCACGTACCCACGGTTGCCTATCATCCAACTAACCTGTCATATGAGTATCTTGATGAACAAAAGAACGATTCTCAACAACGACAGTGTTGGAATAGATCACAACGTTATCAATCCGATTTCTGCATTGATCGCGCTATATGCAGACTTGTTGACGAAACACTGAAGCATGCTATTTGGCGAAGCATGAAGGAAGATCTATTTTCGGAATTCGATTGGACACCCGCTCATCCACCTGAGCCGATGACAGTCACGGATCACCTAAGTAAGAACGATCCGGGGGATTCATTAAGGATAGTGTACCCCGATCCTCCGATAACGTCTGAAGAACAGAACGTAATTGAGCGCATATGTCAGCTTTATAATGCAGACATGAAGGTGAAGTTCATAACGCCACGAGATCTTGCTTTGTATTCCGAAACGAGCATAGATGAATCAAAACAGATAGACAACCTACTCAAGGATGTGAAAATCGGGATCACTGCGTCAATACCTGCCGAAAGAGATGCCACTAGCCTCGGAGTGTCACCTAAACATCTGAGCTTTGCAATTGCAGGTTTAGCAAGGCACACGTTCAGGATGGGAGGGAGTATTGTCTACGGAGGAGGTCCAACTCTAGAGAGAAGAAAAAGGTTCTCGAGTTTGCTCATTGAGCAGGCGGTGCTATATCGACGAAATCTTGAATGGAATAAGAATGACGGTTCAGCGTCTGCTGATGATCAAAAGGGTGCAGTTATTGGCGAGTTTTCTCGCCCACTATTTATTAACTATCTTCCTCGACCAACATTCGAGGAACTATATAATATCGATCAGGGAAGGAGAGTGGAAGAAATGGAGCGCGACCTAGGTAATCTCGGCCTGATGAAGATTGTAATGTCCCCTGACAAAACGATTAGCGTAAGAGAGGCCGCCATGAACAGCGGAACGTCATCTCATCGATGCGAGTCGATTGCCGAGTCGTCGAATACTGCAGCAGAAATGACCAGGGCAAGGCAGGTTCTCGTAGATAGATCTACAGTTCGCATAGTTCTTGGAGGGAAAGTTGAGAATCGGGCCAACTCTACTGATGAGGATCTCGTTCTTGGGACATTGGAAGAAGCGCTTTTAACCCTTAAATCAGGCAAGCCATTATATATTTCAGGCGCTTTTGGGGGTGTTGGAACGTTGCTGGCGAGAGAACTTGATTTGGCCGACTCAAGTATGTTCCCAAGGGTTCCCTCACGATCATACTTGTCACGCAAAAACTCAGAGTACTTGGATGAAATTTGTAGACTTTGGAGCTGCAATAATGCTGCTAGCATGACTGGACTTTCGCAAGATGAACTGGCACAGTTTGCGTTGACTTCTAGACCGGAAGAAATGATACACATGATTGTTTCTGGAATTACGAATACTGAGAGATTGTGACACTGAAATGTTCGTGGTGATGTTTTGTGTCGTGGGCACTTGAGCAGCAAGTCTATTTTGATGCGCTCGAGTTCATTGTTGACAGTTTAGGTAGCGCTGTTGGAGGTGTGGAGTCGGTTAAACAGCCCAAGAAACCAGCACTTCTGGCGGTCAGCTACTGTTAGTTCCTTAATTTCGTCGAAGCGATCATTAATGCGTAACTCAGGGAACTTGGGCATGTTCTATCGTCATCTGACCTGAATTGCCCAGTCGGGGTATGTTTGCGTTTCGAAGTGGCGTTCGTTGTTGGAATGGAAGGGGTGGATCGGTTGTTTTGGGGCACTAAGATGGCCTACGTTCGTCTGGGACTGGGTGAGGTAGTCGGGGGTGACCGTGTCTTTGAGCAGATGGTCCGCGCTCGCCTGACCGAGCCGACCTCCAAGGCCTACACCCCCAGAGTCCTGTCCGACCTGCTTCATGACGCTTAGTGTGCTGGGGGCGTGGTGCTCAGGGTGGTGAGGATTTGTTCGGCCTTGGGGGTTAGTTGTGGGGCGGTGTTGATGTGGTGGCCGTTGATGTTGATG
>ERZ773009.1523-NODE-1523-length-15781-cov-22.740366_pt1 | contig 15781 bp, 12 predicted proteins | sample MGYA00580663_ERZ773009 | MGnify/ENA primary metagenome ERZ773009 (study PRJEB29015, sample SAMEA2737969) | human oral metagenome | biome: human oral; feature: human-associated habitat; material: dental | place: China | collected 2026 ... | reverse complement strand
TCCGTATAAAACCAGTCACGCCATTGCATAACATCATCCACGCCATTGCATAACACCAGCCATGCCGTTACATCGCATTATCCACGCCAATGCGCGACATTGGCCACACCATTAGCACCTGGCTAGCACGCCGCATTTTGCTTTACCACCGCAGGCTAGCAAACGTTTCTCGCCTTGCCCTGTTGCAGATTAAGGCTTGGTTTTTACCCAGCCTTGTTCACCTTCTTGCACTTGCCAGAAAACTCTTGCACCTCAATCTTGATGATTTCTGTACGATGAAACGATGCCTGCGTGTACTTCTCGCCCAGCTGTTTATGTTCGGGCGATAGCTTGTTGATAAGCAGGTGCAAGGCTTTCATGCGCTCGTCTTCGTCCAATCCCGTTCGGGCTAGGCCATAAATCACCACACTTTCGTATTCGGTGGTGAAATTAGCGGGCAACAAGTTAACGTCGCCCACAATGCAAAGGCACACATGCGGGTTCTTGGCTATGGCCCTTAACTTCTTACCTTCGGGTGCGCAATGCACATATAACGTGTTTTCGCCATCCCAAACATGGTTTACGGGGATGGCATACGGCATGCCTTCCTCGTCTGTCATCGAAAGAACGCCATACTCGGCACCCTCTATCAGCTCTATGGCACGTTGCTCGGTCAACAGTCGGTCGCGCCTTCTTACATGGTCGTTATTGTATTTCATAACTTCTTCTTTAATGGCAAAATTAAGTATTTTTTGCCACAATAACCCATAACATTTCATGGTTTTTGCAGTTAAAGTGGGTTAATTGCCTTAACTTTGCAGCTGGTTAAACTGCGTATGGGTGGGCCGCCCCCTCGTTCCCTCCCCCATCCATGCCCAAATCACAGCTGCACAATGACAGAAATACACCCCATAGCCCATTTTCGTTCACCTTTCAGCTCGAAGTTTGGCATACCCAAACAAAGCGGATTGGTGCAAGACGTGCGCGGACAAATTGTTTTCGAACCCGCTTATCGCTCGAAAGACGCCCTGCGTGGGCTAGACGAGTTCGACTACCTATGGCTTATTTGGCACTTTTCGGCCAACAAACACGCACCCAACAGCCTTGTCGTTCGTCCGCCATTGCTAGGCGGCAACACCAAAATGGGCGTGTTTGCCACACGTTCGCCCTTCCGTCCTAACGGCTTGGGGCTATCTTCTGTGCGGCTAGAGCGCATTGAATGGGAAACGTCCCAAGGTCCCGTTATACATGTTTTGGGTGCCGACCTGATGGACGGGACACCCATTTTCGACATTAAACCCTACATCGCATACGCCGATTGCCACGTGGGTGCACGCAGTGGTTTTGTAGACAGAACGGCCATTGCCCGACTAGATGTGTGCATACCCGAACGTTTCCGCGCCATATTCTCTCCCCACGACCTTAAAACGCTTTGCGAAGTGCTGGCACTCGACCCTCGCCCGCATTATCAAGACAACCCCCAAAAGGTGTATGGCATGCCGTTTATGGATAAGGATGTGCGTTTCACGGTATCGGCCGAGGGGCAACTGCTGGTGGTAGACGTGGTATAAGCCGATTTCATCCTGTGCGATGCCCCCTGCACAGTCCTTCTCCCTCCCCCATCGTTTCTTGGCAAACATCATGGTCTAAACCTTGCTAAAAAACACATTTACATCCTTACTAACCTTCCTTTTTTACCTTTTCCACACTGCTTTGATAAAAAAATATGTAAAAGTTTGTCTATTTAAGAAAAGATTTATAACTTTGCGAACAACACTAAAAACCCTTAACCGTGCCATTACAACATGGGGGCGCACCACATAAACTACTTTTCAGCTAAAACAAACGCAGCTGTCTTAATCAGAAGTGCAAATCCCACATGTATGCAAAGGCATTAGAAACAGAACTAACGATAAAAACAATTATAAAACAAAACAAATGATGAGAATTTCTACTTTATTACTGGGAGCGGCCTTGTCGCTTTCCACTTTTCCTGCTATGATGGCGCAAACCTATTGCCAACCCACCAAGAACAGCGGAGGAAAAAATTGGGCGCATGCCAATTCGCAGTCGTTTTACAGCTTAAAGGTTTCTTCGGATGGTAACGAAGTATATCAGTTTACCGACGAAAATTGCAACAACCAGTATAACTGGATACAAGACGAGCAAGGCTTTACCACCTCAACAGGTAAGAAACTGGTGCTAGACGTGCGTTCGGGTATTTGGACGTGGGACATCCAAGTGGGATTTGACTGGGATGGTGATGGCGACTTTGAAGACATTCAACGCGCTTTCTCTACGGTTGGAAAGAAACCAACGGAGAAAGAAACCTCGTGGAACCCCAAATACAGCGACACTTACGCCAATGCCGATTGGAGAAAAGCCGAGCAAAACCGCTTAGGCCATCGCGGCGTGCTTTACCATCAGTTTACCTTCACGGTGCCCAACAATGCCATTAATGGTAAAACCCGCATGCGTATTTTGTGCGACGGCGATGGCGGGTCGGCCGATTTCGACATGTGTTCGCCTGTTGGCTATGCCGGTTCGATGCACGATTTCGGCGTAACAATCGTTTCTAAGAACACCGCAGCTAAGCCCGTTTTCAGTGTGGCAGACGGAATTTATAAGATGGACCAGATGGTGACCATCACCACGAACACACCCGATGCTAAGATTTACTACACCTTAGACGGCAGCACCCCCACCGCTGCCAACGGCATGCTGTACGAAAGCCCCGTTAAAGTGAGCGGACTAGAAGGAAACACCACCGAGGTAACCTTAAAGGCCATTGCCGTTAAAGACGGAATGGAAGCCAGCAACGTGGCTACGGCCAAATACACCATACAAAAGGCTTGGAGCATTGTGAAAGGTACGGTTCATCCCACCGAAGACCGCTACATCACCTCGGCCACAACCGAGGATGCCAAGCAAAACCTAAACTTCACGCAAAGCACCAAGCCCTCGGTTGTTTACATCAATACAGGCAGCGCATTCACCGTAGAAAGCGGCAGCAACTTCAAGTTGCACGTACAATGCAGCCCTTCTATGAAGTGGGACCATGCCATTGTGTTTGTTGACTGGAACCATAATTACAGCTTTGACGACGCGGGCGAACAGCTATTTAAGGTTGGCGAGGAAGTGAAGGGCAACGAAGAGGTTTGCGACTTTACCCGCACCATAGCCGTTCCTGCCGATGCCGTTGTGGGTGCAACGCGTATGCGCATACAATTTACCGATGCTTGGCACAAGAAAAACGAGCCAGGACATACGCATAGCGCAGAAGATGTGATAGACAAAGGCGGCGCTTACGACTTTGTTGTGAACATCGAAAAGCCCGTAGTAAACGGCATTGATAACGTTTCGACAGACAAAACTGCCGCCGAAGTGTACACCCTTGAAGGCATAAAGCTCAACAAGCAAGTAAACGAATTGCCTAAGGGCATCTATATCGTTAACGGCAAGAAGGTGGTAGTGAAATAACAGACGAAAGAATATTCAAGGCACACCTTAATAATATGTTATCAGATATTAGAGATGTAATTTTGTGAATATGCCGTGATGGCATCAACACAATGATTTCCAGCATCCCTCGCACGTCATTGTGCAGGGGATGCTTTTGTTTTTATTATAATCGAAAACAATTAGTTTTAGGAATTATAGTCAAACAGAATTGCTGTTGGAAAATTGTTGTTTGAAGAATGCAAGGCGTACGTAGCATAGCATCAATCAACCTTTACGCAGAAGAAAAGGAGCACTTTTTTTGCTTACGATGCACCCATGACTTTCCAAATCCATTTCTGTTTGACTATAATTGCCTTATGAGCAAGTTTGCACACATCGAAGTCGTCTTTACTTTTAACACCAATCAGCACACACGGCGCAATCGCTTTTGTCTGCTTTTCAGCAAGAATTTTAACATTCTGAGTGCCCTTTCTGACAACCAACCGCTCATCTTGCCGCAAAAAATCGATTCTCGCGAAGGTTTCTTTTGATGCAAAAAGGGGTTAGCATGTGCATGCGGCAAAATGAATATTTATTTCAGTAAACCGCCATTTGCACCCATTTTGGGGCTATTTGCTGCTAAATGCAGTGCAATATGCTGCTAAACGCAGTGCGTTTTGCCGCTAAATGCAGTGCGTTTTGATGCTAAACGCAAGGTAAATTGCTGCTAAATGCGGTGCCGAATGCTGCTAAATGCAAGACGAAAAGCATAAATATCCGCCGAAATGGCATAAACAAAACCTTTCCGAACCATGAAAAACATGGCTAAAAGGGGCAAAATGGCCGTTAAAAAGTGGGGTTTTAGGGGCTAAAAGTGCGTAATTGGGCGTAAATAATAATGGGTTGGCAACCAATCTAGAAAGGCAAAATGGTGCAAAATGCAGGTCTTCTTCTTAAAAACAGACAAGCTTGAAGACGTGGCAGGTTATAAATAGCGGATGTTTACCAACTTTTCAACCAATATTTTCGCTGGAACGGAGTGGAAATTGGAGCGTTGTTGTAAAATAAAATAAACGATTTAAGTTTTGTGAGTTGATGAGTTGACAAGGGGACTTAGATGACGAGTTAACCTGTAGCCGATTAAACTTTTCCCTTCTTCCACCGAAACACATACTATTTAAAGAGCAAATGCACGACCAAGACACGCTAGACATGGCCAAATTTTATATCCCCAACATGCAAAACGGCGTGAACTTACGCACATGTCCGCAGGATGTACACCATTGAAAGAGGCGCAAGCCAAAGGCGTGTTGGCATCGCGGAGACGGCAACAGAAACAATTTGTAACTTCAATATTTTGCGAAACTGCATGTTTTTTAGTAATTTTGCGCATTATTTGGGTATACAAAACAACTTTATATAAATGAACATTTCATACAAATGGCTGAAAGAGTATGTCGACTTCGACCTTACGCCGCAAAAAACGGCAGAGGTATTGACTTCTTGCGGCCTTGAAGTAGACTCTGTGGAAGAGGTTCAAACCATCAAAGGTGGCTTGAAAGGACTGTATGTGGGCGAAGTGCTTACATGCGAGGCGCATCCAAACTCCGATCACTTACACATCACAACCGTTGACTTGGGCAAGGGCGAACCTTCTCAAATAGTATGCGGCGCACCCAATGTTGCCGCCGGACAAAAGGTAATAGTGGCCGATGTGGGTGCCGTGCTTTACGATGGCGACAACGAGTTTGTTATTAAGAAATCGAAGTTGCGCGGTGTTGAAAGCTTTGGTATGATATGTGCAGAAGACGAAATTGGCGTGGGAACGGCTCACGACGGCATCATCGTTTTGCCTGCCGACGCTAAGGTTGGCCAGCCTGCCGCCGAATATTACCAACTGGAAAGCGACTGGCTTATCGAGATTGACATAACAGCTAACCATGCCGATGCACTAAGTCATTATGGCGTGGCACGCGACTTGTACGCCTGGTTGGTGCAAAATGGTTATGAAACTACATTGAAACGCCCCAGCTGCGATGCCTTCGTGGTAGACAATAACGACCTGCCCATAGATGTAACCATCGAGAATAACGATGCCTGCAAACGCTATGCTTGCGTATCGATAACCGATTGCGAGGTGAAAGAAAGCCCCGAATGGCTGCAAAACAAGTTGCTTACCATCGGCCTGCGCCCCATCAACAACATTGTAGACATCACTAACTACATCATGATGGCCTACGGACAACCCATGCACTGCTTTGATGCCGACATGGTTAAGGGTCATCACATCATTGTAAAAACGCAGCCTGAGGGAACAAAATTCGTTACCCTAGATGGCGAAGAGCATACGCTTGGCCCTTCTGACCTGAGCATCTGCAACGCAGAAGAACCGATGTGTATCGCTGGCGTGTTTGGTGGAAAAGGCAGCGGAACATACGAAACAACGCGCAATGTTGTGCTGGAAAGTGCATATTTCCACCCAACATGGATTAGGAAAAGCGCACGCCGCCACGGACTTAGCACCGATTCGAGCTACCGCTTTGAGCGTGGCATCGACCCTAGCGGCACGGTGTATGCCCTGAAACAGGCCGCCATTCTTTGCAAAGAACTGGCAGGTGGCAAAATATCTATGGAGGTAAAGGACGTTTACCCCGAACCAATAGCCGACTTCGACGTTGACTTGAAATATGCCTATGTGGGGCAAGTTATTGGCAAAGAGATTGGAAACGATGTTATTAAGCGCATTGTGACGAGCCTTGGCATGCAGGTGGTTGAAGAAACCAACGAAGGTTTGCAACTCAAAGTTCCCGCTTATCGTGTAGATGTTCAACGTCCTTGCGACGTTGTGGAAGATATTCTGCGCATCTACGGCTATAATAACGTGGAAATACCCACACAACTGAAAAGTTCGCTAACGGTACACGGCGACGAAGATAGGGAGCATAAATTGGAAACGCTTATTGGCGAACAACTTGTTGGCTGCGGATTTAACGAGATACTGAACAACTCGTTAACGAAGGTGGCCTATTACGAGGGATTGAACAACTACACGGAAGATACTTGCGTGAAACTGCTGAACCCACTTAGTGCCGACTTGGGCATGATGCGCCAAACATTGCTGTTTGGTGGACTGGAAAGCCTATCGCGCAACGCCAACAGGCAGAACCAAAACCTGCGTTTCTTTGAGTTTGGCAACTGCTACCACTACCATGCCGACAAAGCAAACGAGGAAAGCCCCATAAAAGCCTACTCGGAAGAAAAGCACTTGGCACTGTGGCTAACGGGTAAACGCGTGGAAGGCTCGTGGATTCATCCCGATGAGCAATCTTCGTTCTACGAATTGAACGGCTATGTGCAAAACATCTTCGCTAGACTTGGCATTCCTGCTGGCCTATTGGTTTACGAAAAGAGCGAAAACAACATCTTTACTTATGCCCTTAAAGTGATGAACAGGGGTGGAAAGGTTGTTGCCGAACTGGGATATGTGGCCGATGGCATTCGCAAGAACTTTGGTTTGACGAACGAAGTGTTCTTTGCCGACTTGAATTGGACTGCCCTTATTAAGCTGACAAGCAAGAAAGACATAGAATTTAAGGAGATAAGCAAGTTCCCGGCCGTAAGTCGCGACCTCGCTTTGTTGCTCGATAAGGAAGTGTTGTTTAAGGATGTTGTGGCCGTGGCCACGCAGACGGAGAAGAAATTGCTCAAGAAAGTTGAGCTCTTCGACGTGTACGAAGGCAAGAATCTGCCGCAAGGCAAGAAGAGTTATGCCGTGAACTTCATCCTGCAAGACGAGAACGCAACACTTAAAGACAAGCAGATTGAAAGCATTATGCAGAAGTTGATTGCCAACCTTAAAGGCAAACTTGGGGCTGAATTGCGCTAAACGGGCTGCAACAAAAGATGCTGGTAAAGACATCTAATGTAAGAATATAACGATAAAAAATAGATAATAATATAGGAGTGAGGCACTGTCGCCCTGCTGCATGTTGCACTTATTTTTCCATGCAACGATGTTATAAGGGCACAAACTCGCTCGTAAACGCACAATCCTATGGGAAGAGCATTTGAATATCGCAAGGCTGCGAAACTGAAAAGATGGGGCCATATGGCCCGCACGTTTACAAAAATAGGTAAACAAATTGCCATTGCCGTAAAGGCAGGAGGCCCCGAACCAGAGAACAACCCTACGCTTAGGGCCATCATCGCTAACGCGAAACGCGAGAATATGCCCAAAGACAACATCGAAAGGGCTATCAAAAACGCGATGGGTAAAGACCAAAGCGAATATAAAGTGGTGACATACGAGGGCTATGGGCCTCATGGTGTGGCCGTATTTGTAGACACGCTTACCGATAACACGACGAGAACGGTGGGCGACGTTCGCTCTATTTTCAACAAATTCAATGGCAATTTGGGTACTTCTGGCTCGCTTTCGTTCCTTTTCGACCATAAGTCGGTGTTCACTTTCAAGAAGAAAGACGGACTGGAAATGGATGAATTGATACTCGACCTCATTGATTATGGCGTGGAAGACGAATACGATGAGGATGAAGAAACGGGCGAAATAACCATCTATGGCGCTCCTACCAGCTTTGGCGAAATACAAAAGCACTTGGAGGAAGAGGGCTTTGAAGTTACTGGCGCCGAGTTTACTTACATCCCTAACGACCTGAAAGAGGTAACAGACGAGGAGCGAGAAACTATCGACAAGATGGTGGAAAGACTTGAAGAGTTTGACGATGTGCAAACGGTTTACACCAACATGAAGTAAAAACAAAGCGACATTGCACTGTGGTGGCATGGCTTAGAAACTTCTTTCTGGCCACGTACCAACATAATGCTCACTGATAGGTTGCGCAAGTTAGGATGTTCAATCCCCCTTGCGCAACCTTTTTTATTGTATTTTTCCTTCTGAAACAGCAGCAGTTGTCTCGCATACAAGCCTAGCTGTGGCACACAAAAACAGTCGTCACGCGTTATTATTCACCAGCTTTCTTTCCACTAACAAAACCTTGTTACAGCGAAAAACATTCTACATACGTTATCTCACGATGGTTTTCTTTCCATCAATGATGTATATTCCAGGCGCAAGCGCACCCTTATCGCCCGACATTCTTTGCCCGTTAAGGTTGTATATGGTTGGCAATGGGGCGTTTATTTCATTTTCAAACGTCGGTTGTTGGATGCCATTCGTAACATCCTTTACAACAATTGTTTTACCTTCTGCATTCTCTATATCATTGAAATAGGCCTTAAACGCCTTTATTTGTTGATTGCCGAAGAAGGCTTGCAGCTTGTTTTGCCTGTTGAGATAGTAACTTCCCGCTGGCGGCGTGGTGGCATTAAGCGTTCCCACAAATGGGCTATTGGGGTTTGTTTTAGGCGAATGCACCTGCGTTTGGGCAACAAAGATGCTCTTCGTATCTGTTTGCGGACTTACCAAATAGGGTTCGCCTGCTTGCATTCCTGCATCTGTTAGCCGTTGGAAAACAACGTTATTTCCTTCCACATAAGCAAACTTCGCAATGACCGCTGCTTGTCCGAAAACGCTTTTCACCTCACTGGCAGAGAGCGAAACGGGCAATGTAAGGGTGTTGAACACGCCTTGTTTAAGTGTTTGATGAATTTGTACGTTTACGTTTTGCGCCTCTCCATACGTGTTTAGCTTGTCATTGTAATAGTTTATGGTTACATCTTGGGCCGTGAGCGGGTACAAGATAAGGGTTGTGCCTTGTGGAATAACAATTCCATAACAATCTATTTCCGCCCCATTGTAAGCAAAACAAGGCACACCTGCTCGCGGATCGGCCAGTTTATACTTCTCGTTGGCGGTGAACGACGTATGAACCCAGCTGTAAGCATACTCAGACAACTTGTTGACAGGCACGTTTGGAGCCGATGCGCTTTGGCCTGAAACCTTTCTTAGGTTTATCCTTTCAACGGCATTGATGGTGGGGAGGGCATCCACTTCTTCGTAAACGCCGCGCACTTCGCCCGTAACGAGGTCGCCTCTTTGCCAATCGCCGCGCTTGGAAAGCAACACACGAATAAGTGCGGTGTGGTCTTTCACAAACAATTCTGCATCATTACTGCCCAACACTAGTGCCTTGTTCATTTTCAATGTCGCAGCTTTCCCATGCTCCGTTTGTTTGAAACTGGCGATGTCGGCAATGGTTTCTTCTTCTTTTGGCTTGTCCTCGTTGGGGTCTGTTGTTGGTGGTGTCTGCCCCTCTTCGTACGCTATCTCTACTTTTTCGAGCGAAAACGTCTTGCCCCTTGGCGGATAAACCGTGATAACCAACTGCTGCGCGTTGCCTTGCCAAACATTATCAGCCGTCAATTTACCACTCGACACCTCCATTTCTCCTGCTTTCGGCAGAACCTCTTTGCCCGATTTAAGGAAGTGGAGGGTTACTTTTCGCATGTTTTTCTGTGCTGCAATAGTCAGTGTATTGTTGCTGTACAAGCGTGCATAGCCCCAATTTGCAGGCACTACCCTACCCTCACCCTTGCTGAAGGTGAGCAACACCCCACCTTGCTCAACGGTAGTGAGGGGATAACTATGGCCTTTCTTAACCTTTGGCATAAGCTTGGTGAGGTCTAACACTTCTGCGCGCATGCCTACAACGCCGCAAACGCAGGCAAACAACAAGATAAAAGTTCTTATGTACAGATGTTTCATGGTTATTAGTAGGTATTAATTAGTTAATGATGCAAATATAGTTGTTTTGCAAATATTTACATATCACAAAGCAGAAAGACGTAATGAATTAAGCAAAGTTTAACACTAAGGATGAATTTATGGGGAATTAAAGGGCGTTTTAGAACAGCAGACAATGAAAAATGGGAGACAAAAGCCTCCCATTTTATAAGTTCAACCCGCTACAACGGGCACATTAAGTGAAAAACAAAAGCTATCGCCGCTTACATCGTTTGTAGAGTTCAGCAAGTTCAGCACGCGGTACGCCCATCTTTGTCAGCCTGTTAAGCTCTTGCATAGCCTTATCAAACTGTTTCATGTCGATAAGCGTTTCCACCTTATATATATAGTATTCGGTATTGGTGTTATCCTTTGATATGGCCTGCTCGTAATCGAACAAAGCCAGTTGCAGCATGCCCCTTTCTCGTTCAATCCCTGCACGTACAGCGTAGGCCAAAGCCTTATCAGCGTGTTGGTTCACCAATCTGTTCGCCAGTTCAAGGGCCTCAGTGTGACGTTTCATCTTCTGATTTAAAAGGGCAAGGGCCACCAATGTTTCAAAGTTGCCCGGAATATGCACCAAAAGCTTTTCGTAATCGGCCTTAGCCAGGTCGTAACGCCGCATCCGTTCGTATGCAAAGGCTCTGAAATACAATGCCGTTGCGTTGTTGGGAAAACGGGTTAAGACGTTGTCGTACTCGTCTTTGGCGTATTGCCATTGTTCCAATTGCAGGTTCAGAGCCGCTTTTCGCAAGCGTAAGTCAACAGAATCGGGGTGCATGTCGGCCTCCTTAGCCAACACGGCAATGCTGTCGCGCAACTCTTTCTTTGTCTGCGCGGCAACATTAAAGCTTATTGTGGCGACCAAGAAGGCCAAAATTATGTTTCGTTTCATTTCTTATATGCTGAGAATGGAGGGGTATTTTGTTTGCCAATCTCGTTATTCCCTTACTTTAAAGAACGCTGCAAGGAGCGTTAGAACGGCATCGGTTCATCGTTCATACGCGAACCAATCAAGCCGCCACCATCGTCGGGCAGAGCGGGTTGCGAGGGGGTATCGTCGGGGTTTTCAAACCTCGTGTACTGCCCTTTAAAGGTAAGTAGCACGTCGCCCGTGGCACCCTTACGGTGTTTGGCAATGATAATTTGCGCCATTCCGTGCAAGTCGTTGCCCTTATCGTCTTCAAATATATGGTAGTATTCGGGGCGATGCACAAACAACACCATGTCGGCATCCTGCTCAATGGCACCCGACTCGCGCAAGTCGCTCAGCTGTGGACGCTTTCCTTCAAGGCCTTCACGGTTCTCCACGTTACGACTAAGCTGCGACAACGCAATGACGGGGATGTTTAACTCCTTGGCTAAGCCTTTAAGTGAACGGCTGATGGTTGACACTTCTTCTTGCCGGCTGCCGAATTTCATGCCGTTGGCATTCATCAGCTGCAAGTAGTCTATCATGATAACGCCCACACCTTTCTCTCTAACCAAACGGCGCGCCTTGGTTCGCAGTTCGAAAACAGAGAGACCAGGCGTGTCGTCCACGTACACTTGAGCCCCTTGTAGGTTACGCAGCCGTTTGTCAAGTCGGTCCCATTCGTCGGGCGTTAACTGTCCGTTAAGTATCTTACTGCCCACAATCTCACATACATTGGATATAAGTCGGTTAACAAGCTGCACGTTATTCATTTCGAGCGAGAAAAATCCGATGGGCACTTGTGCATCTACGGCGATGTTCTTAGCCAAGCTTAGCGCAAAGGACGTCTTACCCATTGCAGGGCGTCCGGCGATGATAATCAGGTCGGACGGTTGCCAACCCGACGTTATCTCGTCTAGTTTGGTATAACCTGTGGGCACTCCCGTCATGCCACCGCTATTGGCCGAGGCCTTTTGCAGTATGTCAATAGCCTGCTTTATCACGGGGTCTATCTGCGTAAAGTCCTGCCGCATGTTCTTCTGCGACAGTTCGAAGAGCGCGCCCTCGGCCTCTTGCATCAGATTTTCAACGTCGATACTCTCGTCGAAAGCCTTTGTTTCGATGTTACTGGCAAAAGAAATAAGCTGACGAGCCAAGAACTTGTGGGCAAGTATGGCCGCATGGTACTCAATATGTGCCGAAGATGCCACTTGCGAGCTGAGTTCCACCACATAAGGTGCGCCGCCAACGTCGTCGATGGTGCCGTCGCGTTTCAGTTGTTCGGTAACGGTCATGATGTCAACAGGCTTTTCGTCCATGTTGAGCGACCTTATGGCGGTGTATATCTTCTGGTGTCGGGGTTCGTAAAAGGTTTCGGGATGCAACATCTCGCTTACCACGGCGAAAGCGTCCTTGTCTATCATCAAGGCACCCAGCACCACCCTTTCCAGGTCGAGAGCTTGGGGCGGCAAGTGTCCGTAGGTGTTGTCAACGGGCACCGATTTTTTCGTTCTTCTGTTCGTATTGCTTGTTTCGGGCATGTTCTATTATGTTTATATCGTGTGTTGTCCCCTATCGTTCGGGGCGTTTCTCAATCAACAATTTGGCCGTTCGCAACATGTATATCTCTTCTTCGCAACACCGGCACAACGCGCAGCAGCGTGCAACAAGCAGGCCTAAGCCTATGTTATATTGCGGGAAGAGCATAACCGAATGTGGTGCGGCATGTGGCCAGCACCTTGTTCAAAAGCGAACGTAGGTACAAATTTACCAAAAATAATGCGATTAGCGATGCTCGTTGCGAAAAACATGCTGCACTTTGGTGCAACCTTTAATTTAATTTGACCAACATAAAGTCGTTGCGCAAAAATGTGTTACCTTTGCATAGTTAACAATCAAGACAATTTATGATTACATTTCCCTGTGCAAAGATAAACCTAGGACTGAACATTGTGGCCAAACGCAATGATGGTTATCACGACTTAGAGACGGTTTTCTACCCCGTTCCGCTAACCGATGCCCTGGAAGTAAAGCTGATGGACGAGCAGTTTCCGTCTGAAGTGGCGTGCGACTTGAAGGTTACAGGCAACACCCTTGTAGGCGACGAGCAGCAGAACTTGGTTTGCAAGGCCTACAACTTGTTGGCACGCGACTTCGCCATGCCTCGCGTACACGCACATCTTCATAAGCGTATTCCCTCGCAAGCAGGCTTAGGGGGCGGTTCGAGTGACGCCGCATTTATGATAAGGCTACTAGACGAGCGTTTCAGGCTGAACATCGGCAATGCAGAAATGGAGCGATACGCCGCCCAACTTGGGGCCGACTGCGCCTTTTTCGTTACGGCCGAGCCATCGTTTGCCACAGGAAAGGGTGAAATTCTCGAACCTGTGGACACGCCCCAGCACAACCTTAACGGCTATTTCTTGGCTATCGTGAAACCCGATGTGGCTGTTTCTACTGCCGAGGCCTTTAAGCACATTGTGCCTAAGCGGCCTGCCAAATGCTGTCGCGACATTGTTAGGCAGCCCATAGCAACGTGGAAAGACGAGTTGACGAACGATTTTGAACAGTCGGTGTTTGCCATTTACCCCGAACTAGCCAACATTAAGCGCGAACTTTACGCGCAAGGAGCGTTATATGCGCAAATGTCGGGCAGCGGAAGTGCCATTTTCGGATTGTTCGAGCAATTCCCAAAAGAAGTAGAACACCTGTTTAAAGACCACTTCGTTTACATCACGCAACTATAACGCGGTAAGGTTTCGCACTTTATAGGCAAAAAGAATTGCTTTTGGAATGCAGGTTGTACACCGCCGTTTTGTTGGCAATGTGTTAGTGAAAACTATTTGTACTGCGGCTACAAACTATCTTGTAGTCGCACTACAAGTGGCTTGTAGTGCGGGTACAAGCGTCTTGTAGTGCCAGTACAAGCACTTTGTAGTGTCAGTACAAGGGGGCTTGTACTGATGTTACAGTTAAAAAATAATTGGATTTGCAAAGCTATTGGCGCATCGTAAACAAACAAAAGTCCTCCTTATCTTCTGCGTAAGGGTTTATTGATGCCCTGCTACGCAACGTCTTGCATTCTTCTAACAACAATTCGCCAAAAGCAATTCTGTTTGAAAATTAATTCACCCTTTCGGTAGAATAGTCGTGTATTCTGCCGAAAGGGTGAACTATTATATCCATATATAAAGGCCCTTGGCTTTGAAGAACAAGCCTTTAAAGTTGGCCTTATTTGGGAACTGAAGAGCTGACAAGACTTTAAAGCATGCCAATCTTAGTAACCAAGAACAGCACGATGTAACCTAACACAAGACCAATTACACCAATAACAAGGCCAATCTTCATCATCTCGTTCTGATGAACAAGCCCCGTTGAATGGGCAATGGCATTGGGAGGTGTACTGATTGGCAAGCACATAGCAGTGGAGGCGGCGATGGCGATACCAATAAGAACGGTGGGGGTTCCGCCAATTCCTGCCAAACTTTCGCCCATACCCTTACAAACAACGGCAAGAATAGGTACCAACAAAGCGGCCGTTGCGGTGTTGGAGATGAAGTTGGAGAGGATGTAGCATATCACTCCCGATATGAGGAGGATGACCATAGGCGACCAATTGCCAAACGGTATGCTCTTAATGGCCAGTTCGGCCAGTTTCGACTCGTTGAGTGCAAGCCCCAAAGCAAAGCCTCCCGCCACCATCCAGATAACACTCCAATTGATTTCTTGCAGGTCTTTTGCCTTAACAACGCCCGTCAAAGCAAACACCGATATGGGCAACATGGCCACGGTGTTGGCTCCTACGCCCGTAAACTTGTCGAACATCCACAGCAAAACGGTGATACAAAAGGTGACGGCTATCACTGGTGTTCGCCATCCGCGGTGTATATCGCCTTCGATATGCAGGTCAATCTCTTTCTTCTTGAAGGGGAAGAAGGTTTTTAACAGATACCATCCAATAAGCAACAGAATGATGGTTAGCGGCAACATGAAGGCCATCCACTGCCCAAAGCCCAACCCAAGGTCCAATCCGTCGGGGGCATTAAGGTATTTTAGCGCAATGGCATTGGGCGGTGTACCGATTGGCGTACCCATTCCGCCGATATTTGCCGCTACGGGAATGGCCAACGTTAGTGCGATGCGCCCTTTACCTTCGGGCGGCAATGCCTTGAACACGGGTGTAAGGAAGGTTAACATCATGGCTGCCGTGGCCGTGTTGGACACGAACATGGAGAAAGCGCCCGTAATGAGAATAAATCCCAAAAGAACCATCTCGGATCGCCTACCGAAAGGACGCAACAACGCACGCGCCAAAAAGACATCGAGCCCCGATTTGGTAGCGGCAATGGCCAACATGAAACCACCCAAGAAAAGAATGATGATTGGGTCGGCGAAAGTAGCCATCAATGCGCTGTGGTGTATCAACTCCGACTTGTCGATGCCCGTTCGAAAGAAGAGGAAAGCGTTGTCGGAGGTGGTAAAGAGCAGCGCGCCGATGAGCGTTACCGAAGTGGCCCACGAGGAGATAGCCTCTGTCACCCACATGATTGTGGCGAATGCGAAGATAGCTATCACGCGTTGTTGGATAACCGTCAGCCCTTCTATGCCAAAAGCTGTTGAGGGCAAGTTCCACAAAATGGCTGTGACCACCACTGCCAAGACGAACAAGGAGAATTTCTTGAATCTGAAAACCTCGCTCAATGTGTTTCTTTTGTGTTCAGACATATTTATCTATGTGTTTATGG
>ERZ773009.1521-NODE-1521-length-15790-cov-24.351319_pt1 | contig 15790 bp, 11 predicted proteins | sample MGYA00580663_ERZ773009 | MGnify/ENA primary metagenome ERZ773009 (study PRJEB29015, sample SAMEA2737969) | human oral metagenome | biome: human oral; feature: human-associated habitat; material: dental | place: China | collected 2026 ... | reverse complement strand
TCCTCATGGGGCAGCTGCAGGCCCACGCCGGCCAAGCCCGAGGAACCGTCTCCTCGCTATCCAACACGGCGATGTACCTGGGTGCCACGATCGCCGGTGCCATCGGCGGAGGGCTCTTGAGCCGCGTCCCCGGCTTCTGGGGTCCCAGCGTCGTCACTGTCGCAGCCTTCCTCCTGGCCGTCGCCATCTACAGGGGTGCTGGCGCCCTGACCTCCGAGTGAGCCGGCCGTCGCGTGTCGCGCTCCTTAACTTCGACCAAAACTTCATAGAAGACACGGCTCCGGGTCTTCTATGAAGTTTTGGTCGAAGTGTTGAGGGTCACGACGGTGGGCCTGATCTGTCGTGCATTGAATGGACCGTTAACGATCGTTTTCGGACAAAGTGCTACTCTCCCCTCGGAATTATCCCGACATCGAGAGATCTCACCATGTCCACAACATCCTCAACCGGCTCCGCTGCGGCGGAACCACCCAGTGCCGGGTCCAGCCCGGTCAAGGAACTGACGATCCGCGGCGTCGTCATCGGTGGCGTCATCACGCTCGTCTTCACTGCGGCGAACGTCTACCTCGGTCTCAAGGTGGGACTCACCTTCGCCACCTCCATCCCGGCCGCCGTCATCTCCATGGCGATCCTGCGCCGCTTCTCCGATCACACGATCCAGGAGAACAACATCGTCCAGACGATCGCCTCGGCGGCCGGGACGCTGTCCGCCATCATCTTCGTGCTGCCCGGACTCATCATCGTGGGCTGGTGGACCGGCTTCCCCTATCTCCAGACGGTGCTCGTCATTATCCTGGGTGGCATCCTCGGCGTCACCTACTCGATCCCGCTGCGGCGCGCGCTCGTGACCAACTCCGACCTGCCCTACCCCGAGGGCGTGGCCGGCGCCGAGGTCCTTCGCGTGGGCGACACCAGCGAGGGCGCCGAGGAGTCCAGCCGCGGGCTGGGCGTCATCGTGCGCGGCTCCATCGCCTCCGCCGCCCTCTACTTCCTCAACGCGCTCAAGGCCATCAGCGTCGACATCTCCGGGGTCTTCCGGGTCGGTGCCGGTGCCACCATGATGGGCACCTCCTTGTCCCTGGCCCTGGCCGGCGTGGGGCACCTGGTCGGCATCGGCGTCGGCATCGCCATGATCGTCGGCCTGCTCATCTCCTACGGCGTGCTGCTTCCGGTGCGTACCTGGGGCGGCGCCGCGGCCGCTCCGGACCTCGCGGACTTCGTGAGCACTACCTTCGCCAGCGAGGTGCGCATCGTGGGCGCCGGAGCCATCGCCATCGCCGCCATCTGGACCTTCCTGAAGATCCTCGGTCCCATCGTCTCCGGCATCCGCGATTCCCTGGCATCCAGTGCCAAGCGCGACGCCGGTGAGGAGCTCCCCCTGACCGAGCGCGACCTGTCGATGAAGACGGTCATCGGCGTCACCGTGGGATCCATGCTGCCCATCGGCGTGCTCCTGTGGCTGTTCCTGCACGGGACCCCCATGGCCCACCACACGGCCGGACTCATCGTCGCCTCCATCCTGTTCATCCTGCTGACCGGCCTAGTCGTGGCCTCTGTCTGCGGCTACATGGCTGGCCTCATCGGCTCCTCCAACTCGCCGATCTCCGGCGTCGGCATCCTCGTGGCCGTCTCCGCGGCCGCGCTGGTGCGCACCATTGCCAGCAGCTCCTCGCCCGACGACGTCCGCACCCTGGTGGCCTACACCCTGTTCGTCACCGCAGTCGTCTTCGGCGTGGCCACCATTTCCAACGACAACCTCCAGGACCTCAAGACCGGCCAGCTCGTCGACTCCACCCCGTGGAAGCAGCAGGTGGCCCTCGTCATCGGTGTCGTGTTCGGCGCCATCGTCATCCCACCGGTGCTCAGCCTCATGCAGGGGGCCTTCGGCTTCGCCGGCGCTCCCGGCGCCGGTGCCGACGCCCTGGCCGCACCCCAGGCGAACCTCATCAAGCACCTGGTGCAGGGCGTCCTCGGCGGCGACCTCAACTGGAGCCTGCTGGGGCTGGGCGCCGTCATCGGCGCCGTCATCATCGCCATTGACGAGATCCTGCGCCGCGGCAGCAGGTACTCGCTGCCGCCGCTCGCCGTCGGCATGGGCATGTACCTGCCCACCAGCGTCACCGTCATGATCCCGATCGGTGCTGCCCTGGGCCACCTCTACGACCGCTGGGCCCAGCGCACCGCCAACCCCGAGCGGGCCAAGCGCATGGGCACGCTCATGGCCACCGGCCTCATCGTTGGTGAGAGCCTCGCCGGCGTCGTCTACGCCGGTATCGTCGTCGCCTTCGGCGGCAAGGAGGACCCGCTGGCCATCATGCCCGAGGGCTTCGCCGGCGTCGCCCCCTGGGTGGGCGTAGTGCTGTTCATCGCCACCCTGTGGTACCTCTACCGGGGTGCCCGCCAGGAGAGTACTCGCGACTGAGGCCACCGGATCCCTTCAGGATCGACGTCGATCTTTCCCCGACCGTCCTCGCGGCCGCCGTCCCTGCACTAGGCTGGGTGGAGGCCGCGAGGACGCGTAGTACCAGGAGGACCTCATGACTTCGGCAGCACCGACAACATCAATGGCATGCGGGATCGACATCGGCGGGTCGGGCGTCAAGAGCGCCCTGGTCGATCTGACCGCGGGCACGTTCATCGGCGAGCGCGTCCGTATCGACACCCCCGAAAAGGCCACGCCTGAGGCAGTCGCGGGGGTGTGCCGCCAGCTCCTCGAGCAGCTCGAGGTGAGCGACGACGTCCCGGTCGGCGTGGCCCTGCCTGCTCCGATCGTCCACGGCACCGTCCCGTTCATGGCCAACCTTGACAAGTCCTGGACGGGCGTCAACCTCACCGAGCTCATGCGTGAGCACCTGGGCCGGCCAGTCACCGGGCTCAATGACGCCGACGCCGCGGGCCTGGCAGAGGTCGCCTTCGGCGCCGCCAAGGACGTTCCCGGGACCATCATCGTCACCACTCTGGGCACCGGGATCGGCTCAGCCGTCATTGTTGACGGAACGCTGGTCCCCAACACCGAGCTCGGGCACCTGGAGATCGACGGGTACGACGCCGAGACCCGGGCCTCCGCCGGCCAGCGCACCGCTCAGGACCTGTCCTGGAAGAAGTGGGCCAAGCGTCTCCAGCGCTACTACGCCCACGTGGAGATGCTCTTCTCCCCGGACCTGTTCGTCGTCGGCGGCGGAGTCTCTCGCAAGCACGAGAAGTACCTGCCGCTGCTCGACCTCAAGACCCCGATCGTCCCGGCCCAGCTGCTCAACACGGCCGGCATCGTGGGGGCTGCCTACCAGGCCTCCCGAACGCGCACCTCCTGAAGAGGCCGCAAGCGGCGCCGGCGCGGGTTGGTGCTGAGCGGCGGTCCACCTCATCCGGGACTGTCCTTCTGGGCAGGGTGTGCTGTGCTGTAGGTGGGGGTGGTCGGCCCGCGGACTCATGACACTGGAGGCATGGGTAAAGCAGAGAAGTTCAGTCCTGTCCGTTCCAATGCAGTCACTCCTGACAGCCCCGAAGCAGTAGGGGTCGCCGGTACCCGAGGCGGTCGTCGCCGGTTGCTGGTGTGGCGGGTGTTGGCGGTGCCTGTGGCGGCGGCGATCGCGTTGGGTGCTGCTGGTGGTGCGGCGTCGGCGGCGCCGTCGAAGGGGGAGGCTGAGAGCCTGAAGTCCCGGGCGCAGGGCCTGCTGGGTGACGGTTACCCAGCGGCTCTGGCGGCGGTGACCGATGCCAAGGGTGAGTCCGCGGGTGCGGCTGTGGGTAAAGGCAGCCTGGAGACGGGGCAGGCCCCGCCGATGGACGGGGAGGTGAGGATCGGGTCGAACACGAAGACCTTTGTGGCTGTGGTGGTCATGCAGCTGGTCCAGGAGGGCAAGGTCGGGCTTGACGAGCCGATTGAGACCTACCTGCCCGGCCTCATCAAGGGCGAGGGTATTGACGGATCAAGGATCACGGTGCGTCAGCTCCTCCAGCACACCAGCGGCCTGCCTGAGTACACCGACACCACTCCCGGTAGCGGCGATATCTTCCAAGTCAAGGACCACTACATCCCGCCCAGGGACCTGCTGGACACGGCTCTGGGCAAGCCGGCGCAGTTCGAGCCCGGTGCTCAGTGGAAGTACACCAACACGAACTACCTTGTGCTGGGGATGCTTGTTGAGCGGGTGTCTCAGCGGCCGGTGGGTGAGCAGATTGATGAGCGCATCGTCAAGAAGCTGGGGCTGTCGCATACCTACTTCCCGGCCCCGGGGGAGGAGAAGATTCGTGGTACTCACCCTCAGGGCTACCACCTCAGTGCTGAGGGCAAGCTGGAGGATATTACCGAGATGGATCCGGCTTGGGGGTGGGCGGCTGGTGCGATGGTCTCGACCCCGAGCGAGCTCAACACCTTCTTCCAGGCCGTCTTCGACGGCAGGCTGCTGACCCAGTCCAGCATCGACGAGATGAAGAACGGAGCGGTTGACGCCAGCTCGTACCTTGGACCGGGGACGGTGTACGGGCTGGGCCTGATCGGCAGGTCGTTGACCTGTGGAGGCACCTCCTGGGGTCATGGAGGGACGATCCACGGGTACCAGACCAACAACGCCGTGGGACCGGACGGCACCGCAGCCATATTCGCCGTGACCGCCCTGCCCTCGGCGATCGCCGACCAGAACAACCTGGAGAGCTCCGCCAAGGAGAAGTACCAGCGAGTCGAGGATGCCGTCGACGCCACCCTGTGCCACAAGTAGCGGTGCGGCCCTGGCCTGTCCGGACCTGTCTGCCTCTCAGCGGTCCGGACCGGCTTTCACCACCGACATCTTCTTCGTAGGCGACGCGGATACGTGCTGTCTGTGAAGAAGACGTCGGTGAGTAGGGAGACTGCCTCAAGGCACTGGGACTGAGTTGATGAAGGCCTGAACCGCCAGACTGGGGTTGAACGAGTCCCAGGCGAGATACTTCACCCGGACGGGGCTGGACTATGAAGAATGGCCACTCCCAGCAGTGGAGTCGTCTCCAAGGGGCGCCTCGCCCGTGAAGAGGTACTCAACGAGCGGGTCCGCCGGGCGGTCGTAGTCGAGTGCTGACAATGTCGTTGCCAGCATTCCGACGGCGAGAAGGCTTCTGGTCTCTTCACGTGGAATGCCCAGGTCGTCGTGCAGCAGATGGGCCACTCGAGTGAATCCTTCGCGCGCCAGCGGGCCGAGTTTCTCGTCGGTTCCGCAGACGAACAGCTGGGCCAGGAGCCTGAGCTCATCAGATGAGAAGGCCAGCTCCTGGAAGCGCTTGCCGAACTCGCGGCGCTGGCCGGGGTCGCTCAAGGGAGCGGTGTCGCGGAACAGCTCCTCGATGTGCGTGGAGGCCTGCTCGCAGAGGGTCCGGATCAGCGTGGTCTTGGAACCGAAGGCGCGCACCACGTAAGCCTGGCTGACGCCGGCCTCGCGGGCGATGCGGTCGGTGGTGATGCGAGCGAAGCCGTATCTGCTGAACAGGTGCAGCGTCGAGTCCCGGAGCCGCACCGTCTGCCCGTGGCTGTTGTTGGTGCCGACGCATCACGTCTGCAGGATGCTGTGGGCGATGGGTACCGGCTGGTTCAGATGACTCGTCGCGAGGAGGGGCTTGAGCACCTCTCGCGCCACGAGGTCTACGGTGTTGTTTCGCTGGATGGGGAGGCTCGAAGCGTGGAGCTGTGCTACACCAGCGTTGATGGAACCTCCGTGCTGGCCTACATGCGGCCGGTGGCGCAGCGAGTCTCGGAGCGCTCGGGGATGGTGGTGCGGGTAACCAACACGACCCCGGAGGTAGCGGCCAACGCCTCCCCGGGCCGAAGCGTGTTCTTCGCAGTGTTCGGTACCGCTCTGACCGGCTTCGTCCTCTCCCAGGCGCTGTCGTCGGTCGGCTCCCAGGTTGGGCTGTCACTGCGAGCCCGGCTGGCAGTCATGCTGGGGGTCTCTGCCATCGCCGGCCTGCTGGTATCCCTCATGCTCGACTCATGGTTCGCCATCGCACCCGGTGCCTTCTGGAGCAGCTGGCCCATGGTCTCGCTCCTGTGCCTGTCCGCGGTGACGACGGGTTCTGCCCTCCTCGACGTCGTCGGCCCTTTGGGGCAGGTGGTGACAGCCGTCCTGTTCGTCACGCTGGGCAACGCCACGACCGCCGGGATCCTGCCGATGCCGTTCCTGACGCCTTCGTATCAGATCATCAGCAGGCTGCTTCCCACTGGTAACGTCGTGCGCGCCGTCCTGAACCAGGCCTACTTCAACGGAGCGGGATGGCAGTGGGGCTATGCCGTCCCGCTCGCGTGGATCCTGGCTGGAATCGGCCTGCTGACCATCACGGAGCGTCGGTCGCGGCGATCTCGCCAGGCTTGATTCTGGCTGTGTGCCCTCGGCTGCTGCGGCACCGGACGTCCGGCTTAGATCCAGGACGACAGGAACATGTGATAGAGCCAGAAGGCGCGCGAGACGTTCTGCCCGGTCCAGATCGGCCACCAGAAGGCCGCGGCCACGCAGGCCAGGGCCGTGACCATGATGATGAGGAAGATGCCCTCGGAGCGGATCTGCCACGTGGGCACTGACGTCCAGTTCTTCAGCGTTGCCCACGGGCTGCGCCGACTGGTTCCCTCCAGCTCGTCGTTGTCGCTGGCGACGTCCGGTGCCGTAGCCGTTGTGGTGCCGTAACCCGTCAGCTCCGCCATGGCCTGAGCCTGCTGTGAACCGGCCTGCTTGGCCCGGGGGAGGGCGTCGACGGCGACAGCGGGGGCACCGTCCTCCGCCTCGCGGTCGTCATCCGCATCGCCGGCAGTCTCGACGATGCGGTACATGCCCGGGTCGGTCTCCACCACCGGCGGTGTCCACACCTGCGTGCGCCCGAACTGCGGACCGAAGCCCAGGAAACGGGCACCCACCCCGCGCCAGGGCCGGACACCCGGACCGATCTGCCGCTTCCTCAGGGCCTCCACCTGTGCCTCAGCACTCTTGGACCCCGGCAGTGGTGGCACCAGGCCCGCAGCCATCCCCAGGGCCAGCACGAGGACGAGCACGACGCAGGGGACGAAGGCCACCGTGTAGAAGGTGAAGATCGTGCGGTCCCGGTACTGGAACCACGGTACGTACAGGCCCAGGTAGCCGAGCAGGGGCACCCATGCCCGCCAGTCGCGGTTCTTCAGCCCGATGATGACGACGGCCGCCAGCGCCGCCACCGCCGACCACCAGATGACGATGTTCCCGATCGAGGTGATCGCCTGGACGCAGTCGCCGCCCCAGCAGGTCTGCGGCACCTGCGCCTTGTCCTCCCAGAAGAAGGAGGTCGGCCGGGTCTGCAGCAGCCAGCCGTAGGGCTTCGACTGGTAGGTGTGTGGCGAGGCCAGGCCCACGTGGAACTCGTACATCTGCTGGTGGTAGGCGACGAAGTCGTTGATCTTCTGGAACAGCGAGTCGTCGACATAGCTGGACAGCCAGGGGAGAGGGACCGGCCCGCCCTGCTCGAGCTGCTCCGCCGTCCACCCGTGCTTGAAGGCAAGGGGGTGGGTGAACCAGGACCACCAGCACCCGACGTAGACCGCAACCGCGACCGGAACCGTCTGAAAGAAGTCGCTCACGCCCTGAGCGACCGTGCCCTCCAGGAACCAGGCTCGTGCCCCCACCCGCCGCAGCGCCAGGGTGTCCCAAATGACGACGGCGATGCCGACGACCGCGACGAGGTAGAGCCCCGACCACTTGATCGAGCAGGTCAGTCCCAGGGTGACACCGGTGGCCAGCAGCCAGGGGCGGATCGTGGCGTGCGGTGCCCGTGCTCCGGGCTTCGTCCCGGCCATTCTGCGGGCCAGTCTCGCCCGCGACCAATCCCGGTCGCGCACCAGGCAGTACAGGGACAAGGTGGCGAAGAAACCGATGAACACGTCCAGCAGCCCGATACGGGACTCGGTCAGGGCCACGCCGTCGATCGCCAGGAACAAGCCGGCCAGGCCCGCGAGCAGAGGGGAGCGGGTCAGGCGCATTGTCAGGCGCGTCAGCAGGATGACCGTGAGGATCCCGGCGATGGCTGGCATGACCCGCCAACCGAAGGACGACGACGGTCCGAAGACCTCCATGCCGGCGCCGATGAGCCATTTGCCCAGCTGGGGGTGGACGACGTAGGCCGCATCCGTGGACAGTCCGGAGAAGTCCCCGGAGGCGAAGGCGGCATCGGAGTTATTCGCCCAGTTCCCCTCGTAGCCCAGGTGCCACAGGGCATAGGCGTCCTTGACGTAGTAGATCTCGTCGAACATGAGCGTCTTGGGATGGCCCAGCCCGATAAGACGCAGCAGGGAGGCGATGACGCCGACGACGCCGGTGGCGATCCACCCACGGATCCTCACGGCACGGGGCAGCACGTGGTCCACCGGGCCGAGACCGAGCGCAGTGCGCAGCTCGGTCTCGGTGCGCCCGCCGGCGTCGGGCCCGGCCGGAGCGGTATCCGGCGTCTCAGCCTGTGTCGGGGCAGGTTCCTGTGCTCGTTCCTGTTCCACGTCCGTGTCGAGGGAGCCGTCGCAGGGCTGCTCGGGGGACTGTTCGGGAGACAGCGCGCTCGGAGTCGTCACACCCCGAGTCTAGGCGGAGGCGTCATGGAGGTCGCACCGACATACTGTGTCCTATGACTGACAGCATCTCGCCCGCCGAGGACGATGCCGAACCCGCCGGTGCCGCGCTCCCCGCCCACAGCCCTCATCTGCGCGCTGGAACCATCACCCTGGCCGCCACCCCGATCGGTAACGTCTCTGATGCCTCCCAGCGCCTGCGCTGCGCCCTGGAGCAGGCCGACCTCATCGCCGCCGAGGACACCCGCCGGCTGCGCGCCCTGGCCCAGCGTCTCGACGTTGAGACCCGGGGCCGCGTCATCGCCTTCCACGAGCACAATGAGCGCGACCGCGCCCCCGAGCTGCTCGAGGCCGCCCGGGACGGCAGACGCGTCCTGGTCGTCTCCGATGCCGGCATGCCGTCCGTCTCCGACCCCGGCTACCGACTCGTTCAGGCGGCCGTCCAGATCCAGGTCCCCGTCACCGTCGCTCCGGGACCCTCCGCGGTCCTGGCCGCGCTGGCTCTGTCCGGGCTGGCCTCCGATCGGTTCTGCTTCGAGGGCTTCCTACCCCGTAAGCCGGGGGAACGGAGGCGCGCGCTGGAGTCCCTGGCCACCCAGGAGCGCACCATGATCTTCCTGGAGTCCCCTCGTCGTGTCCACGACGCCCTGGTCGCCATGGCCGAGGTCCTCGGCGGTGAGCGTCCGGCGGCACTGTGCCGGGAGCTGACCAAGACTCATGAGGAGGTGCTGCGTGCCCCACTGGCCGAGCTGGTCCGGGCCACGGCCGACGGCGTCCTGGGGGAGGTGGTCCTCGTCGTCGCCGGCACCGAGCCCGTCGTTGCCGGCTCCGAGGACGCTGCGCGCCGGACCCTGGCGCTGGCCGGGACCGGCATGCGTCTCAAGGCCGCGGCCGCCCAGGTGGCCGGCGAGCTCGGTCTGCGCCCCAACGAGGTCTACCGCGCCGCCCTCGAGCTGCGTGAGACCACGGCCTGAGCCGCGGGGCACTGCACGGCCGTCCTCAACCCGGCTCGGCGCGCCTCGACCGGGTCAGATACCTCAGGCCACCGAGGCTCCTGGTCGGGTCGGTTCCGCTATGGTCGGCTCATGAGCAACGAGCAGCCCAATGGTCCGGGGGACCGCGTGCGCCGGGCCCTTATCATCGTCGACGTCCAACCCACCTTCTGCGAGGGCGGCGCGCTGGCGGTCACCGGCGGCAACGCCGTCGCCGAGCGGATCGCCGCCTACGCGTCCACCCACCGGAACGACTACGCCCTGGTGGTCACCACCCAGGACTGGCACATCGATCCCGGTGACCACTTCTCTCCCGATCCCGACTTCATCGACACCTGGCCCGTCCACGGTGTGGCCGGCACCGACGAGGCCCGGCTGCATCCCGCCCTGGACGGCCTCGTCGCCGACGCCGCCGTCAAGAAGGGGCAGTACGCCGCCGCCTACTCCGGTTTCGAAGGCGTCGACGACGACGGGCGCGGCCTGGCGGACATCCTGCGAGCCGCTGACATCGAGGCCGTCGACGTCGTCGGGCTGGCCGAGTCCCACTGCGTCAAGGACACCGCCCTGGACGCTGTCGCGCAGGGCTACCGGGTGCGGGTCCTGACCGACCTCACCGAGCCGGTCAGCCCCGAGCTGGGGCGCGCCGCCCGAGACGACATGCGCGCCGCCGGCGTCGAGCTGACCCCCACCCGCTGAGAGCCTCCTCTAAGACCTCTGAGGCCACCGAGGCCGCAGCGGTCACTTCTAGGGATCTGACTGACGCACGGGCGCCCTCGCCGAGGCTGAGTCGGCAAGGGCGCCCGTACGGTATCAAGGGGATTGGCTACTGCGCCGGCCAGCCACCGGGCTGGTTGTACTGGCCCGGCTGCACGGGTTGAGTGAACACCGAGGGCTGCTCCGGCCCCGGCTGCTGCTGAACCGGTTGCTGTCCGGCCCAGCCGAACTGGGCGGTCGGATCCGTCTGCGGGTACTGGGGCGCTCCGGTCCCGGCTGCCGAGGGCGCGTAGGGTGCCGATTGAGCGGCCGGCGCAGGCTGCTGGTACTGGGGCTGCTGCGCGTACTGGCCCCCCTGAGCCTGCTGGTCCGTCTGCCAGGCGCCCTGGGTGTAGACGTTCGGGGTTCCGGGCTCTGCGCCGGTCATCCCGCCGAATGATCCGGTTGCTGCGGTGGTCGGGGCGGGCGTGGCGCTCGCTGCGGCCAGCTTGGAGCGCCAGGCCATACCGCCGGCACCCATGCCGATCCCGATGATGGCGATGATGATCGCGCCGACGAGCCCGAACAGTGACAGCAGGGTGCTCTTCGCCGACGAGGGGGCGACGATCTCCCCCACGGAGACTCCCGAGGCGCTGCTGCAGTCGACGGTGTAGGCGCCCGACTCCTTGGAGGAGAAGGTCGTGAAGAGCTTGGAGCCCTTGACCTTGGTGGACGACGAGCTGGACTTCGTGGTGACATCGTCGCCGTTGGGTGAGGTGACCGAGCAGTCCGGTGCGTCGTCACCGTCGCTGTAGAAGAGTCCGTAGGTGCTGCCCTTGTCCAGCTCGACCGTGGCGGCCTGATCGTCCGGAAGGCTCGTGATGGTGGCGTCGAACTGTCCGCGGGTCACCGAGGAGCCGATCCCCCCGATGATGGCCAGGAGGAGGACGGCGAGTCCGGCCGCGGCCAGGACAGTCGGAGCCGTGAGGCTCTTCGACGTCGTCGGCTGGTTGGCGGCCCCCGGGTAGATGGCCTCAGACGTCTGGAAGGGGTCGGCCGACGGGTACTGAGCAGGCTGGCCTCCGGCCAGGGCCGGGTCGTAGCTGCTCGCCGGCCAGCCGGCTGAGCTCGCGGAGTGCTGGGAGCCGGGAACGGATCCGGGGTACTGCGAGCCGGGGTACTGGTAGCCGGGATACTGGGACATAGCTGGCCTTCCTGGTCCATCGTGTCCATGTCGGAGGCGTGCGGGAACATGTCATGAGGGCGGACGCTCGATCGCGAGACGGGAGCATCTCACAGACATGTCTAGACATGAGCCGAGCGGTTGCCGCATGACTCCGGACAGAGTACCGGCTACCGGTGGGCATCCGCAGGCTGTGCGGCACGCCGGGTCCCCGGTCGGTGAGCCGCCCCGGGGCCCAGGAGTGCCGCGAGCGGTATCTGAGGCCGTGCCCCCGGCGGTGCCAGGGGCATCGACTCGTTGAACGGGGCCGCCGCCTCCACCGCATCGAACCCATGACGCTGGTGCGCCCGGCCGGTGGGGACTGAAACGGTCGGGAACCGGATAGGGTGGCCCCATGACCCACATCCTGTCCGCAGTCGCCTGGCCGTACGCCAACGGCCCGCGTCACATCGGCCACGTCGCCGGCTTCGGTGTTCCCTCAGACGTCTTCTCGCGCTACATGCGCATGGCCGGTCATGACGTCCTCATGGTCTCGGGCACCGATGAGCACGGTACCCCGATCCTCGTCGCCGCCGACGAGGAGGGCCTCAGCGCCCGCGAGCTCGCCGACCGCAACAACCGGCTCATCGTCGAGGACCTCGTGGCCCTGGGCCTGTCCTACGACCTGTTCACCCGTACTACCGCAGGCAACCACTATCACGTGGTCCAGGACATGTTCACCACCGTGCGGGACAACGGCTACATGGTCCAGCAGGTGACCCGTTCGGCGATCTCCCCCTCCACCGGACGCACCCTGCCCGACCGTTACATCGAGGGCACCTGCCCGATCTGCGGTGCCGAGGGCGCCCGCGGGGACCAGTGCGACACCTGCGGCAACCAGCTCGATCCTACCGATCTCATCAGCCCGCGCTCGCGGATCAACGGTGAGACCCCCGAGTTCGTGGAGACCACCCACTGGTTCCTGGACCTGCCCGCCCTGGCCCAGGCCCTGGGCGCCTGGCTCGACGAGCGCGAGGCCTCCGGTACCTGGCGGCCCAACGTCATCAAGTTCTCCCAGAACCTCCTGGGCGACATCCGCCCGCGCGCCATGACCCGCGACATCGACTGGGGAATCCCGGTGCCCGGCTGGGAGGACCAGCCCACCAAGCGTCTCTACGTCTGGTTCGACGCCGTCATCGGCTACCTGTCCGCCTCCGTGGAGTGGGCGCGCCGCAGCGGCGACCCCGAGGCCTGGCGCGCCTGGTGGAACGACCCGCAGGCCCTGTCCTACTACTTCATGGGCAAGGACAACATCGTCTTCCACTCCCAGATCTGGCCCGCCGAGCTCCTGGGCTACAACGGCCAGGGCAAGAACGGCGGTGAGCCCGGGCGCCTGGGCGTGCTCAACCTGCCCACCGAGGTGGTCTCCAGCGAGTTCCTCACTATGGAGGGCAAGAAGTTCTCCTCCTCCCACGGCATCGTCATCTACGTGCGTGACTTCCTTGAGCGCTACCAGGCCGACGCCCTGCGCTACTTCATCTGCGCCGCCGGTCCGGAGACCGCGGACGCCGACTTCACCTGGGCGGAGTTCGTGCGTCGCACCAACGGCGAGCTCGTGGCCGGCTGGGGCAACCTGGTCAACCGCACCGCCTCAATGATCCACAAGCGCTTCGGGCAGATCCCCGAGCCCGGCGAGCTTCAGGACATCGACCGGGCCCTGCTCGACGCCGTCGAGGTCGGCTTCGCCTCCGTGGGCGACCTGATCGCCCAGCACCGTCAGAAAGCGGCCCTGGGGGAGGCGATGCGGCTGGTCGGCGAGGCCAACAAGTACGTCGCCGACACCCAGCCCTTCAAGCTCAAGGGCGACGACCCGGAGACCCAGGCCCGTCTGGCCACGGTCCTGCACACGCTGGCCCAGGTGGTCACCGATCTCAATCTCATGCTCTCGCCCTTCCTGCCGCACGCCGCCAACGACGTCGACCGGGTCCTGGGTGGAAACGGCCGGATCGCCCCGATGCCCCGCATCGAGGAGGTCGACGAGCTCGACCCCGAACGTCTGCCCGAGGCCTTCGACGGGCGCACCGGCTACCCGATCATCACCGGCGACTACCAGGACGCCCCCACCTGGGAGCGTCACCCGGTCACCGTCGGTACCCCCGTGGCCAAGCCGACTCCTGTGTTCACCAAGCTGGATGAGTCGATCATCGAGGCCGAGCTGGCCCGCTATGCCGGCTCCGTGCCCGACGACGTCACCGGCGCCTGAGCTCCTATGAGCCCCAGGAAGCGCGACCGCTCATGGCCGCCGGCCGACGCAGTCGCCCCCCTGGCGGCTCCGGTCACCGACAACCACACGCACCTGCCGGTCGCGGCGGACACCGGCGGGCCCGGGTCCGAGGCTCCGCTGAGTGCCGCCGAGCTGGTTGAGCGCGCCGCCGCTGTCGGCGTGACCCGCGTGGTGACCTCCGCCTGCGAGGTCACCACCTGGGAGGAGAGCCTGGTCCTGGCCCGAGACCTGCCGGGCGTGCGCGTGGCCCTGGCCGTGCATCCCAATGAGGCCGTCCTCCACGCCGGGGTGCGCGAGACCGGCCCTGACGGGCTCGCTCCTCGTGCGCAGGAGCACCACACCGAGCCGATCGAGTCCGTGATCACCCGCCTGGAGGAGACGCTCAGGGCGAACGCCGACGTCGTCGTCGCCGTCGGAGAGAGCGGACTGGATTTCTTCCGCACCGGTGAAAAGGGTGCTGCCGCTCAGCGTGAGGCCTTCCGAGCGCACATCGCCCTGGCCAAGGACCTCGACCTGCCCCTGCAGATCCACGACCGCGACGCGCACGCCGCCTGCGTGGAGGTGCTGGAGGCCGACGGCGCCCCCGAGCGCACCGTGTTCCACTGCTTCTCCGGCGGCCTGGATCTGGCCGCCGTCTGCGCCGAGCGCGGCTGGTACGCCTCGATCGCGGGCCCGCTCACCTATCCGGCCAACGGGCCCCTTCGCGAGGCCGTCGCCTTCCTGCCCGATGAGCTCCTCCTGGTGGAGACTGACGCGCCCTACCTTCCTCCCAAGCGCTGGCGCGGCCGGCCCAACGCCTCCTACCTCATGGGGGATACGGTCCGTTTCCTGGCCGAGCAGCGGGGGCTGAGCGAGGAGCTGCTCTGCCGTCGCCTGCAGGCCACCACCGAGACCGTCTACGGGGCCTGGTAGGACGAGCCTCACCCCTGATGTCCTGCGGGGTGCGGGTCGTGAGCGGATCGGAGCCTGGCAAAGGGGTGCGCGCAGTCGTCATAGGGTGGAATATGTCCGGACGAATCACTCCCAGGCTACCACCGTTCTCTCAGACTGGTCTCAGGCGGAAAGCAGCGAGGAATCAGGGGGTGCTCGCACGGTTCGGTCACAAGCCCTCGGGGTGTGAGCAGGCGCATTGGCACGCCCCTTGGTCATCGGTTACGGTGACATGCAGTCGTCAAACGAAGGAAGTTCTATCGTGGGTCGTCACTCCCAGACCAGCTCCCTGAGTACTACACTCGCCGGCCTTGGATCCATGGCCGCCAAGAAGCGGACCGCTCCCGGTGCTCACGGCCGCCGACGCGCCGAAGGCCCCGCCAAGACCGCTCTGACCCCCATGCTCTTCAAGGCAGGGGGCGCCGCAGCCGCCTTCTCTCTGGCCGTCTCCGGAGCCGCCTACGCGGCCATCTCCGCCGGTGGTGACGAGGGGCATTCCTCCTCGGGCGGCTCCTTCGGGCTGATCGGCGGTGAGGCCGACGGGAAGTCGAAGGCCACTGAGGCTTCTGAGAAGCAGCAGGAGGCCGGCAAGATCGCCAGCGCGGAGATCTCCACCACCACCGTCGATGAGCCGCAGGTTCACGGCACGGTCCAGAAGGAGAGCGACGCCCTGCCCAAGGGTGAGACCAAGGTCGAGACCGCCGGCGTCGACGGGCTCGTGCGTACCACCTACGAGATCACCACCCAGGACGGCAAGGAGATCTCCCGCACCCCGGTTGCGCAGGTCGTCGTCACTCAGAAGGTGGATGAGGTCGTCCTCGTCGGCACTGGGGCTCAACAGGCGCAGCAGGACGCTGCGGCCGCCCAGCAGCAGCCCTCCGGCGACTCCGCCGCACAGGACGCTCAGGGTGCCCAGGGCGCTCAGGGGAATGCCGCCCCCTCCACGCCCGCCCCGGCTGCCGACCCCGGCGCGGGGACCGACCCTGAGAGCGCCAAGGCCATCGCCCGGTCCATGATGGCCGGCCGTGGCTGGGGGGACTCCGAGTTCTCCTGCCTGGAGAACCTGTGGAACCGTGAGTCCAGCTGGAACTACCAGGCCGAGAACGCCTCCTCGGGCGCCTACGGCATTCCCCAGGCGCTGCCCGGCTCCAAGATGAGCGAGGTGGCCAGCGACTGGGAGACCA